>CENP01060143.1_pt1 | contig 88044 bp, 88 predicted proteins | sample 361281 | NCBI WGS metagenome assembly CENP01 (sample SAMEA2591122, study PRJEB7988) | marine metagenome | biome: marine biome (ENVO:00000447); feature: deep chlorophyll maximum layer (ENVO:xxxxxxxx); material: saline water (ENVO:00002010), including plankton (ENVO:xxxxxxxx) | depth 70 m
ATAATATTACAATCAAAAACTTCATTTTTTTCAACAATTTTCGCACCAGCTTCTTTATAGAGAGTATCAGAATAGTTTGATGCTTGCCCAGCATTTTTTTCTACGAAGAATAAATAACCCTTTTTTGTAAGGGCTGAAACTGTTGAAGGTATTATTGCAACCCTTTTTTCTCCAGCTTTGTTTTCTTTTAATACACCAATTTTCATATCAATTTCAACGGTGTAAAATTACACAATTCTTATTAATCAGCAACAAATTTATTATGTATTAAAAATATAATTTATATTAATTAAGTTATGTCATGAATTTATATGAAACAGCAGACCTATTTAACTCCTTTCACCTACCTGTGTCTGATAGGCATAGTATTTACATTGAAGAATCAGGTAATAAAAATGGAAAGCCAGTTATCTTTCTCCATGGAGGTCCAGGAGGTGGAATTGATGCTTCATATAGACAATATTTTAATCCTGAGAAATGGCGTATTATTATGTTCGACCAACGAGGGTGTGGAAAAAGTACTCCATTTGCTGATCTAAACCAAAATACTACATGGGATTTAGTAGAGGATATTGAAAAGATAAGAATGCACCTTAATATTGAATCTTGGGTGGTGTTTGGCGGAAGCTGGGGAAGTACTTTATCTCTAGCTTATAGTCAAAAGTATCCAAGTGTATGTAAAGGATTAATTTTAAGAGGAATTTTTTTATTAAGAAAAAAAGAGATTCGTTGGTTTTATCAGGAAGGAGCAAGTAAAATATTTCCTGATGCATGGGAGAATTTTTTAAAGCCAATTCCCATTCATAAGCAGGATAATCTGCTCAAAGCTTATTATGAATTATTAACACATGAAGATTCTTCTAAAAGAATTGAAGCCGCAAAAGCATGGAGTGTCTGGGAGGGAAGTACGGTTAAATTGATTCAGAATAAAGCCTTGATGGAACATTCTTCTGATGCACAGTTTGCAGAAGCTTTTTCAAGGATAGAATGCCATTATTTCACAAACAATGGATGGTTTGATACAGATAATTACTTGATTGAAAATGTAGATAAAATTAGACATATCCCGGCAGTAATTGTACACGGTAGATACGATGTTGTTTGTCCGGTAGAAAATGCTTGGGAACTTCATAAGGCTTGGCCAGAGTCAGACTTACATATTATTCCAGATTCAGGACATGCAATGTCTGAAGAAGGTATAAAAAACAAACTTATTGAGTATACAGATAAATTTTTAAAATTCTAGATTAGAAAAACATAGTCGATAAAGCTATAATTGCTCCAAAAAGAAATGTGGTTGAATTTGTAATATCGCTCATAGCAACAATTGCTCCTAACAAAGATAGTTCAACGGTCTTATCCGCTCTTTTACCTGAGTTACTTTCCTTAAATCGATTGCTTTTCTTTGTATTTTTGTATTTACTGTTGCTTTCTGCAAACTGTTCAATATTGTCATCCATTGCAATACTTTTCTTAGCTTCTTCTTGTGACAATCTTAATAGGAATGATATATTTTTTCTTGTTGGATTCGTTATCTCAAAAGATTCAATCTCTTTCTTAAGTTTAAAGGCTATTTGAGTAGACTCTTCATTATTTGCTATTTCAATCTTAGTTATGGCTTTACTAAGTGTTTGATTTGAAAGTCTAGTACTATCAGTTTTAGCATCATAAACTGTGAGATAAAACCATTCAGATGAATACCATGCAGTCACATCTTCTAAATCAATTTTTTTAGTACTACCTATGTTGATTAAAGTACCATTTTGTCTGGAATCAACTTCAAGACTGTTTATAGTGACTCCTTGTGCAAAAATGAACGAGAAAAAAAATAAAAATAGAATACTTATTGTTAGATTATTTTTCATCTAATGAATATATTATTTGTTTAGATTCATATGAAACACTTTATCCATGAAAAGTAAAGAAATTAGAAAATCATTCATTAAGTTTTTTGAGGAAAAGAATCATCAAAGAATTGAAAGTGCTCCCGTGTTACCTTACGGAGACAAATCGCTTTTATTCACAAACGCTGGAATGAACCAGTTTAAGCCAATTTTTTTGGATACAGAAAAACCTAAATATTTGCGAGTAGTTAATAGTCAAAAATGTATTCGGGTAAGTGGAAAGCATAATGATTTAGAAGAAGTTGGACGCGATGGTTTTCATCATACATTTTTTGAAATGCTCGGTAATTGGTCCTTTGGAGATTATTACAAAAAAGAAGCTATTCAATGGTCGTGGGAGTTATTTACTGATATTTGGAAGTTAGATAAAGAGCGTCTATGGGTCACAGTATTTGAAGATGACGATGAAGCTTATGAATTATGGGAAAAAGAAACAGATATTGATAAGAGTCGTATTATACGATCTGGAGCAAAAGATAATTTTTGGGAAATGGCCGAGACAGGTCCTTGTGGTCCATGTTCTGAAATTCACTACTATGTTGGAGATAATCCAGATACTCAAAAGGCTAAATATGTAAATAATTCTGACGAATATTGGGAGTTGTGGAACTTAGTATTTATACAAAGCAATCGCTTAAAAGATGGAACATTCGAAGATTTGCCAAAGAAGCATGTAGATACTGGAGCCGGACTTGAAAGAATTTGTTCAGTGCTACAAAATAAGAATTCAAATTATAAAACAGATTTATTTGAAAAAACTATATTCGATTTAGAGAAAATATCCAATACTAAATACGATGATCATGAAGTTTCATATCAAGTCATATGCGACCATATTAGAATGTTATCATTTGCGATAGCTGATGGAGTTTTACCTTCTAATGAAGGTAGAGGCTATGTTATAAGAAGAGTTCTTAGGAGAGGTTCACGATTTGCAATGAATTTGGACAGCAAAGAACCAATTTTATATAAATTAGTTCAGTCTGTAGTTTCAACAATGTCAGATACTTATCCTGAATTAAAAGATAAACAAAAACATATAGAACAGACTATTTTGAGCGAAGAAAAATCTTTCTTAGCTACCCTAGAAAAAGGAATTATTCAGTTTGAAAAAATAATTAAAAATTCTTCCTCTGATACCATTATTGGTTCCGATGCATTTAAGCTGTATGACACTTATGGATTTCCTCTAGATTTGACGGAATTAATGGCTTCTGAAAAAGGAAAAATTGTTGACAGTGAAGGCTTTGAAAGTGAAATGAAAAAACAGAAAGAGCTAGCAAAGAAAAATCAAAAATTTGTTATGGATAGTGAACATATCAAATGGAAACTTGCTAATGATTTACCACATTCTCATTTCATTGGTTATACAGATGAAAATAGCTCTAGTAAGATTATAAATTGGGCTAATATTGATGATAAGGTTTATATCGTATTAGATAACACTCCATTTTATGCTGAATCTGGGGGGCAGGTTGGAGATGTTGGAGTCATTGAAAATAAAGATTTTTCTGCTAAAGTAGTAGATACACAAAAAAATGGAGATTTTATTATTCATATATGCAGTCTCGTATCAGGAAATATTCTACAAAATATGAATGTACGTTGTAAAATAGATTTAATTAGAAGGAAAGATATTAAAATTAATCATTCAGCAACTCACCTACTACATCAGGCACTTAAAGATGTTTTAGGTAATCATATTAACCAAGCAGGGTCTTTGGTACATCCAGATTATTTACGACTCGACATTACTCACCCTTCTAAAATTGATACAAAAGATATTGTTGCAATAGAATTGCTTGTAAATAATAAAATTGCTGAAAATATTTCAGTTAAAACAGATATTAAAAGCTTAGAAGATGCAAAAAAAGAAGGTGCAACTGCTTTATTTGGAGAAAAGTATGGCGATACAGTAAGGGTTGTAACTATGGATTCTTTTTCAAAAGAATTGTGTGGAGGTACTCATGTCGAGTCAACAATAGAAATTGATAAGTTTATTGTAAAGAATGAGAAAGCAATTGCTTCAGGAGTTAGAAGAATACATGCTCTTACTGGAAAGCATGTTGAAGATTATCTTGACGAAAGGATAAAGGCCGATGAACTCCTAGAAGAAGCATCTAAAAAAAGAATACTTGAGAAAGAAAATCAATCAAATATGTTTGACGCCATTGATATTAAAAAAATGATTGAAAATCAAAGATATGTGAATGGTATTCCATTCATTAATGAAGAAATAATTTTAGGATCCAAGAATGATTTAAAAAAACTAAATGCAAAATTGAATACAGTATTTCATTCAGGTATTGCAGTCTTTTCAGTAATGATTGATAAGAAACCTGTAGTTTCTATTAGCATATCAAAAGACTTAATTGAGCAGTCTGTTTCTGCATCTTCCTTAGCAAAACTTATTGGAAGCAAGTTGAATGGTGGAGGTGGAGGTAAAGATGACTTTGCTACAGCAGGAGCATCTACAGATTTTTCTTTAAATGAAATTAGAGGTAAAGTTCAAAAACTGATAACATCTGAAATGGAGAAATTATAATGCAATTTCAAAAAATTGATAATTCATATATAGTGTATGTAGAAAAAGGTGAAAAAGTAATGGAAACACTTACTCAATTTTGTATTGATCGAGACATTACATCCGGTCAACTTTCTGGTATAGGAGCAGTTAAGAATATTGATATCGGAGCCTATGATTTGGCCTCAAAAGACTATATTCACAAGATATATGATTCAATACTTGAATTGCTTTCATTTCAAGGTAACGTAACTATTAAAGATAATGAACCATTTATACATGCCCATATTACCTTAGGAAATCATCATATGGAAGTGTCAGGTGGACATCTTTTTGAGATGGAAGTAGCAGCAGTAGGAGAATTTATAATACATGATTTTAAAGATGAAACACATAGAAAGCTCAATGAAGATATTGGATTAGCTACATTGAGTCTCTGTAAAATTTAAAAGGAAATAATAATGACTAACTTAAAAGCACCAACACCTGTAGGGCCTTATTCAATGTTTAGATATTTAAGCAATAAGACTAATTGGACTATGGCAGGATCAATTCCGATAGATCCTTTATCTGGAAAATTAAATAATGATACAGTTGAAGATGAAGTCAATCAAGTATTTGATAATATTGAAGCTGTTCTTGCTGAAAATGATAAAACTTTAAAGGATATAGGAAAATTTACTGTTTTTTTAATGGATTTAAGCTATACGCCATTAGTCAACGCAGAAATTGAAAAAAGAATCAAAGGAGCATATCCAGCACGATCTACAATTCAAGTAGCAGGATTGCCAATGGGTTCAAGAGTAGAAATTGAATGTTTAGGCTAATAAAAATATATATTTTTACTCTCGTTATTTTTTCAAATCTTTTTTCTCAACAAAAAGTTGATTTTCGTACAGAAGAAGAGCAGCTGAAAGATCCAAAGATTGCTTTGAAACGTTCACTAACCATACCGGGCGCTGGACAACTTTATAACGATCAAAAGGTTAAAGGATATGCTTTGATGGCTGGCGAAGTTTTAGCATTATGGAGTTTTAACGATAATAGAAAAAAATACAAGAATTATGAGGATTCTGATTCAAATTCTAGAGATCATTATTTAAGAGAAAGAAATCGCTTTGCATGGATTGCAATTGGGTTGTACTTTTATGGAGTCCTCGATGCAGTAGTTGAGGCTCATCTGGATAATTTCGATGAAGTTGTAAAAGAAAGTGATCCCTTAAACAATAAAGGAAAAGATAATGAGTAATGTTAGAGAGCAATGGAGTTCAAAAGCAAGTTTCATTCTAGCTGCTGCTGGTTCAGCGGTAGGGCTCGGTAATATCTGGAAATTTCCTTATATAGCTGGAGAAAATGGTGGAGCAGCCTTCTTGTTTATCTATATGATTTGTATTGTTATGATAGGTTTGCCAATATTAAATATTGAAATCTTATTAGGAAGAGCAACACAAAAAAATCCAATTGGCGCATTTAAGGCATTGTCAGGGAAGCCATTTTGGACATATGTTGGTGCATTAGGAGTATTAGCTAGTTTTACTATTCTTTCATTTTATAGTGTTGTAGGTGGATGGTCTATAGCATATACAATTGAGGCTTTAAAAGGCTTTACATTTGAAACACCTCAAGTTGCAGGCGAATTTTTTGATCTTAAAAATAGTAATCCAATGTGGGTTATTGGCTATCATTCACTATTCTTTCTCATGGTAGTAGGTATTATTTTATCAGGTGTAAGAGCTGGATTAGAAAAAGCGAGTAAGTATCTAATGCCTGCATTATTTGCAATTTTACTTATTTTAGTAGTTCAAGGTCTCATGTTGCCTGGAGCAGACCGCGGAGTATCATTTCTGTTTGATCCTGATTGGTCAAAAATTAATGCACAAACTTTTTTATTAGCGTTAGGACATGCATTTTTTACCTTGAGTCTAGGTATGGGCGCAATGATGACTTATGGAAGTTACTTATCAGAAAAAGATGATATTGTAAACGCTTCATATCTAGTAGCATTTCTTGATACGTTCATTGCGATAATGGCCGGGGTTGCAATATTTACTGTTGTTTTTTCGTCAGGTTATGATCCTACAGCAGGGCCTGGACTAGTATTTCATGTTTTACCACCATTACTTTCTCAGTTGGTTGGTGGATACTTTTTTGCACTTTTATTCTTTTTATTATTGTCGATTGCAGCAATTACTTCTGCAATTTCAATATTAGAAGTAAGTGTAGCATATTTAACAGACGAGCTTAAATATTCTAGAAAAAAAGCAACATTAACCATGGCTGTATTAGTATATTTTTCTGCGATTCCATGTGCTCTTTCATTTAATATCCTTTCCGATTTTACTTTATTTGGAACAGGATTTACTTTTTTTGATATGGCAGATTACTTAGCATCGAATGTCTTGCTTCCATTAGGAGGATTTTTCTTAGCTATTTTTGCAGGGTATGTTTGGAAAGTTGACGAAGTCGTAAGAAACTTACTTATAGGTGAATCACGATCTATATATTTTGGAAACTCTATTTTAAAATCAGAATCTTTTGTAATGATATTTAGTTTTCTAGTGAGATACGTAAGTCCAATATCAATCTTTCTTGTATTTTTATATCAATTTGGATGGATTTAAACTAAATGCTTAAGAGACTTTTTCCATCTGAATCATCTCGATATAAGCATATTCAAAATTTAGTTAAAAGAATTAATTCTGATATAATTGATCGACTAGAAATTTTTTTTCCAATGTGGCTGATGTTTGCTTTTCAGCATTATCTTATTAAATCTTATGATATAGCAATTTTTAGTGCAATGAATATTGAACCTAATAGGTTTTATATGTTTTCAATGATTACTGAAGACTGGATTGGTATAGTAAATATTTTATTCCATTCGCTATTATTTTTATGGCTTATGAACAGATTTGAGTCATTTGGGCCATTTCGCAGTGTCAAAGTAGATTGTCAAACAAACTTTCTTTTATTTTTAACAATTTATTCTTTTATTGATGTATTAATTTTTGGAAAAATGATGATCGGGTTATTTTTACTATTTCTTGTTTTATATATTTTATATCGCTCGGATAGCGTGCGAAGTAAGGTTGCTTGCTTAGTTTTAACTATGATTGTATTAGCACATTCTATAAATCAAGATGAACCAATTTTATCCACTAGCGCAATACTATTTTTGCCATTTTTAATTATTACGTTAGTATTAAAATCAAAAGAATATCTTTATTATGCTCAAAAATATTTATTATTTATCATATTCATATTTCTATCAACAAAAGAGCTGTGGTTTGGATTTATAGGATTAGGATATTTTATATTTTTCTATTCGTATTATTATTTTACAACAAAGGAAAAGTATAATTGGCTAAAATTTGATAGCCATCAATAATCTGCTGGACTTTCATATCTTTTTCATTAAATTGTCCAATGTTGACCCTAATAAAAACTTTTTATCATAAGAGGTTTATCACAACAATCATTCCAACCTTTACGCTCGGAGCTTTTTATGTCTAAAAATACCATTGAAAAAACTTTAACATTTGATGACGTTCTTTTAGTTCCTCAAAAATCAGCTGTGCTACCTAAAGAAGTTGATTGTTCTACGCATCTTACAAGAAATATAAAACTGAATATACCTGTTATGAGCGCAGCAATGGATACTGTAACAGAATCAGATATGGCAATTGCTCTTGCTAGGCAAGGGGGGATTGGAGTAATTCACAAGAATTTGAGTATAGAACAGCAAGCTTTAATGGTTGATAAAGTTAAGCGATATGAAAGTGGAATGATCAAGAATCCTATTACTCTTGACCAAAGTAAAAGTGTAGGAGATGCAAAACAATTAATGGAACAGTACTCTATTGGTGGACTACCGGTATTAGCAAAGGGAAAGTTGGTCGGTATTATAACAAAAAGAGATATTAGGTTTGAATCAGATTTAACTATTTTAGTCAAAGATAGAATGACAGCAAAAAACTTAGTAACTGTTCGAACTGAAACCAGTAATGTCGAAGCAAAAAAAATATTACAGAAACATAGAATAGAAAGACTATTAGTGGTTGATGGCGAAGATAATTTAGCAGGTTTAATTACAGTAAAAGATTTAACTAAAAAAGAAGAATTTCCTAATTCTTCAAAAGATAATAATGGTAGACTAAGAGTTGCAGCTGCTGTAAGTGTCAGAGATGATTGGTCCGATAGAATTAAGGCACTTTCTGATGTTGGTGTTGATGCAGTTGTAGTAGATACTGCTCATGGCCATTCTCAGTATGTACTAGACCTAGTAAAAAAGATTAAAAAAGCATTTCCTAAGCTTGATTTAATAGCTGGTAATGTTGCTACATCTGAAGCCACTGAAGATTTAATTAAAGCAGGAGTTGATTGTGTTAAGGTTGGTATAGGAGCAGGATCTAGTTGTACAACAAGAATTGTTGCAGGAGTAGGAGTACCACAACTTTCTGCTGTTATCGATTGTGCTAAGGTTGGCTTAAAGCACAATATACCAATTATCGCGGACGGTGGAATACGTTATAGTGGTGATATAGCAAAGTCATTGGCTGCTGGAGCAAGTGTTGTTATGCTTGGAGGTATGTTAGCAGGTATGGATGAAAGTCCAGGAGAAACTATTGTTTATGAAGGCAGAAGATATAAGTCATATAGAGGGATGGGCTCATTAGCTGCTATGAAAGAAGGTGGTGGTGAAAGGTATTTCCAGCAAGAAAAAGATGAATTAAAATTGGTCCCTGAAGGTATTGAGGGAATGGTTCCATTTAGAGGTCCTGTTAATAATACAGTTTTTCAGTTAATAGGCGGATTGAAATCATCAATGGGATATTGTGGAGCTAAAAATTTATCTTTATTTCATAAAAATAAGAAATTTATTCAGATATCAGCAGCAGGTGGAAGAGAAAGCCATCCTCATGAAGTCAGTATTATTAAAGAGGCACCTAATTATCAAGGTCACGACAAATAATTTTCAATAAATAAAAAAATCATAATTATTGAGATTTAATCTCAACAATCAATAAAAGTATACTTAAATTACGCCATTAATATAATAGGGGAGTTATAAAGTTATGAAAAAAATAGGTTTATTTTGGGGAAGTACAACAGGTAATCAAGAAGAAGCTTCTGAATTGCTTCAACAGCATATGGAAGAAGCAGGTTATGAAGTAGATTCATACGATATTAGGTCAACTGATTTATCTAAAATGCTTGAATATTCAAACCTTATTATTGGTTGTCCAACATGGAATGTAGGTGAGTTGCAAGAAGATTGGGAAGAGGTATTTTTAGAATATCGTAAAATGGACTTTAGTAATATTACTGGAGCATTTTTTGGTGTTGGAGATCAAATATCATATAGTTTTAATTACTTAGATGCTGTTGGTTTATTAGCAAAACCTTTCATGAACAACGGTGGTAAGCTAATAGGAAAATGGCCTACTGAAGGATATGAATTTGATGAATCTGAAGCACTTGAAGGTGATGAGTTCTTAGGTTTGGGTGTTGATAATGATAACGAGGAAGAATTAACTGAGGAAAGAATAGCCAATTGGGCTGAATTCATTAAAGATAAGTTTCAATAATCTTTATATCGTCATAGTAATCAATTCTGAATACTACTTCAAATATTGGTGTTAGAAAAAGAATTGTAAATATTAGAATAAATAAAAAAATATTTATGCACTTAAAGAATTTAAGTAATTAGTAAGCCTTGATTTTTGTCTAGCAGCATTATTCTTATGGATTAAATTTTTGCTGGCCATTTTGTCGATAAAGGAGATTGCACTAGCATAAGGCTCAATTGCTTTTTTGGCGTCGTCCTGAGACATGACATTTTTTATCAATGTTCTCATCTTAGATTTGTTCTGAGCGTTAATCGCTCTTCTTTTTAAATCTTGTCGATCTCGTTTAATTTGTTGTTTATGTCTATCCATAAATTGCGTTTGCAACTTATCTCATTACAAATGCGATGTCAATAAATTTCTAGTTTTGATTATTGTTTTAAAAATATAGCAATTAAATTATAATATGAGTTCAAAAAATCTAAAGAGGATTCTAGAAAATGCAAAAGCGAATGATTTTATTGCAATTTCCGAATTGATGACAGGTATTGAAACAGGATTCTTGTCCAGAAAAGAAGTATCGAGTCATATTTTTAAAGACTCTTTTAATTCAATTAAGATTGGGATTACTGGTCCTCCTGGAGCAGGAAAAAGCTCATTGATGAACCAGTTAATACCTAAGATAAGAGAAAAAAACTTATCTGTTGGTATTATTGCAATTGATCCGTCTAGCCCAATCACAGGAGGATCTTTCTTGGGAGATAGGGTGCGTATTAATAATGCAGTAGATGATAATAAAGTATTTGTAAGAAGTATGGGTTCTAGAGCTGAGCTTGGAGGTGTTACAGATTTGGCAGAAGATTTTAGTGATATTCTTGCGTTCAGTGGAAAAGATATTATTTTCATTGAAACAGTGGGCGTAGGACAATCGGAGTATAGTGTATCTGAAATTACAGATTTAACTACATTAGTATTTGTTCCTGAATCTGGCGATGAAATCCAATTATTAAAGGCTGGAATACTTGAGTTAGCAGATATATTTGTTGTTAATAAGTCAGATAGAAAAGACGCCAATCTTTTAGTTAGATCAATTAATAATATTATTTCTGCCACTAAAAAAAATATTAACAAAATACCCATTTTTAGAACTAGCTGTAAATCAGGAGATGGAATTGAAGAGTTTGCTACTGCGCTAACTGACTATCACGGAACTATGAAAGAAAATGATCAAATTAAGAGCCGTCAACTATCGCGCTTTTCACGCAGAATGAAAAATATTATTGAGAAAGATATCATAAAAGATTTTTGGTCCAAAGATAGATTAGAATTTGTTGAAAAATTAAGTAAGGAAGATATTAAAATTAAATCCCCTTATGAAATTGTAGATAAAGTAAAGAAGATAAAATGAGCAATAATGATATGTCAATAGTAGACCATCTTGAAGAGCTTAGATGGAGAATATTAAAATCACTTGGTTCAATATTTTTGATGTCTATTATTACATTCAATTTCGCGAACTACCTAGTTGACTTATTGATTGAGCCGGCTAATCAGATTAGCGGAGAAATGAACTTACAGGTTTTGACTATTCAAGGAATGTTTATGTTAAAGTGGAATTTAGCAATTATTGGAGGAATTATATTTTCAATACCTGTTATAACAGTTCAAATATGGAAATTTCTATCTCCTGGATTATATGATAAAGAAAGAAAAATACTTTTACCTTTGATATTAACTGCATTTGCTTGTTTTATGTTGGGTGGTATGTTTGCATACAAAGTAATACTTCCATTCTCTTTAGACTTTTTTGCATCAATGATTACTGGAGGAATTGAAAATAATTTTTCTATCAATTATTATTTCAATTTTGTTTTAGCATTAATCATCGGTTCAGGAATTATTTTTGAATTACCTGTTGCTTCCTTTTTATTTTCATCTATTGGTTTAATAAATCCTGCTTTTTTAAGACAATACAGAAGAGAAGCTATTATGGGAACTGTTATTCTATCAGCTATTATTACGCCTCCAGATCCAATAAGTTTGATTATAATGTCGATACCGATGGTTATTTTATATGAGATCAGTATTTTTGTATCATGGTTTGCAAACAAACTATTTAATCAAGATTCATAATGAAAAAAATTCTTATTATAAGAATGAGCTCCATTGGAGATATTGTATTATCTACATCATTCTTGCAATCAGTTAAAACAAAATTTCCAGATTCTCAAATTGATTTTCTTATTAAGTCTGAATTTGCTGATATTATGCGCCATCATCCCTTAATCGATGATTTAATTGTTTTTAAGAAAAAAAATGGCTTAAAGGGGCTAATAGGGCTCGGAAAGACACTTAGACGTAATGATTATGATATGGTTTATGATATTCATAGTGTGTTTAGAACTAGAATATTGTCTCTTTTTCTAAGAAAGAGATTTTTTAAGCAAATTAAAAAACCTCGTCTCAGAAGATTCCTTCTTTTTTATGGTTACCAAAATTTTTTCGAAAAGAGTTTTAGTCATATTAAGATGTACCATTCTTTATTGAAAAAAACAGACTCATTTCCAGAAACAAAACTGCATATATCAGATAATGAAATTCAAGAAACAAAAAATTATCTGCTTAAAAAGAATATCAGTAAAAATTATATTACCATTGTTCCTGGAGCTGCATGGAGGCAAAAGCAATGGTCTATTGAGAATTATAATAATTTGATGATAAGGTTAATAGATTCATTTGATGCAACAATTTTAATCTTAGGTGCAACAAACGATATTATATGTGATCAAATTATTAAGCATGATAGGATTATAAATCTTAAAGATAAAACTAGCTTGAGAATGGCAATGGGAATCTTGAACTCTTCACAGCATACAATAGGTAGTGATACTGGGCTTCTCCATATTTCTGAAGCATTGGGTACGCCAGTAACTATGATTCTTGGTCCTACATCATATGAAACTGGAGCAAGAATTGTATTGCCTAAATCCAAAATTATTGAAAATAAAAGTTTATGGTGCAGGCCTTGTTCTCAAAATGGAAGTAGACCGTGCTATCGAAAAGAACAGTATTGTATGTCAGAAATTGATAGTAGTAAAGTATTTGATCATGTAAACAAATCAATTGCCATATGAATTCATTTTGGCTATTTATTTATAATGTTTTTCTTTATCCAGTATTTTTTATAATTACTGTATTTTTATTACCCTTCAATTCAAAAATAAGATCAGGTTTTTTAGGTAGATTTTATTCCTTAAGCAAATTAAGAAAGTTTAAAGAGAACAGTTCTTTTTCTGATATATACTGGTTTCATGTCTCATCTTATGGAGAGTTTCAACAGATAGAATCAATTATTTTAAATATAAAAAATAATAACGATAAAGCTGGAATTGTTGTGTCATTTTTTTCGCCATCTGGATACACTAATGTACATAACAAGAATATTGACTGTAAGGTTTACGTGCCTTTTGATTTTTTGTGGTCTGCATTTAGAGCTCTTAACATAATTAAGCCCAAAAAACTAATTCTTGCTTCATATGATATTTGGCCAAATATTATATTAGTTGCGCGTTTTCTAAACATTAAAACAATGTTAATTTCAGCAAGAATCCATAATAATAGTTATAAGTTAACCTTAACAGGAAGAAGTATTTACAAGTCTATTTTTAATCTTTTAGATCAAATATTTACTGTTAATAATGCTGATTTACATAATATGAAATTGATTGTTCCAAATAAGGCAATTGAGGCATTGGGTAATCCGCGTTTTGATATAGCACTTGATAAGGAATCAAGTGTGAGAATTAAATTTGATATCAATTATAAGTTGCAGAATAAGTTATTTATGTTCGCTAGCTTGTGGCCCGAAGATGACAAAGTGCTTTTTCCTTCAGTTTTTGATTTATTAGAACATAATGATAATGCAAAAATCATTCTTATTCCTCATGAATTGTCTGATAAATCAATTAACTATTATCAAAAACAAGCGAGCAGGAAAAATTTATCCTCAATTGTTATAGAAGATTATATTGATATATCTCAATTAAATGAAAAAGTAGTCATTGTAAATAAGATGGGTATCTTATATAAACTATATTGGCAAGCATATATAGTGTATATAGGTGGAGGATTTTCAAAAAACGGCATACATAATATTATGGAGCCTGCCGTTGCTTCTAATCCAGTTATTTTTGGACCAAATTACTCAAACGGCAATTTTTTTGAAGCTGAAGAGTTATTAAGAGCTTCTTCAGCTTATGCTGTTAATTCAACTGATGAGTTAATGGAATCTTTCAATAAGCTTAGCCAAACAAATATTTATAATTTTGCAAGTAAGTCTTCTAGAAAAGTTATACAAAATAATATAGGCTCAACAGATAAGCTTTTATCAAGGATAGTGTAGTGAGTAATCTTTTTAAATATAGTGACATCTTCCTTATCCCAAATTTAATTACCTATTTAAGATTTTTTTTAATTGCTCCAATGATTATTACTTTCAATCTTGATATGAAAATTTATTTTTATATCATTCTTTTTATCTCTCTTCTATCAGATTTCTTAGACGGCGTTGCAGCAAGAAAATTAAATCAACACTCTGAGCTTGGAAAGGCATTAGATCCTATTGCAGATGGAATAACTTTATTTGCATTTATAATTCTATTAAATAGAAGAGGAGATATCGCTGATTGGTTTTGTATTTTTTATTTTGCTAGACAAATGACGATATTAATATTTTCTCTCATTTATTTACCAAAAATAGAAAAGATATATGGTTCAAATATCTTAGGAAAAACAGGTGTATGTTTTCTTGGAATCGTTTTATCAATATATGCTCTAGATTTGGTATATTTATTTTATTTAACTGAATATTTAATTCTTATTTCATCAGTTTTACTGTTCATAAGTTTGCTAGATTATATACGATTTTTCTTTACTTTAGACTCTAAAAAATAAAACCTATTGTCATACTTTATAAATTGTTATTTTCGTTAATAAACATTATATTTATTAGACAATATGGCAGACTTTAAATTAGTTTCAAATTTTCAACCATCTGGTGATCAGCCTGAAGCAATAAATGAGCTTGTTGATGGAATAAAAAATAACTTAAACCATCAAACATTATTAGGTGTTACAGGTTCCGGTAAAACATATACTGTAGGAAAAGTCATTGAAAAGATTCAAAAACCCACATTGATTATTTCTCATAATAAAACATTAGCAGCACAATTATATGGAGAATTCAAAAGTTTATTTCCAAATAACGCGGTAGAATATTTTATTAGTTATTATGACTACTACCAACCTGAATCTTATATGCCAATTACTGATACATTTATAGAAAAAGATTTTTCAATGAATGACGAAATTGATCGTCTTAGATTAAAGGCAACCAGTTCATTATTACAAAGAAAAGATGTAATTGTTGTTAGTTCGGTATCATGTATATATGGTTTAGGATCTCCTAAAGAATGGAAGAGTCAAGTAGTTCATCTTAAAAAGAATGATTCGATAAGTCGAAGAAATCTGACTGAAGCATTAATTGATATTTATTATAAAAGAAATGACCAAGTTCTAGAGAGATGTGATTTTAGAATTATGGGAGATATTTTTGAAATATTTCCAGCATATGAAGAAACAGCTATACGTGTAGATATTTTTTCAGATACTATTCAATCTATTGTTACTTTTAATCCTTTAACTGGTGAAGAAATTGCAGAAGTAGATGAATCTCATCTTTTTCCTGCAAGACATTTCGTATCTGATAAATCTAAAAATAAAAGGGTAATTAAAGAGATAAAAAAAGATTTGAAAGATAGAATAAAATTTTTCAATAAAAATGAGAAATTTTTAGAAGAACAGAGAATAACACAACGAACAAATTTTGATATAGAAATGATTGATGAAATAGGCTATTGTTCTGGTATTGAAAATTATTCTAGATATTTTGATGGAAGAAAAGAAGGGGAGAGACCTTCAACTTTGATAGATTTCTTTCCAAAAGATTTTTTAACTATTATTGATGAATCTCATGTTACTCTTCCCCAAATAAAGGGTATGTATAATGGTGACAGAAAAAGAAAAGAAAATTTGATTGAGCATGGATTTAGACTTCCAGCGGCATTTGATAATAGGCCATTGAGATCTAAAGAATTTGAATCAATTCAAAATCAGATAATATATGCCTCTGCAACTCCTGCAGATAAAGAGCTTGAGCTGTCGTCTGGCGCAATAATAGAGCTCATTAATCGTCCTACAGGTTTAGTTGATCCTGAGATTATTGTTAAGCCTTCTGCTGGGCAGATAGATGACTTAATAAGCGAAATAAAGACTCGTGTATTAAAAAAAGAAAGATGCTTAGTGACTACTTTGACAAAAAAAATGTCAGAAGATCTGTCAGAGTACCTAAGTACAGTAGGTATAAGGGTTAGATACTTACATTCGGAAGTTAAAACTATTGAAAGAGTAAAAATACTAAGAGATCTTCGATTAGGAGATTTTGATGTTTTAGTTGGTATAAATCTATTGAGGGAAGGTCTTGATCTTCCAGAGGTTTCTTTGGTTGCAATACTAGATGCAGATAAAGAAGGATTTTTAAGGTCAAAAAGCTCTCTTGTACAGACTTCAGGTAGAGCGGCGAGACACATAGATGGCAAGGTTATTTTGTATGGAGACAGGGTTACTGATTCAATGCAGTATTTACTAGATGAAACTAATAGACGAAGAGATATACAGCTTGCCTTTAATAAGAAAAATAATATTATACCAAAGTCTATTCAAAAATCTATTGATGAGATAATGGAAAGCACAAGCGTAGCAGAGTCATTCAGAGATAATGAAATTGAAATTAAAAGGGATATAAAAACTGATCGATTCTTAAATGAAGATAAGAAAGTGGTTTTAGAAATGCTCAGACGAGAGATGTTGGAAGCTGCTGACAACTTAGAGTTTGAAAAGGCAGCCAGCTTAAGAGATGAAATTAAAAAATTAGAAAAAGAAATTAAAATAAGTAGCTAAGAGGTTAATAATGAATATTGAATTAATTAAACAAAAGTCAGGCATTATCGGAGAAAGTGATGAAATTAATCATGTTTTAGATATGGTGAGTCAAGTTGCAGATGTAGATATATCTGTGTTGATAAATGGAGAGTCTGGAACTGGAAAAGAGCTTATTAGTAAGGCAATACACTTAGGAAGCACAAGATCATCGAAAGAATTAGTTATTGTTAATTGTGGAGCTATTCCAGAAGGGATTATTGAAAGCGAGCTATTTGGTCATAAAAAAGGTGCTTATACAGATGCTAGTGACTCTAGGAAAGGCTATTTTGAGACTGCAGACAAAGGAACAATATTTCTTGATGAAATTGGAGATATGCCTTTAGAAACTCAGGTGAAAGTATTAAGAGTGCTGGAAGCTGGAGAGTACATGAGGGTAGGTGATTCTCTATCTAAAAAAACAGATACTAGAGTTATAGCTGCTACAAATAAAGATTTAGCGAAGCTAGTAAAAGAGGGAAAGTTTCGACAAGACCTTTATTATAGGCTTAAGACAGTGACAATTAATTTACCTCCATTGCGACAAAGAAAAAGCGATATCAGATTATTGGTAGATAGGTTTGCGCTACAATTTAGTAGAACGAACAATATTAAGTACAAAGGATTTACTCCAGAAGCAATAAAAGCTATGCAAAAATGTGAATGGCCTGGTAATGTTAGAGAATTGAAAAATTTTGTGGAAAGTGTATTGATTCTTCAAAAAGGTGAGAGAATTACAGGTGAAATTATCGAAAAGCAGTTAGAGAATGAAAATATAGTAGATTTCTCTGATAACCCAGCGTTACCAGTATTAGTTAATCGAGATCCAGATCAAGCGGAAAGAGAATTAATATTAAGACAATTATTATTCCTTAGGCAAGATATCGAAGATATGAAATTATTGATAAAACAATCTGATTTTTCCAGCTTAAATTCTCCTAGAAATATAAATGCAGATTTTGGAAATCGTATCCACGATAATGAAATCAACAGCCCTGATAATGATAATTTAATTAAGGGTGAAGCTATTGGAGCTTTTAATACTAGAGACTTAGAAAAAGAAATGATTATTCGTACATTAGAGCACTACAATAATAATAGAAGAGCGGCCGCAAAATCGCTAGATATGAGCGAAAGAACTCTTTACAGAAAAATAAATGACTATGGAATTGAAAAAAAGATTAACAAAGATAATTAGCCTCAACTTAATTTTTTTATTGTTTGGATGTGCTTATTATTCAATGGCAGGATCTATTCCTCCCAATATTAAGAATGTATCTGTACCATTATTTATTAATGAAACAGTAGAGTTTGAATTATCAGAAAAATTAACATCAGGTATTATTCAAGAGATAGGTAGTCAAAATATTGTCAAAATAACAAATGATATCGATAGTGACAGCATTATTAATGGAGTAATTAGTTCTGTATCAGATGGACCATATTCTTTCAATAATAACGAACAAGTAAGTGAGTATAGATTTTCACTCGCTGTTAAGGTTTCGTGGGTAGATAATAATGATGAAAATATATTATTCGACAAAACATTTTCTGCATTTGGTACCTATAGTATCGACAACGATCCTTCATCTGATGGATTAGATAACGACAATGACGGAATTATTGACGGAGATGATAGTGATGAATTTGGAGATTCAAGGGAATTAGCGATTAATGTTGCAATTAATAAAATTGCAGTTGATATTGTGAATACAGTACTTTCAACATGGTAAGGTTATGAGCGAAATAAGCATTAAAAATTTAAAAAATTCTATTGGTAAAGACGTTCAAATTAATGGATGGGTTTATAATATTAGATCAATTGGAAAAATCTGGTTTGTAATTGTTAGAGACGGCACAGGTTATGTGCAGTGTGTAGTAACAAAAAATGATGTTTCAGATAAGGTTTTTAAACTAGAAAATTCATTAACTCAAGAGTCTTCATTAAAAATTAAAGGAACTGTGCAAGCTGACACTAGATCTGATAGTGGTGTTGAAATACTTGTTACTGATATCGATGTAGTCCACATAGCTGATGAATACCCTATATCCTTAAAAGAGCATGGGGTTAGTTTTTTAATGGACAATAGACATTTATGGTTAAGATCTAAAAAGCAATTCGCAATAATGAAAATTAGACATCAATTAATTAGGTCAATAAGAAACTTTTTTGATGACAGAGATTTTGTATTAATTGACTCGCCTATATTTACTGCAAATGCAGTTGAAGGTACAACAACGCTTTTTGAAACAGACTACTTTAATCGCTCTGCGTATTTATCTCAAAGTGGGCAGTTATATCAAGAGGCAGGTGCAATAGCTTTTGGTAAAACATATTGTTTTGGACCAGTTTTTAGAGCAGAAAAATCAAAGACTAGGAAACATTTAACAGAATTTTGGATGGTAGAGCCTGAAATGGCATACTGCGATATAAACCAAAATATGGATATTATTGAAGAATTTATGTCTAATGTAATTAAGGATACTTTAGATAATTGTGTAGATGAATTAAAAATTTTAGAAAGAGACGTTTCAAAGCTTGAAAATATATCAGCTCCATTTCCTCGTATATCTTATGATGAGGCTGTCGATATTTTATCTAAAAAAGGACATGAATTTCAATATGGTAGTGATTTTGGAGCACCAGACGAAGAAGTGCTAGCTGCGCAGTTTGACAAGCCGGTAATGGTCCATTCATGGCCTCATGAAACAAAAGCATTTTATATGAAAAGAGATAAATCTGATAAGTTTGCATTAGGAGTTGATGTTATAGCTCCTGAAGGATATGGAGAGATTGTTGGTGGAGCACAGAGAGAAGATGATTATGACGTTCTTGTAAAGCGTATTAATGAACATGATCTTCCATTAGATGCTTTTAAATGGTATCTTGATTTGAGGAAATACGGTTCTGTCCCCCACTCGGGCTTTGGTCTTGGATTAGAAAGATTAGTAGCTTGGGTTTGTGGAATTGATCACATTAGACAAACTATCCCTTTTCCTAGAACTATGGGGAGGCTAGAGCCATAATGAAATTCAAAGGAAGAATCGCTGTTTTTGGTGGAAGAGTTATCATCGATTCAATTTATAAAGATACGGTTGAGATTGGTAAAAGAATGGCAGAAGAGAATTGGTTAGTATTCTGTGGTGGAGGCGAAGGAGTAATGGAGGCTATTGCCAAAGGAGTTTCAATTAATAATGGTGTTTGTATTGGAATTCTCAAAGATAAAGATTTTAAATCTGGTAATGATTTTTTATCTATTCCAATTTCAACAGGCCTTGATATCACAAGAAATGCTTTAATCAGCTATAATTGCGATGTTGGAGTAGCAATTTCTGGAGCTTATGGAACTCTAAGTGAAATAGCGTTTACTCTAGCACAAGATAAGCCTTTAATTGCATATAATAGTTGGGATATACCAAAATCTATTAATACGAATTCTGTTGATTCATTAATAACGGAAGTAAAAAATTGTCTAAATCAATAAAAGTTGGTATCTGCCAGATCAATCCTAAGCTAGGAAATTTTGATTATAATTATCAAAAATTACTAGAAAATTATAATGAAGCTCTTGATAAAGGTGCAAATTTAGTAGTTTTTCCTGAAATGGTTACTACAGGATATCCTCCACAAGACTTACTTTTCTCAAAATCTTTTGTTAAAAAGAATTTAGAAGTAATAAATAATTTTTCTAAAAAAGTTTCTTCCCCATGTATTGTAGGTTTTATTGATGAAAAGAATGGAAATTTATTTAATGCAGCGGCAGTTTGTGAAGAAGGTAAAATAGTTAAAGTTTACCATAAAATTCTCCTACCTAATTATGATGTTTTTGATGAAAATCGTTATTTTGAAAATGGTTCTCAAATTGGTGACTTCAAAATTAATGTTAATGGAGAAAATTTTGATTGTATAGTTCAAATATGTGAAGATTTATGGGAAGATAATTATGACAGAAAATTATCAGAAGAAATCGTTTCAATGAGTCCAGATCTTATCATAAATATTTCAGCTTCTCCCTACCACAAGAATCGTAAAAATATTCGAAAAGATTTAATAATGAAAAAATTCAGCGACGCTAAATGCTCTTTTATTTATTGTAATCTTGTCGGAGGACAAGATGAACTTATTTTCGATGGGAATTCTATGGTATTTAACTCAGATATGAATTTGATAGCTGAGGGTAAAAGTTTTGAAGAAGATTTAGTTATTGTTGACATGAATTCTAAGCCAATTAATAATAGAAATTTAGATATTAATAGTGATATTTATAATGCACTTACTCTTGGAATTAAAGACTATTTCTCCAAAACAGGTCATAAAAAAGCCGTAATAGGCTTAAGTGGAGGAATAGATTCTGCATTAGTTGCATGTCTTGCTGTTGATGCTCTTGGTTCGGATAATGTTTACTTGGTTTCTATGCCTTCAAGATTTTCAAGTGAACATAGCAAAGCTGATGCCAAAAATTTAGCAAATAATTTAAATGCACACTTTGATACTGTTGACATAGATAGTCTATTTGAAAGTTATTTAGAAGTACTTAATCCTAAATTCAAAGGACTAGAAAGTAATGTCGCAGAAGAGAATATTCAGTCAAGGATCAGAGGCAATATATTAATGGCATTTTCCAACAAGTTTGGATGCTTAGTTCTGTCGACAGGGAATAAAACGGAACTTGCTTTGGGTTATTGTACACTTTATGGAGATATGAGTGGTGGATTATCAGCTATTGGTGATTTATCAAAAACAGAAGTTTATAATCTTGCAAAATGGAAAAATAAAATAAGTAATAATGTCATTCCTGAAAGCTCTATTACAAAGCCTCCATCTGCTGAACTAGCTCCAAATCAAGTAGATCCATTCGATTATGATTTAATTAGTCCTGTAGTTGATAAAATAGTATTAGGAGAGGATTTATCAAAAGATATGAGTCGCAACCCTGATCTAGCTGATATTGCATTAAGAATTAATCGTAATGAACATAAAAGAAGACAAGCTGCACCGGTATTACGTATAAGTAAAAAAGCTTTTGGAATGGGTAGAAGAATACCGATAGTGAATCATTTTGATGAGTGATATTAGTTCAATAAGAAATTTTTGTATCATTGCTCATATTGACCATGGTAAATCAACTTTAGCTGATAGATTATTAGAAGATACTGGTACAATTTCTAAAAAAAATATGCAAGATCAAGTTCTTGATAATATGGAACTAGAACGTGAGAGAGGAATTACTATTAAGAGTCATTCAATCCGTATTAATTATAAAGAACATATATTAAATCTTATTGATACTCCAGGTCACGTTGATTTTACATATGAAGTATCAAGAACGCTATCTGCTAGTGAAGGAGCATTGCTCATTGTAGATGCCGCACAAGGAATAGAAGCTCAGACTGTAACTAATTATTTGTTAGCACTTGAAAATGATCTAACAATTATCCCTGTCATCAATAAAGTTGACTTACCAAATGCAGATATTGAAAACGTAACAAATCAAATAATTGAACTTACAAGTTGCAACGAAGAAGATATTTTATTGGCCAGTGCAAAAACTGGAGAAGGGATTCAGACAATAATAGATACAATTATTGAAAAAATTCCACCTCCAGACCCTCCAAAAGATGATGCTTTTAAAGCGTTGATTTTTGACTCAAAATATGACAGATATCGTGGCGTAGTAGCTTATATTCGTGTTTATGAAGGATCTATTAGTCGTGGAAGTAAAATTAAATTTTTTTCTCACAATACCTATTATGATGTTGATGAAGTGGGACATTTTGTAATTGATAGAAAAAAATCTGAATCTTTAAAAACTGGTGAAGTCGGTTATATTATTGCAAATGTTAGAGATATTGAACATGTTTTACCGGGTGATACTGTAACTAATGTAAATAAGCCTTGTAAAAATGCGCTTCCTGGATTTCAGAAAATTAAACCGATGGTTTTCTCAGGGCTATTTCCAGCAGATGCTGCAGAATATGATGATTTAAGAACTGCATTAGAAAAACTTAAACTTAATGATGCTTCTTTATCATTCGAGCCAGAGGTAAGTGATGCATTGGGTTTTGGTTATCGATGTGGTTTCTTGGGCCTATTACATATGGAAATAATTCAAGAAAGATTAGAGCGAGAATTTAATCTCTCAATTGTTACTACTAGTCCAAATGTTAAGTATCTTGCTAATCTTAGAGATGGTAGTCAGATAGAAGTACAAAGACCGGCTTTATTACCAGAGCCCAAGGTTTTAGAAAGCATAATGGAGCCAATTGTTACAGCAGAAATTTTAACTCCGGTAGATTACATAGGAAATGTCATGAAAATCTGTCAAGAGAAGAGAGGGAAGTATAAATCTACCTCTTATCTTTCCAGTTCTAAAGTTCAATTAATATATGAACTCCCTTTAGGTGAAATATTATTTGATTTCTATGATAGTATTAAGTCTGGATCAAAAGGTTATGCATCTTTTGATTATACCTTCAAAGAGTATAAGGAGAGTAAATTAGATAAGTTGGATATTTTAATTAATAAAGAGCCTGTAGATGCTTTATCTATGATTTGCTCAAAAAAGGATTCTTATCATAGGGGACTAGCTCTTTGTCAAAAGCTTAAAGAGTTGATTCCTAGACATCAGATTCAAATTCCAATTCAAGCATCTATTGGTACAAGAGTAATAGCTCGAACTAATATTGCTCCTTTTAGAAAAAATGTAACCGAAAAACTTTATGGTGGAGATGTTACTCGTAAAAACAAACTGTTACAAAAGCAGAAAAAAGGAAAAAAGAGAATGAGAATGATAGGAAGAGTTGAAGTTCCACAAGAGGCATTATTAGCTGTTTTAAAGATTTGATATGATCAAAGATTATTTTCAGAAGTCTGAATCTCCTTTTTATAGTTTTATCATTACCTTACCAATGTTTTTAATATACGAATTAGGTCTTTTTTTGATGAGAGGTACCGAATTTAGTTATATTAAAAATGGAGCAGATATTTTAATAGAAGAAGCAATTTCAGCATTAGGGTTTGATATTTTTTATATATCTTCGAGCCTATTCTTATTAGTATTTTTCATCATAGCCTATTATCAAAAGAAAAATTATGATTCTTTTACCATATATAAATCATATTTGGCTATGATGTTACTTGAATCTTCAATTTATGCTTTATTGTTATTCGTTTTACTCGGAAATATGGGACTCTATTTAATGGATATTTCTGTCGAAAATATACAATTTAATCTAATTTTGTCACTGGGAGCTGGAATTTATGAAGAGTTAATTTTTAGAGTGTTTTCCCTCTTTATTTTTTATCGGTTGATACAATTTATTTTTAAATCAATGAGTCATTTTTCCACTCAGTTTTTTGCTTTATTTGTTTCTTCTATTTTATTTTCTTTATTTCATTTCATGGGATCAGAAACATTTAGTCAAGATGCATTTACCATACGATTTATTGCTGGAATTTTACTAGGATTATTGTATATCAATAGAGGTTTTGGTATTACAGCAATTACTCATTCATTTTATGATATATTTGTTATTTTTCAGTTAACTTAGCATATGAAAAAAATAATCTTTCTTTTCCTTTGCTCAGGATCAATTTTTGGACAGTCTATAATTGATACTCTTTCTGTGACTGTTTATCCAGAGTTTTCATATCCTGGAGTAGCAATTGAATATAAATTTGATGCAGACTCATTATCACAGTATGACTTTCAAATACCTAGCGGTATTGATTCAGTGTTATATACTATATCTGACAATGAATCTGAATTTGAAAAAATCGTTGAGATAGATGATAATATTTTAACTTCAATAAAACAAGCTGGTAATCATACAATTTACTTATTTTTAGATAAGTTTATTAATGCTCCAGGGCCCAGAGATTTTTTATATTTATTTGAATCTGCTTCTAATGTAAATGCATTGATATTGAGTTTCCAAGTACCTTTTGCTGCAAAAGATTTTCTTGCAGACGCAGGAGATATAAAATTAGAAAAAATTCGTGATCAAAATGGGTTAACTTTTATGCAGGGTATAGGAAGTAATTATTCAGGATTTGGTAAGAAAGCACTATTTTTTAGCTATTATAATCCTCATGGATTTACATCTATACAGTATGCTGCCAATATAAGCACTGAAAATACTCCATTAGAGCCACCAATTACTGCAAGTGAAAGATTCGTTAGGTATCCCTTTTTAACATGGGAGCCAATGGCTATTTTTCTATTATTAACTTTAATATTAGTATTCTTATATGAATTATCGATTAAAAAAGAAAAACGTAATTAAATATCTATTAATTTATTTTTTTTGCATAGCATTTGTAAGCTGTGATATAAAAAAGGACGCAATAGGTGCAAACGACGATCTAGTTGTACTTGCTGCAAAAGAAGATAGAGAAGATATACGAAGTCTACTTTCTATTGTATTCAATGATACTCTTTTAACGCCTTCTCCAGAACCATTTTATAATGTAAAGTTTGCAGATCCTAGCAGCTATGATGCATTAAAAACTCAGACAAATCTTATTATTGCTTCCATTGGTGACTATGAACTTAACCCTGCAACAAAGCTTATTAGAGATTTATTGGGTAAGAAAGCATTTGATAATACATTAGAAAATACACCGGTTGTTTTGGCGCGAGATCAGTTTGCTAATAATCAATTATTTATGATAATGAGCGGCTATAAAGAAAGTGATATTAGGCAATATTTGGAAAAAAATGGAAGTTCAATTAAAAATGAATTTGATAACAATTTTGATCAAAAACAGTCTCAATACTTTTTAGAATCTAAGAGACAGGAGGATTTAGAGAATCAACTATTATCAGATTATGGGTGGAGTATCAATTTACCTTGGGGTTGGGAAATGATAAGAAACAATCCTGATTCAAATTTTGTTTGGATTGGTCAAGAAATGCCATTTAGGTGGATGGCTGTGCAATGGAAAGATGGTAATCATTTCTCAGAAGAGTATGCTATTGATTTAGGTGATAATTTTCCTCAATCATATTTTAAATCTCAGCAATACAATAAAGAATTTCTGTCAATTGATTGGGTTGATTATCGAGATGATGCGGCTTATAGATTATCTGGACTATGGGAATCTATTGATGAAGCTAAAGGTGGTCCTTTTGTAGGATATTTATTTTATGATTATGCTTCCGATAGAACATTCTATGTTACATATATGGTTTTCAATCCAGGTGGAAGGAAAGCTTTTTACATGAAGCAAATGGAATTATTTACCAAAACATTGAATATAAAATGATTAAAAATTTAGTCATACTTCCAACTTATAATGAGTCAAAGAATATCATCATCATTATTGATATGCTTTTAAATCTTGATATAGACCTAGATATTTTAGTTATAGATGACAATTCTCCAGATAACACTGCTCAAATTGTTAAGAAATATGATAGTGACAAAGTTTTCATTCAAGAAAGAGCAGAAAAAAAAGGGTTAGGTACTGCTTATGTACATGGCTTCAATTGGGCGCTAAGCAATAATTACGATAAAATTATTCAGATGGATGCTGATTTATCACATGATCCAAAAGAAGTTCCCCCTATGTTTGATTTATTAGATAATTATGGCCTCGTTGTAGGTAGTAGATATAATAATGGATTAAGAGTTATAAATTGGCCAATTAGTAGACTCTATATCAGCTATTTTGCTAATCTTTATGCAAGAATAATAACAGGTGTTCCAGTTAAGGACCTTACTGCTGGATTTAAAGCTTGGAAAGCAGAAACTCTTCATTTAATTAACTTTAATGAATGTTCATCACAAGGCTATTGCTTTCAAATTGAAACATCATTCCGAGCGCATCAAAAAGCTTGTAAATTAGTTGAACATCCAATAGTATTTACAGATAGAACTGTTGGTGAATCTAAAATGAGCAAGAATGTTATGATTGAAGCAATTGTGAAGGTGTGGTTATTTGGATTTTGGAGATTATTTAGACTAAAAAAATAGATGAAAAAACATTATTTAACATTTGAAAAATCTTTAAAAGATTTAGACCATGATATTGAGAACTTAATTGCTCTCGACTCTGAATCAGATAAATTAAATCAGCTAAAGTCTGAAAGAGAGGAAAAGGAAAAAGAAATCTTTTCCGATCTAAGTGCGTGGGAAACAGTACAGCTTGCGAGACATCCTAATAGGCCATATACATTAGATTATATTAATGCTTGGTGCGATGATTTTATTGAACTCCATGGTGATAAGGCATTCGCAGATGATCATGCGGTAGTTGCAGGTATTGGTACAATTGGTACACATCGAGTAGTAATTATAGGACAGCAAAAAGGTAGAAATACAAAAGAAAATCTTTACAGAAATTTTGGAATGATGAAACCTGAAGGATATCGTAAAGCATTACGTGTTATGAAGATGGCAGAAAAATTTCATCTACCAATCGTAACCTTGATTGATACTCCAGGTGCAGATCCTGGTATTGCTGCAGAAGAGAGAGGTCAAGGTTATGCTATTGCTAATAATTTAATGGAAATGGCTTCTATAGATACTCAAATTTTGACTATAGTGATAGGAGAAGGTGCTAGTGGAGGTGCTTTAGGTATTGGATTGTGTGATAAAATGTTAATGCTACAAAATACGTGGTTTTCAGTAATAAGTCCAGAAGGATGCGCTTCAATTTTATGGAAAGATTCTTCTAAGGCTCCAGAAGCAGCAGAGGCATTAAAATTAACACCAAAAGATTTAATGGAGCATGATATTTGTAATATGATTATTCATGAACCATTAGGTGGTGCTCACCGTCATTTTGATGAAACAATCTCAATTGTAAAAAATACTATTATTAATGAGATTGATTCTTTCGAAAAGAGTGCAGGGGATAGTTTTTTAGATTCAAGAGTTGCTAGATATGATAAATTAGGTTCTTTCAGAGAATTTTAATAAAAATCAAAGCGATAATCTTCAATTTCAGACTCATCACGAAGTGCTTGTAGCCAATTACCCCAAATCAAATTTTGACGTTGAATAATTAAACTAAACTTTAACGATTCTTTCTTTTCTTCAAAATCTGATTCATTGATTTCACCAACTTCTAGTACCTTAATAAATGATTGGCCTCTCAAGGTCGGAAATGGACCAAGAACGTCATTTACATTTGCATTAAGTAATGCACCTGAGACATAGTTACTTTTTCCAATTGATTCGAAGCTTCCTACTAAATTTCCGGAATCTTCAGGAATATATTCAAATTCGGGATGTTTGTTAGAAATATCAGCTAAAGTCATAGTTCCATTTAATTCTTTTAATATGCCTAGAGCAATATTTTCAATATTTTTTTCTTTAGTTGATGTCAAAAAATCTGCCTTTAGTTCTTCTTTAACATCTTCAAAATCAATTGTTTTTTCTTCTGATATTGAGTCTAGATAGAAAATAAGAAAATAGTTATCATTGCTTACTACATCAGAAATGTCACCAGGATTGCTGTTAAAAGCAAATCTTACTGCTTCTCTTGCAACTCCAATATCTTGAATAAAGATTGATTCTTTTTGAACTCCACTAGCATCATTAATAGTCATTCCTAGCGAATCTGCTAATGCTGTAAAACCACTTTCTTTAGCATCTAATGAGAAAATGCTAGCAGTATCACTAAGGTCACTTTCAGTATCTTTACCAGGAGAAACAGTTAGAAGGATATGAGAGGCATTAACTTGCTCTGTTCCATCTTCTAATGTCTTTTTATCGTTGATGTTAATTACGTGATATCCAAAACTTGTTAATACAGGACCAATTAAGTCTCCTGACTCAGCTTCAAAGGCTGCCTTATCAAATTCAGAAATCATTATACCTTTATTGAACCATCCAAGCTCTCCGCCTTTTGGAGCATTTTCTCCCATATTATTACTAGGGTCTTCAGTGTACATATTTGCTATATCACCAAAATTTTCACCTTGATTAATACGGTACATAAGGTTTTCAGCTTCGAGTCTAGTGCGCAATGAATCATTTGAGCTTGAATCTATAGGCCACTTTACATATTTCATGTAACGCATTTCAGCTTGTTTGTAATCTTCAATGTTTTCGTCATAAAGCTTGTTCAACTCTTGATCAGTTGGTCTACCTTCCACCATACTTTCAAAGAATTCATTATCTTCTAAAGCTTTATCTGTAATATGTAATATCTCAATCTTATAATCTATAAATCTAGATCTATAGCTATCTAGTACATCTTGTTTGGATGTAGAAGCACTATTTACTACCATTTGTTGAAGCTTATAGTTTGGAAGATATATTTCTTGCATAAATTGTTCAATCGGACGCCATTCATCTCCCTGTGGATTAAGAATGGCATCTAAATATTTTTCTAGATCAAAGTTACCAGCAGTTTGAAAAGCAGAACTTCCCTGTAAGAAAGCAGGGGGATTATTTTTAAGTTGATAAAGAACTTCTTCATCGCTAACAATAATATTATTTTTTTCAATTTGTTCTTGAATAATCAAGTCTTGAATCATTCTTTCCCAAACTACTGCACGAATATATTCTCTATCTTCGTCAGATATATCTTGACCAGATTGGGATTGTACTCTAGTGATTTCATCACTTACTAGACGATTAAAATTTTCATATAAAATTGGTTTACCATTGAGCGATCCAATATGATTTCCGTTCTGTTGACCAAAAATATCGCCAATACTAGCTCCACCTACAAGTCCACCAATAGCCATACTTATAATAAACAGGACAAGAATAGTCCACATCACTACTTGCATTCGATTTCGCATGTTTGTAATTATACCCATAAGCATGGAATTTATATAAGCATAGATGGGAAAGCAAAACTATTTACATAAAGTATTTAGGTGATTTTGTTTAAAAAACTCATTATTATTCTTTAATGCGTTTTTTATTAACTATATTGCTACTAACGCTTGGTTTCTCCCAAGACAAAACTATTGAATTAAGTAATGTTTTAGATGGTACGTTTCGCACATCTGGAATTGGTAGGTATAATTGGGTTAATGGAGAAGATGCATATTATTTCTCAAAAAAAGATTCATCAGGAATAAATTTTTTCAAGTACAATATAGCTTCGGATGATACCACTAAAACTTTTTCAATTGATAAAGAAAAAATTAATCAATTCAGTTATTCTTTTAGTGAAGACCAAACAAAATTATTATTGAAAACAAATTCAATAAAGCAATGGAGACATTCTTCTTATGCAACCTATCATATATATGACATTCAAACTAAGAATCTTGATTCTGTATCAAGTGACCCAGATAGATTAAGGAATGTTAAATTTTCACCAAATAGTAAATATGTTGCTTATGTTCGTGAGGATAATAATTTATATTTCTACAATCTAGAAACTAGAGAAGAGTCACAATTAACATTTGATGGTAGTGATACAATACTAAATGGACATTTCGGCTGGGTTTATGAGGAAGAATTTGGGAGTTATGATGCCTATCGATGGAGCCCTAATAGTCAGTATATTTCGTTCTTTCGAGAAGATCAATCTATGGTAAAAAAATATCCATTGGTTGATTATGAAACTAAATATCCAACAATAAAATATATTTATTATCCTAAATCTGGAGAAGATAACCCTGAAGTTTCTATTGGGCTATTAGACATAATTAATCAAACTTCTGATATTAGAACCTTACCTGAAGATGCTTATTATACTCCAGATATGGTATGGCAACAAGGTACCAACAATCTTTTTATTGGAACCTTGAATCGTAAGCAAAATAATTGGAAGCTTTACAGGCATGACCTTGACCTAAATCAAAACACATTAATATTGAATGATACTAGTGATACATGGATAGACAATGACGCTTTTCTAATACCCGAAAATCTAGGTAGCTGGTCTTCAAGAGGAGGATTTAGTTTTGCAATTATGGAAGACGGTACAATTGTTTGGACGTCTGAAAGAGATGGCTTTAATCATATATATCGTAGCCGATCTGATGGTCGCTTTATAAATCAAGTAACTCGAGGAAAGTGGGAAGTAAATGGAATCAGTGCAATTGATGATCAAAATCAGATAATTTATTTTTCAGGTAAAAAAGAATCTGAAATAGAGAACCATGTTTACTCTGTAAGATTTAATGGTTCGAAACTTAGAAAAATAACTAAAGAAGAAGGAACTCATTCAAGCAGTTTTTCTCCAACTACAAACTATTTTATTGACTCATTTTCAAGTTTAGATACTCCTCCTAAAGTAGTTGTAAGAAATAGCTCGGGAAGTATTAAAAAAGTTTTAGCTGAAACAGATAGAAAGAATTTTGACGATTTTGGATTTACGTATCCAAAGCTTATGAATATATTTTCTGATGATGGATCAAGATTAAACGCTATGATTACATTACCGCATAATTTTGACCCAATGGAGCAATACCCTGTTATACTTTATAACTATGGAGGCCCTGGATCCCAAATGGTAATCAATAGATGGGGAGCAGGAAATCATGCTCTACATCAATATTTTGCACAAAGAGGATTTATTATTTTCTCTTTTGATAATAGAGGAACAGGTGGTAGAGGGAAAGCCTTTAAGGATTTTGCGTATGGAGACTATGGGAAATATCTTGTTATAGATCATATTGCAGCAGCTGAACATTTAAAAACTCTCACTTATGTTGACGGAAATAATATTGGAGTATGGGGATGGAGTGGCGGTGGTTATTTGACAAATATGTGTATGACTTTAGCAAGTGATTACTTTAAAGCTGGCATATCTATTGCACCAAATGTAGACCCTATGTTGTATGATACTATATGGACAGAGAGATATATGGGATTAGTTGACGAAAATCCTGAAGGCTATAAAAATGCATCAGTTCTAACTCATGTTGATAAAGCAGATGGTTTTTTACTCCAAATTCATGGTAATGCTGATGATAATGTACATCACCAACATAGCTTAAAATTAGCAAAAGCTTATGCAGAAAAAGGTAAGCATATGGAGATGTTTATGTATCCAAATGCAAATCATGGAATGTCAAATAACAACTTTCTCTCTATGGACAATCAAGCTAATGGATTGATGAATAGAATACATCTTTACAATAAAATGGCTAGTTTTTTTATGGAACATTTAAATAAAGACAATCAAAACTAGTTCTTAGTCAAGATAAAGACTGATTTTTTTGAGTATCTTTTTTTTCAGCTCGTAATGCAATCTTCCTAAACTGTTTCATAGAATCTTTATGTTCGTTGGTAATATCAATTAATTCATCTGCCCAACCTATATTAGCATTTCCTACTAATTCATTTAATCTATCAATAGTATTTGTAAACATTTTTGGAAGGAAAGATGGCGTAGGAGATCCACCAGTCCCCTTGGCTTTTGTTTGATGTCTATATGGATCAGGTGCTCTTAGAATATACCCAACAACCATCTTATAATGATCTATACGATGTTGAATTATCCATCGAACAGAGCTAGCAAGACTTTTGTTTAAATTTGAATCTGATTCAATTGTATTAAAGTAAGATGAATTTTGAAGCTTTTGTCGAGTTTTAACAATCATTGCATGATGTGCTGGGGGTCTATAGCCTACTCTAAATGATTTGAGAAGCTTAGTAAGAGAGTCAATTTCGCAATCAACTGGCAAGTCTTTATCAGCTATAAATCCTTTGCTTAGAATATTCTCAATAATACATGCGTCTATCTCACTATCACATACGTATGCATTAGTATGTGCGCCTACTCCCGTTATTTCGTCTGCTATAGGGTGATATGAGCTATTAGCGCCAGTTTGACCATGGAGTTTGCCAATATAAATACCTTTTTTATCATATGTCTTACTGTGTGTATCTCCACATCCGTCAAAGAATAAACCTTTATCATTATACATGCTTCCTTGATTTCCATAGAGTCCTTGAATGAAAATGCGCACTTCTTTATTATAAAGAATTGGTTCACTTACATTCCACATGCAATTAAAAAGTTGATTTGATTGCTTTAGAGCTAATTCTATTTTTTCAAGATTTTCAGAAATATTATTTGAATCTATAGCATCTAACGAATTTTGAATCATCATTTTTGAGGTTCGTTCCATAGCCAAGTGTGTCATTCTAAAGCCTTGCTCATTTCCATCAAAATCATGAAATGAAACTACAGGTTTAATAGATCTTATATAATCAATACTTTTTTTCATATCATCAAAGTTATCTAAGGTGTCATCTGGTAATATGCCTGATCGTAAAACATAGTCTGCTGCATATTCAAATTCAACTTGCTGGCCTGTAATTCTTGATGAAAGTAAAAGTAGTCCAGATAGTGGCCAGGGAATAAAGGAGCATGCTTTTTTCTCACCGTTAAAAATTGGTTCAATTTTAATACCGTTTGCCAACCAAGACGTCCAGCATCTTATGTCCGCAATTAGTTGTGCAGAATCTCTAGTAGGTTCTTCAATATGATTTTTAACATGTAATATAAAATGATCCATTAGACTGTCATCTAGAAGTAAAACTTCATCAAATAACTGTTTTTTTCCAATGAGACCAGTTTTTCCGTGATTATGTACAGCCATTTCACCTGCAAGGTCACTGATGCTAGAAAAAGGATGAGGTAAAGGTTTTAGAGTGCTGTAAGGTAAAGTTGAATTAGGTTGCCAAATTAATTCTGAAGTTTTTTGTATTGTCGATGCATCAAACTTTAGGTTAAAGCATGTTTCATCAAAATTAATACCATTTCCAAGATACGGGAAATTATGATCTGTACTAATGGTAATGTTGTGCTTCATTTTTTTATAATATGCTGTAAAGAAAATCTACTACAGATTGATCATTCCAAATTGCAGATCCAACATCTTTTACTTTGACCTCTCCAAAATAGTCTACTATAAATGTAGTTGGAATACCTCGAGTACTGAATAATTCATCATCAGTAATAATTTTGTATAATGGTAGTTGTGCTAGAGTTTCATCCTTTGGTAAATAATCAATAATAGTATTTCTATCTTCTTTAGATAGAAATAAAAATACAATATCTTGATTATCTTTAAATTGATTATATAATTCAACCATTGATGGCATTTCAGCTAAGCAAGGGTTACACCAAGTTGCCCAATAATTAATAAATAATGTTTTACCCTTGAAATCTCGTAAAGAAAATTGAGAACCTTCTAAGTCTTCGAATTGTAGCAGGTTGATATCAAAATCAACCAAATTTATATCCATTTCTTCAATAGTTGGTGCTTTGAGCTCTGGAGGCTCCATTATTGATTGTAAATAAGAAATCGATACTGATTTGTAGTAACCTTTCCATTCTTCAAGCTCTTTATTTATCTTGTATTGCTGGTAAGAAAGATAAGAAAGAGCAATAGTCATCAATGCTATAATTAAGTATAGGTTTTTTTTACTCATTGTGATTGAAAATATTGTAGTTTATTCTAAAAAACTATTTAAATTTGTTAAAATATCTTCTAAATATGGAAAAAATAGGATACATACTACTCGTAATTTTTTATCTACTTACTTCATATTTAAGCTTACAAAAAATCGAACAATTTTACCCCGAAGGACTGTTAGTGCTATTAGCATATAGTGGAATATTTATACTGCTTATGAAGGTGATAAGAGAAAGATTAAATAATAAGGAAGATGAATACTATTCCAAGGAGATTCATAAATGATTATTACAACTCAAGATAAAATTGAAAATAAAAATATAACACAAGTACTTGGAGTTGTGAGCGGTCAATCAATAAGAGCAAGGCATGTAGGAAAAGATATCATAGCTGGATTAAGAAATCTTGTTGGGGGAGAAATTACAGAATACTCCAAATTGATGGCTGAATCAAGAGAGCAGGCTATGGATAGGATAAAGTTTCAGGCTGAAGAGTTAAATGCAGATGCTATTGTTGGTATAAGATTTACCACATCTATGCTCCAAGCAGGTGCATCTGAAATTTTTATTTATGGTACTGCGGTCAGATTGGCCTAACTCTCTCATGAATCATAAGATATTTCAAGTTGAACCTCTACACTTTTATTTCAAAATTTCTTACATAGATGAAACTTTACATAATTTGACCTTTTCTGATAGAAAGAATGATCTCATGAATCCTCAGTTATCCCTAAAAATTAATGAAGGAAAATCTTCAAAATTTGCAAAGGATATTCAAATTCAATTAAATGAATATTTTAAGAGAAAATTAAAGAAGTTTGATATTCCATTGCATATTGGGGGAAGTGATTTCACAAAGAATGTTTTAGATGAAATTTCTAAAATTCCTTATGGAAAAACAAAAAGTTATAAACAGGTCGCAGAAAAGATAAAACAACCCAAAGCTGCACGAGCAGTTGGAAGGGCTAGTGGCGCCAATCGCATTCCTATTATTATTCCTTGTCATAGAGTAGTAGGTAGTAGCGGTGAATTAGTTGGCTATAGTGGAGGTGGAGGCCTTTTATTTAAATCTTACTTACAGCTTTTGGAGAAGAAATGAGATTTTATATATATACTATTGTAGTCTTAGGATTTTCTTTGTTGAGAGCACAAGACTTAACATGGAATCAAGAAGTTATTACTTTTAAGAGTGCAAACCCTTTCTCTTTTGAAGAAATTATTACAAACTTAGATAATGAACCAATTCAAGAGGTTTCGGGTGTATTAACTTTACCAGAAGATTTTAATCCGAGCATGAGATATCCCTTAATTATAGGCGTAGCAGGGAGTTTGAACTGGGGTCCCCATCATTTAAAATATTTGAAAATGTTCCAAGAAATGGGTTTTGCAACTTTCCAATTACAAAGCTTTGATAGTCGAGATGTACAATCGACAGTAGGTAGTCAAGTAGAAGTAACTACAGCTATGGTTATTTTGGATAGTTATCGAGCCTTAGAAACTCTCAGCTCTCATCCAAATATTGATACAAATCGCGCTGGAATTACTGGTTGGAGTCTTGGTGGAGCTGTTTCTTTATACGCTGCATGGCTACCATTAGTTAATGCGATTAATGAAGGAGAATTTATGTTTGCTGCTCATTTACCTGTTTATCCAGGATGCATGGCATATCCTTATCCAAGTAAAAATATGCAGTTTAGCACTGCTCCTGTTCATATTCTTATTGGTGAACTTGATGATTGGGTTCCTGCTGCAGCGTGTACTGAACTGATTGATAAAATTGAGACAAGCGGATTACCTCATAATATTGATATTACGATTTATGAAAATGCTCATCATTCATTTGATCGAGTTTCTGAAGTAACGGTTAATGAAGAAGGTTATACGTTAGGAGACTGTCGGTTTCCCATGAATGAAGAGGGAGTTTTATGGCTAAGTGAATATTGGAATATTCCCATTAATACACCAATAAGACAAAAATTAGCATTATTGACATGTGCTGGACGAGGTCCTAGTATGGGAGGTAATACAAAAGCGCGTGAAGCATCATTCAAATTTTCTGCAGAATTTTTTTCTAAGTATCTAAAAAAATAATATCTAAGTTGTTTGATGGGAAAACTACTTAGAACATTCATCTTATTATTTCTTATTACGGGGCTAATTGTTTTTAAAGTAAATAGTTTTTTAAAGCCTACCGATATTCTCTATGAGGGAAAAATCACTGATTTAGATGTTGAAGATACAGTTGAAGTCTATTTTGATGACTATGGTGTCCCTAGTGTTTTTGCTTCTAATGATTCTGATATGTTTAAAGTAGCTGGTTATATAGGAGCAAGAGATAGACTATTCCAAATGTCATTTATGAAATATGCCTATAAAGGTCATTTAAGTTTAGTGCTTAATGATACATTAGTAGCAGAAGATACATTTTTACGTACACTTGGATTCGAAAAAATTGCTAAAAAGACTTTAGCTAAAGTTCCTCCTTCAACATTACAACATTTACAAGATACATGTTTTGGTATCAATGCTTACATACAAACCTTAGCTCCTTCAGAATTTCCCTTAGAGTTTAAATTGATTGGTATAGATAAATTGCCCATTTTTGAGCCATTAGATATAGTTGCATTATCAACAATGATGGCTTGGGAATTACAAGGCGGATGGGATTCAGAGTTATTTTTTGGAGCAATTAACGAACAACTTGGTCCTGAATATTTAGCAGAAATTTTACCTTCATATAAAGAAGAATATATTAGGATAGCGTCCAATAATGTTTTGTTAAAGAGCTATCAGCAGTTTGCAAGTGATACAAAAGATTTAAGAAATTTATTTAAAACAGATAGACATGGTTATGGTTCAAATGCATGGGCTGTTTCAGGTAATAAAACAGCTTCTGGAAAACCTTTACTAGCTAACGATCCTCACTTGGCTTATAACCAGCCACCATGGTGGTACGAAATTCGTCTTAAAAGTGATAATTTTAATTTTGGTGGTTATGGATTGTATGGTTTTCCTCTACCTGTTATTGGTCATAATGAGCATATTGGATGGGGTTTTACGAATGTAATGACAGATGATATGGATTTTTATATTGAATCTTTAAATGAAAATCAAACTCAATATTATGTCGATGGGGAATGGAGAGATTTAATAATTGAAGAAGAAGAAATAATGCTAAAGTCTGGAGAAAGTCGTACAATTATTATTCGCTCTACCCATAGAGGTCCTATTGTAAGTGATATTCATCCAGATGCCAAAGGGCAAAGCAAGGCTATTTCTTTTAAGTGGACTGAATATGATGCTTTTGATGAAACTACTGCATTGTTCATGTTGGCTCAAGCATCAAATTGGGAAGAATTTTCTGAAGCTTCGAAATTATTTGGTGCTCCAGGACAGAATTGGACTTATGCAGATAAAGAAGGAAATATCGGATGGAGACCTAGCTCAAAGATTCCAATTAGGCTTAATGCTGATAAACTAATTCCTTTTGATGGAACGACCACTAAACATGATTGGAAGGGCTATATCCCTTTCGATGAGATGCCATACTCATTTAATCCTAAAAAAGGATATATTTCAAATGGAAATAATAAGATCATTGGAGATGAATATCCTTACTATATTTCACGTTATTGGGCAGATCCAAGCAGAGGTGAACAGATTGATAGAAGGTTAAGAATAGATTCATCATTTAATGTCAAAGATATGAAGTCAATACTCAATGATATTACTTCTCCATTTGGTCAAGAATATTCTCCATTATTTTCTTCAAATTATACAATTGGTTTCTCAGGTGAGGGAGACAAAATCTATAATATGTTAAAAGATTGGGATGGTGTTGAATCAATTGATTCGAAGGCAACAGTAGCTTTCCACGCAATTTATCTTAATCTTGTAAAAAATCTATTCCAAGATGAATTAACTAGTTTTGGAAATGAATCTTTTGATACTTTTTATAGTTTAAAATATATCCGTTCATTAGCTATTCGAAAAATATTTGATGGAGAGGCAACTTTGTGGATTGATAACGTGTTAACCGATAAAAAAGAAACCTTAAATAATATTGTAAATGAATCTTTTCATGATGCTTATATTTCCCTAAAAGAGTGTTGTGGAAATCCTATCGATTTAACATGGGGTCAAATACATCAGGTATCCTATCGTCATCGTCTAGATGGTGACCCTCTTGTCAAAACCTTTATAAACTTTAGTGTAGGACCATATCCAATGGCAGGATCAGGTATGACTCCAAGAGCTGCCAGTTATTCTACTACCGAACCATTTAATGTTAGAGCTGGTTCATCTATGCGAAGAGTAATTGATTTTTCAGATTTTGATAATGGATTTAGCATTTTACCTACTGGTCAATCAGGGATGTTTCAATCAAAGCACTATGACGATCAGACTGAGTTGTATAATAAGGGAGAGTTTAAGCCATTTAAATTCTCAGAGTCTGCTATTAAAAATAATAATTCAACACGCAAACTGATTTTTGTAAAATAATTAATTTATCTTGCTAACTGTATTGACCTATGTTTAAACTCTATAAAATGAAGAACTTTTTTAACTATTATTATTTTAGAAGCAGGGGGACTGTAGAGGCCTAATAATAGGACTATATAAAAAAACTACATGAACCCTAGCTCTAGTCGCTAGGGTTTTTTGTTATATGGAGGTAATGATGAATAAAGATATACTAAAGAATAGAGAAAAAATAGATTCAATTGATAATCAAATATTTGATTTATTAATGGAGAGACTGGATGCAGTAACTACCATTGGATATATCAAAAAAGAACAAGGTCTTCCAGTATTAGATCAAAATAGAGAAAATGCAATTTATGCAAAAATTGATGCTAAGTTTTCAGCTATTGAAGCAGATTTTTTGAAAAATATTTATCAATCAGTTATTACAGAATCAAAAAGAATAGAGGAGAAATAATGAGTAATTGGACAAAAGATTCATGGAAAAATTTTGATGTTAAGCATATTCCAGATTATAAAGATCAAAACGAATTAAATCAGGCTTTAGATAGATTGAATACGTTCCCTCCATTAGTTTTTGCTGGAGAATGCAAAAATCTTAAATCTGAATTGGCAAAAGCAGTTGAGGGAAAGGCTTTTTTAGTACAAGGGGGAGATTGCGCTGAAAGTTTCAAAGAATTTAATGCCAATAATATTCGTGATACTTTCCGCGTGCTTTTACAAATGAGTGCAGTTATTACTTCTAAAATGAAAGTACCTGTTATCAAATTAGGAAGAATAGCTGGACAATTTGCAAAGCCAAGATCCTCAGATACTGAAACAGTAGATGGCGTTACACTAAATAGCTATTACGGCGACTCAATTAATGGAATAGAATTTACAGAAAAAGACAGAAATCCTAATCCTGCTCGACTGTTGCATGCCTACTCTCAATCTGCATCTACGCTAAATTTACTACGATCTTTTGCTCAAGGAGGATTTGCAAATTTACGCAAAGTAAATTCTTGGAATATGGGGTTTGTTAAGGCGAGTAAAGAGGGAAAAAAGTATGAAGAAATTGCAAATAAAATTACGGAATACTTAGACTTTATGGATGCTGTGGGTGTTGATACACAAAAAGTAGTAGATTTAAATACGGTAGATTTTTATACTAGTCATGAAGGATTGCATTTACCGTATGAGCAAGCATTAACCCGCAAAGATTCTTTATCGAATGATGTTTACTGTACATCAGCTCATTTTATTTGGATTGGAGATAGAACCCGTTTTGTCAATAGTGCACATGTAGAATACTGTAGAGGTATTAGTAATCCTATTGGTATTAAGTGTGGACCATCTTTAGATCCAGATGAATTGATTAAAATTATTGATATCATCAATCCGAATAATGAAGCAGGAAAAATTTCATTAATTTTCCGCTATGGAGAAGAAAATATTGAATCATATTTACCTAAGTTGGTTGATACAATTAATAAGCATAAAAAGTCTGTATTGTGGATTTCAGATCCAATGCATGGAAATACTGTAAAGTCTTCTTCTGGTCTTAAAACAAGAGATTTTTCATCACTATTGAATGAAACTACAAAAGCAATTGGTATCTTAAGATCTAAAGGATGTCACTTAGGTGGAATGCATTTAGAGATGACAGGTCAAAATGTAACAGAATGTACTGGAGGAATATATAAACTAAGCGATGATGATTTAAATTCTAGATATCATACACATTGCGACCCCAGATTAAATGCCAATCAAGCATTAGAGCTCTCATTCAATATCGCTGAGGAAATGACAAAGTAATGATTATTAATTCTATTATTTCATTGCCAGGAGATAAGTCAATTTCTCATCGATCTATTATGCTGGCCTCTATTGCAAGAGGAGTAAGTCGTATTACAAACTTGAATGATGGAGAAGATTTACAGTCTACTATTAAAGCAATGCAATCATGTGGAGCATTAATAAAACAAGACAAAGATTTGATAGTTGTAACAGGTTCAAGCTTAGCAAACCCTAACGAACCTATTGACTGTGGAAACTCAGGTACAACTTCTCGTTTACTGACTGGTTTGCTGTCATCACAACATCTTTCATTTTCATTAATAGGTGATGAATCATTGTCAAAGAGACCTATGAACAGAGTTATTAAACCATTGAAAGAGATGGGCTGTATAATTAAATCAAATGACGGACTATTGCCCTTACATATTGATGCATCAAATAGCTTTAATGGTATTGATTATAAAATGCCTATTGCAAGTGCTCAAGTAAAGTCAGCGATACTTTTAGCTGGATTAGGAGCTAAGAATCCATCTGTAGTAAAAGAATTGAAACATTCTAGAAATCATTCAGAAATTATGCTTGAAAGTATGGGAGCTAATATTGTAGTAGATGATAATAATATCACCTTAAATCCTCTCTCTTCTAAGTTGAAATCATTTAATATGGATATTCCTGCCGATCCTTCATCTGCAGCCTTTTTCATTGCATTAGCAGCTTTATTGAAGGGCTCTGATCTTACTGTAAAGAATATTTTATTAAATCCTACACGAACTGGCTTTATTGATGTGCTTGGAAAGATGGGTGTCCAGGGATTGGTATCAAATCCAATGACTAACAATGGAGAGTCTTGTGGCGATATACAATTTATTGGTTCTAATATTAAAAGCTGTGATGTACCTGCACATATGATTCCATCAATTATCGATGAAATCCCTATTTTAGCAGTAATAGCAGCATTTGCAAAAGGCAGAACAGTCTTTCATCAGGTAGAGGAATTAAGATTTAAAGAGAGCGATAGGTTAGATGCAATTATTCAAAATCTACAATCATTTGGAATTAATGCGTTTGAAGAAAAAAATAATTTAATAGTTGATGGTGGAAAGCCAACAAAGATGGCCAAAATTATATCGTATGACGACCATAGAATTGCAATGGCTTTTATTATACTAAGTCTGGTAGCCTTTAAGGAATTTGACATTGATAATACAGATTGTATTGATATTTCCTTACCTGGATTTTTTGATATTCTTGAGGAGATTCAAAGATGAATCTAGGATTAATAGGCAACCCAGTGGAAAAAAGTATTAGCCCGCAATTACAAAAGATTTTATTCAAAGAGTTAGACTTGAGTAATTTTCGATATGAAAAATATGAAATTACCCCTGATAATCTTCCTTCTTTTTTTGAAGAATTTGATAACAAAAAATTTGATGGTATCAATATCACCATTCCATACAAAGAAACAAGCTTACAATTTATTCATGAAGTTGACACTAATGCGAAGATCCTAGGAAATATAAATTGTATTAAAAGAACAGATCATATTTTAAAAGGATACAATACGGACTCACACGGGTTTGAAATGCTTCTTAAGAATAATAGCATTTCTATCAATTCTAACCGCTGTATTGTTTTGGGAGCAGGCGGCTCGGCTAGAACTGTTATTAAGACGTTAATTGACAGAGGAGCTGAATCAATTACAATAAAAAATAAATCAATAGAAAATGCATTAAAAATTAAGCTTTATGCAGAAAAGTTAGGTGGTAAAAATATTGAAATTTATACTAAATCTGATAGCAGGTTTGATATTGCAATTAATACAACACCTTTAGGAATGTATCAAGATGAACAAGATAGAAGTTTTTTTGACATTCCAGTAGATAAAAATAGTATTCTTATTGATTTGATTTATGTATCAAGTCACACGCTGTTTTTAAATCGATATAAAAATAAAGTGAAGAAATCAGTAAATGGACTAGAGATGCTTATTTTTCAAGCTATCAAGTCTATTGAAATTTGGACAGAAACTACCTATAATGTGGACCAAAAATTGGATTCTATTAAAAAACAATTGGAGAAAGTAATATGTTAAAGAAAATATCATATATGACCGCGGGAGAATCTCACGGAAAAGGATTAATTGGAATTGTTGAGGGCATACCAGCTGGTATGAATATTACTGAAGAGTATATTGAAAAAGATTTACTAAGAAGGATGCAAGGACATGGCAGAGGTGGAAGAATGAAAATAGAAAAAGATCATGCAGAAATATTTTCTGGTGTTCGACATGCTATTACGTTAGGATCACCAATTTCTTTGTTGATAAAGAATTTTGATTGGGTGAATTGGGAAGATAGAATGGCTACTGGAAAACCAAAAAAAGAGCATAGAAAAGTAACAATGCCTCGTCCTGGTCATGCAGATCTAGCAGGAGTGATGAAGTATGGATTAGATGATATTAGAAATGTTTTAGAGCGCTCTTCAGCAAGAGAGACAGCAATGCGCGTAGCAATTGGAGCTGTTTGTAGAAAATTATTAGAAGAAGTAGGTATAACTGTTGGAAGTCGAGTATATCAAATTCACAATATAGTAGATGAAACTCCTGTCTCGAATAATATGAGTCTAAAAGAATTAAACGATACAGTAGATGCATCCCCTGTAAGATGTTTTGATAAAGCTGCAGAGAAAAAAATGATGGATGTAATTGACGAAGCAAGGAATAACGGAGACTCTGTTGGAGGTTCTTTTGAAGTTATTGCAAAGGGATTACCATATGGATTAGGAACATATATCAATGCCGATGGGAAGCTTCAGGCTAGAATTTCACAAGCTATGATGTCTGTAAATGCATTTAAGGGAGTGGAGTTAGGTGCAGGTTTTGCTTCTTCAGCTGTATTTGGAAGTGAATTACATGATGAAATCTTATACGAAGATAATAAAATAACTCGCGCAAGTAATAATGCTGGAGGTATTGAGGGTGGAATGAGTAATGCTCAGCCAATTCATGTGAAAGTGAGTATGAAACCTATTTCAACGCTTATAAAACCTTTACGATCTATTGATTTGAATACAATGGAACCTAAGTTAGCTCACAAAGAAAGAACCGACTCTTGCGCTGTTCCAGCTGCTTCAATTATTGGCGAATCTATGTTAGCTATTGTTTTAGCTGACGCCTTATTAGAAAAGTTTGGTGGAGATAATTTAGATCAACTTAAAAAACACATAAAAGCTAGTGGAAAATATTAAACAAATTTTTTTAATAGGTATGATGGGTTCAGGTAAATCTACTTTAGGCTCGATGTTAGCAGATAAGCTTAATTGGACTTTTATAGATATCGATACTGAACTGGAAAAAGATCATGGTCTTTCAATAAATGATATGTTCAAAAAAAGTGAAAGTAAGTTTCGTACTTTAGAAAGCAAGAAATTGGAAAAAATAATATTAAAAGAACGAATTGTTTGTGCTACTGGTGGAGGAATTGTTGAAAAAGATATTAATCATAAAATCTTAAATCAATCTTTTTGTGTTTATTTAGATACATCAATCGATGTTCTTCATGAAAGAGTTAAGCATGATAGTAGCAGGCCTTTATTATTAAAAGGATATAAAAAAGATGTATTGAGAGATATTTTTAACAACAGAGAAAAAAAATATAAATCATTATCTAAGCTCAATATCAATACTGATAATGTTGACATTAGTGATAGCTGTAAAACGATTATGGAATATATAAATGAGTAGCACGATAAAAGTAAATCTTGAAAGAGATAGTTACGATATCATCTTTGATGACAATTTTGTTGAATCTGCTATGGCATTGATAGGAACGTCTTCAAAATGTATGATTATCACTCAAGAAGTAATATATAAAACACTCGAAGAGAAGTTTTCTGTATTAAAATCTTTACCAAATGTAGAGTTTCATTTTATTGGACAGGGCGAGAAAGCCAAATCGATTGAAACTGCAATAGAAATTTGTGATAAGATGACCATGATGCATTATGACCGCTCTTCTACTATTTTTGCAGTAGGTGGCGGAGTGGTTGGCGATATAGCTGGATTTGTAGCTTCTATTTTTATGCGAGGAATTGATTATATACAATATCCTACTACATTATTAGCTATGGTAGATTCTTCTATTGGAGGAAAAACTGGTGTAAATCTAAAAAGTGGAAAGAATCTGATAGGTAGAATACATCAACCAAAAGCAGTTATTATTGATTTATCTTTTTTAGATACATTACCACAGCGAGAAATAAATGCTTCATTAGCTGAAGCGATTAAGTATGGATTTATCTATGATAGAGAGTTATTCAACTATATTGTAGAAAATATATCAGATATTCTTAGTGCAAAAAATCAGACAGCTCTCAAAAAAATTATATTACGATCGTGTGAAATTAAGAGTGAAGTAGTAAGTAAAGATGTCAACGAAGATAATATTAGAATGATTCTAAATTTTGGTCATACTATTGGTCATGCTCTTGAAGGTTATTTTGAGTATAAAAAATTACTTCATGGTGAAGCTATTCTTTATGGAATGAAATGTGCATTATACCTATCACATACCATCGGTAATTTGAACGAGAATGAATATCATGCAAGCTTAAAAGCTTTATCTGCTTTTACATTACCTGCTTTTAATCTAAAAGATAAGGATTCAATTATTGAATTTGTAAAAAGAGATAAAAAGTTTAGAGAATCACAAATAAGATTTGTCTTAATTTCAGAAATTGGAAAGGCTGAGCTTAGCACAGAGATAACATTAAATCATATTGAAGAAAGTTTAGGAGTATTATGAATATTATTATTGTAAACGGCCCAAATTTGAATCTTTTAGGAGAAAGAGAACCAGATATCTATGGCTCTGAAACCTTAAATGAGATTAATTCTTGGATAGAAAATCATGAAATATGCACTAATTTGAACTTAGAATTTTTTCAGTCTAACTCTGAAGGCTCAATTATTGATTTTATCCATTCAAAACGTAAAGATACAGACTATCTTATTATTAATCCGGGTGCATTAACCCACTATTCATATGCATTGAGAGATGCAATCGTTGGCACTCAATTGAAGGCAATTGAGGTACACTTATCTGATATTCATGATCGGGAAAATTTTAGAAAAATATCAGTAATAAAGAGTGTTTGTCTAGCTCAGTTTTATGGTGAAGGTAAGCATGGATATATTACAGCAATTAAGCATATATTGGAGCAAGCATGAAAAAAATAGGTATACAAGGAATTGAGGGGAGTTTCAGCGAAGAAGCAGCAAAATCTTATTGTAATAAATTTGATATAAAAGAATTTGAATTAGACTACTTGATTAGCTCAATGAATGTTCTAGATGGCTTAACATCAGAAGCAATTGATATTGGAATTTTTGCGATGGAAAATGCACAAGGAGGCGTAGTCATTGAAAGTGTTGAAGCGCTTGCTAAAAATCAATGTAAAATTATAGATATGTTCTATGTGGAGATTAGCCAAAATTTATTAGCAAAAGATGGTATCGCTTTTGGAGATATTGAAGAAATCCATTCACATGAACAGGCTTTAAAGCAATGTAAAGACTATTTAGCTGAAAAATTTTGGTCAAAAAAACTTATAGAAGAAGATGATACTGCTCAGGCAGCACAAGATCTTGCTGAAGGAAGATTATCAGATAATACCGCAGTGATTGCAAGTAAAAATTCTGCAGAAAAATATGGACTAAATATTCTTGAAAGTGATATTCATGATTTAAAGAAAAATTTAACATTATTTTTAGCAGTAGAAAGGATTGATAGTAATGAATAGAGTCAGCATTATTGGATTTGGAAGATTTGGAACAATGCTTCATCAATTACTTATTAAGGGATTCGAAGTGGATGTATTTGATATCGAACCTGTAAGTCAATCAGATATTAATTTTGTGTCTCTAGATGATGTACTTAAAAATGATACAATTTTCATTGCAGTGCCAATTAGAGATTTTGAAGGGTTAATGAGTAGTTTATCAAGCAAGATAAGCGGCAAAAAGACTATAATAGATGTTTGTTCTGTTAAAGTGCATCCAAAGCAAGCGATGTTAGATTTTCTTCCAAATGAGACAGATATCATTGCAACACATCCATTGTTTGGACCAGATTCTCTACAAGAACGCGGATCAATAATGATGATGGAAAAAGTGCGCGATACTCATGATAGGTATGAATTCTGGAAATCTTATTTTGAAAGTCAGAATATTACAATCGAAGAAATTACTTCTGAAGAACATGATATTATGGCAGCACGATCACAAGGATTAACTCATTTAGTAGGAAGAGTTATTAATGATTTTGGAACACAGCAAACTAATATTGATACGGTCGGCTATAAAGCACTCCATAAGCTTGTTAGTCAGACTTGCAATGATTCATGGGAGTTATTTGAGGATATTCAAAAATATAATCCTTATACTAAAAAGATGATTTTGGGATTAAATGAAAGTTTTAAAAAAGTAGTAGATAGTTTAGGCGACAATTAAAAGGAGAGAAAAATGAATGATATTTTTAAAAAAGCAGGTGCTGGTTTATTAATTTTAGGAATCAGTTTCTATGCTATAACACAAACAGTTACAGCATTAATTCCAGGTTTTTTAGGTGGAATAATACTTCTATTGACTTTATTGTCCGATCATTTCACTAATCAGAGTAGACATTTTGCTCATATAATTTTGCTTGTTCTACTTGCTGGAGCAGGAGCTACCTATAAGTCTGTAATTGATATATTTGGTTATTTACTTAGTGGAGATGCCTTATTAAGGCCGCTTGCTACAATAGAGCAATTTACAGCTTTTATCATATGTTTAAGTGCAATTATTATGGGAATTCAGTCTTTTATTGAGGCTAGAAAAAAATAATATTGAAACTTATTTTTTATTAGAGAGTAAGATTTATTGAAACAATTTTAAATATATCTAGGAGAAATAATGAAAAATCTATTATTAGTAATGTTACTTTTTACAGCACTTTTTGCCCAAGATCGAGACAAAAGGGCTGAAATGTCAAAAAAAGAATGGCAACAAAATAAAGATAGAAAAGAAGTAATGTTGGTAGCAAAACAAACTCAAGATCTTGACTTAAAACCACAACAAGCTGAGAAGTTTTTTCCATTACAAAATGAATTTCATGAAAAAGCTGAAGAAGCAAAAGAAGCACATAACAAAAGATTGAGAGAATTAAGATCTGCAGCTAAAGATGATAGATCAAAATTTGATGTAGATGCTGCAATAGATTCCAAAATAAGAATGCAAGGTACTATTGTTAGATTGGAAAGTAAATTCTTAAAAGATACAAAAGGTATTTTATCTGAGGAGCAACGTATGAAATTATTATTTTTTGAAGAAAGAATGAGAAATAATCTTTCTAAAAAAATAGAAGATCGTAGAGATAAAAGTCCAAATAATCGTAGGGAAAAAAGAAATTTTGACTCTAGAAGAAATAAATAATAAATTATTTTTAATCAATAAAAGGGGATTTTATTAAAATGAAAAAAATATTATTAATGTTTGGAATGGTATTCTTTATTTCTTCATGTCAGGACAATATGTCTTACATGGATGCAGATATGATGAACGATGCACAGCTAATAGAAGCTATTGCTAACGATTCCAATAAGATAGAAATAGATAATGTAGATTTACCAGTTCTTTCTAGATTGGTTGTTGAAACACAATACTTCGATCATATAGCTATTGAAGTAGAATTATCACCTAATTACGGATATCAATTATCCTTAGGTGACATGGCTGTAGATGCTGGAGATGTTACAGAAGTATTTTTTGCTAAAGATGGTAGAAAGTTGGGTGACAGAGCTGGTGATGATAGAAAAAGACATGGAAAAAGAAAGTGTTTTAGATTTGTATTTCCATTATCATTCTCGTTCTCAGATGGCTCATCTTATACTGTAGCTGATCATAAAGAATTTTATGATGCATTAAAAGCACAATATGAAGCGACTGGAACTAAAGAAAAACCAGCTTTCACATTTCCAATTCAAGTACAATTCAAACCTGAAGAAGAAGGCGAAGAAGGCGAAATTTTAACAGTCAATTCTGACGAAGAATTAAAAGAAGCATTTCAAGCATGTAGGGGAGAAGAAAATGACAAAAGATGTTTCTCTTTTGTATTTCCTGTAAGCTTTACAATGCCTGATGGTTCAACACTTAGCGCATCAGACGAGGAAGACTTAGCTACAAAAATGAGAGCATTCTTTGAATCTTATGATGGCGAAAAAAAGAAACCAGAACTTGTATTTCCAGCTGATATCACTTTTGAAGACGGTAGTGTTTTAACAGTGAATTCTCATGAAGAGATGAAGCAAGCATGGAAAGATAATTGTAGACGCAAAGGCGGAGAAGAAGATGAAGGCGAAAGCGATGGCACTCGCGGATAATTTTTTATCTTAAATCTTACAGATTAAAAAAAGGGCTATATTTTTATAGCCCTTTTTATTTTAGTATTTTTTATTAAATTGTTCGACTATGAAAATATTTTTAGATACTTCAGACGTAAATGTCATTAGTAAGCACTGTGAGTCAGGGCTGATAGATGGTGTGACTACTAATCCAACTTTAATGAAGCAATCAGGAAGAAATCCTATTGATGTTATTAAGGATATTTCTGCATTATTTCCTGATGATTCAAGTATTAGTGCGGAAGTAGTTGCTGATACAGCTGAAGGAATGATATCTCAAGCAAAACAATACTATTCAATTAGTCCTAATATTACTATTAAAGTTCCATGTACAGAAGAAGGTTTAAAGGCATGTAATGTTCTTTCAGCAAAAAATATTCCAGTAAATGTGACGCTTATTTTTTCTGTCACTCAAGCAATTTTATGTGCAAAAGCTGGTGCAAAGTTTGTATCTCCTTTTATAGGACGTTGCGAAGATAATGGTTTAAGTGGAATTGGATTAATAGAATCTATTAGAACTATTTTCGATAGGAATAATATTAAAACTCAAATTCTTGCTGCACCCATTCGTACAACTGAACATGTTACTAATGCTTTTATAGCTGGTACTGATATTGTGACATTGCCACCATCTATTTTTGAAGAAATGTATAAGCATGATTTAACGGATCAAGGGATTGATCAGTTTGATAAAGATTGGAAACAAGTAAATCACAAATAATTTTTGGGGCTGTAGCTCAGTTGGTAGAGCGCGTGGATGGCATTCATGAGGTCGCAGGTTCAATCCCTGTCAGCTCCACTTAATATTTACTAGTGTATTGCTAGGAATTTTTTATTAAAATGTTTACTGTCATAATAATAATAAAGGAAGGGGAAAAGAGTAAAAATGAAAAATAATAATATATTAACAATTATAACCATCTTTGGAATGCTTACTATATTTGCATGTAATCAAACTGTAAATGAGGTAGTAGAGGTTAACTACGATGGAGTTGAATCAGCCGGAAAATTCTTTCCTGGAGAAGAAAATGAATTAAATGGAAATGCATATGTGTTAGCAGATGATAAGTATATGGATATCGTTCAACAATCTACAGATGCATATAATAATAGAGATTGGGATGCTATGAAGTCATTATATAGAGATGATTTTGTGGAAAATTCAGCTGAGAATATGACCAATTACTTTGATAATGATGTTGAATCTTTAAACATGAATATTACTGCAATGTTACCTGTTAAAATAAAGGGTAGTGATATTACAAGAGTATTAACATGGGCAGTTGAAGATAGACAGTTTAAAAATGGCCAAAAAGAAAGACATAATCTTTTTGAAATCTACTATATAGACGAAGAAGATAAGTTGGGTGGATGGAACCAATGGTATCGTATCAATTCAGATCCCGAAGTAACTAGTCACGGTCTACCTGAAGGTGGAAAAATTTATACTAATAATGAATTTGATGGTCGTCCATTAGTTTTTTCTAATAGAGGAGAAGTTGAGATAATGGAAGCTGTTGTTGAAGCTTATAATAACAAAGATGTTGATGGATTCCTTAAGCATTTTGCTGATGAATGGCAAGCTACAGATCATGAAGGAAATACTGAAACAAGAACTCAAGCTGACGCTAAAGAAAGAATGCAGAAATGGTTCGATGAATCTGAAACCATAGAATGGAAACCTTGGTCAATTTATGCTTTAAAAATTAAAGATACTGATCCAGGCTCAGGAATCACTGTTCGCTCAACAGAAAAAAGAGTTGGAAAAGATGGTTCGGTTTGGGAGAAAAGACTGGTAGAATGGTTTTACTTTGATTTAGATGGTAAAATCACAAGATTTTCTCAATTTGCACAAGATATTAAATCAGAAGAAGAATAAACTATCATCTATGTAGCTGTACATTTATGTGCAGCTACATATCATCAAAGTTTTATATTGAGGAAAAAATGAAAAAATTTTTAGGTATAATATTAATATTTTTAGTAATAGGAGTAATAATAATGAATTACGATAAGGAATCAGAAGTAGCAGTAATTTCAACAAATTTTGGAGATATGGTAGTAGAATTCTATCCAGATATTGCTCCAATGCATGTTGAGAGTTTTATGGCATTAGCTAATGAAGAATATTTTAATGGGACGACCTTTCATAGGGTTATTCCAGGATTTATGATTCAGGGGGGAGATCCTAACTCAAGAAATGAAAATAGAGCTACTCACGGGACGGGTGGAAGAGCTGGTAAGTTCTTTGGTCTTGGTAATGAAGAAGACCCAAGCACTTGGCTTATTCCTCAAGAATTTAGTGATACGCCACATGTTAAAGGTATATTATCAATGGCAAGAACTAATGATCCTAATAGTGCTTCAAGTCAGTTTTTTGTTTGCCATGATAATGCAAATTTCTTAGATAATAATTATACTGTATTTGGTAAAGTTATTGATGGATTAGATATCATTGATGAAATTGCAAATGTTGCAAAAGATCAAAATGATAATCCACTTGAAAGAGTAGAAATGTCTATTCGTATTGCTAAGAGAAGTGAAGTTTTATCGGAATAAAGCTATTGTGTTTAAGTAAATAATTAAGAAAATTATAACCTATTCATTTAATTAAAGGGGGAATGATATGGTGTCTAAAACTCATTTAGAAAAATTTTCAACGCCTAATCGTAGGTTAATGGGGGCCGGTCCGTCTAATATCTATCCTGAAGTATCAGAGGCTTTAACTCGTCCTGAAATGGGTCATTTAGATCCTTTATTTGTTAAGATGATGGATGAGGTTAAATCTATGTTGCGCTATGTCTTTCAAACAAAAAATGAGTTTGCAATTGCCGTATCTGCTCCTGGAAGTGCTGGTATGGAAGCATGCTTTGTTAATATGGTAGAGCCTGGAGATAAAGTAGTAGTATGTGTGAATGGTTTATTTGGTGGACGTATGGTAGAGAACGTTGAGCGTATTGGTGGAACAGCTGTTGTGATTCAAGATGAATGGGGAACTCCTGTTTCAGTCGAAAAACTTGAAGTAGCACTCAAAGAAAATCCTGATACTAAAATTGTTGCTTTTGTCCACGCAGAAACATCTACTGGAGTAAGAAGTGATGCTGAAACTATCGCTAAAATCGCCAAAGTACATGATTGTCTAGTAATTGCTGATACGGTTACATCCTTAGCAGGAATACCTGTTATGACAGATGAATGGGGTTTAGATGGAGTATATTCAGGTAGTCAAAAATGCCTTTCAAGCGTAGCTGGCTTATCGCCACTAACTTTTTCTGATAAGGCTATTGAAAAAATAACTAATCGTTCGGATAAAATTCAAAGTTGGTTTCTTGATCAAACTTTAGTCCTCGATTATTGGAGTGGTGAAGGAAAAAGAAGTTATCATCATACGGCGCCTATAAATAGCGTATATGCCTTACATGAATCTTTGAGACAAGTATGTAATGAAGGGTTGGAAAATTCATGGCAGAAGCATCTAGATGCTCATATAAGGCTTAAAAAGGGACTAGAGGAATTAAATTTTAACTTTGTAGTTGAGGAAGAATATCGTTTACCACAGATGAATTCAATTTATGTACCTGACGACATAGATGAATTAGCAGTTCGTATGGAATTGTTAAATGATTTTAACTTAGAAATTGGTGCAGGTCTCGGAAAACTTTCCGGAAAGATATGGCGTATTGGACTTATGGGGTATAATGCTCGAAAAGATAGTGTTGATTATTGCTTAAATACTTTGAAAAAAGTCCTAAATAAATAGTTTATTTTCTAATAAAGATTTTTTTCCTTCTTCATAGCCAATATCAATCAATTCATTTGCTCTATGAAAGTCCCAACCTTTAAACTGATCTATCTGAGGTTCAATTAACAAATCTGGTTCATTAAATTTAAAGCTAAGGTGAGTAATATTATTTAAAACGATTTTTGCTGAACGATCAATAATATCAATGATATTATATTTCTCATTTGTTTTTTCAGATGATTCCAGTCCATAAAGATTCACTGCTATTGTGCGATTTGCACCCATTTTTATGGCAGATTCAAGAGGAACAGGATCAATTAATCCACCATCGACACAAAGAATGTCATCTACATATGTAGGGTTCAATATGCCTGGTATAGCAATACTAGCTTTGATTGCATTAATTAAATCTCCTGAGTTACACTCAACTTTCTCATTTTTAATAATATCTGTTGCAACCGTAGTCAGGGGTATATCTAACTCCTCAAATGTGCTAATGTTTGTAATTCGCTTAAATACCTTTATTACCTCATTTCCATTCATTGCTGCTAATTTGGGATAGATAGGGTCTAGCTTGAATAATACATCTCTTATAAAGCTATTTTTATTTCTTACTTCTTCTTCAAATTGTGTAAGATTTCCAGATGCATATAAGGCGCCTATAAAAGACCCAATACTTGTTCCAGAGATAAAATCGATTGGAATTTTTAGTTCATCTATAGCTTTTAGTACTCCTATATGAGCATATCCTCTTGCAGCTCCTCCGCCAAGTGCTATACCTATTTTATAATTTTTATTCATATTTATTTTTATTATACTATGTGAATCTAAATCTTAAACAATAAACAAGGAATATTAACTATGTATTTTAGACAAATTATTTTTTATCTTTTCATCCTTATGGCTTGTGCTGAAAATAACGAATCATCAAATTTAGAAATACCTCTAAGATCTGAAATTGATTCAAAATATAAATGGGATATGACAGCAGTATATGCAACAGATACTGAATGGGAGCTTGACTTAGAAAAGCTCAAGAATCTTTATCCTGAAATGGGTGATTTTAAAGGTAGATTACTTTCAAATCCCGAGACTTTATTGGAATCAATAAAATTAAGTGAAACCATCAATCAGTATTTCGGAAAACTATATCACTATGCATCTAACTCATTAAATGCAGATTTAACAAACGAAAAGTATCAAGAGATGGTGCAAAGAGTAAGAAATGTAGCCATCAAATCAGGAGAAGTGACAGCGTACTACACACCTGAAATGCTCGAATCTGATTATAGTGTATTAGAAGAGTTCATGAATAAAGAGCCTGAATTGAAAGTTTATGAGAAAGATTTTAAAGATATGTATATCGCTAAACCTTATATACTGTCAGAGAAAGAAGAAAGAATCTTAACTATGGCTGGAAAGTTGTCAGGAGTCCCAAATGAAGCTTATGATATAATGAGAGCTACAGATTTTAAATGGGGAACATTTAAAGATGAAAATGGAAATGATTTAACTATGTCTCCTGGAAGGTATGGTAAGTATACTAAATCAACAGATAGAAGAGTTAGAGAAGATATGTATAAGGCGCTATATGTGCCTTTTAAGAGTTCATTGAATACGATGTCAGTATTGATGAAGGGTAATGTAGAAGGTCATATTTTTTATGCTAAATCAAGAGGCTATGAAAATACCCTCGAAGCTAAAATGAAAGGATCTGGAATATCGACAGATATTTATAAAAATTTAGTCAAGAGCGTAAACAATAATCTCCAGCCTTTACATAGATGGGCAGAGCTAAAAGCTGAGCTTCTTGGTGTAGATAAAATAAAGCCATTCGACACATATGCTCCTTTAGCAGCTTTTTCAAGAGAGTATACATATGAAGAGGGTCAGCAAATGGTATTAGAGGCTTTACAACCATTATTGCAGGCTAACGATGGAGAATTACAAAAATTTACTGAAAAAATGTATAGTGAAAATTTAATTGACGTATTTGAAAACCAAGGAAAAGAAAGTGGTGCGTATATGTCTTCTACTTGGGATTTACCTCCAAGAATTAAGTTAAATTTTTCTGGTACGTTAGATGATATTTTTACATTAGCTCATGAGCTAGGTCACGCTTACCATTCTTATTTGAGTCAAAAGAATCAGCCATACCCATATTATGGATATGATACATTCAATGCAGAAGTAGCATCAGTGACTACCGAATCCCTACTTATGGATTATTTGTTAGCAAATGTAGAAAGCGATGAGGAGAAAGCTGTTTTACTCCAAAATTATATTCAAAATATTGGATCGACATACTACAGGCAGACGCGCTTTGCAGAATTTGAGTTACTAATACATGAAGCAGCAGAGAATGGCCAGATTTTAACTGAAGATTTTTTAACAACTAGTTTTGGTGAGATGTATAGCAGATATTGGGGTCCAAGCATGGAAATAACAGAAGAAGAAGCATATTCCTGGTCACGCATACCTCATTTTTATTACAACTATTATATGTATGCATATGCGACATCATTTGCCGCAGGAGAAAAAATTTCTGAAAGAGTTCAGAATGATGGGCAAAGCGGAATTGATGACTTTATTACATTTTTATCTAGTGGTAGTTCTGATTATCCTGTAGAGCTGCTTAATTTGGCAGGAGTAGATATGACGACATCTGAACCTTTTGAAGCCGTATCAAGAAAGATGAACTTCTTAATGGATGAGTTAGAAAGCATTTTAAAATAATTTTGAAGTTAAATAAAAAGATAAGACTGGTTCATTATTGGATTTCTCCATTTATTATTGTTCCTGTAATGTTAATATTTACTACTGGAGTGTTATTACAGTTAAAGAAGCAATCTAACTGGATTCAACCTAGCATTGAAAAGACCAGTCCTAATAAACCTACAATGCTTATAAGTTATCTAGAAGCAGCAAAAAGTGTCCCTGAAGCAAATATTAAATCATGGGAAGATATAAATCGTATTGATATTCGCCCAGACAAAGGAATTGCAAAAATAAGATCAAATAATCATTGGGAAATTCAAATTGATAGTGCAACCGCTGAAATTTTTTCTGTAAACTATAGAAGATCAGATATTATTGAGTCAGTACATGATGGTTCTTTCTTTACTGACTATGTTAAGTTTGGCTGGTTTTTACCTACAGGAATACTTTTAATTGTTGTAAGTATATCAGGTATCTATATGTTTTTGTTACCATTGATGATTAAAAGGAAAAGGACTAGATTAAAAAAATGAAAAAATTCTTTATAGTAATATTGTTTAGTATTTTATATGCACAAAGCGAAGATGCGACTAAAAGTACTCAGAATGTTTCTCTTGTTGCTACATCAAATGTATTTGCTGAATATTATGATTGTGGCTGTCCAAAAGCTCCGCTAGGAGGATTGGCAAGAAAAGCATTTTTTTTCAAAAATATGATGTCAGATAGAAAACCTCTTCTTGTAGATGCAGGGAATACATTTTTTTCTCATCCTTTAATAAATCCTGATGGTTTAAGAGCAAATCAAAAAAAATATAAAGCAAAAAACTTTGTTGGTGCTCTTGAACTTATTGGTTATGATGTTGTCAATGTCGGATCAAATGATTTTAAGTTAGGGTCAAGTTTTATAAAAGAGATTACATCTGAGTCTTCAATAAACTTTATATCTGCAAATATTTTTGATAAAAATACCAATAAATTATTATTTAAACCTTATCATACCCTTGAATATGATGGAATTAAAGTTGGATTTATAGGATTGAGTGAAGCAACAAGATATGAATCCATCATTAACAAAAATTTTATATCCGAAGGCAATAAATATATTGAATTAATAGGTCCAAAAGTAGATATCGTAGTAATGTTAATTGATATTAGTTCAAGTAATGCAGTGGATTTATCTAATGCTTTTCCACAAGCAGACTATATATTTTTAAGTGGAGTGACCAAAAGAACTGAACCGAGAAGCAAGCAGGCCCAAGATGGCCCACTTGTTTATTCGACTGGTATTCAAGGAAAGCATTTAAGTATTGTTGATATAAGAATAAAAGACATAAATAAGGCCACTGAAGATGTTTCAGCACCATTTAGTCGTCTTCAAGAAATAGATTTTCGTCTAAAAAGATTACAGGCTAAGAATCCATCAAAAACATTAGAACAAATTTACGCTAATGACCCAAATGTACTGACTCTCATAACAAAGTATCAAAAAGAAGCATTTGAGCTTGGGCAAACTTTAGCAAAATATGGAGATTTCAGTATATTTTTTAGTGTTCCTCTTTCTCCGAATATTCCCGACGATAGAGATGTCGCAGCATTTATAGAAAAGATAGCAGATAATGCAGATTTTTCTTTTGAAAAACCATAATTTTGTTTTATTATGAACCACACATGCGAGTGTAGCTCAGCTGGTAGAGCACAACCTTGCCAAGGTTGGGGTCGCGCGTTCGAATCGCGTCACTCGCTCATTCTTTAACCCAAGTCAAAAAACCATCTATTATCCTCTTATGAACTAACAGTGAACTGGTCTTGAGCTCTTTTTCTCTTATTTCATAGTACCATTTTAGCATATTATCATCAATATGCTTCATCATAATACCAAAGCCATACCTTTTGACAATTACTTCCTTAAACTTGTCTAGATGGTAGTTTTGAAGCTTTATTGAGGTGCTTTTAGGCGGCTTTGTTTTAAAATGTATCATTTTATGCTTTAAATAGGTTTTAATTGCTTTATTTAGCTGCATTTCTTGTTTTCCACCTTTTTTGATATCAAAAACACGATCAAGTTCTTTTTTTTGTTTTAAGCAATCATCCCAGGTTAGGGTAGGGCTGATTTTTCCTAAAGTTATATTAAAATACCTTTTTTTATTTTTTAAAGGATCGTACGCATAAATCGAATACATTACATATCCATCTTTTTTTCCGTTTCTTTTTCGTTTATAAATACTACTCATAATTATATTTTCTCTTTAAGTTTTGGTATAAATATGTTACAAAAATACTTAACACACAATTATTATACACACAATGTTGAAAACTTTGTATATGTAACAATATGTAAATTTAACAAAATAATATTAAAATAATAGAACTTTTTTTATGAGCGAAAATATAGAGATTATCAGTAAGAATAGAAAAGCTTTTTATAGCTATACTATTATTGATAAGTATGAAGCTGGCATGATTCTCCTCGGTAGCGAGGTTAAAAGTCTTAGAGAAAAAAAATTAAATTTAAAAGACAGTTTTGTTTCTATTAAAGATGGAAAAGTCTGGTTGATCGGAGCACATATTAGCTCTTATTCTCACACTGGTTTTTCAGGTCATTCTCCGACCAGAAATCGTGAATTATTGCTTCATAAAAAAGAGATGATTAGGATTAAGAATGTTGCAGCTCAAAAAGGATTAACTATTGTCCCCTTAATAGCTTATTTTAAGGGAGGCATAGCTAAAATTGAATTTGCTACAGCTAAAGGCAAGAAAACATACCAGAAAAAAGATGCTTTAAAGATGAAAGATTTAGATAGAGAAGCTCGACGAGAAATGAGCAAAAAATAATGGGATTTTTACCAGTAGATGATCAGTTAGAAATTATCTCTAAAGGTACAGAGGAGGTAATTCCACTTCAAGATCTAAGACATAAGCTTGAATCTTCTATCAAAAACAATAAACCTCTCGTCGTGAAACTCGGTTGTGATCCCAGCAGACCAGACTTGCACATCGGACATAGCGTAGTGCTTCAGAAGCTTAGAGATTTTCAAGAATTAGGACATCAGGCCATTCTAGTTATAGGTGATTTTACTGCAATGATTGGGGATCCCTCAGACCGTAATAAGACGCGCCCACAGCTTACCTTAGAAGAGGCAAAAGCTAATGCTGAGTCATATATTGAACAATCTAAGGCTATACTTGATGTAAAAACCCTTAAAGTCTTATTTAACAGCACTTGGCTAAACAAAATGAACTTCTCTGATGTAATAAAAATGAGTAGTAAATACACAGTTGCTCGCATGATTGAAAGAGATGATTTTACCAAACGTTTTGAATCTGAGATTCCAATTTCAATGCATGAGTTTTTATACCCATTGGCACAAGCAATGGATTCTGTCGAAATTAAATCTGATGTAGAATTAGGTGGTACAGATCAAAAATTCAATTTATTAGTTGGAAGAGATCTGCAGCGAGAATATGATCAAGAACCTCAATCTATTATTACATTACCTCTTCTTGAAGGAACAGACGGAATAGAGAAAATGTCAAAATCTTATGATAATTATATTGCTTTAGATGATTCAGCAAAAGATATGTATGGAAAATTAATGTCCATTAATGATTCTATGATTACAAAATATTATAAATTAGCCGTATTTGCAGATAAAGAAAAAGTTTTATCCATTGAAAAAAAATTAAATGATTCATCTATAAATCCCAGAGATATAAAAAGAGATTTAGCTAAGGATTTGGTTGAGCGTTACTACGATAAAGATACAGCATTAGAAGCTGAACAGGCATTTGACCAAATATTTGTTAAAAAATCTATTCCAGATGATATGCCTACATTTAAAGTTAGGAGCAATTCTAATATCCTTGATATATTATTATCAGAAAAATTAATTGCTAGTAAGGCAGAGGGTAAGCGTTTAATAGCTCAGAATGCTATAAAAATTGACGGAGAAGTATGCTCTAATATAGGTTATGAGGTAAGTAATGGATGTGGAGAGCTTATAGTCAAAATAGGTAAAAGAAGATTTTTAAAAATTTTGGGCTAATCTTCTCTGAGAAATTATTTAACTTATTTTTTTGTTACTCAAATTCAATTATTCTTATAAATTCCATGGTAATTATTAATATGATTTGGAAAACTTATGTCTGATAAAATTATCAAAATAACAGATCAAAACTTTGATGAGCTTGTAATTAAAGCAGAAAAGCTCGTAATTGTAGACTTTTGGGCTGAATGGTGCGGTCCATGTAAAGCTATAGCACCCATTTTAGATAAAATTTCTGATGAATTCAGCGATAACGTACTTGTAGGTAAGGTAAATGTCGATGAAGTTAAAGAAGTACCCGTAAAATACGGTATTCGCAGCATTCCAACCCTTTTGTTTTTTCACAAAGGTGATATTGTAAGACAAGAAGTTGGTCTTCAGTCTGAGCAGGCATTAGTTGATGGTATTAACCAAATCATAAAAAAAGGTTAATATTAAACAATTAATTTAAGTGACAGATAAAACTATTCATAAAACTATCATTATCGGTTCTGGTCCAGCTGGATTAACAGCTGCGATCTATGCTGCTCGTGCTAATTTAAGTCCAATTGTGTTTGAAGGGAATCAGCCTGGAGGGCAGTTGACAATTACTACAGATGTAGAAAATTATCCAGGATTTCCTGATGGTATTTTAGGTCCAGATATGATGGATCTATTTCGAAAACAAGCTCAGAAGTTTGGAGCAGAATGTTTTTATAAGCACGTTTCAAAAGTTGATTTTTCTAATTCTCCATTCAAAATCTATGTCCAAGAAGAGGAATACCTTGCTGAATCAGTAATAATTTCTACTGGTGCATCGGCAAGAATGTTGGGTCTAGACGCTGAAAAGGAACTAATGGGTTATGGAATTAGTACTTGTGCAACATGTGATGGTTATTTTTTCAAAGATAAAGAAATTGTTGTTGTTGGTGGAGGTGATTCTGCTATGGAAGAAGCAAGTTTTTTAACAAAGTTTGCTAGCAAGGTTTCTCTTATTCACCGACGAGAAGAATTTCGTGCATCTAAGATTATGATTGATAGGGTATTAGATAATCCAAAAATTGAAATTATTAAAAATGCAGTGGTAGCTGATATTTTTGGTTCTCAAAAGGACGGAGTTTCTAGTATTCTACTAAAAGATACTATTGATGGAAAAGAAAGAAATTTTGATTGTGAAGGTGTCTTCTATGGCATTGGTCATAAGCCAAATACTGATCAGTTTAAAGGTGTTATCAATTTAAACGATCAAGGATACATTGTTACTGATCCAGGATCTACGTTGACTAATGTAGATGGGGTATTTGCTTGTGGTGACGTACAAGATGATCATTATAGGCAAGCAATTACAGCAGCAGGTTCTGGTTGTATGGCCGCAATCGATGCAGAAAAATATTTAGAAGATTTATAGAATAGTTTTTCTGTCTTTTTAAGGAGAAAAGATGGAATTAAAACAAATTTATGATATTAGTGGTCTGAAATTAAAATTTGGATCGAAAAAAGCATTGGAGATTAACACTCTAAAGTTTCACAACGGATTAATTTATGGTGTATGTGGTAATTTTGGATCTGGAAAATCATCCTTACTTAAAATTCTTTCAGGAATTCAAAAAGAATCAAATGGTGATGTTCTTTATCAGGGAAGCAAGTTCAAAACAGGCTTTTTTGGAGGTATTAAAAAGCATAAAGAAATTCAATACATTCATGCAGACATGTTTAAAGAAAGCTCTACCGTTGAACAATTCTTAAAAAGTATGTTTTCTAGTAAAATAAAACAAATTCAGACACGTCATTTTAAACATTTTAGTCTTGAGCATCTATGGAAAACTCCTATTGGAAAGCTATCAGATGGTGAAAAGCATTGGTTAAAAATTGTTGTAGGTGTGGAAAAAGATCCTAGAGTTCTTATTATCGATGACTATGGCCTTCATCTTGATCCCAAGAACGAAATGATTCTCCGAAAGAAATTGACGAAAATGAATAATATTTTAGGAACAACCATCATTTTATCTTCAACAAATGATTATTTCGTGAAACAATTTGCAAATGTGGTCATATATTTAGATAACGGACATGTATCGAAAGTCAGAAAAGGATATAAGCGTAATAGCTTCAACAAAAGTAAACACAAAAACAAAAAATAGTAACATTCTTAATCTATTAATTTTTGTTTTATTTATTGGACCATTATTTGGTCAAGTTGATAATAGGTTTAATATTTTTAGTTGGGAGCAGTATGGTGGGCTAGGTGCGGTTAATTCTATATCAGAAGATTATTCATATTTCTACTTTGGTACAGAAAATGCTGGAATCTTAAGATTAAATAAATTTTCCCAAGAATTTGTGCGCCCTATTACTCAAGCCCAAGGACTAAAATCTAGTATAGTTGAGCATATATATTTTGATGAAAATACAGGAATTTTGTGGTCAATAGGAGATCGCTTTATTGAATATAGCTTTTCAAGAGAGGGAAGCTGGAATAAGGTAAGCTATGATTTGCTTTCACTAAAATCTGGAGGTCAAATTATTGATGTTGGTTCTAGTCAGAATTATTTATGGTTACGAACAAATAGTAAATTTATCAAATTAGACCATATAAGTGGCATTCTGTTAGGTGTTTATGCAAGACCGGATGAATCCAATATTTACTGGGGAGATGTTTCTTTAAAAGAATTAACATGGAATATGTTTGATTTCAACGATTATTTCGTTGAAGATGCATGGTTTCTGACTTCAAATGGAGCATCTGATAATAGGGGAAATTTTTCAAAGTATTTATCTTATTATAAGTCAAAAAACGGGATTAATTGGATGTCTCTTTCAAATGGATATGTGCTTAAAATTGATGAGTTTAATAAGTTGATTACTCCAATATTTTATGGCCTTGCTTCTATTGTTCCAACATCTATGACTTATGATAATGTATTATGGATTGCAGGTATTGGAGGAAAGTTGTCAAACGGTATTACAAAATTTGATATTGAAAATAATAATTTTGAAACTATTCTTTCAGATCATTATTCGAGCTTTAGCAAAGATGATATTTACTCAAGTGTTATGGTTGATGAAGAAGTATGGCTTGGTTTAGATAGTTATATTTTAGTTTATAATAGAAAAAAAGATTCTTTTAGGTCTTTTGGTTTTGATAAAGGTGTTCCTCGAGGTAAAATTACTCATATTGACTACAATAATGGATCAGTATTTGCTGGATCTATAAATGGAGTCGTTGAAATTAATATATCATCAAAAACTAAAGTAGATAGTTCAATTGAAAAATTTATTTTTTCTAAAAATTTATCAGTAGGCGATATTGAGAAATTTCAAGAAAAAATGTTTTTTGTTTTAAATAATAATATTTATAGATACGATAATGTTTTAGATAATATTTCAGCTCTAAATTGGGAGGATGGTATATTCAATCTTTCATTAAAAAATAATCAAGTTGATATAGCATCTAGATCTGTATCAAGAATTTTTTCCAATTCGAATAATTTATACATAATAACAGACTTGGGTGTCATAGACTATATAAAAGGGTCTATAATTATACCTTCAAGTCTTTACTTTAATTATAAGATAACTGACCTAGCAACAGCGGAAAACTCTTTGTTATTTTTATCAACAACTAGAGGTTTATTTATTTTTGATATGGATACAAAAGATCTAATTAATTACTATGATTTCCCTTTTTTAAGAAATATTTATCAAATGATATATATTTCTGAATATTTAGTGTTACTAACAAGCAAAGGATTAATTAAGTTTAACTTCAATTTATGAAATATTTAATATCAAGCTTCTTAATATTACTTGGGGTAGTATACACTCAAAACTTGAACCAAAATATTGATCAGTTCAAGATCAATTCTTTTGTTCGACCTGTAGCTAAAGACTCTATAGAAGTTTTATCATTCTTAGAAATATCAAATAATGCTTTACAGTTTTTAAAAAAGGATGGTGTTTTCGAAGCTCAATATGAAGCAGGTATTGTCATATTAGATAGCGATAATGAAAAACAGTCTTCTGAATTAATTTCAGATACAATTACTGCTAAAAATTTTGCTGATACAACATCAAAAGCAAATAGAAAAATAATAACAACAGCATTTGTTTTACCCCTTGATAGCTATACTGTAACATCAAGCTTAAAAGATTTAGATATAAAGCTTTCTGGAAAGAAAGAGCAAAAAATTGACTTAAAGAGTTTAATTAATAATGCTTCATTTAAAATTTATGACCCAATTTTTATTAAAGAGTCAAAAGGTTTGTGGGGGTTTGGTTTAAATGAATTTCCAATCGATAGTAGGAGAGTAATACCAACAAATGACACCATTTCTCTTTACCAATATATTGTGTTAAATCCAGGAGAATATACTCTTACCATAAGTGTGATTTCAGATAAGAAAGTTCAATGGAAAGACTCTATTAATGCTTCTGCTGATAGTGATGTAATAGGACACTTAATTAATATACCTTTAAAAGGTGTTGATAAAAGAGACCTGAGTATAAAAGTGTCAGTAACTCAAAATAATAACACTTCATCAAGAGCATTTCCATTTAAGATTAAAAATACTATGATTTTTGATGGAATTGATAATATCGATACTGCATTAGTTCAGATGAGTTATATTTTAACATCAGACGAAAAGAAAGAGCTAAAGAATCTTAAGCAGTCAGAAAAAGAAAAATTTTTTAGAAAAGTTTGGGCAAAAAGAGATCCTGTTGCTCAAACAAAAGTTAACGAACTTATGGTAGAGTATTACACTAGAGTTGGTTTTGCGGAAGAAAACTTTTCGCGAGGAACTTCTGGAGGATGGAAGTCAGATATGGGAATGGTCTATATTTTATTTGGTAAACCAGACGACATGGTTCGATCTATGAATATGCAGGGCAGTTATAACTATGAGACATGGTATTACTTTAAAATTAATGAAGAAATTACTTTTATTGATGAATATGGCTTCGGAGATTATAGACTAAGAACACCTATACTATATTAAATTTTATGGATAACGAAAAAAAATTAATCAAAATTTTAGATAGATTTAGAGATAAACTCTCACCAAAAGAAATCGATTTCATAGATGGTATGTTTGATGGATTAAGTAGTTCAAAAAATATATGGAATAATAGTAATTCTACTTATTCATTATTTACCGATGGTGCATCTCAACTCGACAAAAATAATGCAGGCATTGGAGGATTGCTTAAGAGTGGAGAGAAAGTAATTTTTTCTTTTGCTGAAAATGTAGGTAATTGTACGAATAATGAGGCAGAATACTTAGCTCTAATAAAAGGTATTCAGCTATGTATTGAGAAAAAAATACTAGATGTTAAAATTTTTTGTGATAGTGAATTGATTGTAAGACAAGTTAATGGAGATTACAAAGTTAAGAATGAAAGAATGATCAAGTTACATTCTAAAACCTTAGATTTATGTTCCATGTTGGAAAACTGGTCTGTATATCATGTTATGAGAGAAAAAAATACAGAAGCAGATCTTTTAAGCAAAGAAGGTCTTGTAAAATAAAAAAACTAAGTAATGAGAATAAAATTTTATAAATTATAGACAATGAATTTCTTAAATCAAATTAAAAACGGATTTAGCGATAGCTTCAATTGGGTTAGTGGAGACATTGCAATTGACCTTGGAACAGCTAATACATTGATATGGTTAGCTGGAAAAGGAATTATTATTAATGAACCATCAATAATTGCAAGATCTACAAAAACAGGGGCCGTTATTGCTGTAGGTGACGATGCTAAGCAAATGTTGGGAAAGACTCATGAAGGCATTGAAACTATTCGTCCATTAAGAGACGGAGTAATTGCTGACTATACTGCAGTAGATGAAATGCTTCAAGGTTTTATTAGAAAAGTAAATTTAAATCGCTTAACTAGACCAAGGATGGTTATTTGTGTTCCATCAGGAGTGACCGAAGTAGAGCGAAGAGCTGTAAAAGATTCTGGAGAAAAACAAGCTGCTAGAGAAGTCTTTCTAGTTGATGAGCCTGTAGCAGCAGCGATTGGTATCGGTTTAGATATCAGTAAACCTGTAGGAAATATTATTGTTGATATAGGCGGAGGAACTACTGAAGTAGCAGTTATATCATTAAACGGTGTAGTTACAAAGAAAGCTATCAGAGTTGCAGGAGATGAAATGGATGATGCTATTCAGCATTGGTTTAGAAATGAACATAAGTTAGAAATCGGAGCACAAACAGCAGAACAAATAAAGATTACAGTTGGTTCAGCAATGAGATCTAGATCTAAGAATATTTTAGTAAAAGGTAGAGATTTAGTTTCAGGAATACCTAAGACAATAGATATTAGATCTGATGAAATCAGACAAGCTTTAAAAGATCCTGTAAAAAGAATTTTAGATGTAATTAAAGATGCTCTCGAAGCAACACCCGCTGAACTGTCATCCGATATTATCGATCGAGGTATTGTTCTTGCAGGAGGAGGGTCTCAATTAAGAGGTTTAGACCAGGTGTTACGTGAAAAAACAGGAGTGCCTGTTAATGTTGCCGATGAACCACATTTAGCAATTGTTAAAGGATGTGGAGCAGTAATAGAAGATTTAGAAAAATTTAAGCATGTCCTTCTTTAAGAATGGCTAAGACCGACTTATTTTTTAAAAAAAATTTAGATAGTTCAGTTTTATTTATCTGTATTTTGGTTTCATTTTCGTTAATATTTAGCAACAGTAATGAAAAAATTCAAAGCTTTCGCTCAAATTCATTAGACACTTTTTCTTTTTTATATAAACCTTTCGATTGGTTAGATGATCAATTATTCTTAATTAGGAAATTAGAAGTTCTGTCTCAAGAAAATTTAAAACTTAATCTTGAAAATCAGATTTTGGAATCTAATAAGATCGAAAATGAAAGACTGAGAGCCCTTTTGAAGTTTAGAAAGCGAAATGAGCTAAATCTTATTGGAGCTGATATTCTATCAAAGGGCGTTAACTCCAACATGTCATCCGTTTTACTAGATAGAGGACTTGTGGATGAAATAGAAAATAATAGCGCAGTACTCTCTTCAAGGGGTGTGGTTGGTAAGATAATTTTTGTATCAAAAAATCATTCAGGTGTTCAATTAATAAGTGATGTCAATTTTAGGTTAAGTGTAAAAATAGTTCCTTCTGAAACAGAAGGAATAATGCGGTGGATTGATAACGATATATGTGAAATTGCAGAGGTTCAAACAACGTCAGATGTTCAAATCGGTGATGTTGTATTAACTTCTAATCTTAGTATTTATTTTCCACCTAATTTACCGGTAGGTGAGGTGATTAGCGTATTTAAGAAGTCAAGTAGTTCAAATAAAACAGTTCGTATGAAACTTTTTGCCGATTTATCTACCTTAAATCAGTTATTTATTGTTGGGAAGGATTTATAGTATATGAATTTCAATTTTAGTAAATATCTTTTTATTGCCATTATATTGCAGTTGACTTTTGCAGAGCTTCTAACATTTAATGGATTTCAGCCAAATATTATGCTATTATTTATTATTCTGTCTTCAATTCCAATGGAAAGTACTTCCCGAGCAACAGTCATTGGGTTCGTTATTGGATTATTTTCAGATTTAGTTTTATTCAATGGATTTTACTTAGGATTATCAAGTTTAATATTTTCAGTATGTGCTTACTTTGCTTCCCAAGTAAGCTTTAACTTTGCATACAGGAATTTTGATTTATACTGGTTGAGTTTAGTATTATTGGGTACTGGTTTATACTCTTTTTTTAGATACGACTTTTTCTTTTTTAATGACATAGTTTTGTTCTTAAAAAATTGGTTTTTTGTATTTGTATATACCTCTTTTATAGGCTTTATTATTACTAGAATATTTAAGGTAAAACAGTCGGTATTAGAAGATGCTTAAAATTGACAATAAAGCAGACATTTTTCATTATAGAGCCTTGCTTCTTATACTATGCTTCTCTCTTTTTTCTGTTCTAGGAAGATATTTTTACTTACAGGTAATCGATTATGAAAGACATTTTTCTAAATCACAAGTCAATAGTGTAAAAGCTCTTACAACTTATGCCCCAAGAGGTTTAATTTTAGATCGTCATGGAGAGATACTTGTGAATAACTATCCAACTTATATACTAACAGTAATACCTCAAGAATTAAAAAACAGAGAAGAGCAATTTTCAAAATTATCATCAATTATTGATATTGACGAAGATGAATTAAATAGAAGATACAAAAAGTATTATAGAGGACGTTTTCTTCCAACAACCATTGCAAAAAATTTAACATTCCAACAAATTTCTCAAATTGAGGAAATGAGATTAGAGTTTCCTGGAGTGCAGTATGATCGTTCTGATGAAAGAATTTATTCCCCAATTTTAAATGATGCTCACTTTCTTGGTTATTTGAGGGAAGTTGATAGAGATACAATTCCAACTCTTGATAAAAGCCTTCTTTATAGAGCGGGTGAATTGATTGGTTGGCAAGGAATTGAAAAGCAATATGAGAAAGAATTAAGATTCTCAAAGGGTGTTGACTACATAGAAGTTGACACATACGGTCGTGAAGTATTTAGATTAAATAATAATAATATCCCAGCTTTTCCTGGAAAGAATCTTTCATTAACAATCGATGCTAATTTACAACGATATTCAAGAAGTATCCTTGATGGAAAGAAAGGGTCTATACTAGTTTCTAATGTTGATACAGGAGAAATTTTAAGCATGGTAAGTAGTCCTTCTTATGACTTGAGTGTATATAGGGGAACAACTTCTGAAACAGAGTGGAATAACTTATTAAAAAACGAAGATAATCCTTTGTTAAATAGATCTATAGCTGGCCTATATCCCGCTGGATCAAAGTTAAAATTGATTACAGTCATCGATTTGATTGCTAATAGCTTAGTAGATCCTTCAGATAGTTTGATGTGTACTGGAGTTTATATACCTCCTGGAAGTACAAATGAATTCCGATGTTGGCAAGAGGGAGGCCATGGTCTAGTAGATTTAAATAAAGCCATCGCACAATCTTGTAATATTTATTTTTATGAGACAGTACAATTAATTAGTCTTAAAGATTGGACAGATACCGCTAAAAAATTTGGTTTTAATCAAGCAACAAATATTGATTTACCCAACGAAAAAGATGGGTTAATTCCAGATAAAGATTTCTATGTTAAAAATTATGGAAGATGGGGTTGGTCTGAACGAGGAGTTCTATTAAATCTAACTTTAGGACAAGGAGATATTCTAATTACTCCTGTTCAAGCCTTAAGATTTATTAATCATATTGCTTCTAGGGGTGAAACACCACAATTAAGATTAAATCGTTCTAAGGAAATATCTTATTATGACAAAATTGAATATCCAAAAGAGATATGGAATCGTATTTGGGATGGAATGTATGATGTTGTAAATGCAGACCAAGGAAGTGGTTGGAGAGCTCGATTAGATAGCTCAGACATTGAATTATACGGAAAGACTAGTACAGCTGAAAATCCACATGGAGAACCTCATGCATGGTTTATTGGATTTTTTGAGGTTGAAGATGTGAAATATTCAATTGTTGTAATGGTTGAAAATGGAGGAGGAGGAGGAGCTGTAGCTTCTCCAATTGCAGGTGAAATTGTTGATTATTATATTAATTCTTCTAAATCTTTAGCGGAAAATTAGAACTTATGTTTTTAGATCAATTCTCTTCATCCACAATGAAAGACTCGGTTTGGAGGCTCTTTTTTATAATTTTTGGATTAATATCATTTAGTTTAATTACTTTATATAGCATTTCTGATAATCCACTAAGTTTTAATAGTTCATTTTATAGACAATGTATTTTTCTCATTTTCTCTTCAATAGTTTTTATTATTATTAAAAATATACCTATAAAAATCATTCACGATAATTCAACTTTGATATTCATCGCCACCCTTATTCTCTGTATCATACCATTCTTTTTACCAAGAGTTGAATATACCTATAGATGGATTGATCTTGGATTTTTTTACATACAACCATCAGAATATTTAAAGTGTGCAACAGTCATTGTAATCGCAAAATATCTATCAAATCACCAACTAGAAGTAAAAGATAATTCTATTATCATAATACCATCACTATTAACTATTTTATCTGCTTTTATAGTCCTAAATCAACCAGATTTAGGAACTGCAGCAATCATTTTTGCTCCACTTTTACCAATGTTGCTTTGGGCTGGAGTAAGTAATTTTACAATTTTCCTTATGATTGCACCCATTATCACAGTCTTAGCAGCATCAAATATTATCTCTTTTTCTATATGGGCATTTGTAATGTTTTGTTTTTTTATGACATTTCAAGCAAGTGTTGTAAATAAGTTTCTATTATACTTTGCTAATATATTTACTGGTTTATTGACTCCATTTTTATGGAATAATTTAGCAGATTATCAAAAGCAGCGTATTTTAACATTTTTAAATCCAGACCTTGATCCTATGGATTCAGCTTACCATATAATTCAAAGTATTACTGCGATTGGTTCAGGAGGCCTATTTGGAAAAGGGTGGGGTGCAGGATCTCAAACACAATTAAAATTTTTACCAGTTCAGGAGTCTGATTTTATTTTATCTGTTATAGCAGAAGAATTTGGTTTTTTTGGAATTTCTATTGTGATGTTACTTTGCTTCCTATTAATAAAAACGCTTTTAGATATTGCATTTCGATCATCAGACTATTTTGCAAGCTTAATTATTATAGGTTTAGCATCTATACTTCTTTCTCATATATTTATTAATTCTGCCATGACAATAGGTTTGATGCCCGTTAAAGGTCTTCCAATACCATTTATTTCGGCTGGAGGTTCTTTTTTACTATCTTGCTTTATCATGATTGGTTTAGTGGTCAACTTCTCAAAAGATTGATATACAAAAAATAATCTTATGAGTTGGTAGGTTTAATTCAAAAAACCAAAAATAATAATTATTTTTGGGAGTTGAAATTCTAGCTGTATATCGTTAATTTCTGACTACTCATTGATCATGACAAAAAAACTCTTTTATATAACAAGTGAAATGGATCCTTTTGCATCGGTTTCTCCTTTATCCGACCTTTCTGTTAAAGTTCCTTTAGGTTTACAGGAAAAAGGTAACGACGTTAGATGTTTAATGCCAAAATATGGCTTTATCAGCGAAAGAAAATATATTTTAAGAGAGGTTATTCGTTTAAAAGAGATTCTTTTTGATTTTGATGATGTTGATTATGCATGTTCAGCAAAGAGTGCTTTTCTACCAAAATCAAGACTACAGGTTTATTTTTTAGAGCATGAAGGTATATTTGGGGAATTAAATAATCTTCTCTATAAAGCAAAAAATGGTAGATTTTTAAATGATAATGATAAAAGATTCGCCTTTTATTGTTTAGCAGCTATTAAAATGTTACCAAACTTATTTTGGTACCCTAATGTTATTATTTGTAGTGGCTGGACATCTGCTTTGATTCCTATGCTGATTAAAATATTAGCTAAAGATGATAAAGATTTGTCAAAAATTAAGACAGTTTACGTAGCAAGTTCTTTAAATGAAGACGTTGTCTTTGATTCTAGCAATCTTGGATTTAAGAAGGAAACTTTCTCACCATTTAAGTCGTTAAACTTAAATCAGATTGGATGTAAGTATGCAGATAAAACTATTGTTGTTAATGGCGCTGAAAAAGTATCATCTAAACTGATGAAATTAAAAGTCTTTAAAGACGCTAAAAATTGTTCTATTGTAGATCTTGATTATGGAGATAATACGGATTATTCTCCTTTATTAGATGCTATTGAACTTGCAATAAAAAAAATATAAGAAATGCATAATTATCTTTCTAAAAAATGGCTATTAAATGCAGGTATTCTATGCTTGTTTTTTACTGCATGCTCACAAGAAACTATTGTATATAGCGAAATAGAAAATCCAAATTATACCATTAATACATTAACTCTTCCTTTAGATCAAAATAAAGTATTCCAAGTGAGTCCAACTGCATTAGGAGGAGGAGGTAAGTTTTTCTTTGGAGACGTTAAGGGTTCAGAAAATTTATTTACTTTGTTTAGCCTTACTTTATTTTCAGGTTCTTTGCCTCCAACTGCTTTATATGACCTGCTAGCAGATTCTATCCAAGTCGATAGCGCACTAGTTTATATGCAAACTGCCGATTCTTTGAATTCAACATCCAACCTATCTTTATATTCAATTCTTGGAACGGAAGATAATATTTTTTCAGAAGACTCTACAAGTTACTATACTTTAGATAATTTTATGGACTTTGAAAATAATGCTACATTACTACATCAGATTCCACTGACTAATATTGAACCTGATAGTGCTGGATATGATACTTTAAATTTCTTATTTAAAGATGAAAGTCTTGAGCTGTTGAAAGAATTTTATTTTGATGTTGATACATATCCATCTCGAACTTTAATGTTAAAAGATGATGGATTGAATGAATTATTCACCATCGAAAGTGATGAGAGTAGTTATCAGCCAAGAATGAGAGTTTGGTATAAAGCAACAGTAAATGATACAACTATGATTGATACTTCAATTCTTTTCTTCGGAGATAAAGGTTTAAGTATTTTTTCTCCACCAGAGGTAATAGAAGAGGATAAGAGCTTTATAACACTTAATTCAGGATCAGGACTTCAATCTTTACTAAGATATGATTTAGATATCATTAATGATTTAGAAAGAAATTCAATTGTAAAAAATGCAAATCTCATATTAAATGTTGAATCTTCTAATCTTGAAGATGGTGATGAGTTTTATGTGGTGGTTGCTGCACTAGCAGATTCTGTAGAAAATTGGGATTTTACAACATTTTTATCAGATGATGAATCATTGAGCGATTCAGTTTATGTATCTGATCCAAACTTTATTATTTCGCGAAAAGTGGAGGATGGAAAGATTGAAATTCCTATACAAGCTTTTCTTCAATCATATAAAAATGATATTATCAGTAATCATGGTTTAATGCTTTATAGTGGTCCAGTAAATAGTCCATTTGATAAAGTTAGATTAGATATGGATTCAGTAGAGGTGTTGTATGTTAAACCGTAACTTTATTCTATTACTATTTTTAAGCACTCTTTTCAGTCAATCGACAATGAATGGATATGGATACGGTATGTTTGCTAATAATAGTGATGCAGCTGCATTAGGTTCAAGATCTGTAGGATTATTACCTAGTTTTAAAACTGATGTTTCATTAACAAATCCATCAACATGGCATAAATTACCAGTAACATATTTGAGTACCTCTTTTCAAGGTCAAAATAATGAGTTTGGTTCTAGCTCAAGTTCTCATTCAGGTCTTGCTTCAGCAAAGTTAATTATCCCAGCTAAACAAAAATTATCATTTGGAATTTCCTTTAATCCACTTTTTTCTAGAGAAATCACCATAATGGATAGTACTTATAATGAATTTATATTTGCTGGAACTGATACTTTAGACTATTCTCGATCAAATAGGACGGGTGGAGGTTCATCGATGGCGCAGCTTGCCGTAGGATATAAGTTGTCGGATACCGATGATATTGGAGTAGGTTTAGATGTTATATTTGGATCATCCAGATCATCACAAAATCTTATTATTGATTCTGATGAACATTTATTGCAATCAAGAGATTATTTTTCAGGATCATTAGTTGAGTTATATTATACAACTAGTCGATTTTCACTTAATGAGAATCCATTAATTCTATCTTTAAACTATAATTTTTCATTGAACGATATAGATGTTGAAAGTGAATCTTATCAGGCTTTCCTAGATTTAAATTCAAATAATTATCATGATTCGCAAGATTATCCAACTGTTGCTGCTGCTTTAATGCCTACTAACACTGAATTTAAAAACGAAATTTCAATAAGTGAGTTTAAAGCAGGAATTGATTATGAATTTATGGAAAGATATCACGCTCAACTAGAAATCAATTCATGGAATAATAATGGTAAAAATGCACTATCTAGCTCCGTTTATCCTGGCTATATCAAAGGAAAAAATAAGGTTAATATTGGATTTTTAAAGTTTGCTAAACCATATTCAAGAGATAGGCTTAATTTTAGGGCTGGATTATCATTTAGTGATTATGATATTAAAAATCTTGATAATGTGAAAGAGGTTGGATTAGGTTTAGGGTTAGGTATTGAATTTGGTCTGTATAGAAATCAAATTGATATTGGTTATAATATTGTAAACAGAGATAATATTTATAATATTGGAAGTGAAACTATACAATCATTTAATGTTGGAGTAAGTATTGGTGATTTATGGTTTGTTAAAAGAAGAAAAATTTAATAACTAGGTGAAAATATGAGAAATTTTTGGACTTTAATTGGTTTATTTATTTTATTTTCTGTATCTCTTGATGCTCAATGTAGAAGAGGTGAACAGTTAAGAATTACAAATGATATTGAAATCAAAGTAGTTGATTGCAGAGAAGCTACTAGGCTAATTTACAATGATGGATGGTATCCATACTCTATCGAAGACGAGAGAGAAGATAGATGTCCTCAACTATCTAGCAGTTCTGCTGAATACTATAGGAGTAGCAATTGGGAATTAAGTGCTAATGCATACTCTGAAATGATGAATTTAAGATGCGACCAATGGGATTCAGATTGGGTCAACCCAAATGACGTATATTTATATTGGGCAATCGCTTTAGAGTATTTAGGAAAATTTGACGAATCTGAAAAAGTTTTAATTGATGGTTTAGAAGAATTGCCAGATAATACAGATTTAATGAAAAGATTAGCATATTCTTTCAAGAAGCAAGGAAAGACAGAAGAGATGATTATTGAATACGAAAGAATCTTAGATTCTGGAGATAGAGATACAGATACTTTACGAGACTTAGCGTCTGCATATGGAGATCAAGGAAGAACAGATGAACAGGTATCAGTTCTGAAAAAAATCTTATCTTTCGACCCTAATAATTCAGCCATTCAATCTGAATTGGCTAGGGTATATGAAAGTTCCGGAGAAGATCCTCTAGAAATTTTTAAAGCGAGATTTGAAGATAATCCGGAAAATGCTTCATATGCGATAGAATACGCACAAAAATTAATGGATAATGGAGATATTGATGAAGCTATAGATGCATTAGAAAATACTTTAAGTTATAATGATTCTAATAATATGGTATACCTTACCTTAGGAAGTGCCTATAACGAGAACTCAGATTTTAATGAGGCTATTAAAACCCTTGAGGATCTTTTCGAATTAGATCGTAATAATTATAGAGTTGCAATAAAGATTTCTGAAAATTATATGGAATTAGATGAATTTGATAATGCATATGAATGGGCATCTAAAGCATCAAGAATCTCAAAAAATAATGCTGAATCTCTTTCCCATATAGGAAACTTATATTATAAGGCTATGAATGCATGCAGGGGAGATAATTTCTCACGATCAGATAAGGCAGTTGCGTCATTAGCATATAGCTATTTTACTCAAGCAGAGGCAAAAGGTAATTCAAAGTACTTTAAGCAGAAACGATGGCTTGAAGAAAACGATGTTTTATTTGGGCGCGCAGATTGGTTTATGCTTGATAAAGATATCCAAACTACTGGTAAGGTTTCTCCAGCTGGAAGATGCTACGACTGGGTAAGTGAATCAGTTACGAAGCAGAGTGATTGGTAATAAGACAATGTCTTATTTGAAGAAAGAAGATAATGAAATTTTTAAAATCATTAAATCTGAATTTAATCGTCAAGAAAATTTCCTTGAATTAATTGCCTCAGAAAACTTTACAAGTAAAGCGGTTTTAGAAGCAGCAGGTTCTGTTTTAACAAATAAGTATGCAGAAGGCTATCCTGGAAAAAGATATTATGGCGGATGTATTCATGTGGATGAAGCAGAAAATTTAGCTATTGATCGCGCTAAAGAGCTATTTAAAGCTGAATATGCTAATGTACAACCCCATTCAGGTTCTTCGGGCAATATGGGTGTATTTTTGGCCATGCTCAACCCTGGAGACTGTATTATGGGGCTTGATCTAAGTCACGGTGGACATTTAACCCACGGCTCTAAAGTAAGCTTCTCTGGACAGCTATATTGCGCAGTAACATTTCATGTTAAAGAAGAAGACGGTTTAATTGACTTTGATGATTTATTAAAAAAAGCCAGAGAGCATAAGCCTAAAATAATAATTTGTGGAGCTAGCGCTTATCCTAGACAGGTTGAATTTGAAAGATTTAGACAAATTGCAGATGAAGTTGGAGCGTTCTTACATGGAGATATTTGTCATAATTCAGGTCTTATTGCAGCTGAAATGCACCCTTCGCCATTTCCACATTGCCATGTCGTCTCTACAAGTACTCACAAAACTTTAAGAGGACCTAGAGGGGGAATCTTATTAATGGGTAAAGATTTTGAAAATCCATATGGTATAGTAGCTCCAAAATCAGGAAGAGTAAAAATGATGTCTGAATTATTAGATAGTGCGATAATGCCAGGAATTCAAGGAGGGCCTTTAATGCATATCATTGCTGGAAAAGCTGTAGCATTCAAAGAAGCTTTATCTCCAGAATTTAAATTATATATAAAACGAGTTTTACAAAATGCTCAATGTTTTGCAGAAGAATTTGCAAAAAGAGGATACAAACTTGTTTCAGGTGGTACAGATACACATTTAGTATTATTGGACTTACAAAATAAGTCTGTATCTGGAAAACGAGCTGAAAATGCCCTTGATGAAGCGGGCATTACAGTAAATAAAAATATGGTCCCTTTTGACCCTAAGAGCCCATTTGTAACTAGTGGAATAAGAGTAGGTTCACCAGCACTTACTACCAGGGGGATGAATACTGATGAAGTCAGAATCATAGTAGATTTAATCGATAGAGTTATCATGAATAATGAAGATGAATCTGTTATTAATTCTGTCAAGCTAGAAGTACAAGATTTATGTAAATCATTTCCAATTTATGACTAATACTAGCATAGGAAAAGCTTCCTTAGCAATCTTTATCGGCTTATTTCTTAGTGCATGCTCCTCAAACAAAGATCTAATGTTTGGAGCCAGTATAGCAGAGTATGCTATACCGATTTCATTTAAATCTCATGAAAAAAAAATTAAAAATGATTCATTTAATCCAGCCGTGTATTTAAATGCATCTAAAAGCTTAACACAATATTCATATGGTATTCTAATGGAAAAGGCTGATAGGTTGATGTATGTAGATTATTATACTGCAAGAGACTATTATAGTGAGTCATTAGACTTATTTTTAACATCAAGAAGCTATATGGTACAAGCACTTGCCTTAAGACATTCTGATTTTGAATCAAAAATGATGAAAAAAGAAAGAGTAAGTTTTAAAATAGACGATATACCTTACCTTTATTGGCTTAGCGGTTCAATGGCAGGATCAATTCAGGCAAGTCAAGGGGATCCAGAGTACTTAATCGACTTGACAAATATTAGATGGTTGCTTGAAAATGCTATTGCGCTTGATCCAAGCTGGGAAAAAGGTTCTTTATATGCTGCAATGATGAGTGTATATCTCAATGATTTGAGTGGAGATCAGGATTCTGAAAGAAAGGCTTTAGAATATTTTGAATTAGCTGATCGTGCGGCAAATGGATATAATATCAGTATTTATGTTACATTGGCTGAAAGTTTTGCTGTTTCAAAGCAAGATAAATCATACTTTTTAGAATTAATTGATAAAGCTTTAACGATTGATATTAGCAAAGATAAAGATATGAAGCAGGCAAATACGATATCTAAATTAAGAGCAAAATGGTTGTTAACTAGGGTTGATGAACTTTTTTATATGTAAGTTTATATCATGAATTTTATAAAAAATATTTTTTTAATTATTCTTTTGTCAGGATCTTTGCTTTCAAAGCCAATTATTATCAAGCTTGCTACCGTAGCACCAGAGGGAACAGAGTATTATAATCTTCTTTTGGAAATGGGTCAAAGATGGCAAGAAGAGACAAATGGCCAGGTGCAGTTACGTATATACCCAAATGGTGTTGTTGGGGGAGAGATTGATACAATTCGTAAAATGCGTATTGGTCAAATTCAAGGATCTGCTATGTCTTCCATTGGATTAGCGCGTTTAACCGACAGTATTCAAGCATTTACCTTACCTATGGGCTTTAAGGATTATAATGAAGTTGATCGTGTCAAAAATGCTATGTTTGATGATATCGACAGTGAATTATCCGATAGTGGATTTAAGTTATTATTTTTAGTAGATATTGGATGGGTTTATTGGTTTTCAGCTGACGAGATAGCAGTGCCTCAAGATTTGAAAGATGCAAAAATTTTTACATCAGCAGGCGATTATGTTACTGTAGAATTATTTAAAAAATTTGGTTTTAATGCTATACCGATAGCAGAAACGGATATTCTTACAGGATTGCAGACGGGAATGATTAATGCAATGCAAACTGTACCTATTTTATCTGCGAGTTCTGGCTGGTCTGCATTAATGCCAAACATGTTAGATTTAAAGTGGGGCGCTTTTATAGGTGCGGTAATAATTGATGATAAAGTTTGGTCAAAAATTAAACCTAAGCATCAAAAGGCAATGATTGCTATAGCAGAGGATATTGGAAGAAAATATCAGAAAAATGGTAGAGAAATGGAAGTAAAGGCTATTCGTGCAATGGAAGAGTATGGTATGAAGGTCAAGACCCCAAGTTCAGAGCAGTTAGAAGTCTGGGAATCGTTTAAAGATGAAATAACTCCAGATGTAATCGATACATTTTTATCTGAAGAAATTTATAATAAAGTTACCACAGCTATTGATGAACAATAGCTTGCTTAGCAAGGCAGAGAATTTTCTTTGTTACATATGTTTTGCTATCATCGTTTCTTTCCCCGTTTTTCAAATACTATCTAGATTTATAGATATATTCTCAATTCCTGCATCTCAAGAAATTGTTCAGCATATGACATTATGGATTGCTTTTATAGGTGCAGTATTAGCTGCTAGATATAATAGATTGTTAGCAATTGTTAGGGAGCCAATATTCAATCAATCTTCTGAATTTAGAATTAGTCATTTTTTAGTTCATATGTGTTCTGTAGGAGTAGTTTTTGTTCTAGCCATTTCTTATTTAAAAATGATTCAGATTGGAATTGAATATCCAGAATTTATTGCCCCTTATATAACAGTATGGTTTGCCCAAAGTATTATTCCTACGGGGTTATTATTAATATGGTATCATATGATAATTACTAGTAGTAATAAATTAAATTATCGCCTTTTATTAATATTAGGCTCTTTTTTAATGACTGCAATCCTTTATTATTGGCAGTTCCCATTTTCAAACGAAATTCTTTTATATTTGAAGGTTATAAGTGTTATTGCTTTGGTTGCATTTGGACTACCTATTTTCATTGTTTTAGCTACTCTTTCAATACTTTTCTTTTTATCAGAACCTACCGATTGGGCTACAAATTTTGATCTAATGTCGACTATTAGTGATAGCGCTTATCGCATTGTAGTTTCTCCTACTCTTGCAGCTATTCCTATATTTACATTAGCTGGATACATACTTGCTGAAAGTAATATTTCTAAACGATTACTAAATTTTTTTAAGGCATCATTAGGGTGGCTTCCAGGTTCAACTGTGTTAATAGTAGTTTTGTTATGTGCATTTTTCACAGCACTTACAGGGGGTTCTGGAGTGACAATTTTAGCCTTAGGAGCTATTTTATATCCCATCTTAATCGAAGACGGTTATACAGAAATTTTCTCTCTAGGCTTAATTACAACAGCAGGATCTCTTGGATTGTTGTTTCCACCAAGTTTACCTGCAATAATCTATTCTGTTACAGCGGGAATTAATCCGATTGAGTTATTTAAGAGCGGACTAATTCCAGGTCTTTTTTTATTATTCATTATTGTCTGTTATGGCATATATCATAAACCAAAGAATCAGACTTCAATTAAATTTAATGTCAAAGACCTAAAACAGTCTTTTTCTGATGCAAAATGGGAGATAGCTATACCAATATTAATTATTTATGGCTTGTTTAGTGGCATAGCTACTCTTGTAGAATGTGCAGCTTTATTAGTTTGGTATGTTGTATTTGTAGAGGTTTATATTTATAAAGATATAGAATTCAAGGATATTCCTAAAATTGTCATTGATTGTGCAACTTTAGTAGGAGGGGTATTAATTATACTTGGTTTTGCAATGGGATTTACTGGATATCTAGTTGATGCTCAAGTCCCTTTAAAAATTTTACAGTTTGTAAAAGTATCAATTGACTCTCCTATAGTATTTTTATTAGCACTAAATATTTTATTGCTGATTGCTGGCTGTATTATGGATGTATTTTCAGCTATTATTGTTATAGTGCCTTTAATTGCCCCACTAGCTGTACATTTTGGTATTGATCCAATCCACCTGGGAATAATTTTTATTGCTAATTTAGAATTAGGTTATATTACACCTCCCGTTGGCATGAATTTATTTTTAGCCTCTTATCGTTTTAAGAAAGATATGCCAACAATTTATGCATCTACTATGCCTTACTTTTTTATAAGACTAATTGGTGTTTTAATAATAACATATATTCCTTTGTTCTTTTACTGATTATTATTTATCTTTGTCTAATATGAAATATAAAAATCTAATTGCAACCGCTATTTTATTATCACAACTTGCTATGGCTCAAGGCCAAGCAGGATCATTATTTTTATCTATTAACCCAGGTGCAAGAGCTAACGGAATGGGAGAGGCGCAAATTGGAATTGCAAACGATGCTTATGCAACGTATTATAATCCAGCTGGTTTGTCTAACCTATCTAGCACCCAAGCTTCTTTTATGCACACCAGTTATCTTCCAAACTTAGTAGATGATATGGCATATGATTTTATTACATTTGCTACACCATTTAGAGAAGATGAAGCAATTGGTGGACACTTTACTTACTTAAATCTTGGAGACCAGATAAGTACAGATGCAAATGGAGCTGAATTAGGTTCATTTTCTAGTTATATGTATGCTCTTAATTTATCCTATTCTAAAAAAATTGATGAAGATTCATCTTGGGGAGTAAATGGAAAATATTTTTATCAAGAACTTGCTGTTATAAGTAGTCTTGATGCTTCTAGCAGTAGCGTTGCATTCGATGTGGGTTATTTTAAGCATAATGCAATGGATAATCCTAACCTTACCATGGGTGCTGTATTAACAAATGTAGGTCCAGGCGTTAGTTTTGGAGATGGTGAAGAAGATCCATTACCTACTAAGCTTGGTTTAGGTTTAGGTTATTTAACTCTTGAAGGTAAGGCGAATTTAGCATTTGATTTAAATTATGAAGTAAACGATCAGTCAATGGTTACTAACCTTGGAGTAGAATACTACCTTGTAGATGATTTCGCATTAAGAGCAGGTATCATGAACGATCCATCTGGTGATTTAAGTTATACAACTCTTGGTTTAGGTGCTCGTATAGATGCACTTGGATTTGATGTAAGCTATATCATGGGCGGAGAGCTTGATCCACATTCAAATATGGTGAGATTCTCTTTAAGTGGCTCTTTCTAGTCTTAATAAAGACATCAAATAGTATATAATATGAAATTCATATTCTTCTCATTTATCTTTTTTATGACAGGTTGTGGTTGGGCAAATCCTTTTGATGACAATATTCCATACAAAACTAGGTTTGAAGATGGTTTGGTATTTTTTGAAGACGAAAAATATCCCAAGGCCGCACAGCAGTTTGATATTATTGTTGATAGAGGTTCACATACTGACCTTGGTGACGATGCACTATTTTTCTTAGCAGAATCTTATTTTTTAGATGAAGATTACGAATTAGCTCTTATTGAATATGAAAAACTAGTTTCAAGAATGGGATTTAGTCCTTATATCGAAAAAACTAGATGGAGAATTTGTGAAACTTTAATGGCTCTATCTCCAAACTATTATCATGATCAAGAATCCAGTAGAAAAGCAATAATTGAAATACAGCAATTTTTAGATGATTATCCTTCATCCAGTTACTCTTCTGATGCTGATAATTTGATTAAAGACCTAAGATTAAGATTAGCTCAAAAAAATATGGAGACAGGAGAGCTTTATTTCAAGTTAAAAGCTTATGATTCAGCAATTGTAGCTTATAAAATTGTAATAAGTGACTATTATGATACCTCATACTATAAAGATGCGAATTTAGAGGTAATACGCTGCTTAGTTCTTTTGAATCAAAATCAAGAAGCCCAAGAATTTTTTGATAGTTTAAATCAAAGTAAAGACACATTAATCAGTGAAAATTTTAAAGAATTAGCTTTAGATATCTTAAATAACAACTCCTAAGGTAATTAGATTATGAAAACCTGCATATTTGGTGGCACTTTTGACCCTCCTCATATTGGACATCTCTTAATTGCTCAGACTATTATTGAGTCTGAAAACTTTGAGAGATTAATTTTTGTTCCCGCAAACATATCCCCTGCAAAAAAAGGTAAAATTATTTCATCTTCAAAGAAGAGATTGGATATGTTGAACTTAGCTCTTACAAGTAATAATAATTTTGAGATATCTGATTTTGAAATCAACAAGGGAGATATTAGCTATACTGTTGATACTGTTGTAGAATTTGCTAAAAATCTAAATTTAAATAAAAAGGATTTATATTTCTTAATGGGAAGTGATACTTTGCGTGAATTTCACAAATGGAAAAATCCTGAAAAAATTATGGGCTTATGTAATATTATCGTTGCTATTAGACCAGGATTTACTCCAAGCGATATACCACAATGGGTACTAGATGAAGTGCATTTTGCTAATATCCCTCAATTTGAAATTTCATCAACCACTATTAGGGCGCGTTGGAGAGATGGTAAAACAATTAGATATATGGTGCCTAAAGAAGTTTGGGAGTACATTAATAAAAATGGTTTATACTAATGTTATCTAGCATATTTTTTTTAATAATAGGTTCAATTGGATTATTTTATGGATCAGAGTTGTTAATTGATGGAGCAAAAGACATAGCAAAGAAATTCAAAATTTCTGATCTTGTCATTGGATTAACTATTGTTTCCATTGGAACTTCATTTCCTGAATTAGTAGTTGGAATTATATCTTCCATTGAAGGACACAATGATTTTGTAATTGGTAACGTACTGGGATCTAACGTTGCAAATATCGGATTAGCATTAGGATTTCCTGCACTTTTCTATATCATGAATTTTGAATATAAGAATGTAATATCGGCATTTTCTTATAATATTTTAGCTTGCGGTGCTCTTTACTATATTATATTAGATAATCGTATTGATTCTTCAGACTCTCAGATACTTCTATTTTTATTTATTATTTATATTATTGCTAGTTTCTTAAGACCAAATATTACTTCCTGCGATGGTGAGCTTGAAAATGAAAAGAAAGTTGGTTTAAAGAAATCATTTGGAAGACTACTTGCTGGATCAATAATGCTTTATGCCGGCTCTGAGCTATTTATTTCAAATGGAGCATCACCATTAGTTCGTGAATTTGGATTTTCTGAAAAAGCAGTTGGAATGACTGTTGTAGCTATAGGAACGTCTCTTCCAGAGTTATTTGTTACACTGATGGCACTTTCCAAGAAAGAGGTAGGTATATCTCTGGGTAATATTATTGGATCGAATATTTTCAATATTTTATTTGTTTTAGGTGTAGTTGGCATGATAAGTCCTCTTGAAGTAAGTAACGTATCTTTTGAATTATTCTTTGGAGTGGGATTATTGCTTCTATTAGCTTTATTAAGCTTTTTTTATAAAGGACTCAATAAGTTATCAGGTTTTTTATTGGTATCAATATATGTCTTATTTCTTTATCTTCAGTTCTATGGTTGAGTTTAAAAATATTACATATAATTACTCATCAAAATCTGGAATCTATGATGTCGATTTAAATATCCAAGATGATGAATTTTGTTTTTTAGTTGGTCCTACTGGATCTGGAAAGAGCACACTCTTAAAGCTTTTATATTTTGACCTTTTTCCAGACAAAGGAGATGTAAAAGTTTTAAATTACTTATCTTCAAAAATAAAGAAAAAAGATATTCATAGAGCAAGAAAAAAAATTGGAGTTATTTTTCAAGATTATAAACTGTTAAAACAAAGAACAGTTTACGAAAATATAGCACTTCCTTTACATATTAATGGCATAGGAAGAAAAAAAATATCCAACCTTGTAAACGAAGCTTTAGAATTAACTGAGCTATCTAGATATTCAAAAAAATTTCCTAATCAACTTTCTGGCGGTGAGCAACAAAGAGTTTGTATAGCACGTGCAATTGTTAAAAATCCAGATATAATATTAGCAGACGAACCCACTGGAAATCTTGACCCAACTACTGGACATAGAATTCTAAGGATATTAGAACAAATTAATAAAGAGGGTACATGTGTAATAATGGCTACACATAACTACAAGCTAATAGCAGAAAAACCTTATAGAGTTTTAGAATTAGATCAAGGGAGAGTGGTGAGCGAATGATTGATAAGGTAGCTTTTCTTTTTGCAGAAGGATTAAAAAATTTTTTAAGAAATAAATTGACAAATTTCTTATGTATAATAACAATTTTAATCAATTTTACTATTCTTGGAACTTTCTTTGTTGCAGGTTTTAATACAGATAGTCTTGTTAATTTTTTTCGTTCGAAATACACCTTTGAAATTTTTCTTAATGAAGGAGTTGATTCAAGGGAAACAAATGCTATTGCTAGTGATTTGGAAGCAAATTTAGCTATATCTTCAGTTCTATTGATCGATAAAGAAGAATCTGCAGATATTTTCTTAAAAGAATTTGGAGAAAATGTAGTTGATATGTTGGGATACAATCCTTTGCCTATATCTTTAAAAGTTTATCTAGAAAAAGATAATTTTAATTTAAAAAATATAGAGTCAATGATTGAAGAGATAGAAAGCTATAATTTCGTAGATAGTGTAGAGTATCGAGGTGTTTATATTGATAACATTGAAGATAAAATCAATCTGTTTATATTCTTATTTTTAGTTCTAGTAATTGGAATCATTTTTATTTCAATTCAAATGATATCAAATACAGTGAAACTTTCAATGTCTAATCGAAGTGACTTCATTGAAATATTACAATATAATGGTGCTTCAAATATGTTTATAAAAATACCTTTTTTTATAGAATCAATATTACAATCTGCCATAGGGGCATTTATTGCATTTTTATTAGTGAATTATAGTTTCATTGTAATAAATTCTTACTTCAATCTGAATATTCAGGTTGACGATGTTTTATGGGCTTGGATGATTGGCTTTTCTTTAATTATAGGTATTTATGCATCTAATAGAGCGATGAAAAGAATATTATTATGAATAAAAAAGTAAAAAACGGATCAGGTAATTCTTCTGATAGTAAAAAAACTACTTCAAAGAAGAAAATGACCAAGAAAGACTTAGAGCTTTTAGTCATATCTCTTGAGGATAAGCAGCTCAGATTAAAAGCTGAATTTGATAATTTCAGAAAAAGAAAGGAATCTGAAATATCTGCACTTTTCAAGTACGATGGTAAAAATTTTATTATTGATTTTCTATCGATCCTTGACAATATAAACAGAGGAATTGATTCATATAAAGACGAAGAAACAAAGAAGGCATTAAAACTTATTAGACAAGATTTTCTGAAAAAAATGAATGATAAAGATATAAAAGAGTTCGGGAAGGTTGGCGATATTTTTGATCCAGAGTTGCATGAAGCGCTTACCACGGCAAGTTTAGAAGATAAAAAAGATGACTCAATCGTTGAAGTATATGAGTTGGGATTCAAGTATAAAGACTTGATTATTAGACATGCAAAAGTTGTGGTAAATAAAAAATGAAAGATTTCTATGACATATTAGGGGTATCAAAAGACACTCCTGAAAATGAGATTAAACGTGCATATCGTAAAATTGCTATGAAGTATCATCCGGATAGAAATCCTGATAATAAGGATGCTGAAAAGAAATTCAAAGAAGCTGCTGAGGCATATTCAGTTTTAGGGGATGCATCAAAGAGGCAAAGGTATGATCAATTTGGCCATTCCGCATTTAATGGAATGGGTGGCGGACAATCAGGATTTAACTCAATGAATATGGATGATATTTTTAATCAATTTGGAGATATCTTCGGGGGAAATAATCCATTTGAATCTTTTTTTTCTGGGGGAAGATCTTCATCAAAACCTAGAAGTGGAGGTGATGTTAAGGTAAAGATTAAAGTTTCGTATGCTGAGATTGTAAATGGTGCAGAGAAAAAAATTAAATTAAGAAGACTCAAGTTGGCAGATGGAGTTACATTCTCAAAATGTTCAATGTGTAATGGGCTGGGTCAAGTAACTAGAGTTACTAATTCTTTTTTAGGGCAAATGCGATCAACATCAGTATGTCCCCAATGTAAAGGATATGGTAAGACTGCTGATAAGGTTCCATCAGGTGCGGATAAAGATGGTATGATTAAAAAAGAAGAAACGCTCAAAATAAAAGTGCCAGTGGGTGTTGAAAATGGTAACTATATGACTTTAGAATCACAGGGACATGAAGATATTAATCGTAATGCAGGAGATCTATATGTTTTTTTTGAGGAAGAAGATCATGAGCATTTTTCAAGATATGGAAATGATGTTTTATTGCAAGTGAAGGTCGGTTATTCACAAGTTGTTTTTGGAGATAAAATTGATATTCCAACTATCAATGGACACGCCAGCTTAAAGATTCCTTCAGGTCTTCAGCCTGGCCAAATATTAAGAATAAAGGGAAAAGGATTCCCTAAGCTTGGAAAAGTAAGTAGAGGTGATCAGTTGGTTAAGGTTCAAGTTGATGTGCCTAAGAGTCTTTCAAAAGAAGAGAAAAGAATTATTAAAGATTATTATGAAATAGAAAAAGACAAAGATGTTAAATTTGAGAAATTTGAGGATTAATATCTTGCTATGTTCTTGATTTATTGTAAATTCTGTGGAGCCTAAAATGAATAAAGCCAAACAAAAATTTTTTAACGACTATCTAGAGATTATTACTTTCTTTGTTTTTCTTCTTATTCTTCTTGTAATGTATGTTCCTAGTATGATATGGGAAGAAGAAGATATGTATAAAAACGAAAGTAGATCTCGAATGCAAGCACTGTATAATATTGAAAACTTTCACAATATTTTAGTCGGAAAGTATGAGCAGGATGGCTTGAAAGCTGTCACACTTGTAAATGCTGTTAGAGATTCAGTGATGGCTGATTCCACGTTCTTAGGTGACCAATCAATCAAATTAAACGGAGAAGAGTTTTTAGTAAATATCCCTAAAGGTTTCGATGTAGAATATGATACAACATTTGGTCAAAGAAGAGTTGCAAAAGAAACTATTGTCGATACTACAGTTACCGTGGTAATGTTATCAGAGGATACTGGACTAGAAGATACTTTATATGTTCAAAAAAGAAATCTTTTTGAAATGCAAGAAGATCCACTTTTCTTGAGTGTAGTTAAGGAAGCAACTTTCGAGCGAATAGAAACTGTATCATACTTCGATAGAAGATTTAGAAAAGAAACTTCACCTTATAATTTTGTATTTCTTCCAGATGCATCTCAACTTGTATGCCCATTGACAGGAGAGCCTTACATTATTGAAATAAATGAAGAAGCAAATTCTGTAAGAGTATCAAGTCCGATTCGTTCATATAGAGATAATCGATATGGGTTTTTTGCCTTAAAGACAAGAAGTCATGGTTATATCATAGATGGAACTAGAAGTTGGGATAATTAGTTGATTGCTATACTTTATAGTACATAGCGATACTCTTTCTGTATTTAAAAAAAGCTCTAAAAATCAATCATTAAAACTAGAGTTAAAGGTCAAATTTCACCATAATCTTATTTCTATAGATAATAACTCTAAACTATTAAGCAGTGTGATTGCACAGGCTCTTGATGAGCTAGGAGAAAAAATAGTTTTAGAAAACCAACAAGCAGCTATTGCTATAGACGACTTAATGCTTTCGCATTCTTTGAGTGTAATTCCTAAAAAAGATCAGTTAAATCTTACAGTTAAAATCAAGGAAGAATTACAGAGTAAGTGGCAAGATTTATTTAGAAATTATTTTTCAATATCAGAAAATAGAAAATCTTCAAAAAATATATTTCATTCAGTGGGAATGAACCACTATTTGAGAGAAAAAATTAAGCTTAATTTCAATAATTTTGGAATAGATATTAAATATCTTGTACCAATATCAAGTATCGTTCTTTCTGGGCTAAAAAGCACTCAATATGCTGTTACTAAATCATCTCGTATTTATTCAATTTTTAGTTATACAAAAAAAGGATTTTCTTTTTCTCAAGGAAGTTTTAAAGGAAAAAATAAAGGATTTATAAGGGTTTTAGGGTTAGCCGATATGGTAAAATTGAAAGAAAAAGATATCAAAGATCCTAATCTAAAATTTATAATATTTAATGACGTAAAAATAATTGAATTTTTTGCAAAAATTATTAAAGATTCATATCCTATTTTAAACTT
>CENP01238791.1_pt1 | contig 84931 bp, 88 predicted proteins | sample 361281 | NCBI WGS metagenome assembly CENP01 (sample SAMEA2591122, study PRJEB7988) | marine metagenome | biome: marine biome (ENVO:00000447); feature: deep chlorophyll maximum layer (ENVO:xxxxxxxx); material: saline water (ENVO:00002010), including plankton (ENVO:xxxxxxxx) | depth 70 m
TTTTCTTTGATAAGTTAAAACTAGGTTTTTCAAGAAATTTTATTGCCTTAAAAATATTTTTATTTTTTTTCATTAAGATATATCCATACTCAGATGAGGGCATGTTGGGTTTAACTCCAAATAAAAAGATATTTTTATCTGTTAAGTACTTTATATGCTTTTTAATTGTATTTATAAATATTTCTTTTTTTTCTATGTAATGGTCGCTGCTTAAGAAGATTAAAGGCTCATTCCAATTTATAGAATTTTTAAATTTATTTTTATCTGAAAGTATATTTGCAAATACCGCTGATAATATCGCTGGTGCGGTATTTTTTTTTTCGGGTTCTAGTACAATTTTATATTTTTTAAAATCATTTTTCTTAAGAATATTTCTTATTTTTTTTTCATAACCGCGATTTGTACTAATTATTGGATAATCAAAAAGAGGGTTTTTGACTCTTTTGAGAGTTTGATCAAATAACGTCCACGAACCGAAATTTATAAATTGTTTTGGCTTAATAATTTTTTTGTTGTCCCATAATCTCGTACCCTCTCCCCCGCACAAAATGATTGGTCTTACTTTCATTTAAATATCTGCGTAACATTTTTTCTCTTTAAATGCTCCTGGATGTGTCACTGCACCATTTTGTGAGCTACCTACGCTTTGAGCATACTTCCAAAGAGTTCCGCTTCCGAAATTCGGCTCTTTCTTCTTCCAAATTTTTTTTCTTTTTTCAATTTCTTCGTCATCTAATTCAACGTTTATAGATCCATTCTCGGCATCTATAATGATTTTATCACCATCATTTAATAATCCAATCATACCACCAACATATGCTTCTGGTCCGACATGACCAACGCAGAAACCTCTTGTAGCACCGGAAAATCTACCATCTGTTATTAGAGCAACCTTTTCTCCCATTCCTTGTCCGTAAATCGCAGCAGTTGTTGAAAGCATTTCTCGCATTCCAGGCCCACCTTTGGGTCCTTCGTAGCGTATTACAATTACATCACCTTCTTTATATTTTTTATTCTTCACAGCTTCAAATGCCTCCTCTTCACTGTCAAAACACTTCGCTATTCCTAAAAATTTTAATTTTTTTAAACCTGCAACTTTTACAATCGCACCTTCGCTAGCTAAATTACCTTTTAAGCCTATAACACCACCCGTTTTTGTAATGGGGTTGTCATAACTTCTCATAACTTTTTGGTTTTTATTAAACTTTATATTTTTCAAATTTTCTTCCATTGTATTACCTGTGACTGTTAAACATTTACCATTAATGTAACCACCATCGAGTAATGTTTTTAATAACATTGGTACACCGCCTGCTTCAAACATATCTTTAGCAACATATTTGCCACCAGGTTTTAAGTCTGCTAGGTAAGGTGTTTGTTTAAAAATTTTTGCTACATCTAATAAATCAAACTTTATACCGCACTCATTAGCAATTGCTGGAAGATGTAATGCTGCATTTGTTGATCCACCAGTAGCAGCAACAATAACAGCAGCGTTTTTTAAAGAGTCTAATGTTACGATGTCTCTTGGTCTAATTTTATCTTTCAATAATCTCATAACCTGTATACCACTTTCTAATGCGTATTTATCTCTATCTAAGTATGGAGCAGGTGTGCCTGAAGAATAAGGCAACGCCAAACCAATTGCTTCTGATACACAAGCCATTGTGTTAGCAGTAAATTGTCCACCACACGCTCCTGCACTTGGGCAGGCATTTAATTCAAGTTCCTCAAGCTCTTCATCTGTCATTTTACCTGCCTCGTGCATACCAACTCCCTCATAAACATCAACAACAGTAACATCCTTACCTTTAAACTTTCCTGGAAGGATTGATCCACCATATAGAAATATACTTGGCACATTTAATCTGCACATTGCCATCATTAAACCTGGTAAAGACTTATCACAACCTGCTATACCAATTAATGCATCATAACAGTGTCCTCTAACTGTTAATTCTGTAGAGTCAGCTATTACCTCTCTTGAAATTAAAGATGATTTCATACCTTCATGACCCATCGCGATACCATCCGTGACTGTAATTGTGCAAAATTCTCTTGGTGTACCGCCTTTTTTGTTTACACCTTTTTTGGCACTCTGGGCTTGCCTCATTAAAGCGATATTGCATGGAGCCGCCTCATTCCAAGTAGATACGACACCTACAAAAGGCTTTACGATATCCTCCTTTTTTAAGTCCATTGCGTAATAAAAAGATCTATGAGGCGCTCTTTCTGGACCTACGGTTGTATGTCTACTAGGTAATTTTTTTTTATCGATATTTGTCATATTACAGTGTTTATAATTTCCTTTAATTTATCCAGTTCTAAAGAGTTAGACTTTAATAATTCCTTTTCTTTATCAATAATATCTTTAGGTGCTTTTTTAATAAAATTACCATTATTAAGCTTTTTTTTTGAAATTTCAATTATTTTCACTAAATCAGATATTTTTTTGTCTATAATTAACTTTTGCTTATTAATGTCTACGCTATCTTCAAATTTAATAGATATTTTTCTTCCGTCAACAATTATCGAAATAAAATTTTTATCTATATTTTCACAGATTTTATTAATTCTAGCTAATTTAGATAAAAAAATAATATTATCAGTTATCAATTTGCTGTCTTTTTTATTTAAAGTTTTTAAACCAAGGTCGATTTTACTTCCAGGTATTATTGACAATCTTGACTTTACAGATCTTATCTCTAAGATTAAATTTCTTAAAAATATTATATTATTAGTTGTTTTTTTATTAATTTTTAATTTAAGATCAGGATTAGTATAATTAATTAAATAATTACCGTATATTTTTTTGAAATTATGTTTAATCCAAAGTTCTTCAGTTATGAACGGCATAAAAGGATGCAATAAAAACAATATTTCTTTTTGAATATATAGTAATACATTTTTAGTTTCTTCTATATCTTTTTTTATTTTACTTTGAAATATAGGCTTAGTAAATTCAAGATACCAATCACAAAAAATATCCCAAATATATTGATAGGTTAATTTAGCTGCCTCATCAAAACGATAATTTTCAATCGACTTATTTATTAATTTTTTATGTTTTTCTAGTTCATTTATAATCCAAAAATTAATTGATAAATTTAATTTTGATAATTTAATTTTTTTATTTAAAGTTACCTGATTTTTTTTACTATAAGCAAAAATATTCCATATTTTTGTCAAGAAATTTCTATAGCCTTTGACTCTATCTGTAGATAATTTGACGTCCCTTCCAGGAGAGCTCATCGATATGAGTGTAAAACGTAAAGAGTCCGCTCCATACAAATTAATTAAATCTAAAGGGTCGATAACATTACCTTTGGATTTTGACATTTTTTGACCTTTTTCATCTCTTACTAGCGCATGTACATAAACCTTTCTAAACGGAACTTTTTTCATAAAAAATAATCCCATCATCATCATTCTTGCAACCCAAAAAAATATGATATCAAAACCTGTTACTAAAACACTTGAAGGATAATATTTATTTAATTCATAATTTTTTTTCGGCCAATCCATTGTAGCGAAAGGCCATAGTGCTGATGAGAACCATGTATCAAGCACATCTTTATCTTGTTCTAGTAATATTTTTTTTTGTCTATATTTTTTTTTCGCAATTTTTTCCGCTTCTTTTTTATTTTCGGCAACTATAATTTCATTATTTTTTGTATACCATGCGGGTATCTGGTGTCCCCACCATAATTGTCTGGAGATGCACCATGGCTCAATATTTTCCATCCATTGAAAATAAGTCTTGCTCCAATTTTCTGGATAAAAAACTGTTTCTTTATTTTTAACTTTAACAATCGCATTTGTTGCTATTTTTTTTGCATCTACAAACCATTGTTTAGTTAATAATGGCTCTACAACAACTCCAGATCTATCACCGAAAGGAACAGTGTGTTTTATGTCTTCTATTTTTTCTATTTGTTCTAAATCATTTAATTCTTTAATTAAATTTTCTCTTGCTTCAAAACGATCTAAATTTTGATAATTTTTTGGAACATTTTTATTTAGAGTACCGTCTTTGTTCATAATATTTATTAATTCTAAATTATTTCTTTTTCCTACATCATAATCATTGTAATCGTGTGCAGGAGTAATCTTTACTACACCAGAGCCTTGCGTTGGATCAGCATATTCATCACTAATAATTTCAACTAATCTATTTGAAATAGGAATTTTAATTTTTTTTCCCAGATATTTTAAATATCTTTCGTCACTAGGATTTATAGCTACAGCGGTATCACCAAATAACGTTTCTGGTCTTGTAGTGGCAATAACTAAAAAATCATTTGAATATTCTAAGTAGTACTTAATATAATATAATTTGCCGTTAACATCTTTTTGGTTTACCTCTAAGTCAGAAATAGCTGTTTTTAATTTTGGGTCCCAATTTGTCAATTTTAGGTCTTTGTAAATAAGCTTCTTATTGTACAATTCTACAAATACTTTTGTAACAGCTTGTGATAAGCCTTTATCCATTGTAAATCTTTCTCTTGACCAATCACAACTTGAACCTAATTTTTTTAATTGCAATGTTATCGCATTTCCAGATTTACGTTTCCACTTCCAGATTTCATTGATAAATTTATTACGTCCCAAATCTTGCTTTTTAATACTTTTTTTATTTAATTGTTTTTCCACTACCAGCTGCGTCGCTATACCAGCATGATCAGTTCCAGGTTGCCAGAGTGTTTCAACTCCTTTATTGCGGTGATATCTTATTAATAAATCTTGGATAGAATTATTCAAAGCGTGCCCCATGTGAAGATTTCCTGTTACGTTTGGCGGAGGTATTACTATAACAAATTTTTTATTCTTTTTATTTTTGATGGGTTTAAAACACTTCTTTTTTTCCCATAAGGAATATATTTTTTTTTCGACTATTTTATGATTATAACTACTTGTTTTGCTCATCAAAAAATAAATTTCACTTGATTTGATTTGAGATTATATAATAATGGCGCAGAAGCTTCAAATAATTGAGTCTTCTCATATTCTTCGTTGTTTTTAAGTGTAAATTTACAAAAATATGATGGAAATTCATTTTCAGTATATATGGAATAAATTTTTCCATCTTCATTAAGATATTTTGTCAGATAAAACGGAAATTTATTAATAGCACCATTGATAAAAATATGATCAAATTTTTTTTCTAACTTAATTTCATTAAATTTTGTATTCAAAACTTGACAATTTGTAATTTTATTCGTTTTTAAATACTCACGAAAAATCTTGACTAAGGTAATATCTTCTTCCACGCTTACAATAAACTTAAAAAACTTTCCAAATATAATTGAGCTATAACCACTGCCACACCCAACATCTAATATTTCGTTTTTTTTATCGATTTGCATAAATGTTAAAATTTTGGCTAAATAATATGGTTTAAGCAAAAACCTTTTCTTTATAAATATATGATCATCAATATAGGCAATGCTTTTTGTATCAGGTGTTAAAAAATCTTCTCTATTTAGTGAGTTAAAAGCTACCAAGATTTTATCATTAGTAATTAAATTTGGTATTAATTGCCCATTAATCATATGGTTTTTTTGATTTTTAAGAATCATGGTTTGAATAACTATCCAATCATATATATACCTCAGAATATTAAAAATTAAGTATTATTAAATGGCCACGTGGCGGAATGGTTACGCAGAGGATTGCAAATCCTTCTATCCCAGTTCGATTCTGGGCGTGGCCTCCATAGAATTTGATTGTTTTATAATGAAAATTTTGTATTCTGCTAAAATTCCCCGGTAGCTCAGTTGGTAGAGCAAGCGGCTGTTAACCGCTTTGTCGCTGGTTCGAGTCCGGCCCGGGGAGCCAGATTTAAACAGCTCTTTTTATATCTCCATTATTCTTGAGAACTTCAAATATTTTTTCTTTCTCTACAGGCTCTAAATCATTAAATAGTTTTAATAAAAAAGAGTAATTAAGACTTTTTGCTAAGTCTTTACCACTATCAGCTCTAAAATCTTGATAATCCTCAAAAAAGTACTTTATTGGAACTTTTAGAAAGTTTGCTAATTGTAATAATCGAGCAGAACTTACACCATTAGTGCCTTTTTCATATTTTTGTATTTGCTGAAAAGTAACGTTTATTGCCTTTGCAACCTGTGTCTGAGTTAATCCTAAAGAAGTTCTTCTGAGCCTTAATTTTTTTCCTAAGTGTTCATTTAATAATGTGCTCAATTTTACCTGCCCCGGGATCCTTTAAACCTCTTTTTAGCAAATATTGCAAGATAAAAAAGCGACAAAATAGAGAATTTTTTATTATATTTAAATTGATTTTAATACAAAAATAAGAATTAAATTTAGGAATATTTCATGGATTTATACTGGGTAAGATCAGATTTTAGGGTGAATAATAATAATGCGCTTGAGCATGTGCGTAAAAATCGAGAGAAAAAATTAGCTTTATACATATACAATAGTGAAAAATTTCATAACAGATCCGCTCAAAAATGGTGGTTATCGCAAACTATAATTAAATTTGAAAAAATATTAAGTGAATTAGGTTTTACATTTCATTTATTAAAAGGAGATGAATACGATGTTTTAAAAAAATTCGTTAAAGATTACGGTATTAAGCAAATATACTATAATAAAATTTTTGAACCAAAAGAGCAAGAATTAGATAAGAAAATATCAAAACATTTTAAATTCAATTTAAAAATATTTGTTGGTAAATCAAATCTATTGCAGAATCCTTTTGATGTAAAAAAGAATGATGGTACTCCATTTCAGGTATTTACACCTTTTTGGAAAAATGCAGAAATTCGTTATTTGAATAATAATAACATAGAAAAACCAAAGCTTAAGAGCATAAAAAATATAAATACGAAAGATAAAAAGATTTGCGATTTCGTTGAAAATATAATTTTACCTAAAAAAAAATGGCATGAAAAATTTGAGAACTTATGGAACCCTGGAGAAAAACAGGCAATAGAAGTTCTCGAAAAGTTCATGGATCAAAACATTTCAAATTACTCCAAAAATAGAGATATTCCTTCTATTTTTGGTACATCAAAATTATCTCCTCATATCGCTTTTGGGGAAATTACATCTGAAACCATATATTCATATTTTAATAATATTAAAAATAAAAATATAAATCATAGGAAGTTTATTAATGAGATAGGTTGGAGAGAATTTTCATATCATTTATTAAATCACTTTCCACAAATTGAAAAACGAAACCTAAGGACTCAATTTGACAATTTCATTTGGTCAAATGATAAAGTTAAACTTGAAAAATGGAAAAAGGGTGAAACTGGTTATCCTATTGTAGATGCTGGAATGAGGGAATTATATGAGACGGGCTGGATGCACAATCGTGTCCGCATGATTACCTCATCATTTCTTGTAAAACATTTAAGAATAAATTGGAAAGAAGGCGAAAGTTTTTTTAGAGATTCTTTATTAGATTTTAATTTAGGAAATAATATTTGTGGGTGGCAATGGGTATCAGGTTGTGGTGCAGACGCAGCACCTTATTTTAGAATTTTTAATCCTATATTACAGGGTGAGAAATTTGACAAAGACGGTTTATATGTAAAAAAGTGGATACCAACACTTCGGTCAATCCCGAAAAAATTAATACATAAACCCTGGGAAATTGATAATGTTACTGCTAAAAAAATAGGATTTGTTTTAGAAAGAGATTATCATAAACCAATCGTTGACCACAAAATTGCGAGAAATCAGGCCTTAGCGGCATTTAAAAAATTAAGATCTAAATGAAAAAAGCAATAGTAATAGGTGGTGGAATAAGCGGTTTATGTGTTTCATATTTTTTAAAAAACAAATTTGAACTGTTATTATTAGAACAAAATGATTATATAGGCGGACATTCACACACTCATACGATATCTGAAAATAATAGAGTATTTAATTTTGATAGTGGGTTTATTGTTTTTAACAACTTAAATTATCAAAATTATATTAAAGTTTTAGAAGAAAATAATGTTGAATATGAAAAAAGTAATATGTCATTTTCTGTAATTAATGATGAAGAAAATTATGAATGGGCTGGCAAAAACATTAAAACAATTTTTGATTTAAGTAATATTTTCACGCTAAGATATTGGAAGGTTTTAGCAGGTATAGTTAAACTGAATTTAATAATTAAAACTAAAAAAAAAACAAATAATTCAATTACTGTAGACCAGTTTTTAAAAAAACATCATTTTAATGAAGAATTTATTAATCTTTATTTTTTGCCAATGTGTAGTTCAATATGGTCTTCAAATTTTCAAGATATCAAAAATTATGGAGCAAAATTTGTTATTAACTTTTTTGAAAATCACGGATTATGCAATATTTTAAAAAAAAGACCAATTTGGATGACGATAAAAAATGGTAGTTCACAATACGTAAAAAAAATTGTCACTAAAATCGGAGAAGATAATTGTATTCTGAATTCCGAGGTAATAAATATTGATCAAGATAATAAAATTGTAAAATGCTCAAATGATAAAGAATATAAATATGATATTTTGATATCATGTATACATACTGATCAAGCAAAAAAAATAATAAAAAATTTAACAAAAAATCAAGAAAAATTATTAGATATGGTAAATTATAAAACAAATAATATAGTAATTCATTCGGATGAAAAAATTATGCCAAATAAGTTAAGTAATTGGTCATCATGGAATTATAGGTATCAAAGTAAAAATTTAATACTAACATATTGGATGAATTTACTTCAAAATTTAAAGTTAAGAAAAAATATATTTGTAACTTTAAATTACGATAAAATTAATAATGAAAAAATAATTAAAAAATTATCTTATAGGCATCCCGTATTTAAATATGATAAAGAGGAATTAAAAAAACAAAATGATATAACCTCTGGAGAGAATCATATTTATTTTGCAGGAGCTTGGTTAGGTTATGGTTTTCATGAAGATGGTGTAAATTCTGCTATAGAAGTTTTTAAAAAATTAGATGTTGAAAAATAAAATTTGCGATACCTATATTTTTCATCATAGGAAAAAACCCTTTGATAATTTTTTTTCATATAACGCTTTAAGTCTATTATTAAATTTAAAAGAGATTGAAAGTTTAAAAAAACCCTTTTTATTCTCAATAAACAAACTAAATATATTTAGTTTTTATGAGATTGATCATGGTTCTAGGATTAAAGGTGAAAACTTATATAAATTTATTAAAAAGAAAATTACAAAAAACTTTAATTTTAAGAAAGATTTAGATATATATATACTTTCTTCTCCCAGGTTTTTGGGTTATGTTTTTAATCCTATATCTATATACTTCTGTTATCATAAAGAAAAAATTAAATATATCGTTTATGAAGTTAAGAATACGCATCACGAACAGCATACTTATTATAAAAAAATCAATTCACATATATTTAAGCATACGATAAAGAAAAAACTGTACGTTTCACCATTTCTATCAATGAATATGAAATATTATTTCAATGTTATGATTAAAAAAAATAAAATTTACATTAATATTGATGCAATTAATTCAAATAGTATGCTGAAGACGGGTCTAATTGCCAAGAATTACATATTTAGCAATAAAAATTTGCTTTATTTTGGTGTAAAGAGAATATTCTATGCACAAAAAATAATGCTGATGATACATTATCAAGCATTAATTTCTAAAATAAAAAAAGCAAAGTTTTATTTTAAGAGAAAAAAATTATATAATACTTTAAGTTTTCATGAATAATCTTTTAAATAACTATATAAAAAAAGAGCTCGATAAAATTAAGTGGGGCACAATACAACTTAATATTAAAGACTTTTATAAGAAAACTTTTATTGGGAATAATAAAGGCTTAAACTCCAATATAGTTATAAAAGATCTAAGTGTCATAAAAGACTTTATGCTTAGAGGTGATTTAGGTTTTGCTGAGGGATATATTAATAAAAAGTGGGAAACTCAAAATTTAAATAATCTTTTGAAAATTTTGTTAATTAACCAAGATATAAATAAAAAAGAATGGAAACCAAATTTATACGAAAAATTAAAAGAAAAATTTTTTTTTATTCTTAAGAAAAATTCGGTAAGACAAGCAAAAAAAAATATTGAATTCCATTATGATTTGGGAAACGAGTTTTATAAACACTGGCTAGATAATACGATGACATATTCTTCTGGTATTTTTGGTAAAAATAATAATTTAGATGAAGCGCAAGTTAACAAATATAATAGTATATGTGAGGGAATAGAGATTAGCAAAAATGATAATGTTTGCGAAATAGGTTCAGGATGGGGTGGCTTTCTTAATTATACTAAGGATAAGGCCTTAACCTTAGATGGAATAACAATTAGCCAGGAGCAATTTAAATATATAAATAATAATAAATTGAACCAAGATAACTTTAGTATTCAACTAAAGGATTATAGAGATATTAAAAATAAATACGAAAAGGTAGTATCTATTGAAATGTTTGAGGCTGTTGGTAAAAAATATTGGGATATATATTTTAAGAAGCTAAACTCAATTTTAAAAACAAATGGGGAAGCTTGTTTACAAATTATTACAATTGATGAGAAGTATTTCGCAAAATATATGGTAAATGTAGATTTTATTCAAAAATATATTTTTCCTGGAGGTATGCTTCCAACTAAAGAAATTTTAAAAAATTTATTCAAGAAAAATAATTTTCAAATAAAAAAAGAGATTGCATTTGGAAGAGATTATTCTAAAACATTGAATCATTGGAAAAATAATTTTAATAAAAATTGGTTTAAAATTAAAAATAAAAAATTTGATGATAAGTTTAATAGACTTTGGAACTACTATTTAGATTACTGTGAAACAGGTTTTGCTCTTAAAAGAACCGATGTAACGCAATTTTTTTTAAAGAAAATAAAATGAATACAGTTATTGACTTAATAGGAAATACTCCCCTAATAAAACTTAGAAAAGCCTCAGAAATTACTGGATGCAATATTTATGGTAAGGCAGAGTTTTTAAACCCAGGTTTATCTGTAAAAGATAGAGCAGCATTATGGATAATAAAAGATGCTTTGAAAAAAAATAATCTAGAGAAAGGTGGTACGATAGTTGAAGGAACTGCAGGCAATACAGGTATTGGTATTACAATGATTGCTAATTATTTTGGTATAAATACGATAATAGTAATTAATAATAATCAATCACAAGAAAAAAAAGATGCATTAAAAAATTTAGGAGCCAAATTAATTGAAGTTGATCCAGTTCCTTATGCAAATCCAAGTAATTATGTTAAGTACTCAAAAAAAATAGCAGAAGAAATGTCTAAAACAAGTAATAAAAAAATTTGTTGGGCAAATCAGTTTGATAATGTAATAAATGCACAAGCCCATATCGATACTACCTCTGTTGAAATATACAACCAATTAGATGGGAATATAGATGCATTCACTTGCTCATCAGGAACCGGTGGCACAATTGCTGGCGTAGGTATTGGTTTAAAAGAAAAAAAAAAAGATATTAAAATAATGTTGAGTGATCCGGATGGATCATCTTTATACAATTATATTAAAAATGGAAAATTGGAATCTTCTGGGTCATCAATAACCGAAGGTATAGGGGCTTCAAGAATTTCTAAAAACTTTGGTATTGCTCCAATAGATGATGCTTTTCAGGTTAATGATATTGATGCTTTAAATGTTACATTCGACTTATTAAAAGAAGAAGGGCTTTGTCTTGGATCATCCTCTGGAATTAATGTTGCAGGAGCAATTAAACTTGCTGAAAAAATGGGCAAAGGTAAAAATATTGTTACAATTTTATGTGATGTTGGCACTAGATATACTAGTAAACTCTACAATGTTGAATTTCTGAAATCAAAAGGTTTGCCTTATCCTGATTGGTTATAATTTAAATAATTTGTTTTAATTAGGTTTCTCAATTTGCGATTTTTTTTTAATTTATGCTCTTCCTGAAGAGCTTTTGATTTCGATTTATATTTTTTACAATAAATTAATTTCCATTTAGATCCTTTGGTATACTTTGCTCCCTTACCCTTATTATGAAGTAAAATTCTTTTATTAATGTCTGCTGTATATCCAACATACGAAAAATTTTTTTGGTTAATTATTAAATACACAAAGTACATAATTGGCGCGCTCTGGAGGACTCGAACCTCCGACCCACGGTTTAGAAAACCGTTGCTCTATCCAGCTGAGCTAAGAGCGCCTATAATTTATTACTTTAATAATAAATTTTACACTATCTTAAAAGAAAATTTTTTATTAACAAAATAAAACTTAGTGGTGTAATTTTGGATAAAACAAATACTATTAAACTTATTAAAAGGGTTAAATTATTGAAATTTGAAAAATTTACCCCATTAATACCATATAAACTACTTGGAAGTGTATTAAATGACACTAAAAATGAAATTTTAAATATATTTTCAAAATTTATATTCTCAAAACTTAAAAAGAAGCAATATAAAATCACCATTAAAAAATAAGTGAACAGTACAAGGGATGCTATAAAAAGATCAGAGCTTTTAATTTTTTCTGACGAATTATAAATTGATAAATTTGTAATACTTGCTGGTATTAGCAGTTTACTAAACTCACTTAAAATATTTTTAAATATTATGAGAAATCTAGTAATCTTAAAACCTCCTGAATTTGAAAGTATTGAACCACCTACAAAAACTGTTATTAACAAAAAGAAAATATTAATATTTTGATTATATCCAAAATACAAACCCGAATTTGACATAGATGAAGTTAATGATAACATGATATCGAAAAATTCTAAATTTTTATCACTTATCAATATTACAAACATCATTGTAACTAAAAAAATTAACATACTTTTTGTCTCACTCAAACTAAATTGCTTGTTAATTTTAAGTATGATTAACAAACAAAATATATTAATCGAACTTAATAAAAACGATGCTGATAATAAAAATTTATCAAAATCATTTTCAGCAATAATTTTATTGCTTGAAAAACCTCCACCTGAAACTATTGAAAATACCAAATTAACGATTTCAAATAATCTATAATTTGTGAAATTTAATAATATAAAAATAAGTAATGTTAAAATCAAATACACATAGGTTATATTCTTAATATTTTTTAAAAAATTCAAATGAAAGTAATTTGTATCTTTTTCTTTTTGTAAAAATTTCATGGGAAAGAACTCAAAAATTTCTTGACCAAATATAGATATTAACAATAATAAAAAATAAAATCCACCAAGCCATTGAATAATTGATCTCCATAAAATTATTGGCTCATCTAAAAAGTAGACGTTATTTAATAATGAAACACCTACAGAGGAAAAGCCTGAAATCGACTCAAAATAAGAAGCAAAAAAATTTAGGTAATTCCCATAAAAAAAAGGTATTGAAGTAAATAAAGGAATAATAAAATAAATTAATAAAGCAAAAATTAATAACTCAAATTTATTTATTTCTTTTTTCTTAGGTTTTATTTTTAAAGAAAATATAAATATAAAAAAAACTAAAAAAAAAACAATTAAATAACTTTCTATATTAAAATAATAATTAAAATAAAAACAAAAAATAATATTTATAAGCGATATTACTAAAACAGGCGCTAAACATAACCCAAAGAAATAAAATAATCCTGTAAAATTCATGAGAATTAATAATATTGACTAATTCTAAATAATTGTTCAACTTTTTTTAATTTATCTCTACTTGCAATTAATATTACTGTATCGTTTATTTTAAAATCAATCTCTTTTTTTGGAACAATAACTTTTTTATCTCTTACTATAAGGCCTATTCTAATATCATCACCAAAATTTATATCTAAAATTTTTTTATTTAAAAGCTCGGAATTTTCTGAAATTTTAGCTTCTATTATTTCGTATTCTCCGTCATCAAGACTATAAACAGATTCTATCTTTCCTTTGTGTACATGTTTAAGAATCGTAGAAACAGTTGTCATTCTTGGATCAACAATATCGTCAATTTTTAAAGATGATTGTAAAAGATTATAATTGTGGCTATTTGAGATCGCTATAGTTCTCTTAATTCCTTTTTTTTTACAAAGCATAGCGCTCATTACATTGACTTCATCATCATCAGTTGTTGTCAAAACAGTATCAATTTCATCGATATTTATTTCTTTAAGAATATTTTCGTCTAAACCGTCTCCCTTAACCACAATTGCTTCGTTTAGATCATTTGCGATTGACTGTGCTCTTACACTGTCTTTCTCTATAATTTTAATTCTTGGTTGGTTAGGATTTTCCTCTAAAAGTTTTGCAAGATCAAACCCAATATTTCCACCACCTATAATTAATATTTTTTTTGCAAATTTTTCATCCTTTCCAAAAATCGATAATGTTCTGTCAACTTGATTTGAGTCAGTAAGAATTAATGCTTTATCATTTTTAAGAAGCTGATTGTTTTTTTTAAACTTAATAAACTTTTCTTCTCTATGTACCCCAAGAACATTAGCATTTAAATCAGAAAAAATTTCTGTTAATTTTTGTAATGGCGTGTTTATTACTGGACATTTTTCATCTATATTAATTTCCAATAATCTGACAAGATCTTTGGAAAATGGAAAACTTTCTAAAGCCCCAGGTGCTTCTAGTTTTCTTAAAAGCGACTTAGAAACTTCGTATTCTGGTGAAATAATAATATCAATTGGTAAATTTGTTTTAGTGAACAATCCCTTCCATATAGGTTTTAAAAATTCTTTTGATCTAATTCTTGCGATTTTTCTTGGTATATTAAATAGTGAGTGAGCTATTTGACAAACAATCATATTTGTTTCATCATTTCTTGTAACAGCAATTATCATATCTGCATTTTTTGCATCAGCTTTTTCCAATACACTTGGGTATGTCGCTATTCCAACAACACCTCTTGCATCCAAATTATCATTAATTTTTTGAATATCAGCGCTTACTTTATCGATGACAGTAATAGAATGACCTTGTTTAGATAATTGATTAGAAATAGAGTAACCAACTCTACCAGCTCCACAAATAATAATATTCATCTAAATTTTTATTCCTAATGAGCTTAATTTTCTGTGCAATGCTGACCTCTCCATTCCTACGGCTTTAGAGGTTTTTGAAATGTTTCCGTCATTAATTTTTAATTGCTGAGATAAATAGACTTTTTCCCATTGTTCTCTTGCTTTTTTTAAAGGCAAATTAAAATCCATTGCCCCTTGAGATTTGTTAACATTTAAATTTCCAAAACTTTCTTTAACAATATTAAGTATTTTTTTATTATCATTTTCACCTAATATTAATATTCTTTCTATGATATTTCTTAATTCCCTAACATTTCCAGGCCATTCATATTGATAAAATAATTCGTAGATTTTGTCTAATTTTATATTAAATTTTTTTCCAAGATTCACTGAATATTCTTTAATAAAATAATCAGATAGTAGATTTATGTCAGACAATCTTCTTTTAAGGGGCGGTAATTCAAAATTAAATACATTTATTCTATGAAAAAGATCTTCTCTAAAATTTCCCTTTTGGATTTCATCATATAAATCTATAGAGCTTGTGCAAATTAATCTTGTATCTACATTAATAATTTTTGTTCCGTTCACTCTTTTAAACTTTTGATCTGTAAAAACTCTCAAAATTCTTCCTTGAATTTCTAAAGGCAAATCTAAAACGTTATCTATCAATAATGTTCCTTTATTTGCTTTGTCAAGTAAACCAAATATATCTAAATTGTCTTTAACTTGACCAAAAAGTTCTATCTCATAATTTAATGGATTAATTGTTGCAGCATTTAGAACTATGAAAGGATTGTCTTTCCTTTTTGAATTAAGATGTATTTTTCTTGCGAGTAATTCTTTGCCTGATCCAGATGGTCCAATAATTAGGGCCCTACTATCGGTTAAAGCTATTTTATCTATCGAATTTTTAATTTTTTTTATAGATGGGCTATTACCTATAAATTCATAAGATTTAAAGTAATTTTCTTTTAACTCCTTATTTTGAGACTTTAGATCTAAAATTTCTGATGCTCTCTTAATAAAATTAACAAGTCTTTGTTCACTAAAAGGCTTCTCTATAAATTCAAAAGCCCCTAATTTCATCGCATCGACTGCAATTTGAATATTTGCATGTCCAGACATCATTATAACTTGAGTTTCAGGTAATTTTTCTTTTATCGTTTTAAGTAAGAAAACTCCATCTCGTTTAGTTTCATCCAAAGACACATCAAGTAACGCTATATCAAAGCTTCTATTTTCGATACAATTTAGGGCCTCTTTGACCGTGGACGCCTTAATTATATTAAAAGATAATTCCGATAAAATATCACTTATTAATTTTATTATATCAGGTTCATCATCAACAATTAAAATACTTTTACTCATTAATTTTTGGTAACAGGATTGTTACTTCTGCTCCCTCATTGTTATTAGGTTTTTTAAAGAAAATCTTTCCATTATGTTCATGTATAATTTTCGATACTATCGATAAACCTAACCCACTACCGTTTTTTTTAGTAGTGTAATATGGGTTCGTTTCATTTTTTTTATTTTCTTTAAAGCCAATGCCATTATCAATAATAGAAATATTAAAATTATTTTTGTCTTCAGTAAGAGATATATTAATTTCTCCGTTGAAGTCATTTTTATTTAATTTTTTTTCTTCAATCGATTCAATAGAATTTTTAATAATATTAATCAACACTCTATTAATTTGAGAATAATCACAAATTATAATGTTATTTTTTGACTCATTATTAAAAAAAATTGGAATCTTTTTATAATTTAATTTATATAAATTTATCGATACCTTAATCAACTCAGAAATATTGTTTTTTTCAAATTTAGGTTTACTCATCCTAGAAAAGTTTGAAAACGAATTGGCTAGCTCCTTAATATTTTTTATTTGATTATCAATTATTTCTAAATGTTCCTTTGCATTTTTATCAAGATCAATTTTTTGTTTAATTCTATCTAAAGAAAGTTGTATGGGAGTTAAGGGGTTTTTTATTTCGTGTGCTAATTTTTTACCTATAATTTCCCAAGCTTCAAATCTTCCAGATAAATTACTTCGTTGCTCCTGTTCCTTAATCTTTTCTGACATTTCAGTAAAGGTATAGTTCAATACATTAAAATCAGAGTTTTTATCACTTGGCAAATTTATATTATAGTTACCTTTTGAAATTTCTTTTGATGCTGTAAAAATTTTATTTAATGGTCTGTTAATACGAGACGAAAAATTAATGGCAACTAAAACTGAAGATACAACTAACAACATAGTAAACATTATATAAATTATCAAAAAAGTAATTTGTAAATTAATAATATTTTTTTTTAATTTAAAATAATAAGTGGACGCATCACCTGTATCTTTTAAAAAACTCACTATCTGGTTATCTACATTTTTAACCACGTATAAATACAAATTATTATAACTATTTAGCTTTACTATACCGTAAGTTTTTTTTTCAAATGCATTTGAGTACCAAAAAGGCTTCCCATTAGACGCATTTACTAAATATTGTTCCAAAGGCTTTTTATATTTTTCATTAGATAATTGCTGATATTTAATGTCTCCATCAAGATTGATTATATAAATATTTTGCAAACCTCTTAATTTTGATTGAGCTGTTATATATTTTGTAAAATTTTGATCATTCTTGATTAATATTTTTTTATTTCTGTTAATATCGTTTGCAGTTAGTAATACATTATTTATAAATAACTTGTAATGATCAGCAAGATAACTTCTTGCTAAATTGACAGAATTATTTACAGTATTTTCAATTTTTTTGTTGAACCAGTTTTGTATACCGTAGTTAAAAAGCACTAACGAAAAAATAGATATAATTGCTGATGGAATCGCTGATATAGATAAAAAATATAAAACTAACGATTTACTTGTATTTGATCCAAGTTCGTTATTTTTTTTTAATAAATAAATGTCATATAATTTAATTGCTATTCCAAAAAATAATAAAATAAAAAAAACAAGATTTAATATTAATAGATTCCTTACATTGAGTTTATTTAGAGGTAATAATCCTGTATCCGTAAAAGTTTGAATAGTTATAATAACACAAATAAATGTTATGAAAAATAAAGCTGTTAAAAACTTTGTATGTGATAATAATCTGGTTATATAAATCATGAAAATTTGTTCTATTATATTACTTGCAGGCGATAGCCTGAGATTCAAATATTTGACACCAAAACAATATTTTAAACATAATAATGAGATACTAGTTAATTATAGTATTAAAAAATTCAACCAAAATAAGCTAATTTCAAATGTAATATTAGTAGTAAATCCTCAAAAATTCAAAGTATTTAAAAAACATGTATTTAAGTCAAATAAAATAATGGTTATTAAAGGCGGTAAAACAAGGCAAGAGTCTGCCTTTAATGCCCTCAGGTACATACATAAAGTTAAAAAATACACTCATGTAATTATACATGACGCAGCTCGACCGTATTTTTCACATGAGCTTCTTAAAAAAATCATATTTAATTTAAAAAAAAATGATTGTGTAATACCTGCTATATCCTCTACGGATACAGTTATATTCAAACAAAAAATACAAAACCGAGATAAAACTTTACTTATTCAAACACCTCAAGGTTTTAATTACAATCTTCTTTATAATTTATTTAAAAAAAATAGAGAAAAAATAACAGACGAGTCTTCGCTATTTTATAAAAATAAAAAAAATGTAAAAATTATTAAGGGAGAGCATACAAATATTAAAATTAATACAACCATAGATTTATTTCAAAACATATCTTACGGGATAGGTTTTGATGTTCATAAATTAAAAAAAAAGAGAAAGTTAATAATCGGCGGTATAACAATACCTTATGACTTTGGTCCTTTAGGTCACTCTGATGGTGACAGTGTAATTCATGCATTAATTGATAGTTTATTAGGCGCAACTGGTAATGGAGATATTGGAACATTATTTCCAAATACACCAAAATATAAAGACATTAAATCATCTATACTTTTAAAAAAAATAATAAAATTATTAGGAGCAAAAAATATTTTTATACATAATATTGATATAAATATAATTATTCAAAAACCAAATCTTTCAAAATATAAAAATAAAATTAAAATTAATTTAGCCAGGATGTGTAAAATTAAACCTTCTCAAATTAATGTAAAAGCAAAAACAACTGATAAGCTAGGTTTAATAGGTAAAAACAAAGCACTGGCTTGCGAGGTAATAGCAACTGTAAAATATGCAAAAACTTAACTACAATTTTGTTACTTTGTTTGGGATAGGCAATATAAAAGCAGCACCTGGAACGTTTGGATCAATTTTTGCTTGCCTTATATTATTTATTCTATTTCACGTTCTAAATCTTAATAATTATTTAATTTTATCTTTTTTAATTCTTATAACAATATTCTCATTCGTATCGATTAATATCTATTTGAAAGGTTCTGCAAATAAAGACCCAAAAGAAGTGGTGGTTGATGAATTTATTGGCCAATCAATACCTATTTTTATGTACGAAATTTCTCATGGATATGAAAAATTAACTAGTGATGCTTTAATTTTTTATTTTATAATTTTTATATTGTTTCGTATGTATGATATCTTTAAACCTTTCCCTATAAACTATATTGACAAAAATTTACAAAATGCAGTTGGCGTAATATTAGATGATGTTATAGCTGGAATTTATACTGTTCTTTCATTAATTATAATTATATTAATAAAGTTTAATTTTTCATGAATTTAATAAAATATTTAATTAAAAAAAAAATATCTATCTCAGTTGCTGAGTCTTGCACTGGTGGTTTAGTTGCGGCTTTACTTACTTCAAAACCTGGTTCTTCGAAAATATTCAAGCTAGGCATTATAAGCTATTCTAATAAAGCTAAAGCAGATATTTTAAAAGTTCCAAAGTCTATTATTAGTAAGTATGGAGCAGTGAGTGAACAATGCTGCAAATATATGTTAATAGGTATTAATAAATTATCTAAAACAAAAATTTCAATTTCAGTTACAGGAATTGCTGGTCCCAAAGGTGGAACAATAAAAAAACCAATTGGTACTGTTTTTGTAGGAATAAAATTTAATAATAATTATAAAATTTTTAAATTTAAATTTAAAAATAGAGGTAGAAAATATATTCAGAAATGTACTGTAAAAAAGATTTCAAAAATAATATTAAACCTTATCAAATAAGCTATTTGCCCTTTTTTCAAAAGAATTAGCGATTTTTATTAATCCTAAATTAAAAGATTTTTCCATTATTGAATTTAAAAACTTATTGTTAAGCTCAAAATCAATTCTAAACTCAACTTGAGTTTTTTGGCGACCTCTTTCTTCAAAAAACCATTCATTTTTTAAATACTTTAATGGTCCTTTAATACTCGTTACCAAAATATAGTTTTTTTTTTTAAAATATATTACGTTGCTTAAATAAGTTTGATTTAAAATTTTTTTTCCAACCGTCATGTCAGCTTTGATTTCTAACCTATCCTCTAAATTTTTTCTTTCATATACTTTGCTGCTGATGCACCAAGGAACAAAGCTTGGGTATTTCTCAATATCTAATACCATTTCAATAAGATTATTTTTGGAGCAATTAATTAATTTTATAACTGAGGCTGATGACATTTATTTTTTTTATCTCTAGCCGCTCTTAAACTTTTGAAATCTTCATCAGCATGATAAGAGGATCTTGTTAGAGGCGAAGAAGAAACTAATAAAAAACCCTTTGAAGTTGCAATAGATTTTAGTTCCTCAAATTCAGCGGGCTCATAATATCGCTGTAATGGAAAATGTTTTTCAGATGGCTGCAAATACTGCCCAATGGTTAGAAAATCAACATCAGCCGATCTTAAATCGTCCATAACTTGCATAATCTCCTCTTTACTCTCACCCATTCCAACCATTAAACCAGACTTAGTAAAAATGCTCTTATCTAATTTCTTCACATTTTTTAATAATTCAACCGATGTAAAATATCTCGCACCTGGTCTTACTTTTAAGTACAAGCTAGGTACAGTTTCAATGTTGTGATTAAAAACATCCGGTTTTGCTTTTAATACAATTTTATATGCGTCGCCTTTTCTTAAAAAATCAGGTGTTAAAACTTCGATTGTAGTTTCTGGATTTTTTTCTCTGGTCAGTGTAATCACATTATAAAAATGGTTAGCACCACCATCTGCCAAATCATCTCTATCTACTGATGTTATAACAACATGTGTAAGATTTAGCTGTTGTACTGCATCAGCAATTTTTAATGGCTCAGAGATGTCTAAAGGGCCTGGTTTTCCAGTTTTGACATCACAAAAAGCACAAGCTCTTGTACATGTGTCCCCCATTACCATAAAAGTTGCATGACCTTTTCCCCAGCATTCTGTAATATTAGGGCAATTTGCTTCCTGACAAACTGTTACCAAATTATTTGTATTAACAATAGTTTTTGTAGCAAAGAACTTTTTACTATTTTGAATTTTTGATTTTATCCATTTTGGTTTCTTCTTTAATGGATTAGATGGTTTATTAACTTTTTCGGGATGTCTAATTTTGTTTGTCATTTATTATATATAAAACCTCATTTTTTTTTCCTAAGACAAAAATTTCTCTGTATTTTTCATCTAAATAATCTAAATTTAAATCTTCAGTTAACATATCATTTCTTAAACTTACAGATTCTAAATTATCTAATAATACACCTTCACTAACAGTTAAATCATGTAACATTTTGTCTTTTTTTTTCATTGAAAAGTAACCTTTATCACCAGTTAATGCGTTTATTAGAAAATAAATAGTCAAAATTAGATTAATAATTAATATTTTATTTAGATTAAAAATTTTAAAACGCTTCATAGTCTACCCATTTTTTTATTATTTAGTATTTCTTCTATTCTAATTAATCGATTATATTTTGATACTCTTTCAGATCTTGCTAAAGATCCTGTCTTTATTTGACTTGAGTTTGTTGCAACACATAAATCGGCAATAAAAGTATCTTCGGTATCTCCAGATCTATGGGATATTATAGTTTTAAAATTATTTTTCTTTGCATAGTTAATTGTTTCTAACGTTTCTGTCAGAGTTCCAATTTGGTTAAGTTTTATTAGAATTGCATTTGCTGATTTTTTTTCAACACCTTTTTTTAATCTGTTTATGTTTGTAACAAACAGATCGTCTCCAACAATCTGTATTTTACTACCTAATTTTTTATTCAATTTAGACCACGTATCCCAATCGTCCTCAAAAATTGGATCCTCGATTGATAAAATAGGATATTTTTTTGTTATGTTGTAATAAAAATCTATCATTTCATCACTTGATAATAATTTATCATCTAATATTTTATATTTATTTTTTTCATATAATTCATTTGAAGCAACATCTAAACATATAATGACATCTTCTCCTGCTTTAAAACCTGCATTGTGTATAGCAGATAAAATTAGTTCAATGGCGCTATCATCGGTATCAAGCGAAGGTGCAAAACCTCCTTCATCACCTACACTACTACTTAAATTTTTTTTAATTAATAATTCTTTTAATCTTTGAATTATTAAAAAAGAGATTTGCAAGCATTCAGTAAAATTTTTCGCTCCGTCTGGACGTATCATAAATTCTTGTATTTTAAGTGTGTTGTTAGCATGAGCTCCTCCATTAATTATATTTAACATTGGATATGGTAAACAATAATCGTTATTTTTTTTGTCAATATGCTCAAACAAATTTAATTTATTATTTAATGCTCCTGCTTTACAGCTTGCAATTGAAACAGCTAATATTGAGTTAGCCCCTATATTAGATTTATTTTTTGTTCCATCAATATCAATCATCTGATTGTCTATTTTATTTTGATCATTCACATTTGAACCAATTAATCTTTGTAATTCAGTATTAATATTTTTAACTGCACTTGAGACTCCCTTTTTTAAATATTTATTATCAATATCTCTTAATTCAACAGCCTCATATGAACCAGTTGAGGCGCCAGATGGTACAATTGCTTTAGATCTTATTCCATTTTCCAAAACTACTTCAGCTTCTACAGTTGGAAAACCTCTGCTATCAAAAACTTGTCTACCTATAATATTTTTAATTTTCGTCATTCTCCTGATTTTATAAGACTATCGATTTTAGATAATTGAACGATTAATTTTTCTAAATTTTTTAAATGAAGCATGTTTGGTCCGTCTGAAGGAGCATTGTCTGGATCCTCATGAGTTTCTATAAAGATTCCCGCAATACCTATAGATATGGCTGCTTTCGAAAGTGGATTTATAAATTCGCGTTGTCCATCACTAATCCCTCCCTTCCCTCCAGGTAATTGTACCGAATGAGTAGCATCAAAAATCACTGGAAAACCAGTTTTTTTCATAATAGGTAACGATCTCATATCCGCGACTAACGAGTTATATCCAAATGATGTACCTCTCTCTGTTAAAAGAATATTTTTATTTCCAGATTCTGTTACTTTATTTATTACATTAGTGATGTCCCAGGGGGCCAAGAACTGACCTTTTTTTATATTTATTACTTTATTCGTTTTTGCAGCCGACACTAATAAATCAGTTTGTCTACATAGAAAAGCAGGGATTTGTATTATATCTACGTATTTTGCAACTATAGAGCATTGTTCGCTAGTGTGAACATCGGTAAGAATATTTAAATTAAATTCTTTTTTAATTTTCTCAAAAATCTTTAATGATTTTTCTAATCCTAACCCACGTTTAGAATTTATACTTGTTCGATTAGCTTTATCAAAAGAACTTTTAAAGACAAATTTTACGTTATTTTTAATTGCTATCTCTTTTAATTTTCCTGCAATATCTAAGGCATGATTTTCGGATTCAATCTGACATGGACCAGATATAAGACAAAAATCTACGTCATTAGAAAATATTATATCATTACAATTTATTTTATTATTTTTCATTGTTATTTATTTTTGATGCATTTATAAATGAATTAAATAAAGGATGAACTGACATTGGTCTAGATTTAAATTCGGGGTGGAATTGAACTCCTATGAACCAGGGATGATCAATTAATTCAACTCCTTCGGTTAAAGTTTTGTCTGGCGATAAAGCAGAAAATATCATGCCCTTTTTTTGAAATTTATCTTTAAAATTCATATTGACCTCATATCTATGTCTATGTCTTTCACTAATCTTGGTTTTTTTATATATTGATTTAATCTTTGAATTTGTCTTTAAGTTGGCATTGTAAAGACCTAATCTCATAGTACCTCCTAAATTGACGTCTGTTCCCTTAATAATTTTACCTTTTTTAATCCATTCATTAATCAAACCAATAACAGGTGTGCAATTTTTATTTAGTTCAGTAGAACCAGCTTTTTTCAACTTTAAGACATTTCTTGCAAATTCAACCATGGCTAACTGCATGCCAAAACATATGCCCAAAAAAGGTATTTTTTTTAATCTTGCGTATTTTATAGCCAATATCTTGCCTTCAGTGCCTCTTAAACCAAATCCTCCTGGAATAAGAATTCCATTGATGTTTTTTAGATAATTTTTAATATTTTTTTTGTTTAATTTTTGAGATTCTATCCTAATAATATTTACATTTATATCATTTTCTAATCCCCCATGAATTAGAGCCTCATCTACAGATTTATAAGCGTCTTTGTAATCAACATATTTACCAACTAGTCCGATATTAATATTACGTTTTTTATTTAAAATTGACGCTGTGATATGTTTCCAAGGTTTGAGATTAATCTGTTTCTTTGGCTTCAATTTAAAATAATTTAAAACCTGCTTATCTAATTTTTGTTTATGAAAACTTAATGGTGCTTCATAAATTGTTTTTACATCAATAGTTTCAATTACATTTTTAATATCTACATTGCAGAATAAAGCAATTTTTTGTCTTTGATTTACTGGAATACTATGTTCGCATCTGCATATTATAATATCTGGTTGGATTCCTATGCTTCTTAATTCTTTAACTGAATGCTGCGTTGGCTTTGTTTTTATTTCACTTGAGGACTTAATGTACGGAACCAAGGTAAGATGTATAAATAAAGTATTTTTTTTTTCTATATCATTAGAAAATTGTCTTATAGCCTCCAAAAATGGTAAACTTTCAATATCACCAACTGTTCCCCCGATTTCACAAATTACAAAATCTTCTTTTTTTGTATCATGTTTTATAAATTGTTTAATTCTGTCTGTAACATGCGGTATTACTTGTACAGTTTTACCCAAGTAACCTCCCTCTCGTTCTCTTTTGAGTATATCTGAATAAATTTTTCCAGTCGTTATGTTGTCAGATTGTCGAGATGAAGTGTTTGTAAATCTTTCATAATGACCTAAATCAAGGTCTGTCTCTGCGCCATCATCGGTTACAAAAACTTCTCCATGTTGGAAAGGACTCATTGTTCCAGGATCAATATTTAAATAAGGATCCAATTTTCTTACTCTAACTTTGTAACCTTGTGAGATTAATAAACTAGCTAAAGATGCAGAAGATAATCCTTTGCCAATGGATGAAACCACGCCGCCAGTTACGAATATAAAACGCGCCATGGAAGTATGTTATAAGATAATTTATCTTAAATAACAAAGTAAATTTTAATTTGATTTAGGAATTTTAGGCAAATTCTTATCTTTATTTTCTTGTTTTTCAATTTCGTCCAAGACTGAAGATGGGTTTTCCTCTTTTTTATTAATTATTGTAAGGCTTATACTGGTTATAATAAATAAAATAGCTATTAATGTAGTAAATTTTGTTAAAAAATTCCCTGCTGTCCTAGAAGACATTAAGGTATCAGCTCCTGATCCTATACCAAGTGCACCGCCGTCTGATCTTTGTAACAAAACTGATACAATCAATAGCAAGGCTAATATCACGTGAATAATTAATATAATATTCTCCATGTTTTACTTATAATAGTTTTTTATTAAATTTGTAAAGCTTTTATATTTTAATGAGGCGCCGCCAATTAAAAAACCACTGCAATTATAAATATTTTTTAAAACTTTAATATTATTTTCGTTAACTGATCCGCCGTATAAGATTTTCGGCTTTAACGAATATTTTTTTTTACAATACTGAGTCAAATAATCAAATGTTTTATTTAAGTATTCTTCTGAAGGAATTTTGCCAGTACCAATTGACCAAATTGGCTCGTAGGCAATAATAGTATTCTTAATTGTTTTTTTTGTTAATACCTGGAGTTGAGATTTAATAAATTGAATTGATTTTTTTGTTTTATAAGTTGAGTAACTTTCACCAACACATAGAATAATATTTAAATTACTTTTCACCGAATTACTAATTTTTTCTTTAATAGAATTATTATTTTCTCCTTTCTCTCGCAACTCAGAGTGACCTAAAATTATGTACTTTATACCAGTGTCTTTAAGCATTCTCGGACTAATTGAGCCAGTATAAGCGCCGTAGTCTTCAGATACATTTGAAACATTTTGTGCACCCAATTTAATACTAGAATTTTTTAAAATATTCTTAAATAATGAAATAAATAAGTATGGTACACATAAAATAATTTTAGATTTACCTGATTTTGCATTTTTATTGCTGAAGTTACGTATTTTTTTAACTAAATGTGACGAATTTATTGAACCGTGCATTTTCCAATTAGCTACGAAATATATATTTTTTAAAGACATTTCTTAATATTTAAATTAATAAACTACATTTATCATTTTATGAAAATAATAAATACAAATTTTGGTAAGAATTTACTAACAAAATTGCTACTAATAATAATAATTATAGCGTTTGCTTTGTGGGGAATTGGTGATTTTTTTACATCAACAAAAAAAAACGTTATAGCAGAAGTTAATGGGGAACCCATCTATACAAAAGAATATTTAAATAAATTAAATAAAAACAAGAATTTCATAAGTTCCTTTTTATTAAGAGGCAAAACTGAAGAAGAAATTTCTTATATTACCTTAAATATTTTAATATCTGAAAAAATTATCGACATAATAGCAGAAGAAGAAAATATTTATATTAATGATAAGACTTTATCAAATTTTATAAAAAAAGATGAGAAGTTTAAATTGAAAGGTAAGTTTTCAAGAACAGAATACGAAAAATTTTTACTAAAAAATCAAATATCTCACTCTGAATTTGAGAATAAATTTAAGAAAAATTTACTTAAAAAAATTATTATTGACTCAAGTACCTCGGGTTTTAATCTTTCTGATTATCACAAAAAAACTATAAAAGAAGATATTTTTAAAGAGGTTTCAATTAATTTTTTTCAAATAAAAAATGATTTCAATATTTCAAATAAAGAAATTGAAACTTATTTTGAAAAAAATAAATTAGAATTTTCACTTGGGGAACTAAGAGATGGATTAAAAATCAAATTAAACAAAAAAAATCTAAATATTGAAAAAAATGATGATACTAGTTTTTTCGAAATAATATCGAATATTGAGAATGATATTTTAGATAATATATCGATAGATAGATTGTCAAAAAAATATAATCTTACTATAGAAAAAATTGAAAAAATTAATCGTAAAGGAATTAATAGTGACTACAATAAATCAAGAAACGCTTTTTTAGTTGAAACATTATTTGTATTAAACAATGATATTAAAATACAACTGTATGAAAAAAACAATGATTTTTATATCGTAGAACTTGGCCAGGTTTATCAAAACGAAAAAATTACATTAAATGAAAAAATTATTAAAGATATAAAGAAAAAAATTTTAGTAGAAAAAAAAAGAGAAATATCCAATGTAATATTAAATAAAATAAATGATGATAATAACTATTTTGACATTTACGCGTCTCAGAATAATATTAAGATTGAAAAGACTTCATTATCTAAGTTAAAGAAAAGTGAATTATTTAAAAAAAATATACAATTTAATATAATAGATAAAGAAAAAAAATATTACTTTGTGGAGCAAGATGAAAATTTTTATATAATTAAATATTTATCTAGCAGAATATTGGAAGATAAAGCAAAAGAGTACGAGAAAACGATTGAGACAGAGGTAAAGATGAGATTTAAAAATCTGATACTCAATGAGTTCGATTTAATATTTAATAAAAAATATAAAATTAATATTAATAGGGAAATTTACGATAGAATAAATAAAAATACCTTTAAATAAATGTTAAAAATAAAAAAAATTAATAATAAAAAATTTACTTTATATTATTGCGAAAAAAAATTTACTAATAGCAAAACATTACTCTCATATATTGATAAGATACTTGTGAAAAAAAATTCATTTATTTATGAATCTGTTGAAAAAGGAAAGATAAGAGGAAGATACACAATATTCGGATACGATCCAGATTTGATTTACGAAATATATAATGGGAAATTTTTTAAAAACAAAAAAAAAATCAAAATAAAAAATCCAATTTTATATATAAGAAACCAACTCAAATTTTTTAAATTTACTTTGCCTAAGCACATGCCACCAATGTCAATGATGTTAAATGGTTATTTTGGTTATGACTCTATTAGATATATTGAAAAAATACCCGATAATTGTAATGATGATTTAAAAATACCTGATATCAAATTAATAAGGCCTTGTAGAATTGTTATTTTTGATAATTTAAAAAATAAATTTTTTTACATATTTATAAATTTTAATAAAAATAAAAATTGTGATTATAAAAAAATTTTATCCAATATAGTTAGTATAAATAATAATTATAAGGAATATAAAAAAATAAATAAAAATAAATTAGTTATAAAAAGTAATACTAGCAAAAAGAAATTTAAAAAAAATGTATTAATAGCTAAAAAACACATAGCAAAAGGTGATATTTTTCAAGTTGTATTAAGTCAAAGGTTTTCATTTAAAATTTCAAAATCGCCATTAGAAATTTACAAAAAATTAAGAATAACTAATCCTTCTCCTTTTTTATATTTTATTAATTTTAATAATTTTCAAATTATTGGTAGTAGTCCAGAAATTTTAGTAAGAGTGAGAAATAAAAAAATAACTATAAGACCAATAGCTGGAACAAGGAAAAGAGGAAAAAATAAAATAGAGGATTCTAAATTACAAAAAGAGTTGCTTGCTGACAAAAAAGAACTTTCCGAACATTTAATGTTATTAGACTTAGGGCGGAATGATACAAGTAAAGGATCAATTGGTGGTTCAGTAAAAGTTACTGAGCAATTTAAAATTGAAAAATATTCACACGTAATGCATATTGTTTCTAATGTTGAAGGAAAATATAATACAAACTTATCATTAATTGATGCAATGTTTGCTGGTTTCCCTGCAGGTACTGTATCTGGTGCACCTAAAATTCGAGCTATGGAAATTATAGATAAATTAGAGATAAATAAAAGAAAGTTATATGCGGGAGCTATAGGATATTTTTCCCCAAATAACAGCATGGATACTTGTATTGCTTTAAGAACCGCATTAATAAAAAATGATAAACTTTATATTCAAGCTGGTGCCGGTATTGTTGCGGATAGTAATCCAGAAAAAGAGTATCAAGAAACTGTGAATAAAGCTAAAGCAATAATTGAGGCTGCAAAGTGAAATTATTATTAATCGATAATTATGATAGCTTTACACATAATATTAGTGAATATTTGTATTCTTTAAAACAAAATGTGAGGATTGTAAGAAACGATAAATTTAACCTTAACGATATTAAAAAATTTAATAAAATAATTATTTCACCAGGTCCAGGAAACCCTGACGAATCTGGCAAATGTCTAGAGCTAGTAAATCGTTACTATAAATCCAAAACAATACTTGGTATTTGTTTAGGGCATCAAATTATTGGACAGTCCTTAGGTGGTAAAATCATTACCGCAAAAAAAATTATGCACGGTAAAATGAGCAAAATTATTCATAATAAAAAAGATCTTTTCAAAAATATGCCAAGCAGAATATATGGCACTAGATACCACAGTCTAATTATAGAAAAAAAAAGTTTACCTAAGTGTTTTGAAATTACTGCAAAAACAGATGATGGAATAATCATGGGTATTAAGCATAAATATTATAAAATATATGGTATTCAATTTCACCCAGAAAGTATTAAAACTACAAATGGAAAAAAAATTATTAAAAATTTTGTAAACATATGAATTTAGACGATATTTTAAAAAAACTGGACAAAAGTATTTCTCTAAGTTTTGAGGAGAGTAAATTCATGTTTGACGAATTAACATCAGGGCAAGTTAGTGATGATATTATTGAAGAGATATTAATTAAATTATCTTCTAAAGGAGAAAGTATTGAAGAAATTTCTGGTGGAGTAATTTCACTTAGAAAAAAATCTAGATCAGTAAATTATGATGGAGATTTATTAGATACTTGCGGTACTGGTGGTGATGGAAAAAATACAATAAATATATCGTCGGCTGTAGCATTAATTTTATCTGCTTATGGGATTAAGATAGCTAAACACGGTAATAAAAATATCAGTTCAAATTGCGGATCTGCAAACTTATTTGAGGAAATGGGAATTAATATTAATTTAAATCCACATCAAATAACAAAATCGTTAAATAATAATAACTTTGCTTTTATGTTTGCGCCTAATTACCACCCAGCAATGAAATATGTAGCACATGCAAGAAAAAAAATTAAACAAAGAACTATTTTTAATTTACTTGGTCCATTATTAAATCCATGCCAAGTAAATAGACAGATTATAGGGGTATTTTCAAGTGATGTTTTAGAGAAATATATAAACGTTTTAAAAAAAATAAAATTAAAAAAAGCATGGGTTTTTCACAGCAAAGATGGCTTGGATGAAATTTCATTATTCGATAAAACACAGGTATACGAAATTGAAAATGAAAAAATAAATCGTTTTGAAATTAACCCCGAAGAAATAGTTAATACTAACGGTAAATTTAGCGATATTGTAGGAGCAGATGCCAAGTATAATAAAGAAAAAATAATTGAGGTATTAAAGGGTAAAACTAATACCCTTTCCCAAATAATTGCACTTAATTGTGCTGCAGGATTAATAGTTTCTTCTAAAGAAAAAGACTTAAAAAATTCATATATAAAGATAGAAAAATTTTTACAAACAGGCAAAGCTTTTAATCATTTAGGAAAGATTATTAAAAATGACTAATATACTTGATGAAATTTGCCGACATAAACGAAAAGAAGTAGAAATTTCAAAAAAAAACATGGATATTAATTTTTTAAAAAAAAATTTAATTATAAAAAATTTTAATTTTACAAAAAGAATTATCGATTATAAAAAAAATAATAAAACATGTATTATTGCAGAAATAAAGAAAGCCAGCCCATCAAAAGGTATATTTGTTGATGACTTTGATCATATGAAAATTGCAAATGAATATATTCAAAGTAATGTGGCTTGTTTATCAATTGTCACCGAGGAAAAATATTTTTTAGGAAAAAAAAAATATATTAAAGATGTTAGAAGTATTTCTGATATTCCCATCTTGTGTAAAGATTTTTTTGTAGATTTATATCAAATTTATGAAGCATCTTCTATTGGTGCAGACTGCATCCTAATTTTAATAAAAAATACAGATATAAAGCTAATTAAGTCTATGTATAAATTAGCTGAAGAATTAGGATTGAATACGATTATGGAAGTTCATAATGAAGATGAGATGAAGGTTGCTTTAAAATTCGATAATTCTATTATTGGAATAAATAATAGAAATTTAGAAAATTTTTCTGTTGATATTAACAATACTATAAGTCTGTATAAAAAATTTGATTTAAAAAATAGAATTGTTATTTGTGAAAGCGGTATTGAAAATATTAATGATGTGAAAAAAATTAAAGAAAACACTAACATTAACAATTTCTTAATTGGAGAATCACTAATAAAATCAAATTCAATTTCACAAAAAATTAAAGAATTATCTGAATAAGTAATTGATTTTATTGATTTTTTAAATATTGTAATAAGTGTAGAACTTTAATAGAACATTATTGTTTAGGTTTTGTTCTTATGCTTACTAAAAAACAAAAAACATTATTGTTATTTATCAACGAGAAGTTGAAAAACGGAGGTGAATGTCCGTCTTATGATGAGATGAGACAATCGCTTAATTTAAAATCAAAATCTGGAATACATAGACTGATTGCAGCTTTAGAGGAAAGAGGTTTTCTAAAGCGTTTGCCGCATAAAGCTAGATGCTTGTCTGTTATTAAATTACCTGAAAATGCAGGTATACAAGATCTTTATAACAATTTCACTCCTAGTATAATTAATGGTGGACTAGATAAAACAACGAATGATAATAAAAATAAATTAATTCCTGTAGTAGGAAAAATAGCTGCCGGTGTTCCAATAGAAGCACTGGAGAATTCAGATGAGACTATTGCTTATCCTCCTGCAAAAAGTTCTGATGATTTTTTTGCACTGAAAGTAGAGGGAGATAGTATGATAGATGCGGGTATAAATAATGGAGATACAGTTATTATTAAAAAAACAAATGTAGCAAATAATGGTGAAATTGTTGTTGCCTTAATCGACGATCATGAAGCAACATTAAAAAGATTCAGAAAAAAGACTAATAGTATTGCCTTGGAAAGTGCTAATAAAGCTCACGAAACAAGAATATTCAATCCTGAGAGAGTAAAAATTCAAGGTATTTTAGTCTCTCTTTATAGAAATTTTTAATAAATTAATATAAATCTTAATAATGAAAATTATTACGAGATTTGCTCCATCTCCAACCGGATACTTACATATCGGTGGTGCTCGAACAGCATTATTTAATTATTTATTTGCAAAAAACCAAAAGGGAGACTTTTTAATTAGGATTGAGGATACTGACAAATTGAGATCAAAAGAAATATATGAGAAGCAAATTATTCATACTCTAAATTGGTTAGGCTTAGACTTTAATAATAAATTTATTAAACAATCAGATAATATTAATTTACATGTAAAAATAGCAAATAAATTGTTAGAAAAAGGATTTGCGTATAAATGTTACTGCTCAGAAGAAGAAATCAATAAGCAAAAGGAAATTTGTAAAAAAAAAGGTATTCCATATATTTATAATAGGAAGTGGCGCGAAACTGAAAATCTACGCGTTCCAGATAATGTTAGCCCAGTAATAAGATTTAAAAGTAAAATTTCAGGAAATACCGTCATTAAAGATCTTGTACAAGGAGATAGAAATATCTCAAATTCCACAATTGAGGATTTTATAATTTTAAGAAAAGACTGCTCCCCTACTTACCAACTATCAGCTACTGTAGATGACCACGAAATGAATATTTCTCATGTTATTCGTGGTGATGATCACATGATAAACTCTTTTAAACAAAAGCAAATTTACGAAGCGATGGGATGGGAAATCCCGCAATTTGCACATATTCCATTAATACACAGTAAAGATGGTAAAAAATTATCTAAAAGAGATGCGTCTTCTACCATAGATGAGTACATTAAAGAGGGTTACCTGCCAGATGCAATAAGAAATTACTTGTTAAGATTAGGATGGTCATACAAAGATAAAGAAATCTTCAATATGGAAGAGAGTATCAAGTTATTTAACCTAGAGAATATTGGTAAATCACCCTCAAAATTGGATATTGAAAGAATAAAATCTATTAATATAGAGTACATTAAATCTTTTAATGATGACGATTTGTTCCAACAATTCCAGGAATATTTAAAAAAATTTTATTCTAATATAAAAATAGCCCCGGAAATAATATTAAAAATTAAACAATCTATTTATTTTTTAAAAAATAACGCAAGTTCTTTAAAAAATATTTACAATAATGCTGAGTATATTTTTAATTATAACAAAATGAGCAAGGAATTTCAATTTACACCAAATGATCAAGAAACAAAAATTATAAATACTTTAGTAGCAAAACTAGTTAAAAATATATCTATAGATAAAGATGTGTTAAAAAAAATTATAGACGAAGTTATAAAGGAAAATGAAATTAAATTTAAAGAATTTGGACAACCAGTTAGGATGTGTTTAATATGTTCGTCAAAAGGACCTTCTATAACGGATATTATTTGTAGTATTGGCCTAGATGAAACAGTAATTAGATTAAAAAAATATATCAATAATTAGACTTTTATAACTAAAACTGATAAATATTCGCTTTTTAATGAATAAAAAAACTACAGTAACCATCGGCGATAACATTTATGATTTACCACTTATTGATGGTACAATTGGACCCTCTGTTATAGATGTTTCAAAATTATACGGGGACTCAAATTATTTCACATATGATCCAGGATTTACTTCAACAGCAAGTTGTAAATCTAGCATCACTTATATTAATGGAGATAAAGGGGAATGCTTTTATAGAGGATATCCAATGGATGTACTTGCCGAAGAAAGTAACTTTTTAGAAATTGTTTATTTATTATGGCAAGAAGAACTACCTGACAAAAAGCAATGGAGTGAATTTTCTGATGCAATTAAAAATCACACAATGGTTCACGAACAATTTAAAAATTTTTTTAACGGTTTTAGAAGAGCCTCGCACCCAATGGCTATTACAGTTGCTTGTGTTGCAGCTCTATCGGCATTTTATCCAGACTCAACAAATGTAAATGACTTAAACCAAAGAGTTATATCTGCTAGAAGAATGATTGCTAAAGTGCCTACATTAGCAGCAATGGCATACAAATATTCTATTGGTCAACCTTTCATTTACCCAGATAATTCATTGAACTATACTGAAAATTTTTTAAAGATGTGTTTTGCTGTACCTGCTGAAACATTCAAAGTAAACAAAGTTTTTGCTCGTGCATTAGATAAAATTTTTATTTTACATGCAGATCATGAACAAAATGCATCTACATCAACAGTTAGATTGGCAGCATCTTCAGGGGTTAATCCATTTGCATCAATATCTACGGGATTCACATCCTTATGGGGTCCATTGCATGGTGGTGCAAATGAAGCTGCATTAAACATGCTAAAAACAATTGGAGATGTAAAAAATATTAAAAAATACATAGATAAAGCCAAAGACAAAAATGATCCCTTTAGACTTATGGGATTTGGTCATAGAGTTTATAAAAACTATGATCCAAGAGCCAAAGTTATGCAAAAAACATGTCACGAAGTTCTTGATGAAGTCGGAAGATCCGATGATAAATTATTAAAAGTCGCTAAAGAATTAGAAAATATTGCTTTAAATGATAAATATTTTATCGAAAAAAAATTATATCCTAATATCGATTTTTATTCAGGTATAACGTTAAGTGCAATGGGCTTCCCATCTTCGATGTTTACGGTTTTATTTGCAATCGCTAGAACCGCAGGATGGCTTGCTCATTGGAAAGAAATGTGTCTTGATCCTAAAAACAAAATAGGTAGACCAAGACAGCTATACACTGGAGAAAAACCTAGAAAATTTAAACCTTTGCAAAAAAGATAATTATATATTTTTTTTTATATAATTTAGTATTTTTTCATCTGTTGTCATATTTGAGAAAGAACCAATAGCCTTGATGTAATCTTCAACATTTTTATTTAATAACTCTTTATTACTTAAAAATTTATTTGCCAAGTTACTAATTTTCTTAACAGTGCAATCAAATTGTATTAACTCAGGTATGACTTCCTTGTTAGCAATTATATTAACAATATTAACATATTTAACTTTTACAAAAGGCTTTATTAAAAGATAATTCAATAGAGACATCTTATAAATTGTAATCAAAGGAGAAAAATTTTTACAAACATCCAAAGAAATAGTACCTGATTTTGCAATTGTCAAAATAGATTTACTAAAATTATAATTTTTATCTTTTTCATTAGTAGAAATAATATATTTAAAATCATATTGTTTTAAATTTTTTTCTAAATATTGATATGTTTGACTTGTTGAAGGAAAATGATAGGTATAATTTTTATCTAATTTTTTAATTACTTTAATTAAAATTGGCAACATCTTAGTAATCTCGCTTTTTCTACTCCCCGGACATATAGAAATCATGTTGGCGTTTTTTTTTGAATTATCGGATTTTTCAAATTTTAAAAAAAAGGGATGACCAACAAAAGAATTATTTATTCGGTATTTATCGAAATATTTTTTTTCAAATGGGAAAAGTAAAAATATATGATCGATAATTTTTTTAATTTTGATAGCCCTTCTTTCTCTCCAGCTCCATATTGTAGGAGCCACAAAATGATAAGCTTTCGTATTTATTTTCCTTTTTACTCTTTCTATAACCCTAAAACTAAAATCAGGACAATCAACGCTAAAAATTAGGTCTGGTTTAAATCTAACACACTGCGTTACAGTGAAATTTATTTTCCTAAAAATTTTAAATATATTTAAAATAACATCTGTTATACCAAAATATGTAATATCCTTATTATCAAACAATATAGGTATACCCATGTTTTTAAGGTTCTGACCACCTATTGCCTTAAATTCATAATCTTGAGTATTTGTTTTGGAAAAAACAAGTGAAGCAAGTTTATCACCTGACTCCTCTCCAGTAATAATAAATATTTTTTTTTTCATTAAAAAACAGAAATAAAAAATTTTTTTTTATCAGCAAGTTTTTTGCATTTGTTTTTATCTAAAATTACATTTTTTCCTTTTTTTAGATATATCCCCGCTAATCCGGCACTTATACAATTTTTGATTGTTTTATATCCAATAGTTGGCAAATCAATTTCAAAATCTTGATTTTTTTTTGGTATTTTCACTAAAATTCCAGTGCTTTTTTTTCTTGTCTTGTTAAATTTTTTATAGCTATTGATGATTTGATCCGTGCCAAAGGCTCCCTCAACCCCAACAATTCTACACCTATCAACTATAATACTTTGTCCTAAATCGTCTTTTTTAAATTTATTAAATAAATTTATAGCTATTTTCAAATCTACCATATTAGTTGTTGTTGGTTTATAGCTTGTTGGATTTGCATATAGAGTAAGTGCTTTGCAATATTTTGTATGACTTATAGTTTTAATTTTCTTTTTTTTTAAAAGCTTAATAATAAAGTTAAGTATTTTATAATCACCTTTTTTAAAAATTTTATAAAGTGCTGGCAAAATCTTAAAACCTTGGGTATCAAACTTAATATTTTGTAACGAAGGCCTTATAATTTTACCCGCAAAAATAACTTCTTTACAATTATTTTCTTTTAGAGTTTTAAACAATTTTCCAAACTGTCCTATCTTTAATTTTATTTCAAGTTTTGATAATTTTTTCTCAGTTAAATTAATAATGATATATTTTATTTTTTTTTTATTTAAAATTTTAAAAATCTCTTTAGGAAAATTACCTGTTCCACAAATTAATGCTATCATATTATGGTCTGCATATATCTCTATTTTTATTTTTATTATTTAAAAATAAAAGTAAATCCTTTAGTAATTTTGAATCGCTATTATTGATTTGTTTTTTAAAATTTTCCAAATTTTCGCACTTAAACAATTTATTGATAGTTTCTTTGTATTCATTAATTTCATTATTTTGATGATTCAGTCTTTTTAATCCAACTAAATTTATATTTTCAAACCTACATCTATTACCTTTAACTAGCGAAAAAGGAAGAACATCCTTATCTACGCCTGTCATCCCTCCAATCATTGACCCTTTTCCTATTTTGGAAAACTGCAAAACTGCTGAATTTCCACCGATGATTACATTATCTCCAAAATTACAATGTCCAGCAATAGCTGCATTGTTTGCTATAACAATATTGTTTTCAAGGTAACAATCGTGACCAATGTGACTTGAGACCATAAATAAATTGTTATTACCTATTTGAGTTACATTTCCTCCACCCGCTGTTCCTGGACTAACTGTAACATATTCTCTAAAAGTGTTATTATTTCCAATTTTTAAATATGTTAATTCATTTTTATACTTAAGATCTTGAGGAGCAGATCCAATAGAGCAAAACGGAAAAAATTTATTATTTTTTCCAATAGAAGTGTTTCCAGATATATGAACCGAGCCTATAAGCTGGCAATTATCACTAATTTCAACATTTTCTTCAATCACGCAATAAGGACCTATTTTTACATTTTTTCCTATTTTAGCTCTCTTATGAATTGTAGAATTTTTATCAATCATTATGTTCTATCAGCAATAGTCGCCATCCACTCAGCTTCTGCTTTTTTTTTATCGCCAACATATGCTTCTCCTTTATATTTCCAGACTTTGCCTTTTATTTGCAATACTTTGACCTTAAGATGCAATTCACAATCTGGTATTATTGGTGACCTAAATTTAGCTTTATCGACAGTCATTAAGTATACTAATTTATTTTCAATAATTTTTGGGTCTAAACAGTGTGCTGCTAATGCCGCGGCTGCCTGACCAAAACCTTCAACTATTAATACTCCAGGCATAACAGGTTGACCAGGAAAATGCCCTTTAAAAAAAAAACTATTTTTATTTACATTCATTATTCCTGTTGCAGATTTCATTGGAACTATATCTCTTAGTTCTGAAATAAGTAACATTGGATCTCTGTGAGGCAATAATTTCTCTAAATCTAATTTTTCAAGTTTATTTTTTGTCATTTTTCAAAAAGTCTTTTATAGATACAGCTGGATACCCCATAACACTTTGATTGTCATTTATATCTTTTACTACTCCAGATTTGCCACCAATTTTAACATTATTTCCAATCTTAAGATGACCAGAGACTCCTGCTTGTCCTCCAATCATCACATTATTACCAATAATTGTGCTTCCAGCTATTCCAACCTGACCTGCTATAAAACAATTTTCTCCTATTTCAGTATTATGAGCAATATGTACATGATTATCTAAGCTTGTGTTGTTTCCTATTTTTGTGTTTGAAAAAGATCCTCTATCAATAACACAATAAGATCCAATATTACAATTATTACCAACTATTACTTGACCTATATGAGGTATAATTTCAATTTTATTATTAATTAATTTATATCCAAAACCAATTTTTCCTATAACACAACCAAAGCTAATTATAGAGTTATTTCCTATATGAGTGTTTTTAATTATAACATTTGAACTAACAACCACGTTATTTCCAATATTACATCCGTTTTCGATAATTACATTATTTCCAATTGTAGTATTATGACCAATAATTACATTTTTTGAAATGTGAACATTGTTGCCAAATTTAACTTTTTTATATTTTTTTTTAAGCTGTCCTTTGCTTAAGTATAAATTAGAATGTTTATCATATCTCGCATCAGGATAGAATAAAATAGATATTTTTATAAAATCATTTAAAGGTGATTGTGAAATAATTGGCTTACAAGTACTTGGCAAATGTTTTGCATGCTTTTCCTTTAAAACACAATAACTTGCAGATGTTGAGTGCAAGGAATTAATATATTTAGAATTATCTAAAAACGAAATATCGTTTTTTTTTGCATTATTTAAACTTTTAATATCATTAACTTTCCCATCAAAATTTATACTACTTATTGCACATTTAGATTTTATGTAACTAAGTTTAAAAGGACCTTTGTTCTCAAAAAACATATTTAGTAATTTTAGACCGATTTAAAAAACTCCACCAATTTGAAAATTAAAGCTTTCTGTCTTATCGGTACTTGCTTTTCTGATAGCATTAGAGAATGTTAAGCTTATTGGACCGACAGGTGACCACCATTCTAATGCAATACCTGCCGTAGTTCGAATGAAATTACTTTCATCAACATTATCTGAATAATCGACGCCCCAAACGTTTCCATTATCTAAAAAAACTAACGTTTTAGCATTCCAAGAATCTGGGAATGGATTTGGAAAAGTAGATTGAATAGACGCAGCTGCACCATAATTCCCACCTACATATATGTTACCATCTTTTGGACCTACGCCTCTTGACTCAAAGCCTCGTAAAGTTTTTCTACTTGAAAATATTCTATCACTTAACTTTACATCCTCATTAGTATCAAAAGTATTAATGTGTCTAAAAGATAATTTTAATGATCCTATGTAATCATCACCAAATTTTGCATAGCTATTTGAAAATATTCTATTTCTTAAGTAAGGAACATCACTTGCTAAATGTGCAAAGGTTTGATTTATACCGTAAACATACCCTGAACTAGGAAACAATCTCGAATTTCTTTTGTCTTTACTAATTGATTGAGTTATACCGCTTGTAAAATAATTACCGTCTCTATTTGTTAAATTAGTAGATGTATCAACTACATCAATTTTATCATAGTCAAATAATAAGCCTGGCTGATAATAAATATCTTCAAATAGTTCGTATCTATATGAAGTTTGAGCTAATACTTTAGAGCTCTCGTATCCTACGTTTGAAAAATCTTCGTCAATAATACCAATACTATTCTTAAATGTATTTCCTGAATTTTTGTAATCAGGATTTATGATATCAATAAATCCTGTAATCTTATCTTCTGTCAAAGAAAACTCTATGTTTGAAGCAATACCTGTTCCAAATAAATTTTTTTCAGATAACGAGCCTGTAATTAGACCTCCAGTAGAACCATATCCTGCTCCAGCACTAATAGAGCCAGTCGGTTGCTCCTCTACAGACAAATCAACTGAAACTAGATTATTATCTTCGTCTCTGATTTTATATTTTGTATCTTTAAATATTCCTGTAGATTTAATTCTATTAATAGAATTTTTCAGTTTTCTTCTGCTAAATGAGTCACCTTCTACAAATTCAAGCTGATTTCTAATAACCTTTTCTTCCGTTATTTCATTACCATAAATATTAATATTTTTAACAAATCTCTTAACATCTTCCAACAAATAGACGTTAAGGTTTATTAAATCATTGTCTTTGATTTTTTCAATTCTTGTGAATGCAAAATCTAATTTTTGTTCGGTAAATAATTTATTTGCTTTTCTATCAAATTTAGCAATTTGACTTTCATCATAAATTTTTTTGGATAACTTATTAATATTATTTTGTAAAGAATTTACAATATTTTTGTCAAATAAATTTTTTTGATCAATCACTTTTAATTCTCCAAATGAATATTTTTTACCAGCTTCAATTGAAAAAATTATATTTGCATAATTATCATCAATTAACTCAACCTTATAAGAAGTAATTTGTACATCGAAATATCCCTCGTTTAGATAAAAATCTTTTAATATACCGGTATCGCGCTTAATTATTTCGGGATTTATATTAGTGATTGATAAAAGCTTCCACCAGTTATGTCGTGTAGACTTTATAACATCTCGTAATTTGTTTGATTTAATTTTTTTATTACCTATAAAAAAAATATCATTTATCTTAGTTTTATTTCCTTTTTCAATTCTATAAACTAAATTAATTTTATTATCGTCAAGCTCTGATGTTATTAAATTTATTTTAGCTGCATAATATCCTGTATTTCTATAAAATAATTTTATAATTTCTAAATCTTGTTTAGCTTTTGCTAAGTCAAAAAATTTGTTTTCCTTTAATACTACAAAATTATCAAATTGCTCAAGTACAGATTTTCTATTCTCTCCTTCAATGTAGAAAAAAGATATCATAGGATTTTCATTGACTTGAATTAATAGTATATTATTTGAAATTGAGAGAGTTACATCTGAGAAAAAACCAGTTTTATAAATATTTTTTTGAGCTTCGTTAAGATCGTTTTCAGCGTAATTTCTATTTACTATTAACTTCGAATATTCAATTATAACTTTTTTATCTATGCGATCATTACCTTTAACTTCAATTTTTTTAAAAATATCAGCAAAAACAGTATTACAAAGTAAAAGTAATAATATAGTCAAAATTAATTTATTCATTATTTATATTCAAATTATAATTCTTAGCAGTTTCAACGGCTTTTAATATATCTTTTTTACTTCTTATATATGTTTTACATAAAGAAATAAATTTTTTATTCTTAAATAATTGCACTAAAATTAGGGAAATTTTATCAAATGTTATCTCTTTTTTCAAAAATTTATAAACTAACCTCTCATTTATAATACTAAAAAAAATCATCGCACCATGACCTAATTTTGCAATGTTTTTTGCAATCTTAAGTAATTTAAACTTCTTGTCATCGGGCTTAAAAAATTGAAATACAGAATTATCTAAAAAAATTTTTTTATTTAAAAATTTAGTATCTGACATATTTAAAGCATGTGATATAGGAATTTTCATGGAATTATTATGTGCAATAAAATAGTAAAATCCTGATTTTAATAATAAAATAGCATGAATTCTCGAGGATGGTTCAATCCTTATAGCAACATCTTCAGGTCTTAAGTTGAATATTATTAAAGCTTCAAAATATTCTAATACTTTGTTAGCCAATGTAGCGGAGTCTATAGATATTTTTTTTCCCATACTCCAGTTTGGATGTTTTAAAGCTTGTTTGACTGAAACTTTTTTATATTTAATTTTTTTGTTAAAAAAGGGTCCACCTGATGCAGTAAGAAATATTTTTTTTATATTTTTTTTAAAATTAGGATTATTATCTAATATTGAGAAAATTGAAAAATGTTCAGAGTCTATTGGAATTAACTTGCATTTATTTTTTTTCAATTCCTTTATTAATATTTTGTTTCCTAAAACTATCGATTCTTTATTAGCTATTAACAAATTTCTTGATACTTTCGATATAGTAATAGTTGATATGAAACCATCGTTTCCTGCAATAGAGGAAATACAAAAATCTATTTTACCATTTATTTTTTTTACCAATTTATTTAAGTCATTAAATATACGAAATTTTAAATTTTGATTTTTATTTAAAAATTTTAGATAAGCTGCAGTGTTTTTAATTAATATATATTTCGGTTGATAAAGCTGCACTTGCCTTTTTAATAAACCGATATTTTTATTGCATGATATAAAAATCAATCTTATTTGACTTTTTTCTTTTTTAATTAAAGATAATGTTTGAACACCTATTGAACCAGTAGATCCTAAAATTCCTAGTGATTTGTATTTCATAAATTAATAATAATAAAAAATATTATAGATGATATAACCAAACCATCAATCCTATCCAATACACCGCCATGATCACCTAAAATTTTCGAATAATCTTTTAGACCATACTTTCTTTTGTAATATGAAAAAAATAAATCTCCAAAAATTGAAGAAATGCAAATCGTTATTTGTAATAAAAATATATAAATAAGATTATTTTCTAATATTTCATTATAAATAAGAAAAATAAATGCGAATTGTGAAAAAAATAACGATCCAAAAAAACCTTCAAAAGTTTTATTTGGGCTAATTACTTTCAATTTTTTTTTCCCAAATTTTTTACCGATATAGTATCCTGCAGTATCACTAATCCACACGATAAATAGTAACCAAATACAGTTAATATTATTCTCTAGATTAATATAAAATAAAGAAATAGAAAAAATTGAAAGAATTATAATTCCTAAAGCTTTATCAAGTATTTTACTAATTGACCTGTTCCACTCGTAAACTGATAAAAAAAATATTATTATAATATTAAATAAAAAAACTTTATTATTAAAAGTGGATAAAATTATATAAGGAGCTAACATTAAAGATATAAATACTCTATGCCGTAAAAAATAATTTAAATTACTTGCCATAATTTCTTTTTATAACCTTAAAATTACGTAAAATATTGCTTAAATCTTTTGAATTAAAGTCTGGCCATAATTTTTTAACAAAAAAAATCTCTGTATAAGATATTTGCCATAACAAAAAATCGCTTAACCTTTTATGACCACCTGTTCTTATTAACAAATCTGGATCAGGAAATAATTTTGTATATAAGGTTTTATTAACAGTTTTTTCATTTATGTTTAATTTTTTCTTTTTTATCAATTTAAATGCATTAAGTAATTCTTTTTTTGAGCTATAGTTAAAAGCAATATTAATATGTAATTTTGGTCTCTTCACGTTTCTATTATTATAAAGATTTATTAGTTTTTTTATTTTTAAAGGTAATCTATTTTGCTCACCGACGAATTTTACACTAATCTTTTTATTTTTTAACTCTAAATAGTTTTTATTTAAATAATTATCCAATAATGAAAAAATATATTTTATTTCTAATGTTGATCTTTTCCAATTATCATAAGAAAAAGTATATAATGTTAAATACCTAATTTTTAAGTTAACAATTTTTTTAATGATATTCTTTAAATTCTCTAATCCTTTTGAATGACCATAAGAGCGGTTTTTATTTTTTGCTTTCGCCCATCTACCATTTCCATCCATAATAATGGCCAGATGTCGAATTTTATTCATACTGTAAGGATGTCTTTTTCTTTTTGTTTAATTTTATCTTCAATTAGTTTTATATAATTATCTGTAATCTTTTGTAACTCATTTGCAAATTTCTTATTTTCATCGTCAGAAATAATTTTATCCTTGTTATCTTTTTTAATTTTGTCCATACCTTCTCTTCTTATATTTCTAATAGAAATTTTAATTTTTTCAGATTGTTGTGAAACTATTTTTGTTAATTCTTTCCTTCTCTCCTCAGAAAGTTTTGGTACAGGTACTCTAATAATTTGACCATCCACTAAAGGATTAAGATTTAAATCAGATTCTCTAATACTTTTTTCAATAAATTTTACATTATTTTGATCCCAAACTTGTAAGCTTAATGTTTGATGATCTGGTGTTGAAATAGAGGATAGTTGTTTAATTGGCATTACCTGTCCATAAACTTCGACTTTGAGCAAATCAAGCATGTTTGCATGCGCCCTACCCGTTCTAATAGAAGAAAGGTCTCTCTCTAAACTTCCTAAAGAATCTTTCATTTTTTTTTCAAATGATTTTAATAATTCGCTCATAATAAATTATTTCGTCAAATTTTTTACTTCTTCGTTAAAATTAGATTTGTTTATTATAATACCCTCACCTACTTTTAATCTTTTAAAATTTGTAATCTTGAATTGAATATTATGGGATTTTGAAAAACTCTCTATAGCTTTTTCAACAGTAACATCTGGATCAATCACCCATTTCTGTTTTAATAATGAATTTTCAGACATTATTTTCGAAATTTTACCATCGATAATTTTGTTTAAAATATCTGATGGCTTTTTGTCATCTTTTAATTGTTCAATTATTATTTTTTTTTCATTTTCTATGAAATTATTATCTATACCTTTCTCGTCAATTGACATTGGATTTAAAGCAGCAATATGCATACAGATATTCATAGCTAACTCTTTTGCTATTTTTTCATTATCTGTATTATAAGATAATAGAACTCCAATTTTGCCTGTACTATCTGAAGCTTTATTATGTAAATAATGTGCTAGAAAGCCATCACAAATAATTTTTTCAAATTTTCTAATTTTAATATTTTCTCCAATTTTTGAAATAAGTTTTGTTATTGCTTGCTCGATCGTTTCGTTTTGGTTTATTTCTAATTTTTTTAAATCGTCTGTTGTATTTGCTTTTAAAGATTCTTTTGCAACTTCTTCACAAAAATTAATAAATTCTTTATTTTTAGCAACAAAATCAGTTTCAGAATTTATTTCTATTAAAATTCCAACCTTATTAGATATACACGTTGCAACCAATCCTTCAGCTGCATCCCTAGAACTTTTCTTGGCAGCTTTTAAAATACCTTTCTTTCTTAAAAAATCTACAGCTTGTTCAATATCGTTATTATTTTCTGATAAAGCAGTCTTGCAATCCTGCATACCGGCTCCGGTTATTTCCCTAAGTTCTTTAACTTTTTCAAGAGTAGACATAAAAAAAATTATTTTTCTTTTACTGAGTCTTTAGAGGTTTTTGCCTTTTCTGTTGTGATAATATTTTTTCTTGCATCAATTATTGTTTTTTGAACTAAGTCACAGTACAAATTAATAGATCGTCTAGCATCATCATTTCCAGGGATTGGATAGGTAATATTTTCTGGATTAGAGTTGCTATCAACTATAGCCACAATTGGTATATTAAGTTTTTTACCTTCTAAAACTGCTAATGACTCTATATTGGTATCAATTATAAAAATCATATCAGGTAATTTTCTCATTTTGCTTATTCCACCTAAAGATCTCTCTAACTTATCTCTTTCTACTGTCATTTTAATTAATTCTTTTTTTGTAAATCCAGTATCTTCTTTTTTTAAATCTTCATTTAATCTTTTTAATCTTTTTATTGAATTATTGATCGTATTCCAATTAGTAAGCATACCACCTAACCATCTATGATTAACATAATAGCTTTCGGTATCTTTTGCTAAGTTTGAAATAAGTTCAGAAGCTTGTTTTTTTGTAGATACAAATAATAATTTACCACCATTTGAGACACTCTTATGTATCTCTATTAATGCTTTATTTAATAATTCTAATGTTTGAGATAAGTCAATTATATGAACAGAATTTTTCTCGCCATATATATATTGCTTCATTTTAGGGTTCCATCTAAATGTTTTATGTCCCAGATGAACACCTGCTTCTAAAAGATCTTTTATACTTACATTTGGTAAATTCATAATTTTAACCGGTTATTCCACCGAGGAAACTACCACAAAAGTGGACCGGGGGTTACAAACCACTTTCCTCTGCGAATTTTTTTGATTTTATAATTAAAAATATCCTTTATTACAAGCAATTAATTCTTTATAATAATGTCAATACCCTCAGATTTTAAGTGTTTTATATCATCATAATTAACGTTTCTTGTTTTCGATAGGCGAAAATTATAAAGTAAATTATTTCGTTTATATTTAAGATTTACAATAGTTGATCCTTTCTGATTTTTTAGATAATTTTTCAGATTTTTAAGGCTATTGCCACTATCTATATATATATTAATTTCTTTAATGTTTTTAGGTTTTAAATTTTCAATAAAAAAAACTCTTGTAACATTTATTCGCTCAGTTCCGTCTTTGGCTAAATCTTTTTTTGTATTTATAATAAAAGAGTTACCAACCTTCAAATATTGCCTATTTTCAATTAAATTTTCAGAAAATAAAAATAATTCAAACATTTGGCTTAAATCGGTAAATTTAGCAATTGCATACGGACTACCTCTTGCAGTTTTTTTTTCTTGCAATTTCATCAAAGTTCCACTCAAAACACATGTTTTAAGTTTTGAGTTTAATTTAAAATTTTTGTAAGTAATAACTTTTAAATCATCTAATAAAGCACTATGATTTTTAAGGGGATGCTCACTTACAAAGAAACCGATAGACTCAAATTCTTTTTCAATAATTTCTGACTCTTTCCATTGTTTGACATTATTTAAATTAATAACTTGAGAAGTTTTTTCTTCTGCAAAAAGGTTAAGGTTATTGCTAGTAACTTCTGAAGTTTTGGAGGCTTTTATTAAATCCGGGACGCTTTCATAAATTTTCCTTCTATTTTTTTCAAGGTAATCAAAGGCACCAGCCTTTATAAGTCCTTCTAATTGTAATTTATTTAAATTCTTACTTGAATTTCTTGATAAAAAATCATTTAGATTTTCATATTCGCCATTTGTCTCTCTCTCTAAAACAATTTTTGAAATACTATCGTAACCTACTGCTTTAATTGCAGATAATGCATAATAAATTTCTTCTTTCTTATTTGGTAAAAATTCTGAGAAGGAATTATTTATACATGGAGGTAAAATCTTTAATTTTAGTTTTTTTAATTCTTCATAAAATAAATTTAATTTATCGGTATTTGAAAGTTCAGTATTCATAGAAGCACAAAAAAAGTAGATTGGATAATGTTTTTTTAAATATGCAGTTTGATAAGCTATTAATGCATAAGCAGCGGCATGGCTTTTATTAAATCCGTATTGTGCAAATTTCTCAACTAATTGAAAAATATACGTAGCTTGATCTTTAGATATCCCGTTTTTTATTGCTCCATCTATAAAATCCTTTTTTTGTCTTTCCATTTCTGCTGATTTTTTTTTACCCATTGCTTTTCTCAAAATATCAGCTTTGCTAGCAGAAAAATTTGATAATGTTTGTGCAATTTGCATTACTTGTTCTTGATAAATAATTACACCATAAGTTTCATTTAAAACAGTTTTTAAGGTTGGGTGTATATAATCAATTTTTTCTTTGCCATGTTTTCTATTTATATAAGATGGAATATTTTGCATAGGTCCTGGTCTATATAATGCTACTAACGCAATAATATCTTCAAACTTGTTTGGTTTTAATTGTTTTAATACTTCCCTCATTCCAGAACTTTCAAGTTGAAAAATGCCCATGGTTTCTCCAGAGCTTAATAGATCGAATGTTTCTTGGTCATTTAAGTTAAGTTTTGAAATATCAAAATTAGGATTATCTTTTTTTATAAAGTTAACAGCTTTTTTTATCACTGTTAAGGTCTTCAATCCAAGCAAGTCAAATTTAACTAGACCTGCGTCTTCAGATGATTTCATATCAAATTGGGTTACAGGTATAGGAATATTAGAAGATAAATCTTTATATAAAGGGACAATTTTTTTTAAATCCTTATCTCCAATAACTATTCCTGCAGCATGGGTCGCGATATTTCTATACAATCCTTCCAATTTTAAGGAATAATTAATCAATTTTTTAATGTTTTGATCTTCTTTCTGCGCTTGTAAAATTCTTGGTTCTATTGCAATTGACTCTGCTAAAGAAAGTGGCCTTGAGGGATCGAAAGGTATCATTTTGCATAATTGGTCAACCCTTCCATACGGGAGTCCAATCACTCTTCCAATATCTCTTAAAGCCATTCTCGCCTGCAATTTTCCAAAAGTAATAATTTGTGCAACTTTATTTTGATATTTATCTTTTACATAATTTATAACTGAATCCCTTCCTTCCTGACAAAAGTCGATATCAAAGTCTGGCATACTAATTCTATCTGGGTTTAAAAAACGCTCAAAAATTAATCCAAATCTTATAGGATCTAAATCTGTAATAGATAAACACCAAGCAACTAATGATCCAGCACCAGATCCTCTTCCTGGTCCAACGGGTATGGAGTTTTTTTTTGCCCATTTTACATAATCAGAAACAATCAAAAAATATCCAGTAAATTTCATATTTATTATCATTTCTAATTCATATTTAAGACGACTATTGTATAATTTATCAACAGAATTTTTTTTATTTTCATCAGTTATGTTTTTAAATACAAAATTTTCTAATCGATATTTTAATCCTTCATATGCCTGTTCTTTAATAGCTAAATCAAGATTTATATTATTATCTTTTAGATTTGGTAGTAAAGGTTGACATTTTTTGGGAAAATATTTTATTTTTTTTATAAGATTAAAGTTATTAGCTAAAGCATCTGGTAAATCTTTAAATAATAATTTCATTTCATCAGATGATTTAAGATAATGTTCTGATGAATATTTTAATCTTTTTTTCTCATTCACATAAGTTTTTTCACCTACACAAATGTACGCATCATGGGCTTCGTACATATCTTTTTCAATATAAAAAACTTCATGTGTTGCAATAATTGGTATTGATAATTTATTGCTAAAAAATAATAATTTTTTTTCAATTAAATTGTCGTTTGCCTCTTTATGTCTTTGAATTTCAATGTATAGATCATCTTTTATTTTTCTCTTTACTTCATTAAGAAAAAAATCCACTTGTTCCTCATTATTGTTTAGTATTAATTTATAAATTAAAGAGTTTGTTCCGCCTGCCAATATAATTAAACCTTCACTAAACTTTACTAAATCCTCAAATGAGCAATTTATGTCCTCATTTTCTTTTAACTCTAGATAAGATTTAGATGATAAATGAAGCATGTTTTCATATCCCTTTGCATCCTTAGCAATTATAGATACTTTTCCAATTATATATTGATTATTAAAATTTAATTTAATATTAAGTTGATTGCCAATAACAGGTTGTGTCCCAGCTTTTGAGAGCTCATTAGAAAATTCAAGTGCTCCAGATAAATTATTAGTATCAGAAATTCCTACAGCAAAAATTTTATTTTTTTTACAATACTCAGCTAAGTCAGATATTTTGACTGCACCTTCACATATTGAATATTGGCTATGAGTTTTATAATGTATAAATTCTCTCACTAATTAGAAATAACAGTTCTATTTTTAATTGTTAGTTCTAAATCACATTTATTCACAAGGTCTCTATTATGAGTTGCAAAAATTATAGTTCTATTTTCTTTTTTTAATTCTTTAAGATAATTAATAATTATTATGCTATTTTCATTATCTAAATTTCCTGTTGGTTCATCTGCTAAAATAAGTTGTGGTTCATTAATCAATGCTCTGGCTATAGCTACTCTTTGCTGTTCACCGCCTGATAGTTGCGAAGGAAAATAATTTGTTCTTTTAGATAAATTAAATTTACTTAAAAGCTCCTTACCTTTATTATAACAAAAATCATAATTATAATTATTATTATTTAACAACGGCAATATAACATTCTCAATTGCATTGAGATCATTTATCAAATTAAAATTTTGAAATAAAATTGAAATGTTATCTCTTCTGTATTTATTTTTTTCTTTTTGGCTAGAAATATCTAATCTTTTACCGTTCAAGTGATATTCACCCTCTACTTTACTATCTAGCAATGAAAGTATATGTAACAAGGTAGATTTTCCTGATCCTGAAGGTCCTGTCAATGCAACTAATACATTGTCTGACAATTTAAAATTTATATTATTTAAAATATTTATTTTTTCCACACTCTCATAAGTTTTCGACAAATTGATTATTTCTAGAAAATTATTCATATTTAAGATTTATGATTGGATCAACTTTTGATGCTTTTATTGCAGGTATTAAAGAAGCGATTACTGATATTAAGATTGAAAATATGCTTATTAATAAAATAGTTTTGATATCTAAGTTAGTTGGCATCTTGCTCAAAAAATAAATTTCTGCGGGAAATATTTCAATATTTAAAACATCGCTTAAAAATAATCTAATATTTTCAATATAATATGAAACTAAAACTCCAAGAAACACCCCAAAACCTGTACCTAAAATTCCTATTGATGATCCTGTAATTAAAAAAATTTTTGATATAGAAAAATTAGAAAAACCAAGTGTTTTTAAAATTGCTATTTCTTTACTTTTGTTTTTTACAAGTATCGTTAATCCAGATATAATATTAAAGGTTGCTACTATTATTATCAAAGTCAAAATTATAAACATAACATTTCTTTCTACTCTTAATGCATCATAAAATGTTTTATTATTGTCGGTCCAATGATAGATTTGCTTATCGTTAAAATTATTTTTTAACAATCTAGAAACTTCTTTTGATTTATTTATATTTTTCAATCTTATTTCAATTTCTTTATTATCTAATTTTGAAAATTTATTCGATTGATCCAAGTTTCCAATTACGTAATTTGAGTCAAATTCATACAATCCAGTCTCAAATAAAAAAACAATTTTATATTTATATGATTGTGGTAATGTTCCTATCGGTGATGTTTCAGTTTTACTAGATAACAAAATTATATTGTCATTTTTATTTAAATTGAGTTTATTTGCTAAATTAATACCAATGGCAATTTCATCATTTGAAAAGTTAATATCTCCAAACTTTTTTTGTTTTAAAACTTTTTGTAAATTACCAAATTCATTATCGTAACCTTTAAAAATCACACCTTGGCTTAAATTACCTTTTAAAATTAATCCAGATCCATTTTGGATTAGTGATATAGAGTTATACTTTATATTATTCTTATCTAATATATTTAAAATTTTATTATAATCTTCTTTATTTTTTTTAATATTTTCAACTGTTATATGAGGTTGAAAAGACAATAATTTCGAAATTAATTCATCTCTAAACCCATTCATTACTGACATGACAATAATTAAAGTTGCTACTCCTAAACAGATTCCGAGGAAAGAAAAGGCAGATATAATTTTTAAAATACCCTCTTTTTTTTTTGGCTTTAAATAACCTTTTAAAATTAATTTTTCAGATTTATTTAACAATTTTATATTCTTTTTCTAATATATTAATTAACTCTTTAATTTTAACTACTTTAGTATCTTTACCTAGTTCTTTAAATTCAAATTCCTGATCTTTGTTTTTTGATCCAACGATAATTTGAAAAGGAATACCTATTAGGTCAAAATTTTTGAATTTATTTGATGGATTATTTTCTGTATCATCTATAATAACTTCAAAATTATTTTTTAAAAGCTCGTCATAAAGTTTAAATGCTTTTTTAGAAATTGAGTCATTTTTCTTACCTAAATTGATAATTGCTACGTGGAATGGTGTAATTGATTTTGGCCATTTCATAATATTATTATTATATTTAGCTTCTATAACTGCTCCCACTAATCTTGAAACTCCTATACCGTATGATCCCATGTAAACATTTACATTTTTACCATCTTTTGAATTAACAATAGCATTAAGTGGTTTCGAATATTTTTGACCAAAATAAAAAATATGACCGACTTCAATACCTTTTTTTTTCATTTGTGATTTCTTGGTAGTTATTTTTTCAAATTTATCTTTATTATGCATTTCAGTTGTGGCAGAATAATATTTAGAATAATGATTTGAAATCTCTAAAAAAGAATTCTCAGAATACTTCAAGTTTGAAGGGTCAAAATTTAAAATATCTTTGTCCAAATAAATTTCACTTTCCCCTGTATCAGCCAATATGATAAATTCATGTGATAAATCCCCTCCTATAGGACCAGTTTCAGCTTTTGTAGGTATAGCTTTTAGTTCTAATTTTTGAAAAGTTTTTAAATAACATAACATCATCCTGAAATATGATTTTTGAGCATCTTCTTTAGAAAGATCAAATGAATATGTATCTTTCATCAAAAATTCACGGCAACGCATGATGCCGAATCTTGGTCTAATTTCATCTCTGAATTTCCATTGAATATGATAAAGCATTAATGGCAATGATTTATATGATTTAATATTATCTCTAAATAATTGAGTGATAAGTTCTTCGTTCGTTGGTCCATATAAAAGTTCGCGATCTTGACGATCTTTAAATCTTAACATCTCTTCTCCATAACTTTCGTATCTACCACTTTCTCTCCATATATCTGAGGACTGTATAGTGGGCATTAACATCTCTATAGCTCCAGATTTATCTTGTTCTTCTCTAACTACTTTTTCTATTTTCTTTAAAATTTTATAACCTAGTGGTAACCAGGAATATATACCTGCTGAGGATTGACGTATCATACCTATCCTTAACATCAGCTGATGGGATTTTATTTTAGCATCAGATGATATATCTTTTAATACTGGTAAAAAATATCTAGATAACTTCATAATTTTGTTAGAAAATCTCTAATATTTATTACATTAAAATATGATAAAATAAATATAATAGTAAACAAAATACTTGTTATTATTGTTGTATAAAATACCTTTTTTAAAATTCTCGGATTAGAAGGTGCTCCCGGCTCTGTCCCGGGATAAATTTTTTTATCATCTAATTGAGATTTTATTTTAAAGGGTAACAATAAAAAAAGAATAATCCACCACAATATAACATAGGTAACTATGGAGCCTGTAATTGACATTAAAGTTTATTTTGGTCTCTAATTCTAATTAATACAGTTTTCTTAAAAATAGATTTATTTTTAATGAAGCTTCTCATCGCTTTCATTACATTAATCTCTTTAGCATAATGCGTTATAAGAACTATATTGGATAAATTATTTTTTGGCTTTTGAACTAGATTTCTAACAGAAATGTTATTTCTTGCAAAAATTGTCGCGATTTTAGATAAAACTCCTTTTTTATCATTCACAAGTATTCTGATATAATATTTGCACTCATGGTTGTTAAAATTATATTTTTTAAAATTTTTTTTTGTTTTAGGGCTATGTCCGAATGAAAAATCGTCATTTCCAACCATAATAGATGATATATCTGATATAATGGCTGAGGTCGTTGGCCCTTTTCCTGCTCCTTCCCCTTCATAAATTGTTCTTCCTATTGGCGCTCCATCTACGACTATTGCATTTGTTACACCATTTATATTTGCGATATCTAAAGATGAAGGTATGAGACAAGGATGGACTCTTTGCTTAATGTAATTACCTATTTTTTCAGATATTGCCAATAATTTAATCTTTAATCCTAACTCTTTTGCAAAATTAATATCATCGATAGTAACATTAGTAATACCCTCGACTATAAATCCTTTGTTTAATATTCTACAACCAAAACAAATTGAACTTAAAATTGAAATTTTTTCTGCTGCGTCAATACCTTTAACATCTGAAATTGGATTTCTTTCCGCGTATCCTAATTTTTGAGCTTTAATTAACGCATCTTTAAATGAAATATTTTTATCTTCCATTTCAGATAAAATATAATTTGTTGTACCATTTAAAATACCATAAACATGGAAAATTTTGTTTGCTATGAGGCCCTGTTTAATTGACCTGATAATTGGTATCCCTCCACCGACAGATGCCTCAAATAGTAAATTGACAGCATTTTTTTCTGCTAAGATAGATAATTGATCCCCGTACTTTGCAATCAAAGATTTATTCGCTGTAACAACATGTTTTTTATTTTTTAAAGATTCAAAAACCAATTTTTTGGCTATACCTTTGTTTCCTCCAACTAATTCTATAATTATATCAATATTTTTATTTTTGGTAAGTGAAAGTGGATTTTTTTCCCATTTGTTTTTTGATAATTTTATACTTCTTTTTTTTTTATAATTTTTAGCTGAAACTTTAATTATATTTAATTTAAAGCCTGTTTTTTTCTTAATAATATCTTTATTCTTATTTAAGCTTTTATATACTTCGGTTCCTATATTTCCTAATCCAACTATAGCTAAATTAAAAGTTTTCATTTTATGTTAGAGATAAGTTTTCCTCAAAATCAAATCTTATATTGAAATTTTGAACTGCCTGGCCACTTGCACCTTTTAATAAATTATCAATTGAGGAAGATATTATAAATGAGTTTGGGAGTCTATTTTCATTTATAGATATATTGCAATAATTAGTATTAATAACCTCATTTGTGTTGATTAGTTTTTTTTTATAAAACCTTATAAATTCGGAATTTTTATAAAAATTTAATAAGCACTCAGAAAGTTTGATTAAATTGAAATTAGACTTTATGTATATTGTTGATAAAATTCCTCTAAATGTAGGTATTAAGTGAGGAGTGAAATTAATTTGTGTTTTACTATCAATATACATATTTAAATACTCCTCAATTTCTGGAACATGTCTATGATTAGATAGCCCGTAAGTAGCAATATTTTTTTCAATTTGAGGATATAATTTAGTATTTAAAGTTTTCTTGCCTGCACCAGAATAACCAGATTTACTATCTATTATAATTTCATTTGAATTTATCAAATTTTCTTTTAACAAAGGTATCAAAGGCAATAAAATAGATGTGGGGTAGCAACCCGGGCATGCAATTAAATTGCTTTTTTTTATTTCATCTCTAAATATTTCAGACAGTCCATAAACTGCTTTTTTAAGTAAATTTTTAGATTCGTGTTTTACATTATACCAATTCTCATAAGTTTCGGCATTTGATAATCTAAAATCTGCAGACAGATCTAATATAACTAAATTCTCATTAACCGATTTTATAATATTATGTGATTGCGAGTGAGGCATTGCAGAAAATAAAACATCACAATCATTTATTAATTTAACATCAATTTTTTTAAAATTAGGTAACTTGTACTTTTTAATTAAGTTTGTGTCCTGACTTTCTAAATTGTTTACAAAAAGATGTATTATTTCTACATAAGGATGTTTAACAAGTAATTTTATTAATTCCTGCCCAACAAATCCAGATGCTCCGGCTACACAAACTTTTAATTTTTTATTCATAATAAATATTTATATTGATTTGTCTTAAAAACAATGAAATTGAAAAAATAATTACCTTTTTGAGAACTGGAATCTTCTTCGTGCTTTACGTTGACCGTATTTTTTTCTTTCAACAGTTCTAGAGTCTCTGGTAAGTAATTTATTCTTTTTTATGCTTTTTCTAAATGTTGGATCAATACCAACTAATGCTTTTGAAATTCCGTGTGTAATCGCTCCGGCTTGACCACTCATACCTCCACCACTTACTGTAGCAAAAATATCGTAATTGTTTTTGGTTTTTGTAATGTCAAATGGTTTTTCTATTACTAATTGATGTACAGGTCTTTTAAAATATTCGTTATACTTTTTGCCGTTGATTGTGATTTTGCCATCACCTTTAAGAATCCAAACTCTTGCTACCGACTCTTTTCTTTTTCCGGTTGCATAAATAGCATCTTTTGAAATTTTAATATTCTCACTCATTTTAATTATTAATTTTATTTTTTTTGTTCATTTTTTCCATATCAAGTATTTTTAAATCCTGAGATTTGTGTGGATGATTATCAGCAGGATAAATTTTAAGTTTTGTTAGTTGTTTTTTTGCTAATGGACCCCTTGGTAACATTCTTTTAACAGCAAGTTTTAAGATATCTTCAGGTTTATTTTTCATTAAATCATTTGGTGTAGTTGATTTTATTCCACCAGGATAACCAGTGTGCTTAAAATATTGCTTATTTGTTAGTTTAGCACCTGTAAATTTAATTTTTTTTGCATTAGTTACTACAACGTAATCACCAACTAATTTATTTGGTGTATAACAAGTTTTATTTTTTCCTCTTAAAATCTTAGATATTTCGGCAGCTAACCTACCAACAACTAAATTGGTTGCATCAATATGTAACCATGAACTTACAAAATCTTTTTTTAAATTATCGCTCATTTTGATCAGGTAATTAATCCTTTACTCCGTTATTGTCAATTAAATTTGAAGATCTGTATATAGCAATTAAGATTGTAGAAATTAATAAAATTGATCCAATTTGATGAAGGCTTGCTAAATAAATATTTAACCCAGATAATAAAGTCGAAATTCCCAAGATTATTTGAAATAAAACAGCTAAAAAAATATAATTAAAATATTTTACAGGAATATTCTTATGTTTACGATTATTAAAATATGAAAAAACAAAAATAATGCAAATTAAGTAAGCCAGAATTCTATGATAAAATTGAACGTATGAATGATTATTTAAACTTTCCAATGAAAAGATAGAGTAAAGATTTATATCATCAGCAATAAAGCTTTCATTCATTAATGGCCATGTTTGATATATAAGACCAGCATCTAAACCTGATACAAATGCTCCAAAAATAATCTGCATGTAAGTTGCTAATAATAATATCATTAAAGATAGATTCGATTTATTTATTTTTATTAGCAAATAACTATTTTGATGATTAATTAATAACCAAAATAACAAAGAATATATAATAATCGCTGTAAATAAATGCATTGCAAGTCTAAAATGACTCACATCTACATTTTTAACCAAACCGCTTTTAACCATATACCAGCCTATAAAACCTTGAAGAAAAAATAAGAAGCAAATAATTAAGCTTAAAATCAGTTTTTGATATCTAATTTGTTTATTAAAAATAAAAAATATCATTGGAACTATAAATAAAATTACAGTTAACCTAGCAAGTATCCTGTGCGCATATTCCCACCAAAAAATAATTTTAAATTCAGATAAACTCATGTTGTAATTAATTAGTTTATATTCAGGTATTTGCTTGTACAATTCGAAGTAATCTAACCATGTTTGTTGATTTAGAGGAGGAAGAATTCCTGTAAAAATTTCCCAATTAGTAATTGATAAACCCGAATCAGTTAATCTAGTTAATCCACCAACAATAATTAAGAGCAGTAATGTTACACAACAGGATAATAACCAATATAAATGAACTTTATTTTGATAAAACATTATTATATGGTTTATATCTTATTTATAAATATGAAAAAAACAAAATTGTCACCCGCAGATAAACTTAAAATCATTAGGAAAAATATAGATAAAATAGATTTCAAAATGTTAAAGTTACTAGCAAATAGAAGAAATGAGGTGCTAAAAATTATTAAGTATAAACCAAAAAGTAAAATTGTAGATCAAAAAAGAATAAATAAAATACTGTATTTGAGGTGTAAAAAAGCAAAAGCGTTTAAAATAGAAAAATTTGTTATTATAGGTATTTGGAAAGCCATGATTAATTCTTTTATAAAGCTGCAGAGAATAAAGTATAAATAATTATTTGCTATGTGGTGGTAATTTTTTTTCTATAAACCACTCATGTTTCTTTGTTTCTGGATTATATTTCTTTAATTTAAGTTTGTTTTTTGCCTTTTCTCCAGCTGTAGGTTTTTTAACGTAATAATAAAAGCTGCTATTCTGTTTTTGTTCAGGAACTAATCTAACTTTAATTGAAGTTTTTTTTGCCATTATAAAATATTTTTTATTTCACTAATTATTTTTTTTATTTTTTTTAATTGTTCATGATTTATATATTTATCATTTTTCGAGTCAACTTCAGTTTTAGTTTTTTTTTCATTTAACAACATTTTTACTTTATTTAAAGTTAATCCCTCGTCATTTAATAAGGATTTTATAGTATGCAATACTTTAATATTATCATCAGAATAATATCGTCTACCATTATAAACTACCGAACATTTTGCTTGTTTAAATTTTTTTTCCCAAAACCTAAGTAGATAAGTTTTGTTTCTTCCAGTAGTATTGTCAATTAAACCTAATATTTGGCACACCTCGCCTACGGTTTTAAACGCCTTTTTTTTTTTATTCATTGGTTTGTTTATTAATTTTTTTAATTAACATTTTTGAAGGTTTAAATCTTACAACATTTCGTGAAATTATCTCAGCTAATTCCTTGGTTTTAGGATTTCTGCCAACTCTTGCGGATTTAGTTTTTAAGTTAAAAGAACCAAACAAAGCAATTTTTACTTTATTTTTTTTTTCGAGCTCTTTAATTAAAAATTCAAAAACTAAGTCTACGAATTTAGCACATTCACTTTTTGGTAACCCTAATTCTTTAAAAACAATTTTATATAAATCTTGCCTCGTTATATTGTTATTTTTTTCCATTAACAAAATTATTTTTAATTTTATCAATTAGATTACCACGTAATATTTTGGAAGACAATTTAATTGAATTATAAAATGCATACCCATCTGCACCTCCATGACTTTTAATTACGGGGGATGTAAGACCTAAAAAAATTGCTCCATTATAATTTCTTGGATCTAATTTTTTTTTAATTTTTGAAAAGACTGGATAGCTTATTAAATACGATATTTTACTTAAAAAACTATTACTAAAAGAATTTTTTATTTCAGATGTAATATAATTTGCTGTTCCTTCGGCTGTCTTTAAAGCTACATTGCCTGTAAATCCATCAGTAACAATAACGTCAACATCTCCTTTAGTAATATCATTTCCTTCTATATATCCAGTATAGATGAAATTATTATTTGTCTGATTTAATGATGAATGAGTATTTTTTAAGGTTTCATTCCCTTTGATTTCCTCTGATCCTATGTTGAGTAAACCCACATTTGGTTTTTGTTTATCAAATAAAACAGAATATAACTCGCTTCCTATTTTTGAAAATTGAACAAAATTTTTCTCATTACACTCTACATTCGCACCTAGATCTAAAACTATACTAAGATTTTTCTTGTTTGGCCATAATCCTGCTAGTGGCGGTTTATCGACACCATCAATCGTTTTCAAAAGTAATTTAGAAATAACAAGTAATGCGCCTGTATTACCAGAAGATATTATTATATCGCATTTTTTATTTTTTACTGACTCAATCGACCTCCACATGCTAGACTCTTTACCTAGTTTAATAGAGTCTCTCACGCTCATTTCATTTGTAATTATTTTTTCACAATCCTCAATGAATATGCTTTGATTTTTCGAAAGATCACATTTTTGTAAACATTCTTCAATTTTTTTTTTTTTTCCAAATAAAGTAAAAGAGGTTTCTTTGTTATCTCTCAAAAAAATTCTTAGTCCTTCAACTACTTTTTTTGGAGCGTTATCCCCACCCATTGCGTCCAATGCAATGTTATATTTATAATTCATTAAAGATATTATTTATTTTTAAATATTTGTTTTCCGTTGTACATGCCAGTTTTTTTATCAATATGGTGGGATAATCTAAATTCACCACTTTTTTTGTCCTCGATAATATTTTTAAATTTAACTGCATGATGGGATCTTCTTTTCCCTTTTCTAGATACAGAAGTTTTGCGCTTTGGTACTGCCATAAAAATGTTGTAAATATCATTTATGACTTTTAAATCAACTTTTATTTGTTAGGATTATCATTTAATTTGATATAAATGTTAAATTTACTAATATAAGCATTAAAAGTGATCTAAGCTAATGAAGTATATAAAACTCTCTATATTTTGCCTAATTTTAACTAATTGCACTTCTTTAAAACAGCCTAACGAGGCACATGGTGTTAAGAATATAATTTTAAAATCACAAATATTGAAAATAAATGTTTCGAACAAAAATGATGTATTAAAATTAATGGGTTATCAACCATTAATAGATCCTTTTGATAAAAATTTGTGGAGCTATTTTGAAATCGTGATTGAAAAAAACAAATTAGGTAAAAAAAAATTTAAAAAGAATAATATCTTAATTATTAAATTTAATAATAAGGGTATCATAAATAGAGTAGAAACATATAATTTATCCAATATGCAAAACATTGTGTTTTCTGAAAATAAGACAAAAAGCTTGGCTTTGGATGATTCTGTTATTACAAAAATATTAAATTCTTCTAGGAAAAGACTTCAACGAGCAAAAAAAATAGATGATGATTTTTCTCCATTTCCTAAATAGCATTAATTAATGTGCGATTATAGCCAAAAGTAAAAGAGCTACGATATTGGTAATCTTTATCATGGGATTAACAGCTGGACCTGCAGTATCTTTGTAAGGATCACCAACTGTATCACCTGTTACTGCTGCTTTGTGTGCCTCAGAACCTTTACCACCGAAATTTCCATCCTCGATATATTTTTTTGCATTATCCCATGCACCACCGCCTGCTGTCATTGATATTGCAACGAATAAACCTGTGATAATTACTCCAAGTAACATTGCGCCTAAAGATGATAACGCAGCGACCTGTCCAGCTATTAAATAGATAATACCATACAAAATAACAGGCGATAATACTGGTAACAATGATGGTATAACCATCTCTTTAATAGCGGCCTTGGTTAATAAATCTACAGCTGTTTTATAATCAGGTTTATCTGTACCTTTCATTATTCCTGGCATTTCTTTAAATTGTCTTCTCACTTCATTTACCACCGCTCCTCCGGCCCTACCTACAGCTTGCATGCCCATTGAACCAAATAAATATGGTAATAAACCTCCTATTAACAAACCTACAACAACATATGGATTTGAAAGATCAAAATTAACTTCAATCCCACTTAATGATGAAGTAGGATCTTTTGAAAAGAATTTAATGTCTTCGGTATAAGCAGCAAATAAAACTAGAGCTCCTAATCCAGCGGATCCAATTGCATAACCTTTTGTAACTGCTTTTGTTGTATTACCTACAGCATCTAAAGCATCGGTTGTTTTTCTTACATCATCAGGTAAATTAGACATCTCAGCTATACCACCAGCATTATCAGTTACCGGACCATAAGCATCAAGAGCAACTACCATGCCGGCTAAAGCTAACATTGTAGTAACTGCTATTGCTATACCAAATAAACCTGCCAATAAGAAAGTTGAAATTATTCCAGTTACGATTATTAACGCAGGTATTGCAGTAGCCTCCATAGAGATTGCTAAACCTTGAATAACATTTGTACCATGACCTGTCGTTGATGACTCGGCAACAGATTTTACAGGTCGATAATCTGTTCCAGTATAATACTCTGTTATCCAAATAATTAAGCCAGTAATTATTAATCCAATTAAGCCACAAAAATATAATTCAAGTCCAGAAAATTCTTTATCATTTACATTAAATTGACTGTCTAAACCTATAACTAAATCAGTGACAGGGTATAAAGCTAATAAAGATAAAACTGCAGTCACAATAAAACCTTTATATAAAGCTCCCATTATATTTTGACTTTTTCCAAGTTTTACAAAATAAGTTCCAATTATTGATGTAAGTATGCAAATTCCACCTATGCTTAGTGGATAAATCATCATATTTATATTACCTGAAAAAAAAATTGAGGACAGCACCATTGTTGCAACTATAGTTACAGCATAGGTTTCAAATAAATCTGCTGCCATGCCAGCACAGTCGCCAACATTATCTCCAACATTATCTGCAATCACCGCTGGATTTCTTGGGTCATCTTCTGGAATACCTGCTTCGACTTTGCCGACTAAGTCTGCACCAACATCAGCTCCTTTTGTAAATATACCCCCACCCAATCTAGCAAATATAGATATTAAAGATGCACCAAAACCTAATGCAACTAGAGCATTTACTATTTCACGCTCATCGATGTTTAACTTCAATAACAAAAAATAGTAAACTGATATTGAGAGAAGAGCTAATCCAGCAACCAACATACCGGTAACTGCCCCTGATTTAAAAGCTATTCTTAGTCCATCATCTAAACTAGTCCTTGAGGCTTCAGCTGTTCTTACATTTGCTTGTACTGATATTAACATCCCTACGTAACCAGCCGCTCCAGATAGTGTAGCTCCAATTACATATCCTAGTCCTACCCATATTGAAAATAAAAAACTAATTAAAATTAGTACAATAACTCCAACTATAGCTATAGTAGTGTATTGTCTTTTTAAGTAAGCCTTTGCACCTATTTGAATAGCGCTTGCAATCTCTTGCATTTTGTCATCACCAGCACTAGCAGACAATATTTGTTTACTAGATATAAAACCATATATTACGGAGATTACACCGCAAAAAATTACAATCTGTAAAATTATATCTGAGCTCATTAAATATCTTAATTATGTGACTTAGTGCCAAAATAAAATATAAAAATCAAGATTTTTGACACTTTATTGTTGGGATTTATAAACAGCATCTAAAATGGCATTTACTAGTTTTTTTTGATTTTTATCAAAATATTTGCCGGTAACTTCTAAATATTCGTCAATTACTACTTTAAAGGGAGTTTTTTTAATAAAAATTAACTCATAAATGGATGCTTTCAAAATGATTTTAAGCAATAACTCTAAATTATGAATATTTACCTTTTCTTTATTAAGCCATTTTTCTAAAAAAGCTTCTAACTCATTTTCTTTATCAAAATACCCATAAAATATTTTCTTGATAAGCCTTTGGTATGGATGTTTTTGAAAAGAAATGTCTTTATTGGAACTGGTTATTTTTTCATAGATTTTCTGAACAACCACCAATCTAAAAGAGGGGTTCATAATCAGATATTTTTTAAAATTGAAATAGCAGCTTTTGTTGCTTCAGCACCTTTATTTTTCTTACCAGACGACCTAATAATTGCCTGCTTTTTATTTATACAAGAAATGATTCCATATCCAATTGGGCAACTATATTTTACAGATATTTGCATGATTTCATTTATAACAGTTTTTGATAATAATGAGAAATGCGGTGTCTGACCTTTAATAATACAACCAAGAACAACACAAAAAGAATATTTTTTTCTTTTTAATAATATATTTACAAGCTGAGGTATTTCAAAACAACCATCAACAATTCTTAAATCATATTTAATTTTGTTGTCATTTAGAATTTTTATAGTCCCTTTAAGTAAATTATTAGATATAACTTGATAAAAATTAGAAATGACAATTAGGCAATTTTTTTTCATTTTTTATTTATAATTTCTTGTTTTCTTATTTTAATTCCAAAACCTTCAAGACCTATTACTTTTTTCTTAGACCTTGTCACTAATATCATATTTTTAATTTTAAGCTTTTTCAAAATTTGCGCACCCACACCGTAATTTCTTATATTTGTACTTAATTTATCGTTAATACTAGTATAATTGATTATTTTGGGCAAATCTGCAAAATCACTCTCTTTTATCAGTAATATTACACTTGGTTTAAAAGATGACATAAATTTTAGAGAATTTTTAATATCTTTTTGAACATTTTTATTTGTAAAAATGTCTAATGAATTTGTTGATAGAACCCTAACTTTTGGAATAGAATTTTTTTTAATATCTCCATAAACTAATGCCAGATGTTGCTTATTATCTAAAAAATTTTCAAATGAGATTAATTTATATTTTTTTTTATTTATTATGACAATTTTTTCTTCTCGTTGTTTTATAAAAGATTCTTTTTTTAACCTATAAGATATTAAATCATCTATTTTTCCAATTTTTAATGAATGCTTTCTTGCATATTCAAGTAATTTTTTTCCTTTTGCCATGGTGCCGTCATCATTCATTATTTCACATATTACAGCAGATTTTCCCATTCCAGCGAGATTAGAAATATCTACTGATGCTTCGGTATGTCCCGCTCGTGTTAAGACACCACCGTCTCTAGCAACAAGTGGAAATATGTGACCCGGTGTTGATATAGACTTTGAGTTTGATTTTTGATTAATAGCAACTAAAATTGTTTTTGCACGATCTAATGCGGAGATACCAGTAGTTACTCCTCTTCGAGCCTCTATACTTACAGTGAATGCAGTTCTTAATCTTGAGCTATTTCTACTAGGCATTAGACTTAGGCCGAGCTTATTTGTTTGTTTCTTATCTAAAGCCAAACAGATCAATCCTCTGCCATATTTAGCCATGAAATTAATTTTTTTTGCTGTAGTTTTTTTTGCCGAAAAAACAAGGTCTCCCTCATTTTCTCTATTTTTATCGTCAACTAAAATAAAAATTTTTCCTCTTTTAGCAGCTTTAATAATTTCATCAATTTTAGAGTATTTAAATTTTTTCATTTATATTATCTATTTAAATATTTTAAAATAATATCAAATTCTACGTTAACCTTATCATCTTTTTTAAGGTTAATTAGGTTTGTTAATTTCAAAGAGTGAGGAATTATGACTAATTGAAAGTGGTTTTTGCTTACAGAGACTATTGTTAAAGAAACACCATTAATAGCTATAGATCCTTTTTTAATTATATATTTTTTAAATTTTTGTTTATATTTGACATTAATATACCAACTACCTCGTTTAATATTTATTTTGCTAATAGATGAGCAATCATCGACATGACCTTGAACAAAATGACCTGATATCTCATCACCAAATCTAAGTGATTTTTCAATATTTAAATTTTCTTTTTTTTTTAAAAACCTTAAATTAGATAGTCTCAGTGTTTCGGGGGATAAATAAAACATTATTTGGTATTTGTTTTTAATCGATTTTGCTTTGATTAAAGTTAAACAAATTCCATTAATTGATATTGAAGAACCAATATCCTTATTAGTAAATCTTTGAACGGTATTTAAAGTTAAGAAATACTTAGATTTATATTTTTTTAAAGATGCAAACTGAGCTTTATTTTTTATAATTCCTGTAAACATTATGAATAATACCTAAATATCCTATTATCGTCTAAGCGAAAAGGTTTTTTAGATTTAAATTTTGTTTTTATATTTTTGTATATTTCTAAAGCATTTATTCTACCTTTTTTACTAAAATTTTTATCGGATTTTACAATTAAAAATTCATTTATTAGATTATCTTTTAAAAATAATTCTTGAGTTTTTAAACCTCCCTCGACTAATAATTTTCGACAATTGAGTTTAAATATTTTCTTACATATTAATTTTGTTTCAATATTTTTATTTTGAATGCAAGGGATATATATCAAATTACAATACGATTTAAGTTTTTTGATTAAATAGTTATTTTTACTACTATGAAAAATATATGGTTTTATTTTAGCTAAGTGTTTATAACCATTTTTACTAAATTTGAGATTTTGATTTATTAAAAAAATTTTATTTTTTTTTTTAATACCTTTAATTCTGCAATTTAATAAAGGTAAGTCGTCTTCAAATGTATTTTTACCAACTATAATAGAGTCATTTTTATATCTTAATAAATGAGCATATTTTAACGCTTTTTTATTTGTAAAATACTTTTTATTTTTATTTTTTGTAAAATAATCCGAGCTAATAGCTAATTTCGCAGTTATATAAGGTAATTCTTTTTTTTTTGAATAATTATATTTTTTTATTTCATTGAAACAGGGATTATTCATCGATATTTTTGAAAGTTTGACTTTGTTTTTCTTCAAATCATACTTAGAATAATTTATTACTCTAATATCATAATCATCAGATGAATAAATTACTTTCTTAATTTTTTTCTTTTTTATTATTTTAGTGCATGATGGATTTTTGCCTTTATGAGCACAAGGGATTAGAGAAACATATAATTTTTCTATTTTTTTGTTTTTAGCGTTTTTAATTGAATCATATTCGGCATGTGGTGATCCGTTTGGTCCTGTAACACCTGTAGATATTATTTGATTTTCAGAAACAGATACTGCTCCAACAGATGGATTAGGAAAGCTTAAAAACTGATTTATTAAAGATAATTTGTTCGCTAAATAAATAAAATATGAATTATTTTTTTCTGTAGGCATCGATATTATCTACAAAATTTTCAAAGTCCTTTGCCTCTTTAAAATTTGTATAGACAGATGCAAATCTTACATAACCAACCGGATCGATTTCTTTTAACCCATCCATTACAAATTTTCCTATAGTTGAGGTCATAATTTCGTTTTGACCAAGGTCTTCTAAGTTTCTATAAATTTTTGATACAAATTTTTCAATTGTGTCATTATCAATTGGTCTTTTTCTAAGAGCAGTCATAATAGATTTTGTTAGTTTCTCTCGTTCAAAAGGGGATTTTCTTCCATTCTTCTTTATTACAGTGAGTTCTCTAAATTGAACTCTCTCAAATGTTGTAAATCTCTGTTTACCACAACCACATAATCGTCTTCGTCTTATAGCTGTACCATCCTCAGTAGATCTAGAATCTATTACAGACGTGTCTTTTTCTTTGCAAAATGGACAAAGCATAATTAATAAATTGGGAATTGATTACAAAGTTTTATAACTTTTTCCCTTACTTTCATTTCGACAATAGAATTTTTATCTTTATTTTCTTTAAGACCTTTTAATAATTCCGATACTAGCTCACCAACATATTTAAATTCTGCTAAACCGAAGCCTCTAGTGGTACAAGCGGGTGTACCTAAACGAATGCCAGATGTTACCCAAGGCTTTTCTTCATCATAGGGTATGCCATTCTTGTTACAAGTTAAATTTGCCTTAACCATTGACTTCTCTGCATCCTTACCGGTGACGTGAATTGGTCTTAAGTCTAATAAGATTAAATGTGTGTCGGTTCCTCCTGAAAAAATTTCAAAACCAAAGTTTTTTAATGTTTCAGATAATATTTTTGCATTATCTACAACATTTCTCGAATAAATTTTAAATTCATCTTTTAAAGCTTCTCCAAAACAAACTGCTTTTGCTGCTATAACATGCATCAGTGGTCCCCCCTGTAAGCCCGGGAATACAGCCGAATTGAATTTTTTAGCTAATTCTTCATTATTTGTTAAAATAATTCCTCCTCTAGGTCCTCTTAAAACTTTATGTGTAGTAGATGTTACTACGTCAGCTAGATCGCACGGATTTGGATAAACTTTGCCAGCTACAAGACCGGAGAAATGAGCCATGTCGACTAGTAAATATGCTCCTACACTATTTGCGATTTCTCTAAAAATTTTAAAGTCTATTATTCTCGAGTAAGCGCTACCTCCAGCTATGATAAGTTTTGGTCTGTGTTTTTTTGCTAAGTCTTTAATTTGATCATAATCGATAAGACCATTATCTTTTCTAACACCGTAATGTATAGCGTTAAACCATTTTCCAGATTGAGCGGGAGGAGCTCCGTGTGTCAAGTGACCTCCTTGATCTATTCCCATTCCCAAGATTGTATCTCCCGGTTTAAGTAATGCTAAAAAAACTGCACCATTAGCTTGTGCACCTGAATGAGGTTGAACATTCGCAAAATTAACATTAAACAATTTTTTTGCTCTCTCTATTGCTAATGTCTCAGCTTTGTCTACAAATTCACATCCACCATAATATCTTTTTCCTGGGTAGCCTTCGGCATATTTATTTGTAAGCACTGAACCTTGGGTTTCAAGAATTGATTTAGAGACAATATTTTCAGAAGCAATTAATTCTAAATGATTTTGCTGTCTATTTAATTCTTCTGTTATAAATGACATCAATTCAGGATCAGTTTTTGACAATCCTTCATTAAAAAAATTATAAGTAACTTTGTATTCTTTAGACATTATATTTTATTAATCCTCCTTAGATGTCTTCCTCCTGAAAATTTAGTTGTTAAAAAAATATCTACCATCTTTTTAGCTTTTTTTAAATTTGTTAATTTTGCACCTAAAATAATCACGTTTGAATCATTGTGTTCTCTAGATAGCTTAGATGCTTTTTGATTGTGAGGTAAAGCAGCTCTAATTCTATTAAATCTATTTGCAGTAATACTCATTCCAATACCTGTACCACAAATTAAGATGCCCATTTTTTCTTTATTCATTTTTTTTACAAGTTTTTTTGCATAATCTGGGTAGTCAACAGATTTATACAAATTATTTGTTCCTACGTCGCTCACTTTAAACCCTTTTCTTAACAAATATTTAGATATACGCTTTTTCAAAACAACACCGGCATGATCTGCAGCAATTATTACATTTCTTACCAAATATCTGCTATTATTGCTTCTCAAAACACTAAAGCTATACAATACTATGAAAAAATCACAATATATAGTTATTAAAAATTGCAATAAGACGCAGTAAATGTATGAAAAATTTAGGTATTAATTGAGTATGCTATTATTAAAAAGACAAAGAAGACTAAGATCAAGTAAATGGTCAATAAATTTATTCAGAGAAAATAATATTTTAGCCAGTGACTTTATCCTTCCAATTTTTATAACTGACGGAAAAAATCAAAAGCAAGAAATTAAATCTATGCCAAACGTGTATAGGTATAGCCCTGATAACTTAAAGCAACTAATTGACAATGCAATAAAAAATGGGATACAGGCAATAATCTTATTTCCTCAAACTCCTCAAGATAAAAAGGACGCTGTTGGGTCAGAGGCACTAAATGAGAATAACTTAATTAATAAATCAATTAGAGAAATTAAAAAAGGATATAATAAAGAGATAGGAATTGTTACTGATGTTGCGTTGGATCCATATACAACACATGGACACGATGGTATTTTAAAAAATAATTCAGTACAAAATGATGAAACAGTTGAGAGACTTGTACAACAATCCTTGTTACAGGTTACTTCAGGTGCCGACGTTATAGCTCCTTCAGATATGATGGATGGAAGAATTTTTAGTATAAGAAATGCACTTGAAAAAAACAATTTTAAAAATACTTTAATACTTTCTTACGCTGCAAAATATGCATCAGGATTTTATGGTCCATTTAGAGACGGCGTAGGATCAACTCAAAAAGAAGGAATTGATAAAAGCTCTTATCAACTTGATAGTGCAAATTCTGATGATGCATTAAGACAAATAGAAGGGGATCTAAAGGATGGTGCAGATATGATCATGATAAAACCAGGTTTAACCTATTTAGATATTATATCTCAAACAAAAGATAAATATAATGTTCCAATTGTAGCTTATAATGTTTCAGGTGAGTATTCTATGATTAAAAATGGTATTAAAAATAAAATATTTAATGAAAATATTTTAAAAGAAATCATGGTATCATTTAAAAGAGCTGGTGCTAGCGCAATTGTTAGTTATTTTGCTATCGAATATATTGAGAAATTTTTAATTCAAAAATAATTGCTTTTAAAAAAAATCAAAGGTTCTTTTCCTTTTAATATTTTAAAACTTTTTACTTTGTGTAATACTAAATAATGATCACCTACATTGTATGTTTTATATAATTTACACTCTAAATAACCTAAAGATTCTTTAACAATATTATTTAAATACAATTTATTGAAAGTATTATTTGTACTAGCTAATTTTTTAGAAATTTTTTTTTGCTTTTTCGATAAGAATATTATTTTATAGATAACGTTTTTCCTTAAAAAATTCTTTTTAGATTTAGAAGTTTTATCAAGACACCACATAATAATTTTAGGTTTTAAAGAAACTGGAGCAAATGAATTTACTGTAATACCTTCATATTGTGAATCTTTCTTATAAATAATTGAGGTTATTCCTGTAGTGAAAAGTGAGAGACAATTTATAAATTTATTTTTCAAACTGACCCCACTTAACTCTATTCCATGCTCTTTCATGAAAGTAATACAAAATTATTTTGGTGATAACTTCAATTGTAGCTATCCATCCACCGACAGATATACTGCCACTTACAAACCAAGCTATTAAGAATGTATCTAATGAGGCTAGTATTCTCCAAGTAATTGTTTTTATCAAACTTCTTATTTTAATATCCCTAGTCATTAATTATTTTTATATTTTTTTTATATCCTCTAAATAAATTAAGATTAAATTTACTAGTTATCTTTTTACCAGATCCCGGTCTTTTGGTAATATAACTTTTAGATTGAAAATTTTTAATCTCTTGTTCAAAAATATCGTTAAATACTAAATTTTTTTCTATACAACTTAAGCTACAAACTGAGTATTCTTTATTTTTAAATGAATTCACTCCTACACCGTGATTCAAATTTGGTATTTCTTTTTTATTTAGTATAATTAATTTATAATCTTCTGATCTATTCAAAAAAACAGCAATGTATTCAGAAACGCCGTTTAACATTAAACTTCCAAAAAAAGAATCATTTGAATTAATATTAAGAATTTTTTTCCCTGATCTTTTATTAGAGTAAAGATTATCTGACTCAGTAATAAACATTTTTCCCATTTTAGTTGATAACAAAATTTTGCTATTTTCAACATACTCAAAGCAATCAATTATTTTTTCCGAATCTTTAAGTTTTAGATAATTAGATATTTGCTTACCCTTTTGAGATCTTCCTACTAGTTTTTCGATTGATAAGGTGTAAGATTTGCCAAAGTTGGATAATAAAATTATTTTTTTTGAAGATTTACTACATAATATCAAATTGCAGGTTTTGTCTAATTCATCAAAATTCGTTGGTAAATAATTGCCTTTATTTATTTTTATATAAGCTCCATTAATTATAAAAATAGTAACATCCTCATTGGTCTTTAAATTTTCTTGAACTTCATCTGCGTCCATTTGTTTAAAATTATCTAATACCGTTCTTCTTTTTCCAAAACTGCTATTTTCTCCAAAATTTAATGATATTTGATCAAATTCCTTGTTAATTTCTTTTTTTTGTAATGTTTTTGATCTTAGTATTTTCTGTATAATATTTTTTTCACTAGATAAATTTTTAAATTCATTTTTAATTTCATGCTCCTCGATTTTTTTTAAGTTTTTTAATTTCATATCAAGTATTGCATCAGCTTGAAAATTATTTAAATTATACCTTTTTATTAAGCTTTTTTTAGGGTCTTTATCATTTCTTATTATTTTAATAATATTATTAACATTTCTAAATACTATTAAAAAACCTTTTAAAATATTTAATCTTTTATTGATTTTTTTTAGTAAATAAGAATTTTTTTTATTTAAAATTAAATACCTGTGTTTTAAAAAATTTTTTAAAACATCAATCAAAGGCATGACACGTGGTTGCTGTTTATCATTTAATATATTCATGTTTAGAAAAAATTTGGTACTTAAGTCTGTTTGATTAAAAAGCGACTCCATTAAAATATTCGGATCAACATTTCTATTTTTTGGCCTTAATATTATTCTTACTTTTTCATCAGATTCGTCGATAATATTATCAAGAAGTTTGTTCTTTTTTTCTAAAATTAAACTCGCTATTTTTTCTATAAGTTTAGATTTATTAACGTGATATGGTATTTGTGTTACAACTATTTGATATAATCCTCTTCCTAACTCTTCAATTTTGTAACTTGCCCTTATTTCAAAAAAACCTTTGCCTGTCTTATAAGCTCTTTGTATTTCCTTCTTGTTGTTATTTAAAACACCGCCGGTAGGAAAATCAGGCCCTTTAATAATTTTAAGTAAATCATTTAATTTTGTATTAGGTTTATCATTAATAATTTTAATTCCGTTGCATAATTCTGTAATATTATGCGGCGGAATATTTGTTGCCATTCCTACAGCAATACCACTGGATCCATTTGCTAATATATTTGGGAATTGTGATGGCAATATTTCTGGTTCCTCAAGTTCGCCGTCATAAGTTTTTTTAAATTTTACTGTATCGTACTCGATATCTTTAAGTATAGACTCAGCAACTGAAGTAAGTTTAGCCTCAGTGTATCTCATTGCGGCAGCATTATCACCGTCTATATTTCCAAAGTTACCTTGGCCATAAACAAGTGGGTATTTTGTTAAAAAATCTTGAGCAAGTCTAACAAGCGCATCATAAACTGATTGATCGCCATGTGGATGAAACTTTCCGATAACATCACCAACAACTCTTGCAGACTTTTTAAATTGTGATTTTGGTCCTAAATTAAGTAAGTACATCGCGTAAATCAATCTTCTATGTACTGGCTTTAATCCGTCTCTTAAATCAGGAAGTGCTCTTTGCGTTATTGTGGATAATGCGTAAGATAGATATTTTTTTGCAAATTGATTTTTTAATTCTTCTTTTAAGATATTTTTATTCATTATAAAAAAGTGTATTTAACATGTTTCTATAATAGAATTTAATATTTTTATCATGAAATTGTTTATCATAAATATTTTTATTTATATCCAAAATATTTTTTAAATCATTAAAAATATAATCTGATTTTCTATCCAATAACAATGAAGGTATATAACTTTTTTTAATATTATCTTGATCGTCATAACCATAACCTAAATCGCATAAAGTATCATATTCCCATAGAACAAATTTTTTGAGTGGATCTTCATCAAAATTATTAATTAAATTATCAAGTGAATTGTAAATTTTATTAAAAGATTGTCTTTCAGGAAAAATTTTTGAGGAAATTTCAAAAATAGAATTAAAAATTAATAATTTTTTTTTATCATTAAAATATAAAAATCCATTTGAAGTCAATAATTCACAATTAAAGTATCCTAAGGAGTCTTCAGTTTTTGACTTGTAATGTAAGTGTAATTTATTTCCAATTTGCAATTTATTTTTATATTTTTTTGAATTTCCACCATAGATAATTCCACTATAATAACCATGATTATTTGTAAAAAAATTTGCTATTATCGAATTTTCAGAATAATTAATTAGCTTTACTAAATATCCTTCGTCTGTCCAAATCATTCTAATTACCAACGATAACGTTAAGAAATAAATGTACTTTTGATTTTAATATTTCTTCTAGTTGTTTTCTAGAGTATTGACCAATCAATTTGAGCATTTTTCCAGACTTGCCTATAATAATTCTCTGTTGATTTTTATTTTTTACTACAAGATTTTGATAAATCTTCACAGATTTTGTTCTTATTACTTTTTGTGTTATCACGTTTGTTTGATAAGGTATCTCTTGATTTGTGAACCTAAATATCGCCTCTCTTGTAATTTCAGCGAAAAATTTGCTCTTAGACATTGTATGTTTTTTTTCTAAATTGTATTTTTTTTTTTGTTTCGTATTTTTATATATATATTGTAAAAAATTATTTAAACTTATCTGTTTAAGTGCAGAAATATAAAATATGTCTTGAAAAATATTTAAAAATTCAATTTTTTCAACTTTATTAATTACATATGTTTTTGAAACTAAATCAATTTTATTAAAAATTAAAATTTTAGGTTTATTAACTTTTATAATTCTATCTTTTATATCATTTAGAAAATCCAATTTTGATTTTATATCAATTAGTACACAAACTATATCCGAGGATTTTATTGCTTCATTTGCAGTATTAATAAAATTAACATTATTTTTTTTGCTGTAAAAACCAGGTGTATCTATAAATATGATATTACTATCTTTAAACTTAATATTGGCACGAATGTTTAAATTTGTAGTTTGAACTTTATGTGAAACGATTGATATTTTTTTTTTATTTAAAGCATTAATTAGTGTTGATTTTCCGGAATTTGTTGGACCTATTATTGAAACTAAAGATGATTTCATATTTTTAAACTTTGTAATAGTTTCTTTGCAGCTAAAGACTGAGCTATTTTTTTTGATCTTCCCTCAGCAATATAAGCTTTGGATCCCGTTATATTTACCGATACTTTAAAAATTGGTTTATGAGATGGCCCATGATTTGAAATATTTTTATAAATTGGTAATTTTTTAAATTTTTTTAATGAATATTCTTGTAATTTAGTTTTTGGATCTATTATATTACCGGATATTTTATTAAATTTATTTTTCCATAATTTTAGAACAACTTTATTAGTAACCTCGAAACCTTGATCAAGATATACTGCGCCTATTAGAGACTCGCATAAATCACCGAATATTTTTTCATTTCCAAATTTGTTCTTCTTTTGCGATTTACTAAGATTGAGAAAGTTATTTAATTTTAAATCTTGTATTATTTTAGCACATGTAGATTTATTTACTAACGAAGCCAATTTTTTATCCAATTGTCCTTCAGAATCCGTTGGATAAATTTTATTTAAATTAGCTGCAATAACTAATCCTAATACTCTATCACCTAAAAATTCAAGACGTTCATTGTTAATCTCGATTGCCTTTGATACGCTTTTATGAATAAAAGCTTGCTCTAAAATTTTTTTTTTATTAAATTTAATTCCTATTATTTTCTCAATTTGTTCAATTTCTATTTTATTCATTAATTGATTTTTTTTAATATCCTTTCGAATCTTATGGAATGATGCCATTTCCAGAAGGTAAAAAAGTTACCTTTTGTTTTATCATTGGAAAAAAATAAAAATCTTGCCTTTCCGACTAAATTTTCTTTTTTAACATATCCTACTCTTGTCAAGTAACGGCTATCTGATGAACAATCTCTGTTGTCGCCTAAAAAAAAATAATGATTTTTTGGCACTGTATACACATCAGAGTCTGTAAATGAGCCTGTTGAAAAGTATGCAATCTTATAATTATTTTTTGTTGAAATTTTTTCTTTATAAATTTTCACATTTACCTCTTCATTACCACAATAAATTTTGGAATTTTCAACAAAAGTTTTTACAATTTTATTATTATTAATGTACAAATCCCCACTAATAAATTGTATTTTGTCTCCTGATTTTCCTATTAATCTTTTAATATAGTCTGTTCGATTATCTGCTGGAGTTTTAAATACTATAACATCTCCTCTGTTAGGTTCTTTAAATAAAATTCTCTTTTTTAAAAGTCCAATACTGAAAGGGAATGAGTGTCTGCTATAACCATAACTGTATTTAGTAACAAACAATCTATCTCCTATTAATAATGTTTTTTCCATTGAAGATGAGGGAATGTAAAACGGCTGTAATAAGAATGTTCTTATTAAAATTGCTAAAAAAATAGCTATTATAATGCTATTAAAATTTTCTATTATTTTTTTTTTCATATTTCCCTAGATATAATAACAAAAGCAATAGCCCAAGGAAAATCATCAGATATACTTAAGTGTATTTTAATATTTTTAGATTTCATCTTTTTTTCAATTTTTTTTTCAAGATTTTTTGTTATTTTAATATACGGAGATCCATTAGATTTATTTAAAACACTTATTTCTTTGAATGAAACAAATTTTCCAATACCAGTCCCAATTGCTTTAGAAAAAGCTTCTTTTGCAGCGAATTTTTTTGCAACTGTAAATTTATTGATTTTTTTATTTTTAAATTCATTATTTTTAAAAATTTTTTTTAAAAAATTTTTTTTTTTAGAATTTATAATATTATCTACCCTTGTTATATTTACAATATCTACGCCTAGACCTAATATTTTCATAAATATTTTACTTACAGAAAATTGAATTATTTAACAAATAATAAATTTATTATTTCACAAGTTTTTGTGTAATTCTGTCAAATATTATAGCTATTAAGACAATACCTAGCCCTCCAACAAAAGCCTGGCCTATATCTAATCTCCCTAATGCTACATAAACAGTTAAACCTAAACCACCTGCGCCTATTAAAGCTGCAATAACTGCCATTGATAGAGACAACATTAAGGTTTGATTTACACCAGCTAATATACTTTTTAAAGCTAATGGTAATTCAATTTTTAAAAGTATAGTTAATTTATTGCACCCCAAAGCTTTTCCTGCGTCTATTACTCCTTTGCTAACTTGTCTTAATCCAAGATTAGTTAGCCTTATGACAGGTGGGAGAGCAAATATTATAATTGCTACTACTCCAGGTGTTAAACCAATCCCGAAGAGCATAACAACTGGTATTAAATATACAAAGCTTGGTATAGTTTGCATTACATCTAAAGCTGGTCTGAGAGAGGCTTCAAAAAAGTTACTTCTCGACGAGAGGATACCTAAAGGTATTCCTATAAAGCAACAGAAAATAACGGCTGTTATAATCATAGCCATAGTTGTCATTGTTTCCTCCCAAATATCTAATAAATCGATAAAAATTAAACTTAGAAAAGTGAAGATCGCAAATTTTAAACTATTTGTTTTATAAGCAGCAAAAGTAAAAAAGATTATTACTAACGGTAGAGGGACGAAATTAAAAAAAAAATCTAGTGAATTTAGAACATTATCTATTGGAACCGATATTTTTTTAAAGAGTGGTCGTTGCTCAAACAACCACTCTTTAACGTATTTTTCTATCCATTCAGCTATTGGTAAATAGACATATTTTGATGGGTTTAAAAAGTCCAAAATTATTTAGCTTTTTTAATCCAGCCATCAAAGGTGCTTTTATTTGCTTTCACCCACTCTTTAGCGTGCCTCTTTACATCTCTTTCGCTTTTTTCACCTTTATTCATTTTCATATTCTGTGCAGATATATCTGCTAAAGGTATGGAAGCTACATTAAGTAATTTTTCAACTTTAGGATTTTTCTTTAAAAAATCTACGTTTGCTGCTGGTCTAATATCATCAGCACCAAAACCCAAATTAATTGAAGACTTAGTTGCATTATTTACTTTTGTCGCCTTGGTCTTAGAATATGGAACTTCAATCCAAACAACATCTTTACCAAGTTGAAGCGCTCCAACTGTCCAATTTGGAGTCCAAGTATAAAATAGAACTGATTTTCCATTTTTATACCTTGCTATAGCGTCAGCCATAGATGCAGAATACTCAGCTTTAACAGGATTAATAAAATCACCTAATTTAAGCTCAGCGAAATGTTTGGTTATTTGTTTTTCACATCCCCACCCCGGAGGACATGCAACCATATCTGCTTTTCCATCTCCATTTGCATCAAATGTCTTGGCGTGTTTTTTTATATCCATAACACTTTTAATATTAAGTTTGTCAGCAGTTCTCTTGTCAATTAAGTATCCTTGTAGTCCACCTTTTTTCATTACGTAACCTACAGGTTTTACTTTTCCTTTTGCTTCTTTAATATAAGTGTCATGTGTTGAGAACCAACCGTTAACCCAAAGATCTATATCGCCTTGAGCTGCTGCAACGTAAAAAACCGAAGGTTTGATTGCTTGCGGTTTTGCAACCTTATAACCAAGTTCTTCAAGCGCCATTTTATAAATTTCAGCTTGAAAATAACCAGTATCCCAATTGGCTTTTGCCATTTTAATTGTCTTAGCATTTGCATTAAAGCTTAATGCTACAACCGACAATATACATAGTACTATTCGTAGTAGTTTCACTTTATGTCCCTCCTATTAGTATGCAAATACTAACAAAAAAAAACCGAAAAAGTAACCGTATGCAACTATAAAGGTAAATATAGCAGATATAGTAAATTTTGGTCTATTTATAGAAGATTTGTAAAATTTTATAGGAAATTATTTTTTTAGCAAATTTGAAAATGATGTTCTAACAATTTTTTCACATTCTAAAAGTTTTTTTTGATTTTTTGATCTCATCACTATTGATGTACCAGAATTTAAATTATTAAAAAAAGGATAACTGCCAATATCAACGACTTTTTCAAAATTTTTTTGAATATTTTTTAATTCATCTGCAATTTCACTTTCTTTTGTAATTAAATCGCATGAAATAGAGAGAATTTCTGTACTATTAGGAATAATTTTATCCAATTCATTAATCATTGCATTTAATATTTCTGGAACACCAGGTAAAACAAAAACATTTTGGACATAAAAACCCGCTGCAAATGTTTTTGGATTAGGTATTAATTTTGCTTTTTCTGGCATTTTTGCCATTTTTTTTCTACCATCATTGAAGTTTTTTTTATCGTAGAAATTTTCTAATATTTGATAGGCTTTTTTGTGGTAGACGTAATTCTGATCAAACGCAACAGATATAGCTTCTGCTGTAATATCATCATGAGTGGGGCCGATCCCTCCTGTAGTAAAAACATAATTAAATTTATCTTTTAAATCTCTAACATGATAAATAATTTCATTAATATTATCCGCAACAATTCTCACTTCTTTAACTAAAATACCCTTCTTATTTAGCCATTTTGCCAAAGCTGAAGTGTTTTTATCTTGAGTTCTTCCAGATAAAATTTCATTTCCAATTATTATAATAGATGATGTAATATCTTTATTATTATTCATATGATATTTAAAAAAAAACTAATACCTGTAAAATTTGAAAAAAGATATAAGAGATTTTTTGCAGATGTGAAAAAAAATAATAAAATTTTAACAGCACACTGTCCTAATTCAGGTTCAATGCTTGAATTGTTAAAAAAAGGTAATAAATCATGGATTTCAAAAAGTGATAATATAAAAAGAAAATTAAAATATACTTTAGAAATTATTAATGATGGCAAAAGCAATGTAGGGGTAAATACTTTAATCGCCAACAAAATCATAGAAGAAGCTTTGCTTAAAGGAAAAATTATTGAATTTAAAAAAATTCGTAAATTAAAACGTGAGGTTGTTTATTCGAATGATACTAGATTTGATTTTGAACTTAAAATAAACAATAGAAAAGTATTTTTGGAAGTTAAAAATGTTACACTCTCAAGAGAGCAAGGAATTGCAGAATTTCCGGACTCTATTACCTCTAGAGGCCTTAAACACATAAAAAAATTAGGACTATCAATGAAACATGGCTACGATGCTGTTGTTATATTTCTTATACAACGCGAAGATTGTAATTTTTTTAAAATAGCGAAAGATATAGATCATAAGTACTATGAGGCATATAATAAAAATAAGAAAAAAGGTGTGAAATTTATTGCTTACTCATGTAAGGTAAATAGTAAAAAAATTGAAGTAGAAAAAAAAATTAAAATTATAAATTAAGTTCATGAATTCAATAAAAAAATACAATGAAAGCGATTTTGTTAAATTAAGAAAAGCAGGTAAGTTAGCAGCGATAGCTTTGGACATTATTAAAGATAAAATTTTGCCGGGAATTACAACACAAACAATAGATGAAATAATAAAAAAATTTTTAAGAGATCACAATGCATACCCTGCCCCTCTGTTGTATAGAGGGTATCCAAAATCAATTTGCACTTCAATAAATCATGTAGTGTGTCATGGTATTCCCTCTGACAAAGAGTTAAAGAATGGAGATATATTAAATATAGATGTGACAGCTTATCTAGACGGTTTTCATGGAGATTGTTCAAAAATGTTTTGTGTAGGAGAAATTTCGGTAAAAGCTAAGAATTTAATTAATATCACCAAAGAGTGTTTAAATAGATCAATAAAAATTTTAAAACCAGGTATTCATTTTGGAAATATCGGTCATGTAATTCAAAGTTTTGCGGAGGAAAAAGGATTTTCTGTTGTTCGAGAGTTTTGTGGACATGGTGTGGGTGAAAACTTTCATGAAGAACCGAACGTTTTACATTACGGTAATAAAAACGAAGGTCCAATATTAGAAGAGGGTATGGTTTTTACGATTGAGCCTATGATTAATGAGGGTAAATTTGAAACAAAGGTATTAAAAGATGGATGGACCGCAGTGACTAAGGATAAATCCTTATCAGCACAATTTGAACATACTGTTGGTATAACAAATAATGGGTACGAAATATTTACTTTAAATAAAAATTAAATGATACCACGATATACCAGAGAAGAGGTTTTGAGAATTTGGGAGCCAGAAAATAAATATAAAGTTTGGCTAGAGATAGAACTGCACGCAGCAAAAGCAATGGAAAAGTTTAAAATAATACCATCTGGCGTTGCTTCTAAAATAAGAAAAAAATCAAAAATTGATGTTAAAAGAATTGATCAGATTGAACAGAAAACTAAACACGATGTAATTGCATTTTTAACCTCAATAGCAGAAAAAGTAGGCCCAGATGCGAAATATTTACATCAAGGTATGACTTCATCAGATGTTTTGGATACATGTTTTAATGTTCAATTAAAACAATCTGCAAACATATTACTTAAAGATTTAGATAATATATTAATAAGTCTAAAAAAAAAAATTAAAAAATATCAAAATACATTTACAATAGGCAGAAGTCACGGCATACACGCTGAGCCAATTACCTTTGGATTAAAACTTGCTACTTTTTATGAAGAATTTAAAAGAAACAAATTAAGACTTAAATCTGCAATTAATGAAATTTCAACTTGTGCAATTTCTGGTGCGGTAGGCACATATGCTCATTTAAATCCTAGCATTGAGAAATACGTTGCGAAAAAATTAAATTTAAAACCTGAACCAATATCAACCCAAATAATCCCAAGAGATAGACATGCAATGTTTTTTTCAACTTTAGGGGTAATAGCTAGCTCGGCAGAAAGGTTGGCGACAGAAATAAGACATTTACAAAGAACAGAGGTTCTAGAATGTGAAGAATTTTTTTCTGCTGGACAAAAGGGATCTTCTGCAATGCCCCATAAAAAAAATCCAATTTTATCTGAAAATATCACAGGTCTAGCAAGGCTTGTTAGAAGTTATGTAAACCCTTCTATGGAAAACATAATACTTTGGCATGAGCGCGACATAAGCCACTCAAGTGTAGAAAGAAATATTGGTCCTGACGCTACAATTACATTAGATTTTTTATTAAATAGACTGAATAACGTTATAAAAAATTTAGTAGTCTACCCAAATAAAATGAAGAAGAATATGGAGGCTTTAAATGGTTTAATATTTTCCCAAGGAATTATGTTAAAATTGACACAAAAAGGAGTATCAAGAGAAACTGCATATAAAATTGTTCAAAAAAATGCTTTGAAAACTTGGAAAAATAGCTCTAGTTTTTATCAGAATATATCAAAGGATAAGTTTATATCTAAAAATATATCATCGAAAGAATTGAAGCTTTTATTTGATGTTAATTATCATAAAAGATATGTTAAAAATATTATTTCAAGAGTACTTAAATGAGTAGAAGAAAATTAATTTACGAAGGCAAAGCAAAAATTCTTTACGAAGGTCCAGAGAGAAATACTATGGTGCAGTACTTTAAAGATGATGCTACAGCATTTAATAATGAAAAAAAAGCAATTATTGAAGGTAAGGGAGTTTTAAATAACAGAATTTCTGAATTTATATATAATCAATTAAATGATTTTGGATTAGAAACTCATTTAATAAAAAGATTAAATATGAGAGAGCAACTGATCAAATCATGTGAAGTATTGCCAATTGAGTTTGTTGTTAGAAATATTGCTGCTGGATCAATAGTTAATAGATTGGGTTTAAACGAGGGATCTATTTTAAAAAATCCGATTGTTGAGTATTATTACAAAAATGACGCTTTAGGAGATCCAATTGTAACGATAGAGCATATTAAAATTAATGATTGGGCAAATGAGGAAGAAATTAAAATGGCCACTAACATTAGTTTACGTATAAATGATATTTTATCAGGTTTGTTTAGGGCGGTAGGAATTAAGCTGGTGGATTTTAAATTAGAGTTTGGTAGATATTGGAATAATGAAGAAAAAAAAATCATTTTGGTTGATGAGATTAGTCCTGATACCTGTCGTTTGTGGGATACTAAAAATGAAAAAAAACTCGATAAAGACAGATTTAGAAAAGATTTAGGTGGATTAATTGAGGCTTATCAAGAAGTTGCAAAGAGGCTTGGAATCATGCCAGAAGGTACTAATATCAAAGAAATTAAAACAGGTATTTCTAAAACAATTAAATTAAAAAAAAGTTAAATTGAAATTTGAAGTTTTTATCACTTTAAAAAAAGAGGTTTTGGACCCTCAGGGTAAAGCAATCGAAAATGCTTTGAGTTCCCTCGGCATTCAAGGAATTGAAACAGTAAGACAAGGTAAATATTTTTCTATTGTAATTGATGAAAAGGAAAAAAATAAAGCAGAAAAAATAGTAAAATCTGCATGCCAAAAATTATTAGCTAATGAGACTATAGAAGAATATAGTTTTAAAATAGTTAAATGATAGCAAATATAATTGTCTTCCCAGGTTCTAATTGCGATAGAGACATAAAAGTTGCATTAGAAAAATTTCAAATAAAATGTAAAATGATATGGCATCAAGAAAATGAATTGCCAAAAGCAGATTTGGTTATTCTTCCTGGTGGTTTTTCTTATGGAGATTATCTTAGATGTGGATCGATGGCATCTAAATCAGTCATAATGAATGAGGTAATTAAACACGCGTCTACTGGAGCGTATGTTATTGGTATATGCAACGGTTTCCAAATATTAACAGAAACTAAATTGCTTCCAGGTGCTTTGTTAAGAAACTGCAAGCTAAAATTTATTTGTAGACATATAAATTTAATAGTAAAAAATAATAATACACCCTTTACCAAAAAATATAAAAAAAAAGCAAAAATCAAAATCCCAATCGCACATAATGAAGGTAATTATTATGCAGATGATACAAATTTGAAAAAATTAGAAGAAAATGAACAAATTGTTTTTCAATATTGTGATGAAAATTATGAAATAAATAACAATGGTAATCCCAATGGCTCGAGTTTAAATATTGCTGGAATAGTTAATGAAAAACAAAACATCTTGGGTATGATGCCCCACCCTGAAAGATGCATTGAAAATTTTTTTGGAAAGGCCGATGGAATTCCTTTTTTTGAATCTTTATTAAAATGATTGAGGTAAATAAAAAAACAGCTGAAAATCATGGAATAACTGAAGATGAATATGAAAAAATTATTAAAATTATAGGTAAGAAACCGAATTTCACAGAACTTGGTATTTTTTCAGCAATGTGGAATGAACATTGCTCGTACAAATCGTCAAAAAAGTGGCTAAAAACTTTACCTACAAAAAATGAAAGAGTAATTCAAGGGCCAGGTGAGAATGCAGGGATAATTGATATTGATGATGATGATGTGGCAATTTTCAAAATAGAAAGTCATAATCATCCTTCATTTATAGAACCATATCAAGGAGCAGCTACAGGGGTTGGAGGCATACTTAGAGATATATTTACAATGGGAGCAAGACCGGTGGCTAGTCTAAATTCTTTAAGATTTGGATCTGCAGATCATCCCAAAACAAAATATCTTTTGAATGGGGTAGTATCAGGTATTGCAGGATATGGAAATTGCATTGGAGTTCCAACCGTGGGTGGAGAGATAGAGTTTGATAGCTGCTATAATGGAAATATTTTAGTAAATGCAATGAATATAGGTATTACTAAAAAAAATAAAGTTTTTTACTCGATTGCCAGTGGTGTTGGAAATCCAGTTATATATGTGGGATCAAAAACCGGAAGAGATGGTATTCACGGTGCATCAATGGCTTCTCAAGAGTTCGATGAAAATACAGAAGCTAAAAAGCCGACTGTTCAAGTTGGCGATCCATTCTCAGAAAAATTACTTCTGGAAGCATGTTTAGAATTGATGAAAACAAATGCTATTGTTTCAATTCAAGATATGGGCGCAGCTGGACTTACCTCTTCATCTGTAGAAATGGCATCGAAGGGTAAGGTTGGGATTGAGATTAATTTAGATAAAGTTCCATGTAGAGAAAAAGGCATGTCACCTTACGAAATAATGCTGTCAGAAAGCCAAGAAAGAATGTTGATTGTTTTGAAAGACGGGAAAGAGAAGGATTGTGAAAAAATATTTAATAAATGGGGGTTGGATTTTTCTGTGATTGGAAAATTGACTAATACAAATAAATTAATCCTATTATCAAATAACAAAGTAGTCTGTGATTTAGCAATATCTGCATTATCGGATCAGGCTCCAGAGTATGATAGAAAATGGGAGAAACCAATTACTGAAAAAAAAATAGATTACGAAAGTATAATTAAAAATTTTCAAATAACCGAATTAATAGAAAAAATAATTTCACACCCTAACCAAACAAACAAATCATGGGTTTGGGAGCAGTATGATCATATGGTTATGTGTGATACAATTAATGAACCTGGAGGTAATGCGTCTATAATAAGAGTGCACGATACAAATAAAGCAATTGCAGCAACTGTTGACTGTACACCCAGGTATTGTAAAATCTCTCCGTTTCTTGGTGGTATGCAAGCAGTTTGTGAAACATACCGAAATTTGTGTTCAGTGGGAGCAACACCAATCGCTATAACAAATTGTTTAAACTTTGGTAATCCTGAGAAGCCAGAAATTATGGGACAATTTGTAAATGTGATCAAAGGCATTGCTGAAGCATGTAAAAAATTAGATTACCCGGTAATTTCAGGTAACGTCTCTTTATATAATGAAACAAATGGAATTGGTATTAATCCTACGCCTGTAATTGGAGGTGTGGGATTGATAAAAAATATTAATCAAACTTCTAATCACAAATTTAAAGAAGCGGGCAATTTAGTTTATATTATTGGAGATACTACAGGTCACTTGGGACAAAGTATTTTGTGTTATGATATACTTAATCTTAAAAAAGGTGAACCACCGCCATTAGAATTAGAGAAAGAGATAAAAAACGGTAAATTTATAATTGAAGTTATAAAACAAAACTTAATACAATCCTCGCATGATGTTTCTTCTGGTGGAATTATTCTATCTATCCTTGAAATGTGTATTCCATCTAAAATTGGTATTAACTTAAATATAGATAAATTGGGCTTTCAACTAATTAAATATTTATTTGGCGAAGATCAATCAAGATATGTTATAGAAGTTAAGCCAGAAAATGAAGCTGTGCTACTGAAAAATATGAAAAATAAAGCCGTTAGTTACGAGAAAATAGGAAAAACTATCAAAGAAAAATATATTCATATTAATAATAAATATAAATTAGATTTAAATAATTTAATTGAATTACATAATAAATGGTTTAAAAATTATAATAAAT
>CENP01042599.1_pt1 | contig 83624 bp, 70 predicted proteins | sample 361281 | NCBI WGS metagenome assembly CENP01 (sample SAMEA2591122, study PRJEB7988) | marine metagenome | biome: marine biome (ENVO:00000447); feature: deep chlorophyll maximum layer (ENVO:xxxxxxxx); material: saline water (ENVO:00002010), including plankton (ENVO:xxxxxxxx) | depth 70 m
GATCAAATTATTGCTGAGATTGACAGCGATAAAGCAACTCTTGAACTACCTGCAGAGCATTCTGGAGTAATTACATTAAAAGCAGACGAAGGAGATGTTGTTCAAGTTGGGCAAGTGGTTTGTCACATCGATATTTCTGCTAAAGGTTCTCCAAAAGAAACCTCTGCTACAAAGCCTGTAGAAATTGTCGAAGATAAAAAAGAAGTATCACAGCCAGTTATTGATACTAAATCAGATGTTTTAAGTCCCGCTGCAAGAAAAATTGCAGAGGAAAAAAATATTGATATCAACCAGATTACTGGTACCGGAAAAGCTGGTAGAATTACAAAACAGGATGTTTTACTTGGCAAACCTGCCATGGGTAAGTTTAATAATTCAAATAGATCAGAATCTAGAAATAAATTATCGATGCTTAGAAGAAAGGTTGCTGAAAGACTAGTGACTGTTAAGAATGAAACAGCGATGCTCACAACTTTTAATGAAGTTGATATGTCTTCGATATTTGAATTAAGAAAAAAATATAAAGAAAAGTTTAAGGAAAAACACGGAGTTAATCTTGGATTTATGTCTTTTTTCACGCTAGCTAGTGTAAGAGCACTTAAAGAATTCCCAGCTGTAAACTCAATGATTGACGGCTCTGAGATGATTTCTTATAGTTATTGTGATATTAGTATTGCAGTTTCAGGTCCAAAGGGTCTAATGGTTCCAGTCATAAGAAGTGCTGAAGAACTAAAATTTAAAGGAGTTGAATTAGAAGTAAAAAGACTTGCTGAAAGAGCTAGAGACGGTCAAATTACAGTAGATGAAATGACTGGAGGTACTTTTACAATTTCTAACGGAGGAGTTTTTGGTAGCATGTTATCTACTCCGATTATCAATCCTCCTCAAAGTGCTATACTTGGAATGCATAATATAGTTGAAAGACCAATTGCTGTCAATGGAAAAGTTGAAATTAAACCTGTAATGTATTTAGCTCTTTCATATGACCACAGAATCATTGACGGTAAAGAAAGCGTTGGTTTCTTGGTGCATATAAAAGAGGCACTTGAAAATCCAGCAGAAATTCTTATGAATAATAAAATTGAAGAAGCTTTAGAGCTTAATTAATCTAATTATGAGTTTTACGGATACTCATACCCATTTATATCTCGAACAATTTAATGATGATATAGACTCAGTAATAGAGAATTCGATTTCTTCTAACGTAAATAGATTGTTTTTACCTGCAATAAACTCCTCATATACGGAATCCATGTTTCTCTTAAAAGAAAGATACCCAGAAAATATTTTTCTAATGTCAGGACTTCATCCTTGTTATGTTGAGGCAAATTTTCTAGACGAAATTAAACATGTTGAAATGATTATTAATGAAAATGAGATTGTTGCTGTTGGTGAAATAGGAATAGATCTTTACTGGGATAAAACTAATTTAGAAATTCAAATAGAAGCTTTTGAGTCTCAAATTTCTATTGCCAATAATCATAATCTACCAATAGTAATACATTGTAGAGAATCTTTTGATGAAATTTATAATGTTTTGAATAAAAACAAAGTTAATAATGGAGGAATATTTCACTGCTTTTCAGGTGATTTGTCTCAGGCAAATAAAATTATTGATATGGGTATGAAACTTGGGATCGGAGGAGTTGTCACATTTAAAAATGGAAAAATTGATAAGTTTTTAAATAATATTGAAATAAGTAATATTGTTTTGGAAACCGACTCACCATATTTATCTCCAGCACCACTTAGGGGAAAAAGAAATGAGAGTTCAAACATAAAATACATCGCAGAAAAATTATGTGATATTTATAATCTTTCATTTCATGAAATTGCTAAAATTACTACCCAAAATTCTAAAGATGTTTTTGGGTTTTAATTCTTAAAAAAACAACGTTTTATATTTTATATTTTCTATTTTTTTCATTTTATTTGTTAGTTGTGCTTAGAGAGGTGGCCGAGTGGTCGAAGGCGCACGCCTGGAAAGTGTGTATACATCTAAAGTGTATCGAGGGTTCGAATCCCTTCCTCTCTGCAGAATATTTAATTTATGCGATATATTTTTATATCTTTAACACACTAAAATATTAAAAAAAAAAAGATGAAAAGATTACTTAGTTTATTGGGAATATTATTATTAATATTTGTTCAGCAAATTCAAGCATTTCCTATTCAAGATGATATGGAAATGATGGAGCAGGATTCAGTTCAAACAACTGATGTAGTTGAAATGGAAGAACCTGTAATGGAAGAACCTGTAGAAGAAGAGCAATTAAATTTTCACCAAGAACTTAAAAAGAGATTTATTGAGGGTGGACCTGGATTTATGGGAATTGTTCTACTTTGTTTAATTCTTGGTTTAGCAATTGCTATTGAAAGAATTATATATCTCAACCTATCAACTACAACTGATTCAAGCAAATTAACAAGCGATGTTGAAGCCGCTATGAAGTCTGGTGGAGTTAATGCAGCTAAAGAGGTTTGTAGAAATACACCTGGACCAGTTGCATCAATATTTTATCAAGGTTTAGATAGGTCAGGTGAAGGTATTGAGTCAGCTGAAAAAGCTGTAATCGCTTATGGTGGTGTTCAAATGGGCCAATTAGAAAAAAATGTTTCTTGGATTTCTCTATTTATTGCACTTGCTCCAATGCTTGGTTTCATGGGTACAGTAATTGGTATGATTCAAGCCTTTGATAAAATTGAAGCAGCTGGTGATATGCAACCATCTCTTGTTGCTGGTGGTATTAAAGTTGCACTTTTAACAACTGTATTTGGATTAATTGTTGCTATCATTCTACAGATTTTTTACAATTATATAATTGCAAAAATTGATAGCATTGTGAATGATATGGAAAATGCATCAATTGACCTAATGGATATATTAGTAAATAATAAGAAATAATTATGAACTATAATATACTTAAATACACAGCTTTAGGACTATCTCTACTGGGTATTCTATTTGTTCTACTTATTCTGGCAGATAACCTTTTTGGTATCGACATGATATTATATAATGCGTATGTTGTTCTTTTCATCATTGTTTCATCTGTATTATATTTTGGAATAAAAAATATGGTTGGAAACAAGTCTAGCCTTACGAGTACTTTGAAAGGAGTTGGATCGTTTTTAGGGTTATTCCTTGTTTGCTTTTTAATAGCTTCCGGAGAGGAGACTTTAATGAGAGAAGGAAAAATACTATCTGCTACAAGTTCTAAATTTATCGGAGCGGCATTATTCATGTTTTATACGTTGATAGTTATAGCCAGTGGAACAATGTTGTTTTTTGGATTTAAAAACAGAAAATAAATAATTATGGCAAGAAGATCATCACCTGAAGTTAATGCAGGATCAATGGCGGATATAGCTTTTCTGTTATTAATATTTTTTTTAGTCACTACAACAATAGAAACTGATTCTGGAATTAGTAGAAAACTTCCTCCAATGGAAGAGTCTGAAGAAGATGTTGTTATTAAACAAAAAAATATTTTTACTGTTTTAATAAACGGTAAAGATCAACTGTTAGTGGAAGATGAATTAATGGATTTAGAAGAACTGAGAGAATCAGCAATTGAATTCTTGGATAATGGTGGTGGTACAGGAGAGGATGTGTGTAATTACTGTAAGGGGAAGAAAGACCCAAAATCTTCAGACAATCCTGATAAAGCCATTATTTCTCTAAAAAATGAGAGGGAAACTTCTTATGCAACTTATATTTCCGTTCAAAATGAATTAGTTGCCGCATATACTCATCTTAGAAATGTTCGAGCTCAAGAATTATATGCTGAGAGTTACTCTGAAATGATGAAGAATTATAAGGACGTTAATTGGCCAGGCAATCGAGATAAACTTAAGGAAAATATTAATAGACTTAGAAAAGAATACCCACAAAAACTTTCTGAAGTTCAATAAAATATTATAAATAGGATGTCAAAATTTAATAAAAAGAAAAAAGGAGATTTACCCGCTGTAAATACAGCTTCGCTTCCTGATATTGTTTTTATGCTTTTATTCTTTTTTATGGTTGCTACTGTAATGAGAGATAACGAGTTAAAAATTAAAAATGAATTACCAGCTGCTAACGAAGTCGAAAAACTAGATAAAAAAGAGTTAGTAATGTACATATATGCAGGAAAACCAAATTTTGGCTATCAATCTAAATTTGGTACCGAGGCTAGATTACAGCTTAACGACAAGTTTTCAGAAGTCTCTGACATACCAGCTTTTATATATGCAGAAAGAGAATCAAAGAGGGAAGAGTTAAGGCCTTTTTTAACCACAGCACTAAAGGTTGATAAAGAAACTAATATGGGTATTGTTGGTGATATAAAACAGGAGCTCAGAAAAGTTAACGCTTTGAAGATAAACTATACCACAAGGATTGGTGATGTTTCATTAAACAAGCAGTAAAACTATATTTCTTTTCTTAACCTTGCAACGGGAATGTTAAGCTGTTCTCTGTATTTTGCAACTGTTCTTCTTGCTATTTTATAACCCTTCTCATTGAGAATTTTAACAAGCTTTTCATCTGTTTCAGGTTTTCTTTTATTCTCATTTTGAATAATCTTTTCAAGGATTTTCTTAATTTCTATTGTTGAGATTTCTTCCCCGCTTGTTGTTTTCATTGATTCACTAAAGAACTCTTTTAATAATTTTGTTCCATATGGAGTGTCAACATACTTACTATTAGCTACTCTAGAAATTGTAGATATATCCATTTCTATTTCATTAGCAATATCTTTAAGAATCATAGGTTTTATATTCCTTTCATCTCCGCTTAGAAAATACTCCTTTTGATAATTCATTATTGCTTGCATTGTTATCATTAGGGTTTGCTGTCTTTGTTTTACAGCATCTATAAACCACTTGGCTGAATCAAGTTTTTGTTTAATAAATTGAATAGCCTCTTTTTGAGATTTAGATTTATTTTTTTCAAGTTTATATCCCTTAAGCATTTCATCATAATCTCTCGAGATATTCAGAGTTGGGCTATTTCTATAGTTAAGATCAAGCGTAAGCTTATTATTTTCAATCGCTATTTTAAAATCTGGAATCACCTGCTCAATTGGCTTTCCTCCACCTGAGTAAGAACCTCCTGGTTTTGGATTAAGCTTTGATATTAATGAAATTACTTCTTTAAGCTCGGACTCATCAATCGAATACTTATTCATCAACTTTTTAAAGTGCTTTTTTGAGAATTGCTCAAATGAATTTTTGATAATTTCAATAGCTAAATCAACATATTTAGTTCTTTTTTTTCTTTTTAATTGGATAATTAAACATTGTTGAAGATTAAGCGCTCCAACCCCAGGTGGATCAAAATCCTGAACTATATTTAGCACATCCATTAATTCGTCTTCATCTACAAAAAGATTTTGAGTAAAAGCTAGATCATCAACAATTTCTTCTAATTCTAGTCTAATATATCCAGACTCGTCTATGCTACCAACCAAAAATTCGGCAATTTTCATTTTTTTTTGGTCAAGGCTTATTGGTTTTAGTTGTCCAAGTAAATGTTGAGTAAAAGAAATACCCGACGAAAAAGGAATGTTTTTATCTTCTGCTTTACCAGAATTATTTGAACTTAGTTTGTATGATGGTGTATCATCATAATTTAAATAGTCGTCAATATTAATATCATCAGAATCAGAGAAATCATCATTACTTTCTTGTTGATTGTCATCGTCAGAATTTTGTCCCTGTTCAAGTGCTGGATTTTCCTCAATTTCCCGCTGAATCTTTTGTTCAAAATCTAATGTGGGAAGTTGTATCAACTTCATAAGTTGAATTTGCTGAGGAGATAACTTCTGTGATAATTTTAATTTTAGATATTGTTTCATTTTGATTAAAATTCAGCATTTTGAGGGGTTCTTGGAAATGGGATTACATCACGAATATTTGACATCCCTGTTGCAAACATAACAAGCCTCTCAAAGCCTAATCCAAATCCAGAGTGAACAGCCGTTCCATATTTTCTTAAATCTGTATACCACCATAATTCTTTTTCATCTATACCAACTTCTTTAATTTTATTCAATAGAACATCCAATCTCTCCTCTCTCTCAGAACCTCCAACAATTTCACCAATACCAGGGAATAATATATCCATAGCCCTAACTGTTTTTTCATCATCATTTAGCCTCATATAGAAAGATTTGATTTTTGCAGGATAATTATAAATTATTACTGGACAATTAAATTCTTTTTCTACAAGAAATCTTTCGTGTTCACTTTGTAAATCAGCTCCCCATTCATCGATTAAATATTTAAATTTCTTCTTTTTATTAGGCTTACAGTTTCTTAAAATTTCAAATGCTTCATTGTAGGTAATAATTTTAAAATCATTTTCAATTACAAACTTTAGTTTTTCGATTAAAGTAAGTTCACTTCTCTCATTTTGTGGTTTTTGTTTTTCTTCACTTATAAGTCTATTTTCTAAAAATTTTAAATCTTCGATATTATTATTAACTATATAAGTAAGAATATATTTTAAAAAATCTTCAGCAAGTTTCATGTTCCCATTAATGTCCATAAATGCAACTTCAGGCTCAATCATCCAGAATTCAGATAAGTGTCTAGAAGTATTTGAATTTTCAGCTCGAAAAGTTGGTCCAAAGGTATATACTTTACCCATTGACATTGCATAAGCTTCAGCCTCTAATTGACCTGAGACTGTGAGGTTGGTTTCTTTACCAAAAAAATCTTTTTTAAAATCAATTTTACCGTTATCATCTATTGGTGTATTTTTTATATCTAATGTAGACACCCTAAATTGTTCACCAGCACCTTCTGCATCACTTGCTGTAATTATAGGAGTATGAACATAGTAAAAGCCATTATTTTTAAAATACTGATGAATTGCAAAAGATAAATTTGATCTAATTCTCATCACCGCTCCAAATGTATTTGTCCTAGTTCTCAAATGAGCATTTTCTCTTAGAAACTCAAAAGAATGTTTCTTCGGTTGTATTGGGTATGTTTCAGGATTAGAATCTCCTAAAATTTCACACCTATCTACTTTTAATTCAATATTTTGCTGAGAGCCTTGACTGCTTACTAAAGATCCGCTAACATTAATAGCCGCCCCGGTGGAAATCGCTTTCAAAATTTCATCATCCGTATTTTCAAAATCAATCACACATTGAAGATTACCTAAACCAGACCCGTCATTTAATGCAATAAATCGATTGGCTCTAAATGTTTTAACCCAGCCTGAAATAGATACTTTTTTATTTAAAAACTTATTAGAATGTAAAATATCATTTATCGAAACTTCATTCATTTCAAATTATTTATTCAAATATATGTTTTTGAAAGTTAATATTATAATTCCTCTTGATCTGAAAGTATCTTAATTTTAGGTTCTTTTAGTACTTTTTCATTTGCTATAGATCTTTCAAGGGATAAAAGTAAAGAAGGCAGTAATAATAAATTAGAAAGCATTGCAAGAAGAAGTGTTCCTGAAACTAGCGCACCAAGAGCAACGGTCCCCCCAAAATTTGAAACAATGAAAACTGAGAAACCAAAAAATAAAACAATTGATGTGTAAAACATACTTAATCCAGTTTCCCTGACTGAGTTATACACAGATTTTTTTATTTGCCACTTATTATCTTGAAGTTCTTGTCGATATTTTGCAAGAAAATGTATTGTATCGTCTACTGAAATACCAAAGGCAATACTAAAAATTAGAATTGTTGAGGGTTTTATAGCAATACCAATAAAACCCATAAGTCCAGCTGTTATAAGTAAGGGTAATAAATTAGGAATAAGAGAAATAATTATCATTCTGAAATTCCTAAACAAATATGCCATAAATAACGATATCAGAAAGATTGCAAGTCCTAATGACCAAACCAAGTTATCAACTAAAAAATAAGTTCCTTTTTGGAAAAGATATGCCTTTCCGGTTAAAAATACTTCGTATCTGTCAGGAGGCAAAAACTTGTCTATTTTTTCATTCAATTCTTCTTCAATTCTTTCCATTCTTTCAATTTTCATGTCCTTCATGAATGTAGTTATTCTGGTATATTGAGCTGTACTATCAATGTAAGGCTTAAGAAGGTCAACATCTCCAGAAACATTAGAATTTTTAACATAAGATGCTATAAAAGTTTCTTCTTGCTTTGTTGGAACCTGATAATATTTTGGATTACCATTATAAAAAGCTTGTTTTGAATATTTCACCCCATTAACCAAAGAAATTGGTGTAGATAATTCAGGGAATTCAGAAATTGCATTTTGAACTTTCTCTAAATTTCTTATTGTTGACAGTCTACGAACTGACTCTTTCCTACCCCCATCAATATATATTTCTAGTGGTAGAATTCCGTTAAATTCCTTTTCATAATACATTATATCATCAAAAAATTCGGTATTTCTTGGCATATCATCAATAAAGCTTCCAGAGATTTCGATTTTATATATACCAATGATACTAACCGCTAACATGATTATAGAAATAATATAAACTTCAATCCTTTTATTTTTAACAACACTGACCATCCAATTTAATAGTTTATTAATCCATTGTCTATTTTGATGTTTTAGGTGCTCCTCTTTAGGCATAGGTAAGAAGCTGTAAACAATCGGAATAATCAATAAACATAGAATAAAAATTGATAAAATACTTAGTGATGCTACCAATCCAAATTCAGAGAGTAGTTTACTATTTGTTGTAATAAATGTTGCAAATCCAGATGCAGTTGTTACATTAGTCATTAGAGTTGCATTTCCTATCTTAGTAATAACTTTATCTAATGCTATTTGTTTGTTGCCGTGTATATTGAGCTCTCGCTGATATTTGTTGATTAGAAAAATACAGTTAGGCATTCCGATTACAATTATTAACGGAGGAATTATAGCTGTTAACACCGTCAACTCGTAGCCCAATAATCCAACAATTCCGAGGGTCCACATAACGCCTATTGAAACTGTAAAAACGGAAATAATAGTTGCTCTGAATGACCTAAAAAATAAAAAGAAGATAATAGATGTAACTAAAACAGCAAGAATGAGAAACTTACCTAATTCTGCTTTAATTGTCTGAGAGTATTTAGTCCTTACATATGGCATCCCAGAAATTCTTACATCAAGATTATATTTTTCTTCAAATGATTTTACCCTCGGCTCTAGAATATTTACAACAAACTCTTCCCTTTTGACCGTATTTACAACCTCTGTTCTTAGATTGATTGCTGTTCGAACAGCCTTTGTTTCAGAATTAATCAAAAACTTATCATAAAAAGGAGATTTACTAAAAATCTCTTCTTTAAGTAAATCAAGTTGAGATTTATTTGTAATCGAGTCTTCTATAAACGGCTCTATGAAAAACTGTCTTGAAGATTTGTTTTTTTTAAGTTTTTGAAGATCTCCAAAGGCAATTACTGTGGATACATCTGGGTGATCTTTGAAGCTTTGAGACAGATTATTCCATGCATTTAATTTTTCAATTGTAAAAAGAGTAGAATCTTTTACTGAGATAACTATTAGATTACCCTCTTCACCAAATTTATCAGTAAATTTTTTATACTTAATATTTTCAGGATGTGTTTCAGGAAGTAAGTTAGCTTCAGTGTAAGTAAACCTTATATTATCCCAATTAGTACTAAAAAAAAAGGTAGCCAACCCAAGAGAAAAAATAATAAGAATCCTATTATTTAGAATTAACTTTGAGATTTTTTTCCAAAATCCAGAAAAAATATACTTAAACATTTAATTTGATTGCTGTTATAAAGATAGTAATTACTAGTTGTCAAAAAGTGAAAAAATAGAAATTTATAGGGTCATTATTTCTTGCTGCTTTTTTTCAAAAATTTGATCTACTTTTTTTATGTTTTTATTAGTAATTTCTTGAATATCAAGCTCTGAGTTCTTTTTTAGATCTTCAGAAAAATCACATGATTTTTTTATCTCATTATTAGCATCTTTCCTCGCATTTCTAATAGCAATTTTAGCTTCTTCAATTTCGCTTTTTGCTTGTTTTACCAGCTCTCTTCTTCTCTCTTCAGTCAGAGTTGGTACATTAATTATAATATTTTCTCCGTTATTCATTGGGTTGAAGCCAAGATTTGCTACTTCAATTCCTTTTTCGATTTCTTGCAGCATAGTTTTGTCCCACGGTTGAATTATTAATGTTCGGCCATCTGGTGTATTTACATTAGCAACCTGCGAAATTGGAGTGCTTGTTCCGTAATAATCAACAAATACATTTGTTAGCATATTTGGGTTTGCTTTTCCAGCTCTGATATTTAAAAGTTTTTTTTCAAGATGAGATATAGCATTTGACATCGAGTCTTTTGCTAAATCAAATATAATTTCTAAATCTTCATTCATATTTAAGTTTTATAAATTGACCAATGTTCCTACATTTTCACCATTAAGAACTTTTAATAAATTATTCTCTTGATTCATATCAAATACAATAATTGGAAGTTTATTTTCATGACTTAATGTAAATGCTGTCGTATCCATGATTTTCAGACCTTTACTAATAGCTTCTTTAAAGGTGATTTTTTCAAATTTAAATGCATCAGAATTCTTGTTAGGATCTTCATTGTAAATACCATCGACTCTAGTTCCTTTAAGAATTACGTCAGCTTCAATTTCAATAGCTCTAAGAACAGCAGCAGAATCAGTAGTGAAGTACGGGTTTCCTGTACCAGCACTAAAAATCACAATTCTTTTTTTATCTAGATGTCTTAATGCTTTTCTCTTTATGTATGGCTCAGCAACCTTATTAACATTTATTGCACTTTGTAATCTTGTCGGTATCCCAATATTCTCAAGAGTGTTCTGTAGTGCTAGACCGTTAATAAGTGTAGCTAACATACCCATGTAATCTCCTTGAACCCTGTCAATTTTAAATTCGTTGTTAAAACCTCGGTATATATTTCCACCACCGATTACTATTGCAATTTCAACCCCCTTATCATAAATCTTTTTAATTTCATTGGAGTATTTAATTAAGATCTCTGGGTCAATTCCTCCTGCTTTATCTCCTACTAAAGCTTCGCCTGAAAGTTTAAGTAGAATTCTTTTGTACCTCATTTGAAATAATGTATTTCAAACAAATATACTACACATTTAGTGTGAAAAAAAATAAGAAATATACTTAGCCTATAGAAACTCTACTGTATGAAGTAATTTTAGTTTCAGTACTAAATGATGATAAGTATTGCGAGACACTTTGCTTACTATCTTTGATAAAAGCTTGATGAATTAAAGTATTATCCTTGAAGAATCTTTTTAATTTACCTTGAGCAATTTTGTCAAGCATTTGTTCTGGTTTGCCTTCAGCTCTAAGTTGGTCTTTAGCAATCTCAATTTCTTTTTCAATAACTGCAGAATGAACACTATCCTCGTCTAGTGCAATCGGATTCATAGCTGCAATTTGCATAGAAATATCTTTTGCAGCTATTTCAATATTTTCACATTTGTTAGAAAAACCTACTAGTGAAGAAATTTTATTACCAGCGTGTATATAAGTCCCAACAAAATCAGCATCAATCCTGCTAAAGTCATTAATCTGAATTTTTTCACCGATAACACCTGTCTGTTCGATAAGCTTTTCTTCGATGCTCATTCCATCAATGTCAGATTTTAATAATTCTTCTTTAGTTCTGCAATTTAATCCGGCAGAGGCAATCTTGTGAGCTAGACTGATAAAATCTTCATTTTTCCCAACAAAGTCAGTTTCACAAGCAAGTACAATACCTACCCCTGAAGAATTATCTTCATTAGCAATTGCAATTGCAACCCCCTCTGATGATTCTCTATCAGCTCTCTTAGCCGCAACTTTTTGCCCCTTTTTTCTTAAAATTTCGATTGCAGCATCAAAATCACCATTTGATTCAACTAGTGCTTTCTTGCAATCCATCATTCCAGCACCGGTTGTTTTTCTTAATTTATTTACTTCAGCGGCAGTTACTTTTACCATGATTTACTTTTTTGATTTTTTACTTTTTTTCTTTGTCTCTTTTTCTTCAGCTGGGGCCTCTTCAGCAACAGCTTCTTCCACTGGGGTCTCTTCAGAAACAGCTTCTTCCACTGGAGTTTCTTCAACAACAGTTTCTTCCACTGGGGCCTCTTCAGCAACAGCTTCAGTTTCTTTATCTTGAGTTTCTTCTTTATCTTTTCCTGAATTTCTTTCTACTAAACCTTCCTGAATTGCAGAACCAACATGTTCTAAAATTTTGGAAATAGATTTTGAAGCGTCATCATTTGCTGGAATCACATAGTCTATTCCACGTGGATCAGAATTAGTATCCACCATCGCAAATATTGGTATATTAAGTTTTTGTGCTTCCTTAACGGCGATTTTTTCTCTTAAAATGTCTACGATAAATATTGCACCAGGTAATCTAGTCATATTAGAAATTGACCCAAGATTTTTCTCTAATTTTTCTCTCAACCTTCCAATTTGAAGCTTTTCTTTTTTTGATAAAGAATTAAAAGTTCCGTCTTGTTTCATTCTGTCAATTGATGACATTTTTTTAACAGCCTTTCTAATAGTTACGAAGTTTGTTAGCATACCACCAGGCCATCTTTCAGTAATGTAGGGCATATTAATTTTCTTCGAAGATTCTGAAACGATATCTTTTGCTTGTTTTTTTGTTGCAACAAATAATATTTTTCTCCCTGATGAAGCAATTTTTTTCAATGCGTTAGAGGCTTCTTCTAGCTTTGCAACGGTTTTGTAAAGATTTATGATATGAATCCCATTTCTTTCCATATAAATATATGGAGACATATTTGGATTCCATTTTCTTGTTAGGTGACCAAAGTGTACACCTGCTTTAATTAATTCTGAAACTTGTTCTTTTCCCATTTTTTTTAGTTTACGTTCTTGTTTATTAGCAATACTTAAGTGGTATAAATTTAATTTTAAGCCTTAAATATTTAGATGCTAAACTAATTTTATATTATCTCTTAGAGAACTGGAATTTTTTCCTAGCTTTCTTCTGACCAAACTTCTTTCTTTCAACCATTCTTGGATCTCTTGTCAATAAACCAAGAGGCTTCAGAAGTTCACGATTTTTTTCATCAACCTCACATAATGCACGGGAAATTGCTAGTCGAATAGCTTCAACTTGACCAGTCATACCTCCACCATATACATTTACAGTCATGTCAAATTTGTTAACATTGTCACATACATTAAAAGGTTGGTTTATTTTGAATTGATGAGCTGAGGTTGGAAAATAATCTTTCCAATCTTTTGTATTAACAGTAAAGTTGCCTTTACCTTTTTTTAAATAGATTCTTGCAACCGATGTTTTTCTTCTACCAATTTTATGTACAACTGTATCCATTAATTAACTTTATTTAAATCGATTGATGATGGCTTTTGAGCCTCAAACTTATGATTAGAATCAGCAAAAACATGAAGGTTTCTAAAAAGATCAGCTCCTAACTTATTTTTAGGAAGCATTCCCTTAACTGATTTCTCTATAATAGAATTAGGATTTTTTTCAAACTGCTCGGTAGCATTTAGTGATCTTTGACCACCGGGGTAACCAGTATATCTTATATATATTTTTTGCTCCCACTTGTTTCCTGTAAGATTAATTTTCTTAGAATTGATAACGATAACATTATCACCGCAATCAACATGAGGAGTAAAATTAGGTTTGTGTTTACCTCTTAATAGAATAGCAACCTTAGAAGCTAATCTACCTAAATTTTGACCATCAGCATCTACCAAAACCCAGTTCTTATTAACTGTTTTATTATTTGCTGAAACTGTTTTAAAACTTAATGTATCCAAAATTCTATTTTTTTCGGTCTCTCAAAAGAGCATGCAAATCTACAATTATATATTTTATTAGCAAATAGATGAAGAAATTTTTTTTCTTGAAAGACTTTATCAGGTTATTAATGTGCTTCTAACCAGTTTAATCCATAATTTAAATCCACGGTAAGAGGAACATTTACTTCGAATGCTTTTTCCATTTCATTTTTTGTTAATTCTATCATCTCATTCAATTCAGGCTTAAAAACATCAAAAACTAATTCATCATGTATCTGTAAAAGCATCTTACTTTTATAATTTCCTTTAGATAATTTTTTTTGAATATTTATCATTGCAATTTTTATTATATCTGCTGCGCTTCCCTGAACAGGTGCATTTATAGCATTCCTTTCTGCAGCCCCTCTAACCACACTATTTTGAGAATTTATATCCTTTAAATATCTTCTCCTTCCTAAAACAGTTTCTACATAACCATTATTTCTTGCAAATGAAATTTGATTATTAATGTATTGTTTGAGTTTTGGATATTTTTCAAAATATTTTTCAATCAGCTCCTTAGATTCTGTTCTATTGAGATTTGTTTGATTACTTAAACCAAAAGCAGAAACACCATAGATAATACCAAAATTTACAACTTTAGCATTAGATCTTTGTTCCTTTGAAACTTTATTTATTGGAACATTAAAAACTGCAGAGGCTGTTGAGGCGTGAATGTCTTCCTTATTTTTAAAAGCATTCATCATATTTTCCTCATTGCTAAGAGATGCTATAATTCTTAACTCAATTTGTGAGTAATCTGCAGCCATTAAAAAATAATCTTTGTTTCTTGCAATGAATGCTTTTCTTACCTCTCGACCTCTATTTGTTCTTATCGGAATATTTTGGAGATTTGGATTAATACTACTCAACCTGCCTGTGGATGCAACAGTTTGCACATATTCTGTATGAATTCTGTTTGTGGATTTATCGAGTTGTTTGGGAAGTGAATTTATGTATGTATTTAGTAATTTCGATATACTTCTGAATTTTAAAACTAATTTCACTAAATCACTCTTTGATGAAAGTTCATTTAAAACTTCTTCTGATGTTGAGTACTGCCCAGTTTTGGTTTTTTTTGGGTTACTGATTATTTTCATTTTATCAAATAAAACCTCACCAAGCTGTTTTGGAGATGAAATATTGAATTCTTCCCCAGCTAATTCATATATTTCTTTTGTGATATCTTCCAATTCGATGGTTGTTCTTTCTGACAATTTTTTCAAAAACTTTACGTCTAAATTTATTCCCTCAATTTCCATTTTAGCTAGGGTTTTTAAAAGGGGAATTTCGATTTCGTTGTAAAGCTTAGTCTGATTAAACCTCTCTAAATCAGATTTTAATAAATTTTTCAACTTATATGTAAGGCAAGAAACTTCGTAATCCTTTAATTCTTCGAACTTCTTATTTACAGAAACATTGAGATAATTATTTGATAAATTAATTAAATCATGACTTATGTCTGGATTAATTAAATAATGTGCAAGTTTTATATCAAAGATGTCACCAAGAATGGTAATTTTCTTTGTGTTTAGAATTTTAATTTCAAATTTTAGATCGTTTGATATTTTAGCTATTTTATCATTCTCAAAAAATATTTTGATTATTTCATCAAACTTTTTAATATCACTTTTTAAGACATAGCAAACATCATTTTGCCAACAAAATGAAATGGATTTTAATGTTGTTTCATAATCCCCATTTTTTTCAGTGTACAGATGATAACTTACCTCCGTTTGTTGCTCTAATTTTTTTAAAAATAATTTAACTGAAACATCAGATTCAATGTGTTGATAAATTATACTTAATTTTCCCTTATCATGGGCTTTAATATTGTTTTCAAAAAGGTTGAATTGACCATAGCCCGGATTCAAATCAATATTATTTTCTTTCTTTATTTTTTGTGGTTCAGATTTATTTTTTTCATTGTTTATTGAAAAAATTGAATTTAAAGAGCTGATAATTCTTCTAAACTCTAGTTCTTCAAATATTTCCTTAGCTTTATCAAGATTGGTAACATTTAATTTTAATTCCTCAATGTTATAATCAATAGGAACATCAGTGATTATTGTTGCTAATTTTTTTGAAAGAATACCAAGTTCTTTATTTTTTTCAATTTTTTCTTTAAGCTTTCCTTTTAATTCAGTGGTATTTTGTAGCAAGCCTTCTAATGAACCAAACTCTTTTAAGAATTTTTTTGCCGTCTTATCTCCAACACCAGGTAAACCAGGAATATTATCAACTGAATCTCCTTTCATCGCTAAAAAATCAATAACCTGAGATGTTTGAGAAATTTCAAATTTTTCTAGAACTTCATTTACACCCCAGATTTCATAACCCCCTCCAAAAACTGGACGATACATATAAATTGACTCATCAACAAGTTGAGCAAAGTCTTTGTCAGGAGTCACCATATATGTCTCAAAATTTTCAGATTTTACTTTTTTTGCAATTGTTCCTATAATATCATCAGCCTCAAAGCCTTCTTTAACTAAAACGGAAATATTCAGAGATTTTAAAATTTCTTCAATAATCGGGACAGAAATTTTGATTGCCTCAGGTGTCTCATCGCGATTAGCTTTATATTGATCAAATATTTTGATTCTGTCTTGACTACCACCTTTGTCAAAGCAAACTGCTAAATAATCAGGGCTTTCTCTTTTTATAACATCAAAAAGTGAATTAGTAAATCCTAAAATTGCAGATGTGTCTAAGCCTTTAGAATTGATTCTTGGATTTTTGATAAATGCGTAATAGCCTCGAAATATTAAAGCGTAGGCATCAATAAGAAATAATCTTTTTTTTTTATTCATTTATCCCTGTTTGTGATAATATGGGGAGTCAAAATTTAAATTGCCTTCTTTGTTGTATTGAGTCATACTAAAACCTTTCTGTATTGAAAATGTTCCTGTTTCTCCCTTTTTATTTAATGCAATATAACCAACCTGAAAGTTTTTGTAATTACTGTTGGGTTTCTTAACAATTCGGTCGACAGCTATTTGACAAGCCTCACCAGGCGAATATCCCTGTCTCATTAGTTCAACAACTAAAAAGCTACCTACTGTTTTTAAAACCTCTTCACCTAATCCAGTTGCAACCGCGCCACCAACTTTATTATCAATAAATAGTCCTGAACCAATAATAGGAGAATCACCTACTCTTCCTTGCATTTTATAAGCTAATCCACTTGTAGTACAACCTCCGCTTATATTTTGGTCTTTATCTATTGCCAGTATTCCTATTGTATCATGATTTTCAATATTGATAATAGGTTTATATTGTTCATTTTCCTTCCACTTAATCCAGTCTTTTTTTGATTTCTCGGTCAATAGATTTTCCTTTTTAAAACCCATCGAAATAGCAAATTTTTTTGCTCCTTCACCAGCTAACATTACGTGTGGAGTTTTTTCCATTACCATTCTTGCAACAGAAATTGCGTGCTTTATCTCCTTAAGATAAACTACAGAGCCACAATTTCCATAATAATCCATAATACATGCATCAAGAGTAACATTTCCTTCCCTATCTGGAAGTCCCCCAATTCCAACGGATTGACCTTCTTTGTTTGCTTCCTCAACTCTACAACCTTGCTCAACGGCATCAAGTGAATTTCCGCTAGATGATAAAATCTCCCATGCTCTTTTAGTGACATTTTTAACATCCCAGGTTGCAATCACTATGGGAAAGTTAGATAAACTGTTGTTTGAATAAGTTTTATCAATTTTAAGACCGAGTCCAAGTGAAGCAATCCCAGTGCTTTTAATAAAACTTCTTCTATTCATTTTAAATCAATTTTTGCTTAGATAAAATTTGTTTTGTAGTAATTGAATAAATTAGTAGGAATACAAAACACAAAACAGCTACCCAGTATGAGGTTATCATTCCAAAAATATCGGCCAGCTTTCCCTGAAGGGGAGGTATAATTGCTCCACCAAGTATCATCATCACTAAAAAAGATGAGCCCTGAGAAGTATATTTTCCAAGACCAGTAATACTTAATGAAAATATACAAGGCCACATTATAGAGCAAAAAAGACCTCCGGTTAAGAACGCAAATAAAGCTATTTCACCTGAACCAAATATTCCGATTAACATGGCAATAACACCAAGTAAACTGAATATCGCCATGATTTTTAAAGCATTATCTTTAGCTAAGTAAAAACCAATAATTTGAATAACAATTAACAATGAAAATATTCCTATTTCTGAAAAAGTCAGAGGGTTACTAAATGCATTTACTGCTATTACCACACCAAATGCTATGAAAGGTGTAATAAATAAAAGAATCTTTTTAAGAGATTCTGAAATATCAAAAGCTCCGATCGATCCAGTCCACCTTCCAATCATTAATCCACCCCAATACAATGCAATATATTTTGCACTTTGAGCCTCATCAAGAACAGGAAGTCCTATTGCATTTATTCCTTCACCAATATCTACCTTTAATAATTCACCAAGATTACTTTGAATAGTTACTTCTACACCCACATAGGTAAATATGGCAAGCATTCCCCAAGCAAGTTGAGGATATTTTAAAGCTCCCCATCCCTCAGAATTTTTACTTGCCGAAGAATTAGCTCTTAATACGAGTGCAAAAACAGAAATCAGACAGATTAATGTTAAAACTAATCTTGTTATTTCTAAATCTTCAACCGAGCTATTTTCAAATGCTGGAGTATAGGAATAGAAAATCCAGCTAAAACAAAGAGTCATTATCAGAGTCATAACAATCAACATTGTTTTAGCCTTTGAGGCAGACTCAAAGGGTTCATCGTTTTTAGCATCGGGAAGTTTTTTTGACAAGTAGAAAAATCCAGCAACTAATAAAAAAGCGATTGCAACTGCAATATATAAACCTTGAACAGAGCTTAATTCAATAACATCCCAGTTAACCTCAGAAGCTGAACCAAATAAAACAAAAGCAATTAGAATTGGGCCAATGGCAGTTCCGAAGGAATTTACTCCACCGGCTAAATTAAGCCTATTTGATCCGGTAGAGGGGTCTCCTAGGGATACTGCAAAAGGATTTGCTGCAGTTTGTTGAAGTGAAAAACCAAGTCCGATGATAAATAATGCGATTAAGACATAATAAAAGACTTGGGTATCTCCTTGCTCAGCACCGTTTACTGATGGATACATTATTAGCGCTCCAAAAATTGAAATAATTAGACCGTAAATAATTCCTTTTTTATAACCCCAGTTGTTTAAAATATCTTTTTTGGAATAGCTTGACCATACAAACAAGATTAAAGCACCTATGAAATAAGCCCCATAAAAGGCAAATTCGACTAGCTGAGCTTGAAATTGATCAATTTGAAAGTAGGTTTTACAGAAAGGAATAAATACACCATTTGATGCTCCAAAAAATCCCCAAAAGAAAAACACAGTTATTAAAGTAAATAATGCAGAATTATTTTGATTTTTCATGATTTAGAAAGGTTAGTTTATTTGTTCTAAAATAATAAAAACCTATGTATAATTAGATTCTTAAATTTTAAAGATTTTAACAATATAGCTTAATTAATTGATTAACATTGATTTAGGTTAAACTTTTATCAAAATACTAATCTTAAAATCTAAATTTTCGAATATTGATTGAACGTGGGGGTGATCTAAAGAAATAAATCCAGGTAGTCATTAAATTCTTTCATTCTAGTGTCTAAGAATTCTTCTTCCTCGAAATTTATTAATACATCTACTAAAGATCTATATCTTTCAATGCCGGAATAAATTTCTTCTGCGTATCTGTTTTTAGCTGAATTACTAAAAGTACTGTAGTAAAATAGATTTTCCTGATATTTTGCAGCTATTTCATCAAATATTTTTCTGGCTTTCTCACCGCTATTTAATCTGTAATATGAACTAATAAACGGCTCTAGGAGTGTATAATATCCGAATTTATCAATCGGCAACTTTTGCATACAATTGTCAAGTATCCTTTCTGCGTCGATAAAATTATTCTCTATTATCAACTGATCAACAAGTCTGGATAAATTGCTTCTGTATGTAATACTGTTTTTTCTAGACTCTACATCTAAATATATATCAATTTCACTATCTGTACCCCAATTCCATTTATTTACTATACTAGTCATCTTTTCAGAATCAATCATACCCATCTCATAGGGGTTTGATTGATCAATTGGGGTTTTTATCGGCACTAATTTATAACACATTCCGTCTAATTGTAAAAAATCTTTCATCCATAAGTAATCTTCATCTCCGAAGGCTCCACCGGTAAAATAAATTGGCCTTTTCCAATTATTGTTAGCTATTATGTCAAGCATTATCAATCTGTTTTTATAAAGAGCTTGTGATTTAATTTTAATAAATATTTCATCTTCAATCAAATCTGAATATTTTTCCCCAACAATTTTATTTTTTAATACATTTTCAACATTTACAGGAATTCTAACGTTTTCAGTTGGTAAAAAATTAGCATTGTAGTCTTGGCTTCTTAAACCGGCAACTTCATATCCCTGTCTCTTTAGAATTTCCCCATATTTGAAGTCCTTTTCATCTTGCGTAATAAAATCTAAGAAAATGTCAACATCAACAGTATCTTGACTAATTTCTTCTTTAATTATATAATCCCTTGTTCCATGTCTATACTTCTCTGACGATAGGCTTGAGGGAATAGGGTCACTTTCGTAAGCTTTTCTTTTCATTTGGTTAATGTACCAATCTGTACTAAGAAGACTCGTATTTACCACCCGAACATCTGTTCTAATTCCCTCGATTTCTTGAGCATACCAAAGAGGAAAGGTATCATTATCCCCTATTGTGAATAGAATTGCATTTTCATCACAAGATTCCAGATAATTAACCGCCATTGCATATGCTGTATATCTGTTACTTCTGTCATGATCATCCCAGTTATTTATTGCTAAATTGAGGGGTACTAGTAAAAGACACAAAATAATCGGAATTATCATTATTCCTTTAAATTTAATTTTTATGAAGAATTTTGACATGTAGTATGTTCCAAGACCAATGATTATTGAAAAAACATAGAAGGATCCAACAACTGAATAGTCTCTTTCTCTAGGCTCGAAGGGCCTTACGTTTGTGTAGACTTGAATCGCTAAACCCGTAAATACAAAAAATAATAATAGAATCCAGAAGTATTCTTTATTTGTCTTATACAGGAAATATAACCCTAGTAATCCTAGCAAAAGTGGTAACATAAAATATGTGTTTCTTGCTTTGTTTTGCAGAACATCAGTGGGTAAATTTTCTTGTGTTACTCCGAGATGCCATTCATCAATAAAATTTATTCCACTTATCCAGTTTCCATTCATATTCATCTTACCTTGAATATCATCCTGTCGACCGGAAAAATTCCACATAAAATAACGCCAATACATATATCCAATTTGATAATCAAATAGATAATATAGATTACTGAATATAGATGGTTTTTCAATATCTAAGAATTGACCATATTGTCTCAAAAAATTATGAAAGTCTTCATAATCAACCTCATTATTATTAATTTTTGATTTAAAATTTCTTATAAATTCAACCAATTCATTCTCAGAAATATATTTAGATTTTATTTTGAAATCCAAATAACCAGAATAGTTAAGATAGTTTTTAGCATGTTCAGAACTCCACATTCTAGGTAATATGGATGCATGCTCAGAGTTAAAATTTTGAACTGCATTTTCGTAGTCATTTACTATTACATATTTATTGTTAACTAAGTCTTTCTCGTATTTTGGATTATCATCTTTGTATGGCTTATTTTTATCTAATCCAGAATACTGATCGGAAAATAATGGTCCATAAAAAAGATAGGTTTTCGGATATTGTTCAAGATTATAGTAAGCTAAAAGTTCTCTTGCATTTGATGGATCGTTTTCATTAACTACTACATCAGCATTTGCACGAATTGGTAAAATTAACCAGGATGAAAAACCAATAAAAATAAATATGAAGCATAGAGTTATAGTGTTTGCTCTTACCATTCCTTTTTTTCTTGTATAGTTTATCAAAAAATAAAATGCATAAACAATAACTATAAAAGCTACTAAAGTTCCTGAATTAAAAGGTAGACCTAAATTATTTACAAATAATAGTTCAATTGCACTAAAAAATTTTAATGTGTTGGGAAGTAATAATTTGAAGACACCCATTAGAATTCCTAATCCAATAATATTAGCAATAAAAAACCCAATAATTGGATTAACTTTTGTTGAGTTTAAAATCGTCTTTTGATTTTTAAAGTAGTAAATCATGACTATTGCTGGGATTACAAGTAATCCCATGAAATGAACTCCAAACGATAGACCAATAACAAAGCAAATAAGTAATAACCATTTATTACCTCTTGAATTATGCATGTCAGCTTCCCATCTTAATCCTAAATAAAAGATAACAGCCATAATCAGCGTAGCCATTGCATAAACCTCAGTTTCAACAGCGCTAAACCAAAAGGTATCTGTAAATGCGAATGCCAGAGATCCAACCAGTGCAGATCCAGAAATTAATATTTGTTTATTTATCGAAGCTTCGCTGGTATTCGTTATTTTTTTTAGTATTAGTATTATTGACCAATACATGAATGAAATGGCAAGTGCACTAGCAAATCCACTCATTAAATTCATTAAAAAACCTATGTTTTCCTTTTCGAATGCAAAAATTGAAAAAATAGCTCCTAACATTTGATATAAGGGAGCTCCAGGGGGATGTCCCACTTGAAGTTTTGCTGATGTGGTTATGTATTCACCGGTATCCCAAAAACCAACAGTTGGCTCAGCGGTCAAATAATAAACGATAAAAGATATCAGAAAACAAACCCACCCGATGATCAAATTAAGTTTTCTATCGTTCATTTTTAAATTTTTTTTTCAAATGTATTAATAAAATACTCTTCTTAAGTTCAATTATTAAACATAATTAATGAAATTATATTGCTGAAATAAAATTTATTTTAAATTTGCAACCTCAATGGCCTATGGTGTAACTGGCAACACGTCTGGTTTTGGTCCAGAAGAGTCTAGGTTCGATCCCTAGTAGGCCAACAAAGAGCAAATATTAGCTAATGAAATAAATTATTGTATATTTGCACAACTGATTAATCAAAATATTATGAGGGGACTAAAAGTCCCCTCTTTTTATAGAGGAATGTTAAAAGAAAAAATAGACTTATTATTATCTGATTGTTTTGATCAAAGACCTGATCTCTTTTTAATAGATTTTTCGATTTCTGAAAATAATGAGATTAGTGTTTCTATTGATGGGGATAATGGAGTAAAAGTTGAAGATTGTATGTTTATCAGTAGAGAAATTGAAGGTAATTTAGATAGGGATGAATTTGATTTTTCTCTTAAGGTGGCATCTTGTGGTGCAACATCACCTCTTATTAAAGCCCGTCAGTACTCAAAGCATTATGGTAGAACACTTTCAATTAAGACATCTGATGACCAGTACGAAGGTAAGTTAACAAGTGCTAATGAAAAGTTTATAAATATTGTTTGGAAAGTAAGAGAGCCCAAACCAATAGGAAAAGGGAAAATCACAGTGGAAAAATCAATTGATATTGATTATAATCAAATTAAAGAAGCAAAAGTAAAAGTAAAATTTTAAAATATGGATAATCTAACGCTAATTGAATCATTTTCGGAATTTAAAGACGATAAGTTAATTGACAGAGTTACACTTATGGCTATTTTAGAGGAAGTATTCAGATCTGCACTTAGAAGAAAGTATGGTGATGATGAAAATTTTGATATTATTATCAACCCAGACAAAGGAGATTTAGAGATATGGAGAAACAGAATTGTTGTTGAAGATGATAATGTTGAAGATGATAATCTTGAAATCGGACTAACCGAAGCAAGAAAAATTGAGCCTGATTTTGAGGTTGGAGAGGATGTTTCAGAGGAGGTAAAATTAATTGATTTAGGAAGAAGGTCAATCTTAGCTTTACGTCAAAATCTAACCGCTAAGATTCATGAACACGATAATACTAATGTTTACAAAAAATTTAAGGAACTTGAAGGTGAAATATATACTGCTGAAGTTCATCACATTAGACACAAGGCAATCATTTTACTTGATGACGAAGGAAATGAAATAGTGATGCCAAAAGACAGACAAATTCCCTCAGATTTTTTTAGAAAGGGAGACAACATAAGAGGTGTTATTGAAAGCGTTGAACTTATTGGTACCAAGCCGTCTATAATCCTTTCAAGAACCTCTCCAGTTTTCTTAGAAAAATTATTTGAACAAGAAATTCCGGAAGTCTTCGATGGTTTAATAACCATAAAAAAAGTGGTAAGAATTCCAGGTGAAAAAGCTAAGGTTGCTGTAGATTCATATGATGACAGAATTGACCCTGTTGGAGCGTGTGTAGGAATGAAAGGATCCAGAATACATGGTATTGTTAGGGAGTTGGGTAATGAGAACATAGACGTTATAAATTATACAAATAATCTTCAGTTGTTTATTACAAGGGCATTAAATCCTGCTAGAATAAATTCAATGAAAATTAATGATGATAACAAAAGAGTTGAGGTAATTCTAAACCCTGAAGAAGTTAGTAAAGCAATTGGTAGGGGTGGTCATAATATTAGATTAGCTGGTCAACTAACCGGCTACGAGATTGACGTATTCAGAGAGGGTGTTGAAGAGGATGTTGAATTGACAGAGTTTTCAGATGAAATAGACTCATGGATCATAGAAGAATTAGCCAAAGCAGGACTTGATACTGCAAAAAGTGTTTTGGAACAAGATGCTGAAGACTTAGTAAAAAGGACTGATTTAGAAGAGGAAACAATTAATGATGTATTAAAGATTCTAAAGGAGGAATTTGAAGATTAATAATAACTAAAAGTTATATGGCGGACACAATCAGGTTAAATAAAGTTCTAAGGGAATTAAATATTTCCATTGACAGAGTAGCAGATTTTTTAGAGTCAAAGGGTCATACTATTGAAAAGAGACCAACAACTAAAATTTCTAAAGATCTTTATAGCCTTTTATGTGATGAGTTTCAAATTGACGCTGATAAGAAAATTGCTTCAAAGGAAGTTGTTGAAGCAAAAAATAAAGAAAAAGAAGAGATCAGGGAAAAACAAGAACGTCACCAAGAGGATTCAATAAAACCTCAGTCAGAAATTATTAAGGCTTCATCAAAAGTAGTTCAGTTTAAAAAATTAGGTAAAATTGATCTTGAGCCAAAAAAAGAAACCGAAAAAGCCAAAACTCAAGAGGAAACAAGTAGTGTAGCAAAAGAAAAAGAAACTCAAAAATCTACACCTGAAAATACCGAAAACGTTAAAAAAGATAATTACAAAAAATTATCTGGACTAAAGTCAACTGGTGAAACAATTGATTTAAATCAATTTAAAAAAACAGAATCATCAGAATCTACTCCTAAGTCCAAGAAAAGAAGAAGGAGAATTGTTTCCACGCAGGATAATCCAAATCAAAATAATACAAGTTTTAAAGCTAAGCAAAAAGAAAGATTTAAAAGACCAACGAAAGAAGAACCAAGTGAAGAAGAAGTACAGCAACAGATTAAAGAGACACTTGAAAAATTACAAGGAAAATCATCAAAGGGTAAAGCTGCAAAATACAGAAGAGACAAAAGAGATCAACATAAGCAAAAATCAGAAGAAGAATTAGCTGCTCTTGAAGAGGAGAGTAAAATATTAAAGGTAACCGAATTTGTCACCGCTAGTGAAATTGCTACAATGATGGATATCTCCCCAACAGAAATAATATCAGCTTGTATGACTTTGGGAATGATGGTTACATTAAACCAAAGATTAGATGCTGAGACACTCTCAATTGTTGCAGAAGAGTTTGGATATAAAGTTGAATTTGTTACCGCTGAAATTGAAGAGGAAAATATTGAAGTTGAGGATTCACCTGAAGATCTTGAACACAGGCCACCAATAGTGACTGTGATGGGTCATGTTGATCATGGAAAAACCTCATTGCTTGATTACATAAGAAAAGAAAATGTTATTGCTGGTGAGTCAGGAGGAATAACACAGCATATTGGTGCATACGGGGTAGAACTACAAGATGGTCAAAAAATAACGTTTTTGGACACACCTGGTCACGAAGCATTTACTGCTATGAGGGCTAGAGGTGCACAGGTCACCGATTTAGCCATAATTGTTGTTGCAGCAGATGATGATATTATGCCACAAACTAAAGAAGCTATTTCTCACGCTCAGGCTGCATCTGTTCCGATTGTTTTTGCTATTAATAAAATTGATAAACCAAATTCAAATCCTGATAAAATAAAAGAAGGTCTTTCAAATATGAATTTACTGGTTGAGGATTGGGGAGGAAAAATTCAATCACATGATATTTCTGCCCTCAAGGGTGACGGAGTTAACGAATTACTAGAAAAAGTTTTACTTGAAGCTGAGTTGTTAGAGCTAAACGCTAATCCAAATAAAGATGCAAGTGGAACTGTTGTTGAAGCATTTTTAGATAAGGGTAGAGGTTATATTTCTACAATTTTGGTTCAGACTGGTACATTAAAAATTGGTGATTTTGTACTTGCAGGTAAAAATAGTGGTAAGGTAAAGGCAATGCATGATGAACGAGGAAATGAAGTTAAAGAAGCAGGTCCATCAACACCAATTTCAATACTTGGATTAGACGGCGCACCTCAAGCTGGTGATAAATTTTCTGTTTTTTCTGACGAGAGAGAAGCCAAACAAATCGCCAATAAAAGAACACAATTACAACGTGAGCAAACTGTTAGAACACAAAAACATATAACTCTTGATGAAATCGGAAGAAGAATTGCTCTTGGCGAATTCAAAGAGTTAAATATTATTCTCAAGGGTGATGTAGACGGATCTGTTGAAGCTTTAACAGATTCACTTCAAAAATTATCAACTGAAGAGATACAAGTTAACATAATTCATAAGGCTGTTGGAGCTATTACCGAAAGTGATGTTTTATTGGCGTCCGCTTCTGATGCAATTGTTGTTGGATTTAATGTTCGTCCAATGGGTAATGCTAGACAAATTGCTGATAAAGAACAAATTGATATTAGAACCTATTCAATTATATATGATGCAATAAATGATGTTAAGGACGCGATGGAAGGTATGTTATCCCCAGACTTTAAAGAGGAAATAACAGGTCTATGTGAAATTAGAGAGACTTTTAAAATATCTAAAATCGGAACCATTGCAGGCTGTATGGTAACAAAAGGAAAAATTGTTAGAAATTCTGAAATTAGATTAATTAGGGAGGGTGTTGTGATTTTTACTGGTTCTTTATCATCACTAAAGAGATTTAAAGATGATGCTAAAGAGGTTACAAAAGGATATGATTGTGGATTACAGGTAAAAGATTACAATGACATCAAAGTAGGTGATGAGATTGAAGGATTTATTAATGTTGCGATAAAGAAAAAAATCTAATTTGACTCAGAATTTTCCTTGTCCTCTGACTCATCCATGTCATCAATTATTTCAGCAAGCTCTGGACGAAATATAAAAGCACTTTTAAATTTTTTTCTAATTTCTATAAGTTTTTTATCGGCCTCAATTTGATTGTAAAAATTACCAACCCAGATTTTATAATTAGGTGTTTCGTATATAATGCTCGCAGACGTATCATTAAAAATCTCGAGATATTCTTTCATTACTAATTCAGCATTTTCTCGATCTCCATTAAAAATCTGTATTCTAAGATTCTGAACTTTACCATTTAATTCTTTTTTTAATTTAACGACACTATCAAGTTTACTACTTTGATTAATTGTTACTTTACCGTTTTGACTAAGAATCGGAAAGCATGAAAATAGTAAGCAAATAAATAAGATTCTCATTTCAATTTTTTTAAAAAATTTGGTTTGATTTAGCTTCAAATGAAAGAAATCAATTTTTTTATTTAGAATCGATATAAATTAGTATTTTACCGATAATATTAGCAAATTTATGAATAAAAAAAACATTTAAGATGTTATTTTTGTGCTTGATTTATAACAGGTGATTTTTGAATGGATTCAAAATACAATAGAAGAGGATTTTCAGTATTTATGTTTAACCAACTAATCTTCCAAAAAACGACAACGTATCGTTCAATTTTTTTCGCCCTATTTTTAATTTTCAGTTTATCAATTTTTGCGCAGGATAGTGACCCAGTTGCCGGAAAAGCCCTTTTCAATACGAACTGTGCTTCTTGCCATAAACTAGATAAAAAAATGACAGGACCTGCACTAAGGTATGTCGAAAAAAGATTGTCCGAGGACGAAGGACTAGACAGAGAATGGCTTTACAAATGGATAAGAAATAGTTCTTCGCTAATCAAATCAGGCGACGCTTACGCTGTAAAGATCTACGAAGAATACAACAAAGCTGCAATGACAGCTTATCCTCAACTTACCAACACAGATATTGATAATATCTTGGCATACACTGCTCAAGATAAAGTTGTACCAAAGCCTGCAGCCGTAGTTGCTGCAGTAAACACTGGCCCCTCAAATGGACTTGGTTTAACCGATGAAATTATACTTGGTGTATTTACGATACTATTTTTATTATTATCTCTGGGGTTAGTAGTAGTTACAAAAACCCTCAAAAATCTAGCTGAATTAAAAGGTGTAAAGATAAAAGAAAAGAAAAAAGGCAAGCCGATATGGAAAGCATACCTTGAAAACCAATTTTTAATGCTTTGTACAGCAATATTGTTCTTGCTTGTAAGTGCATACGGTTTTTACGGATGGACTATGCAAGTTGGTGTCAATCAGGGTTACATGCCTGTGCAGCCAATCCATTATTCACACAAGATTCATTCAGGTGATAATAAAATAGATTGTAACTACTGTCATTCCTCTGCAAAAGTTAGTAAGCATTCAGGAATACCATCGCTAAATATTTGTATGAATTGTCATAAAAGTATTTACGAATACAATGGTGAAACCACTGAAGAATATAGCAAAGAATTCTACGATGCAGAAATTCAAAAATTATATAAGGCCGTTGGATGGGACGATGAGGCGCAAGAATACACTGGTGTTACATATCCGGTAAAATGGGTTAGAATTCACAATCTTCCAGATTTTGCATATTTTAATCATTCACAGCACGTGTCTGTAGCAGGAATTGAATGTCAAACTTGTCATGGTCCGGTTGAAGAAATGGAGATAATGTACCAGCACTCGCCTTTAACCATGGGTTGGTGTATTAATTGTCATCGTGAAACTAATGTGAAAATCAAAGACAATGAATATTATGATAGGATCCATGCAGAATTATCAAAAAAATACGGAGTTGAAGAATTAACTGCAGCTCAAATGGGAGGACTTGAATGTGGTAAGTGTCATTATTAAAACAGATAAAATTAGATATGTCAAATAATAAAAAATATTGGAAAAATTTAGCAGAGCTTGATTCTGCAAATGACAATGTATTTGACAAGTTGCAAAACAAAGAATTTGTTGAAGAAATCCCTGTTGACGAGTTTTTATCGGATAAGGATAATCTTACTAATAGTTCCACAACTAGAAGGGACTTTTTAAAGTATATTGGATTCAGTACAGCAGCAGCTACTTTAGCTGCATGCGAAGGTCCCGTTGTAAAATCAATTCCTTATGTTGTCCAGCCAAAGGAAATTATTCCTGGGGTTGCTAATTACTATGCAACAACAATTGGAAACGGATATGATTTTGCAAACATATTGATTAAAAATAGAGAGGGAAGACCAATTAAAGTTGAAAAAAACTCTATGGCACCTGAGGAACATGCTGCTAATGCGAGAGTTCATGCATCAATTCTTGATTTATATGATAATGCTAGACTGGCACAACCAACAAAAGATAATATGCCTATTTCATGGTTTGGGTTCGAGTATGAAACCAAAGCAGGTCTGGAAGAAATTTCCAAATCTAGCAAAGATATAGTTTTACTGACTCAAACTTTTGCAAGTCCATCAACAAGAAAATTAATTGACGATTTTAAAGCTAAATACAAAAATGTAAGACATGTTGTATATGATTCAATTTCTGAATCGAAAGCTCTTGATGCATATGAGTCAAAATACGGATTAAGAGGATTAGCAAATTATGATTTTTCAAAGTCTAAAGTTATAGTCTCTGTAGGCGCTGATTTTCTTGGAGATTGGCAAGGCGGAGGATTTGATGTTTCATATGCAAAAGGTAGAGTCCCTAATAAGGGAAAAATGTCTAGACATATTCAGTTTGAATCAAACATGACCCTTTCAGGAGCAAACTCAGATATGCGTATCCCTTTAAAGTATGCTGAGCAAAAGCTTGTGATATTAGAAATTTACAATTCGCTATTTAGTAAAAAAATAAAAATAGATTCAGATCTATCAATCTCAGATAAATTAAGAAAAGCCATTGATAACACAATTGAAGAAATTAAATCAAATAAAAAGGGTTCTGTGGTTATTTCTGGAATTCAAGATGAAAATTACCAGAATTTAATTCTTCAAATAAATGAAAAACTTTCGAGCAATTCATTTAATCCATCAAAAACAATCTTGACCAGAGACGGAAAAGATGAAGATGTGTTACAACTTATTTCAGATATGAATCAAGGAGAGGTTGGCGCACTCATAATGTGTGGTGTCAATCCTGCTTACACATTATCAAATTCTAAAGAATTTATTAAATCATTGAAATCATTAGAAATGTCTATTTGTTTTTCAATGAAAAATGATGAAACAGCCAACCATTCAAAATATGTTGCTGCTTCAAATCATTATTTAGAATCCTGGTGTGATTATGAGATAGTATCAAATGAATTTTCATTAGCCCAACCAGTTATTAAAACTCTTTTCGATACTAAACAATTTCAAGAAATATTGTTGGTTTGGAATGAAAATAAAACCACTGTTCACGATTACATTAAGAATTATTGGAATGAAAATATTTTAGGAACTGATTCTTGGAACAAAGCATTACATGACGGAGTTTTTGTTAAAAGAAGAAAAAATAAAATCTTCGCAAAGTCAAAATCAAATAAAAATACATTTAAGCTAGATAATGTCAAAGCATCAAATAAATTTGAGTTGAATATATATCCAAAAACAGGAATGGGCGATGGACAACATGCCAATAATCCTTGGCTACAAGAGTTTCCTGATCCCTTAACTCGTGCAACTTGGGACAATTATCTTACCATTTCTGAGTATGATGCAAAAGAACTTGGGCTTTATTTGGAACCTAGTACGTTTTTTAATCAGTCAAGAAATGATGCAAATGGTGGACTTAACGGAAAATACGCAATTATTAAGTTAGGTAATAAAGAATTAAAAGTACCTGCCTTAATCCAACCTGGTCAAGCAAGAGGTACTGTTGGATTAGCTTTTGGTTATGGAAGATCAAAAGGGGTTAAGTCAGAAATGATGACAGGTGTTAATGCTTATCAATTATATAAAAACTTTAACTCTTCTCAAAGTGTAGAAATTTCTTCAACGAATGAAATTCATGAGTTTGCATGTATCCAACTTCAAAATACACTTATGGGTAGAGGGGATATTATTAAGGAAACCAGTTTAGAAATTTTTAACACCAAAGACTCAAGTGTTTGGAATAGTGAAGCGGTTGTATCACTTAATCACATTGAAACACCAGTTTCATCCCCGGATGTAGATTTATGGCAAGAGTTTGACAGATCAATTGGCCATCATTTTAATTTATCTATTGATCTTAATGCTTGTACGGGATGTGGTGCTTGTGTCATTGCTTGTCACACTGAAAATAATGTTCCAGTTGTAGGTAAAAGTGAAATTAGAAAGAGTAGGGACATGCATTGGTTAAGAATTGACAGATACTATTCCTCAGAAGATTCTTTTTATGAAGATGACATTAAAAAAGATAATATTAGTGGCCTTAGTAGTTCGCTTACATCTTTTGGTGAATTAGAAAATCCGTCGGAGAATCCTCAGGTGGCTTTTCAGCCTATTATGTGTCAACATTGTAATCACGCACCATGTGAAACAGTTTGCCCAGTTGCAGCTTCAAGTCACGGAAGACAAGGACAAAATCATATGGCCTACAATAGATGTGTTGGTACCAGATATTGTGCTAACAACTGTCCTTATAAGGTTAGAAGATTTAACTGGTTCCTTTACAATGGAAATGACGAATTTGATTACCACATGAATAATGATCTTGGAAGAATGGTAATTAACCCTGATGTAACCGTTAGATCAAGAGGAGTAATGGAAAAATGTTCAATGTGTATACAAAGTACACAGGCGGTTATTTTAAAGGCAAAGCTTGAGGGAAGGCCTGTTGCTGAGGGTGAATTTAACGATAAGGTAGCTTGTTCAGCAGCGTGTACAACTGGTGCTATTAAATTTGGAGATATTAACGAAAAAGATAGTGAGATATACAAACTCAAAAATGATGACAGAGCATATCATTTACTTGATGTGGTCGGAACAAAACCAAATGTTGTATATCAAGTAAAAGTTAGAAATACTAAAAATAAAGTTTAGAAATAAATAGATTATGGGATCGCATTACGAAGCACCAATTAGAAGACCATTAGTCGCAGGTGAGAAATCTTACCACGACGTGACGGTTGATATTGCGAAGCCAATTGAAACCAAAGCTAATAAGCAATGGTGGATTGTTTTCACAATATCATTATTGATGTTTTTATGGGGTCTTGGCTGGATAATTTATACTATTTCAACTGGTATTGGAGTTTGGGGATTAAATAAAACTGTTGGATGGGCATGGGATATCACTAATTTTGTTTGGTGGGTAGGAATTGGTCACGCTGGAACACTAATTTCAGCTGTTTTATTATTGTTTAGGCAAAAATGGAGAATGGCAATTAACAGATCTGCTGAGGCAATGACGATCTTTTCTGTTATTCAAGCAGGTCTTTTTCCAATAATACACATGGGACGACCATGGCTTGCGTATTGGATGCTTCCAATACCGAATGGATTTGGTTCATTGTGGGTTAATTTTAATTCACCGCTTTTGTGGGATGTTTTTGCAATTTCTACATATCTATCTGTCTCTCTTGTTTTTTGGTGGACAGGTTTACTTCCAGATTTTGCTATGATAAGAGATAGAGCGGTCAAGCCTTTTCAAAAAAAGATTTATAGTATTTTAAGCTTCGGGTGGACGGGAAGAGCAAAGGACTGGCAAAGATTTGAGGAAGTTTCACTAGTATTAGCAGGACTTGCTACACCACTTGTTCTTTCTGTACATACAATAGTATCTTTTGACTTTGCTACATCAGTTATTCCTGGCTGGCATACTACTATATTTCCTCCTTATTTTGTTGCTGGAGCAATCTTCTCAGGATTTGCTATGGTTCAGACTCTTCTAATAATTATGAGAAAGGTTAATAATATGGAACAGTATATTACTGTACAGCATATTGAGCTAATGAATATTGTCATTATGATTACAGGGTCAATAGTGGGAGTTGCATATATAACCGAATTATTCATAGCATGGTATTCTGGAGTTGAGTATGAACAATATGCATTTCTAAATAGAGCAACAGGCCCATATGCCTGGGCATATTGGGCTATGATGAGTTGTAATGTGTTCTCTCCACAATTTATGTGGTTTAAAAAGTTGAGAACTAGTATAATGTTTTCATTCTTTATTTCGATTGTGGTTAATATAGGAATGTGGTTTGAAAGATTTGTTATTATTGTGACATCTCTTCACAGGGATTATTTACCATCATCATGGACGATGTTCTCTCCAACAGTCGCAGATATAAGCATATTCATTGGAACAATAGGATTCTTTTTTGTTTTGTTTTTATTGTATGCAAGAACTTTTCCTGTAATTGCCCAAGCCGAGGTAAAAACAATACTAAAAAGCTCAGGTGAAAAGTATAAGAAATTAAGAGACAGCGGAAAGTCTTTGGTTGGTACTGGTGCTGATATAAGAACCTCAAAAATTAAAAAAATTAAAAAGTAATATGGGATCAACAAAAACATTTCATGCCTTATATAATGATGATGACATCTTACTTTCAGCTGTAAAGAAGATCAAAGAAAAACATTATGATATTGATGAAGTTTATACACCCTTTCCAGTTCACGGTTTGGATAAGGTGATGGGTCTTGAACCAACTAGAATTGCTATAGCTGCTTTTATTTATGGTTGTATTGGAATTACGGTTGCTACATTAATGATGAATTATATTATGATTGTAGATTGGCCTCAGAATATCGGAGGAAAGCCAAGTTTTAGCTTTATAGAAAATATGCCAGCTTTTGTACCTATTATGTTTGAAATGACGGTATTTCATGCTGCACATTTAATGGTAATTACTTTTTATTTAAGAAGTAGAATGTGGCCTTTAAAAAAAGCTGAAAATCCTGATCCAAGAACAACTGATGATCATTTTTTGATTGAAATCAGTACTGACAAACCTGTTGCTGGACTAAAAAAACTACTAAAAGATTCAGGAGCTGTTGAGATTAACGAAGTAAAACCCAAAGAGTATTAATGACGAATAATAGTTATAAAATATTATTAATATTTACCATACTACTACAATCATGTTGGGGTGATAAAGGTGCTCCAAACTATGAATATATGCCGAATATGTATGAGTCTCTAAGTTATGAGGCTTATTCTGAAAATCGAATATTTGAAGATGAATTATCTGCGAGGTTACCTGTTGAGGGTACAATCCCGAGAGGTTATTCACTATATGATTATGAAGATACTAATGAAGGTTATGATTTGGCAAAAAAAGAACTTACTAATCCTTACGAATTTAGTGATGCCGATATGTTAAAAGCAAAGGAGCTATACACTGTTAACTGCGGAATTTGTCATGGTGCAAAAGGTGCAGGTCAAGGAATTCTTGTCAAAAGAGAAAAGATATTAGGAATTCCAAGTTATGCTGATCAAGGAAGAGCAATAACATCAGGTAGTACTTACCACGTAATTTACTATGGTAAAAATACTATGGGATCTTATGCAAATCAGCTTAATGAAAAAGAAAGATGGATGGTAACAAGTTATGTTATGAAACTAAAATCAGATTTAAGTAAATAGAATTTAATATGTATACCTTATCAAATAGATTTAAGATTTTTTCATTATCCTTAATAATTTTAGGTTCGTTGGGGTGGTTCTATTCTTACACTGCGTCACACTTGACCCTTGATGAAGTAAAGGTTTTAATAGCTGAAGAATCTCATCACGGTTCTCATTCTGATGATATGCATAACATGAGTAATCAAAACGAAAAACATCACAATGAAGATTCTCATCATGGAGATGAAGCCCATGGGCATGAGGATGAGCATGCGGAACATGTTTTACACCAAATACATAATAGACCATATGCAGCACTTTATGTTGCTGCCTTTTTCTTTATGATGATATCACTTGGTGTACTTGCATTTTATGCAATTCAGTACGCCTCTCAAGCCGGTTGGTCACCCGTTTTATTTAGAGTAATGGAATCCATCACGTATTATCTTCTTCCTGGAGCTATCATTGTTCTTCTAATCGCAATTATTGGTGATAAACACATATTTATTTGGATGGATCCTGAAGTTGTAGCCCATGATGAAATTATACAAGGTAAAGAGAGTTGGTTGAATAAAAATGCATTTATTTTAAGAGGTTTAATTTATATTGGTGGATGGTCATTATATAGGTACTTTTCAAGAAAGTTCTCTTTAGCACAAGATAATGCTAAGGATAATAAAAATTTTAAAAGAAATTTTCAAATCTCCGCAGGATTTCTAGTTTTCTTTATTTACACAGAATCTATGATGTCTTGGGATTGGATAATGAGTGTTGACCCACACTGGTTTAGTACTTTATTTGGTTGGTATGTGTTTGCAAGTATGGTTGTAAGTGGTGTTACCGTTATTGCTCTAATTACGATTTATCTTCAAACAAAAGGACTTATGAAATATGTGAATGATAGTCACTTACATGATTTAGCTAAGTTTATGTTTGGTTTTAGTGTGTTTTGGGCTTATTTATGGTTTTCACAATTCATGTTGATTTGGTATGCTAATATTCCTGAAGAGGTTACATACTTTGTAACCAGAATTGAGATGTATCCAATTCCGTTTTTTACCATGTTTTGTCTTAATTTCATATTCCCATTTTTGGTGTTAATGAATAGTGACTACAAGAGAGTTCCAATATTTATAATAATGGCAGGGGTGATAATTTTAATCGGTCATTACATGGATGTTTATATGATGATAATGCCTGCAACAGTAATTGATAGATACGGCTTTGGAATTGCAGAATTTAGTTCCATATTAATATTTTTAGGCTTATTTTTGTTGCTTGTTTTTTATTCATTATCAAAAGAAGAATTATTAGCAAAAGGAAACCCAATGATTAAGGAAAGTGAAAACTTCCATTACTAAATTGAAGAAGATAATATGACTACATTATTTATAGTATTAATTTTAACATTTATTACAATTGCCATTTGGCAAATGATTAAAATATTTGACTTATCTAAAGCAATTTCTGGAGTAAAAGTTGATGATTCTCAAATTGCTAATGATAAGGATAATACTACGCAGGCTAAATTAATGCTTGGTTTTCTTGCTTTTATATATGCAATAACTATTTTTTCACTTGTAAAATATGGCAAATTTCCATTGATATCTAATGCTGCATCAGAGCATGGTGCTCAGATAGATACTCTTATGATTTGGACTATGGTTTTAATTTTCATAGTTCAAACAATCACACAATTCCTTTTATATTTCTTTGCATATAAGTACAAGGGTAATAAAAAATCCAAAGCATTATTTTATACTGATAATCACAAACTTGAGTTGATGTGGACTGTTATTCCTGCGATAGTTTTGACTGGATTTATTACCTATGGTCTTTTGACTTGGTCAGATGTTATGAATATGCAAAAAAATGATGATCCAATGGTAGTCGAATTATATGCTCAACAATTTAATTGGAAGGCTAGATATGCTGGAAAGGATAATGTTCTTGGAAAATCTAATGTAAGATTAATAGATATTGATAGAGCTAATATTTTAGGGGTTGATGAAAATGATCCTAACGGACAAGACGATGTGATAACTACTGAACTTCACTTACCTGTTAATAGACCAATATTATTTGTTATGAGATCACAGGATGTTATTCATTCTGCTTATATGCCACACTTTAGAGCTCAAATGAATTGTGTTCCAGGAATGGTTACTAAATTTGCCTTTACTCCGACTGTTACTACAGAAGAAATGAGGCAAAACCCATCAATGATCGACAAAGTGATTAACATTAATAATATTAGAGAAGAAAAAAGTGAAGAGCTCGCCCTTAAGGGTGAAGAGCCTTTAGACCCATATGAATTTGATTACTTACTTTTATGTAATAAAATTTGTGGTAAATCTCATTACAATATGCAAATGAAAATTATTGTTGAAACTCAAGAAGAGTTTGATAATTGGTATAATCAGCAAACAGTATTTAAGAATTCGCTAATTGCACAAAATTAAGACTATGGCAGAATATATAGAATTTGATAAAGATCACCACGCTCATCATCACAAAGAGACATTTATAACTAAATATATTTTTAGTCAAGATCATAAAATGATTGCTAAACAATATTTGTTTACTGGTGTCTTTTTTATGGGCATTATTGGAATTTTAATGTCGGCGTTAATGAGAATGCAAATTGCATGGCCTGAGGAACCTAACATATTTTTTGATTTCCTATTAGGAAAATGGGCACCTGAAGGAGTTATGGATGCTGACATTTATTTAGCACTTGTAACAATGCACGGAACTATTATGGTTTTCTTTGTCCTGACGGCAGGATTAAGTGGAACCTTCAGTAATCTACTTATTCCATTACAATTGGGTGCTAGAGATATGGCTTCTGGTTTTCTTAATATGGTAGCATTTTGGTTATTTTTTGTTTCCACTGTGTTGATGGTTACATCAATATTTGTTGAAGCTGGACCAGCTGCAGCAGGTTGGACAATTTACCCTCCATTAAGTGCTCTAGAAATGGCCCAGCCTGGATCCGGTTTAGGGATGACATTGTGGTTAGTCTCTATGGCATTTTTTATAGCATCCTCATTACTTGGTTCATTAAATTATATTGTTACTGTTTTGAATTTAAGAACAAAAGGTATGTCTTTAACGAGAATGCCTTTAACAATTTGGGCTTTTTTCGTAACAGCAATTATTGGAACAATTTCGTTTCCAGTTCTTTTATCTGCTGCACTTTTATTAATCATGGATAGAAGTTTTGGAACCTCATTCTTCCTCTCAGATATTTTTATTCAAGGCGAAGTATTGCACTACCAAGGTGGTTCACCAGTTTTATTTGAACACCTTTTTTGGTTCCTTGGACACCCGGAGGTATACATAGTACTATTACCTGCTTTAGGAATTGCCTCTGAGGTAATTGCAACACATGCTAGAAAACCAATTTTCGGTTATAAGGCAATGATTATATCCATATTGGCTATTGCATTTTTATCAACGATTGTGTGGGGTCATCACATGTTTGTAACCGGCATGAATCCGTTTTTAGGTTCAGTATTTACATTTACAACATTATTAATTGCAATACCTTCGGCGGTCAAAGCTTTTAACTATATAACTACATTGTGGAAAGGAAATATTCAATTTAATACTCCAATGCTTTTTGCAATTGGATTTGTTTCAACATTTATTACGGGTGGTTTAACTGGGATAATTCTTGGAGATAGTGCCTTGGACATAAATGTTCACGATACATATTTTGTTGTTGCGCATTTTCACCTTGTAATGGGAATATCTGCTTTGTATGGAATGCTAGCTGGAATTTATCACTGGTATCCAATACTTTTTGGGAAAATGATGAATAAAAATCTAGGTTATATCCATTTTTGGGTGACTGCAATTTCTGCCTATGGAGTCTTTTTCCCAATGCATTTTATCGGTATGGCTGGTCTTCCAAGAAGATACTATACTAACTCAAACTTCCCATTGTTTGATGATCTTGCTGATACAAATCAAATCATTACAATGTTTGCTTTGATGGGAGCTGCAGTTCAGTTAGTCTTCCTTTATAATTTTATTTACAATATATTTTATGGTAAAAAAGCACCTCAAAACCCATGGAAATCAACAACTCTAGAGTGGACCGCCTCTCAAAAGCACATTCACGGAAATTGGCAAGGTAAAATTCCTGAGGTTCACAGATGGCCATATGATTATAGTAAGCCTGGCTATAAGGAAGATTTTGTTCCTCAACACATACCGTTGAGGAAAGGGGAAGAGGAGTATTAATACAATATGTATTAAAGAAAAAGCCTTTCTGATTTAGAAAGGCTTTTTCTTTATATTTGTTTATATGAATGAAAATCTAGATCCTTCATCTGAAAATCTTTCGTCAAATGAAAGGGAATTCGAAAATAACTTAAGACCAGTTTCTTTTGAAGATTTTTCAGGTCAAGATCATGTCATCAATAATTTAAAAATTTTTGTTGAGGCTGCAAATCAAAGAAATGAAGCTTTAGATCATACATTATTTCATGGTCCACCAGGGTTAGGAAAAACCACACTAGCAAATATTTTGGCAAAAGAATTAGATGTTGAAATTAAGGTAACTTCTGGACCAGTTTTAGATAAACCAGCTGATTTGGCAGGTTTATTAACTAACCTACAAGACAGAGATGTCTTGTTTATCGATGAAATACATAGATTGAGTCCCATTGTTGAGGAATACTTGTACTCTGCTATGGAAGATTATAAGATAGATATAATGATTGAATCAGGCCCTAATGCAAGATCTGTTGAAATAAATCTTAACCCCTTTACTTTAGTTGGTGCAACAACACGGTCAGGATTGCTTACAGCCCCAATGCGAGCAAGATTTGGAATTACAAATAGGCTCAAATATTATGACTCAGAATTGCTGTCAACTATAGTTCAAAGAAGTGCAAAAATTTTAGATGTTACTATTTCTATGGAGGCTGCAATTGAAATTGCAAGTAGAAGCAGAGGTACACCAAGGATAGCAAATTCACTTCTAAGAAGAGTAAGAGATTTTGCTCAGATAAAAGGTGATGGTAAAATTGATATTAATATAACAAAGTCAAGTCTTAAAGCACTTAGTGTTGACGTAAGTGGACTTGATGAGATGGATAATAAAATATTAAGTACTATCATTGATAAGTTCGCTGGCGGCCCAGTTGGATTAACAACTTTAGCAACAGCTGTAAGTGAGAACCCAGAGACAATTGAAGAGGTTTACGAACCTTTTTTAATTCAACAAGGTTTCATTATGAGAACTCCTAGAGGTCGAGAAGCTACAGAGCGTGCATTTAAACACTTAAACAAAGAATTTAAGTCATCTCAAAAAGGGCTTTTTTAAATACTTTGTATTATGCATAAATATTTTGGTATTGAGAACTTAACACTTGATATTAAATCTAAGGCTAAAAACCTTGGTTTCATGTCTTGTGGAATTAGTGAAGCTAGATTTTTAGAGGAAGAAGCTCCCAAACTCGAAGAATGGCTAAATAATAATATGAACGGTAAGATGTCCTATATGGAGCGTAACTTCGACATGAGACTCGATCCAAGAAAAATTGTTGATGACGCCAAAAGTGTAATTTCCCTTACATATAATTATTTTCCAAAACAAACTTTAAGCGAATCAGGATTTAAGGTGTCAAAGTACGCATACGGGAAAGACTATCACTTTGTAATAAAGGAAAAATTAAGAAACCTACTTGAGTATATAAAAGAAAAAGCTGGAGATATAAACGGAAGAGTTTTTGTTGATTCAGCTCCAATTCTAGAAAGAGCTTGGGCAAAGAAAAGTGGATTGGGTTGGGTTGGAAAAAACACAAATCTAATTTCTAAGCAAAACGGTTCATTTTTTTTCTTGTGTGAAATTATTTTAGATCTAAAACTTGATTATGATCATATTGAAACAGATCACTGTGGTTCATGTACTGCATGTATAGATGCATGCCCAACTGATGCAATCGTTGAGCCATATGTAGTGGATGGAAGCAAATGTATTTCTTACTACACAATAGAGTTAAAGGATAATATCCCAGATCATGTAAAAGGTTCATATGGAGATTGGATTTTTGGATGTGATATTTGTCAGGATGTGTGTCCGTGGAATAGATTTTCAAAGGCTCATAATGAACCGCTTTTTAATCCTAAAGACGAGTTTTTATCGATAAGCAAAAATGATTGGATAGAAATGACGAAAGAGACTTTTAACAAAGTATTTAAAAACTCTGCCGTAAAAAGGACAGGGTTTGATGGGATTAAAAGAAATATTGAATTTATAAAAAGAAAATAAAACTAAATTTTTCAGATTTTTTGAATTAAATTGTTGATTAAAATTTTTTAAAATGATCACCCACATAAAAGGAAGATTATCAGAAAAATCTCCAACTAATGTTGTAATTGAGACTAACGGAATTGGCTATTGGGTAAATATTTCATTAACCACATTTTCTCAAATTCCTGATCAAGAAAGTATTAAGTTATATACGCATCTTCAAATAAAAGAAGATTCTCATTCCCTTTATGGATTTTACACTCTTAAGGAAAGAGAAATTTTTAGACTTTTAATTTCTGTTAGTGGAGTTGGTACAAGTACTGCAAGAACTATGCTTTCGTCATTAAATCCCGAGCAAGTTATTGATGCGATTTCGTCCAATAATGTTTCGATTGTCCAATCTGTAAAGGGTATAGGTAGCAAAACTGCTCAGAGATTAATCATAGAGTTGAGAGATAAAGTATTAAAAATATATGATATTGATGAAGCTTTTGTTAATTCAAACAATACCGTAAGAGAAGAAGCGTTATCTGCTTTAGAGGTTCTTGGAATTAATAAGAAATCTGCAGAGAGATTAGTCGACAAAACAATTAAAGATAATTTAGATATTACTGTAGAGGAAATAATCAAAGAGACTTTGAAAAATATTTAATTTATTTAATGCTACCTAGTTTCAATTTAAAAACCTATTTACTGGGATTACTTTCATTTATGTTAGTAATTCAAGTTAATGCTCAGGAATCACAAGCAGATCTAGGTCAAATTAACATTCCAAATCCGTCAACCTATATTGAAAATTATGAATATGATGCTGCAAGTGATTTGTATTATTATAATGTAAAAGTAGGCGAATATGATATTAGTTACCCTATAATATTAACACCTGATGAATATCAAGAACTTATTTTAAAAGAAGACTTAAAAAGTTATTACAAATCTAAGATTGATGCAGCTGAAGGAAAAAAAGATGGCTCTGAGGAAGATCAGAAAAATTTAATTCCTGAAATTTATGTCAACTCACAATTATTTGAATCAATTTTCGGAGGAAACTCTATTCAGGTAGTTCCTCAGGGTTCATTGGAGGTTGATTTAGGAGTTCTTTACACTAAACAAGACAATCCAGCTTTTTCACCAAGAAATCGAAGTAATTTAACTTTTGATTTTGACCAAAGAATAGGATTAAGCTTAGTTGGAAAGGTTGGAACTAGAGTTCAGGTAAATGCAAATTTTGACACGCAATCCTCTTTTGATTTTCAAAATCTTTTAAAACTTGAATATGAGCCAACCGAGGATGATATCATTCAGAAAATTGAAGTTGGTAACGTTAGTATGCCATTAAATAGTTCTTTAATTTCTGGCGCTCAAAGTCTTTTTGGTGTTAAAACTGAACTTAAGTTTGGAAAAACAAGAATAAAAGCCATCTTCTCAGAACAAAAGTCAGAATCAAGATCCGTAGTTTCGGAAGGTGGAGGTACAGTTCAAGAATTTGAATTCAGAGCTTTGGATTATGATGAAAACAGACACTTTTTTTTAAGCCAATATTTCAGAAATAAGTATGATGAATCCCTAGCCAATTATCCATATATAAATTCTAATGTTCAAATTACAAGAGTAGAGGTTTGGGTAACTAATAGGAATAACCAATTAGAGGATGTTAGGAATATTTTAGCATTTCAAGATTTAGGAGAAACAAACAACGTATCATCTTCAGTAAATATTTTTTCAGCACCCCAATCTTATCCCGATAATTCTAATAATGCATTTGATCCTAGTGCTATCGGCGATGCAGGATCTCAATTAACGAATTTGGTAAGAGATATCGCATCTGTACAATCTGGAATTCTTGTGCCAAATGTTAATGAAGGGATAGATTACGGAAAATTAGAAAATGCTCAAAAGTTACGTGAGAATATAGATTATAAAATTCACCCCCAATTAGGTTATATTTCTTTAACACAAAAATTAGATAATGATGAAATTCTGGCTGTTGCATTTCAGTATACTGTTGGAGATCAGGTTTTTCAAGTTGGTGAATTTGCAAATGACGGAGTTCAAGCAACCGAAGTTTCTTTTGAAAATAATAATCAGGTGGTCAACTCAAACAACCTTGTTGTAAAATTATTAAAGAGTACAGTTACAAATGTTGAAGAGCCAATATGGGACTTAATGATGAAAAATATTTATAATACAGGTGCATTTCAACTAGAAAGAGAAGACTTTAAATTAAACATTTTTTATAAAGAATCTTCAGAATTAAACTATATTACGCCTGTTGAGGGTACACCTTTTCCAAATCCAATCGGAGGATCTCTTCCAATTCAAGAACAACCACTTTTAAGTTTCTTTAATTTTGATAGATTAAACTATAATAATGATCCGCAAATTGGAGGTGATGGTTTTTTTGATTTTGTTCCAGAAATTACAGTGGTTCAACAATCAGGTAAAATTATATTTACAAAGGCTGAGCCGTTTGGAGAATTTTTATTTGAGTCGCTCAGACTAGATATTTCAGAGGATTATAATGGAAATCAAAATAATCTAAACGATTACAATTTAAATCAAAAAAAATATGTTTATCACACACTTTATAATTCGACTAAAACTGCAGCTGAACAAGCAGCAGAGAAAAACAAGTTTTTGGTTAAAGGTAAGTATAAATCATCATCAGGTGGCGGTATACCGATAGGAGCTTATAATGTCCCTAGAGGATCTGTAACTGTCACAGCTGGTGGTAGAGTTTTAGTTGAAGGAGTTGATTATACAGTGAATTATCAATTAGGAACTGTTCAGATTTTAGATGCTGGCTTACAGGCATCAAATATTCCAATTAATGTAAGTGTTGAAAATAATGCATTATTTGGTCAGCAAACTAAGAGATTTTCAGGCATTAATATTGAACATCAATTTAGTGATGACTTTATTGTCTCAGGTACCCTGTTAAATTTACATGAAAGACCACTTACTCAAAAAGCAAATTTTGGTACTGAACCTATTAATAATACAATGGTTGGATTTGACGGAAATTTTTCAAAAGAAATTCCGCTACTCACAAGACTTATCAATAAATTACCAAATATAGAAACTGATGTTCCTTCAAATTTTTCGCTGAGAGGTGAATTCGCATATTTACTTCCCGGAGCACCTAAAGGGAATAACTTTAATGGTGAAGCAACTTCCTATATTGATGATTTTGAGGGTACTCAAAATGTAATAGATTTATTAGCGCCCCAATCTTGGTCAATCTCTAGTAGACCAAAAGACCTTGGAAATATATATTCTGAGGGTGATGAGGATGATAATGGAATTCAAAATGGTTACGATCGAGCCTTACTTAATTGGTACTCCATTGACCCAATTTTTTATAGTAGTCAGAGACCCTCAGAAATTTCAAATGAAGATTTATCAAATTTATACTCTAGAAGAATATTTATTGATGAGATATTTCCTCAAGTTGATTTAGTTCAAGGACAAACAACAGTTATAAATTCTTTGGACTTAAATTATTATCCAAATTTAAGAGGTCCTTATAATATGGACCCTACAGTAGCTAATGGAACCATAGACAATGTTAATAATTCATGGGCAGGTATTACAAGACAAATTAATACGACTGATTTCGAACAATCTAATGTTGAGTATTTAGAATTTTGGTTAATGGATCCTTTTTTGGAAGACAACGATAACAATGGTGGAGTACTAACTTTTAATCTTGGAAATATTTCTGAAGACATTATAAAAGATGGAAGGAAGCAATATGAAAATGGTCTTCCTGAGGATGGGGATATTAGCCTTCTCCCCATGACCACTTGGGGTACTGTTGTTCCTCAAAATCAATCATTAGTATATGCATTTTCTTCAGTGGGAGATTCAAGAACAAATCAAGATGTTGGGATTGATGGTTATGATGATAGCGAGGAAGCAAATGTTTTTACTGCTTTTTCTAATTTATCTGACCCTGCAAACGACAATTATGAATATTTTCTTAATAACCAAGGAAATATTTTTGAAAGATACATGGATTACAATGGATTAGACGGTAATTCTCCCGAAACTATTTCTAATACTGATAGAGGGTCATCAACTTATCCTGATGTTGAGGATATAAATCGCGATAATACAATGAATACTATTGATAGTTACTTTGAATACGAATTGGAGATATCACCAATTTCACTATCAAACCTCAATAATCCATATATAATTGATAGAAAGGAAAAAAACGTGAATTTACCTAATGGGACCTCAGAACTGGTAAGGTGGTATCAATTTAGAATTCCTGTTAATGAGCCAACTGGCTCTGTTGGAGGTATCTCTGATTTTAGATCAATTAGGTTCATGAGAATGTACTTGACAGAATTTAGTCAAAATACAATTTTCAGATTTGGAACTTTGGAACTCGTAAGAAGTGATTGGAGAAAATATCAATTAAGTCTTGACGAAGAAATTGACAATAATAATGATACTACTGATTTTTCAGTAGGGATAATTGGTATTCAAGAAAATGAAGAAAGTTATGTTTCACCACCTGGAGTTGAAAGGGAACAGTTTAATAATAATAATACAATTGTAAGACAGAATGAGCAATCTCTTGTTTTAAATGTATGTGAATTAGAACCTGAAGATTCAAGAGGTGTATATAAAAATATAAGTGTTGATATGAGGCAATTCAATCGACTAAGGATGTTTTTACATGCCAAGGATGGTTCGTCACCGGGATTTACAGATGGAGATATTATTGGATTTGTAAGACTTGGAAATGATCTTTCAGAAAATTATTATCAAATTGAAATACCTTTACAAGAATCTCCATCAGGTTCATTAGATCCACTATCTATTTGGCCTGTTATTAACGAAATTGATCTTCCAATAAGTGCCTTGGAAACAATTAAATCACTTTCAATTCTAAACGGAACTTTAGGTTCCGATCAGCCAATTTTTTATAATGTAATTAACGATGATGTAGTTGAGGACCCTGTAGGTGAGTTTTCGCCTTTAGATGTTGGAAGACAAAGGATTTCAATAAAAGGAAATCCCAACTTTGGAGATATTAGAACGTTAATGATTGGAGTTAAGAACCCAAGTCAGGATAATATGGATGTATGTGCTGAGGTTTGGTTTAATGAGTTAAGACTCTCAGATATGGATAATGAGGGCGGATGGGCTGCTACATTAGCAGTTGATACAAATATCGCTGATTTTATGAATATCTCTGCAACTGCTAGGCAAAGCACAAGCGGATTTGGGAATATAGAACAAGGTCCAAGTGAGAGAGATAAGATAGATAAAAAACAGTATGATATAATTTCTAATATAAACGTTGGTCAATTATTTCCAAAAAAATGGGGATTAAATATTCCGTTAAATTATGGTCAGGGTGAGGAATATATTACACCAGAATTTGATCAACAATATAGAGATATAAACCTTTCATCAAGAATAAATCAGGCAGAGTCTCAAGAGGATAAAGATGCAATTTTGAGACAGTCAGAGGATTATACAAAAAGAAAAAGTTTAAATCTAATTGGGGTAAATAAACAAAGAACTAATGATGAAAAAACTCCAAGATTTTATGATATTGAAAATCTTACATTTAATTATTCCTACAATGAGGTAAATCACAGAGATTATGAAATTGAAAATATGCTTGATCAAAATGTTAGAGCAGGTGTAAATTATAATTTCAATTTTAACACTGTTAAACTAGAGCCACTCAAGAAAAATGATTCGATTTTTAACAGTAAATACTTAAAGATTTTAAAAGACTTTAATATTAACTTATTACCGTCAAGCATAAGTATTAATACAGACTATATTAGACAGTTCAATAAACAAAAATTTAGAGAGGTTGATTTAGCTCAAGATAATATTGGCATTCAAGAGTTGTTTAGACGAAACTATTCATTTGATTTCCAACTAGCGATAAATTATCCTATTTCTGAAAATCTGACCTTAGATTACAATATTGGCAACAATAATATTGTAAGAAATTACTTTGTCGATAATCAAATTAATGGAATCCAAGATTCTGAACTAGATGTATGGGATAGATTTTTTGATATTGGGGATCCAAATAGGCAAGTTCAACAAGTTGCTATCAATTATGATATACCCTTTAATAAAATACCAACTTTTAATTTCTTAAAAACTACATATTCATATACCGGGGATTACCAATGGCAAAAAGGATCAGATTTATTCGGAAATCTTACTTTAGACGGTCAAACTTATGATCTTGGAAATTCTATATCAAATGCAAATACGCACAACATCAATTCAATACTTGATATGCAGAAATTTTATAGATATTTGGGATTAACTAAGTTTACCAGAGGCTCTGACTCAAAAGCTGTGAGAGGATTCTCCAACGCTAATCCAAAAAAAACAAATCCAATTTTAAAATCATTTATTAATTTAATTACGACAATAAAGAGAATTCAAATTAATTATTCAGAAAACAATGGCTCCTTTTTACCAGGATTCTTGGATACACCAGGTTTTATAGGATCATTTACACCATCACTTGGTTATGTATTTGGAAGTCAAAAAGATATTAGGAATTTAGCTGCAAGGAACGGATGGTTGACCGTTTTTCCAGAATTCAATCAACAATTCTCTAGCACTAATAATACTAACCTTACCTTTTCTGCCAATTTAGTTCCTATTAATGATTTAAAAATTGATTTAACAGGTGGAAGAACTTATGCAGAAAATTTAACCGAATCGTTTAATACTTTAGATTCAGATAATGATGGATTCAGTGATTTGTATAATCCATTTATTCAAAACTCCGTCGGTAATTTCAATATCTCTACGGTTCTTATTAAGACAGCTTTTTCACAAAGTGATGAATTTAGCTCTGAGGTATTTGAAACTTTCAAGAACAATAGACTTATAATTGCAAGAAGACTAGCTGCTCAAGAAGGAGTTGATTTTACAAATTCAAACAATTTTGAAAATGGGGATATTAACGGATTTCCACTTGGATTTGGAAAAACAAGTCAGTCAGTTTTATTACCGTCATTTTTATCCGCATACACAGGAACTGACGCCAACAAAGTTACTTTAGGAGCATTTAGAGATGTTCCAATTCCAAATTGGATTATAAAATATTCTGGTTTTATGAAAATGAAATGGTTTAGAAAAAACTTTAAAAGATTTTCAATATCACACGGCTACAACTCTATGTATACAATTAATCAATTTAGATCAAACTTAGATTACATTCAACCGGATTTTAGCACAGACTATACCTCTCAAAATAATGATGTTTTTGATCAATCTGACAACTATAAAAATAAAACCTTGTTTAGTAATATCAATCTAATGGAGCAGTTTAGTCCACTATTTAAAATTGACGTAGAAATGAAAAATTCTATGAAGCTAATGACTGAAATAAGAAAAGACAGACTACTTTCATTAAGCTTTGATAATAATTTATTGACAGAAATTCAAGGTAATGAATATATTCTAGGATTGGGATACAGAGTAAAAGATCTTCAAATAAGATCTAGGCTTGGAGGTTCAAGACAATTAATAAAGAGCGATTTAAATATGAAAGCTGACTTTTCTGTTAGGAATAATAAAACAATTGTTAGATATTTGGATTTGGAAAATAATCAAGTAACGTCAGGTCAAACTATTCTGAATTTAAAATACTCGGCTGATTATGCATTTAGTCAAAATTTAACTGGAATATTTTATTTTGACTATTCTTTTTCTGAGTACGCAATTTCAACTGCGTTTCCTCAGACAACAATTAGAGCTGGCTTTACAATGAGATATAATTTTGGAAATTAATAATTTATTAAAATGAATATACCTGAAGAATTAAAATATACCAAAGATCACGAGTGGATTTCAATTGATGGAGAAATTGCTACTGTTGGTATTACCGATTTTGCACAAAGAGAATTAGGAGATATTGTATATGTTGAGGTTGAAACAGTAGGTGAGACCTTAGATGCAGATGAGGTTTTTGGAACCGTAGAAGCAGTAAAAACTGTATCAGATTTATTTCTGCCAGTTTCTGGTGAAATTATTGAATTTAATGAAGATTTAGAAGATACACCTGAGGATGTAAATGCCGAGCCATATTCAAAGGGATGGATGATAAAGATGAAGATTTCTAATCCTGATGATCTTAATCAATTACTTGATTCAAATCAATACAGAGAACTTATAGGAGAATAAAATAAGTTAGCAAACACTCAGTATTTCAATATATATTATTAAAAATAAAAATTATTTTTTTTACAAATTATTAATTACTTTAGTCTAGTTATTATTTTTCATGCAAAATAAAAAAAGCCCAAAAGCAGACATAGGAAGAAACAGCTCACTTTACTTTGCTGTAGGTTTAGCATTGATGATGTTTTTATCTTACGGAACTATTAATTATAAAGTTTATGACAAAGACGCACTAGGGTTGGATAAAGTTAGTATGGATGCTCTTGACGAGGAGGAAGTGCCGATAACTGAACAAGTAAAACCTCCACCACCTCCACCACCTCCACCACCTGCACCTGAAGTTATAGAAATTGTTGAGGATGAGGAAGAAGTAGAGGAAACTATTATAGAATCAACAGAATCTGATGAAGAGTTAGAAATAGAAGACATTGAAATTGAAGAAGTAGAAGAAGATGTAGAGGTTCCTTTTGCCGTAATCGAAAATGTTCCTATTTTTCCTGGATGTGAAAGAGGTAACAATGAAAAGAAAAGAAAATGTATGTCTGAAAAAATTTCAAAATTTGTTCAGAGAAAATTCAACACCGATTTAGCTGGAGACTTGGGGTTAACCGGAAGACAAAGAATCAGTGTTATATTCAAAATTGATAAGAGTGGAAATGTTACAGGAGTTAGAGCTAGAGCCCCACATCCGAGATTAGAAAAGGAAGCTCAGAGAGTTATAAACTTATTGCCAAAAATGCAGCCCGGTAAGCAAAGAGGTAAAGCTGTAATTGTGCCTTACTCTCTACCCATAATTTTCCAAGTTCAGGATTAATATCTTTTTTAATGATTTTAAATAAATTAAGCTACAAATATAGCTTATATTTGCAGTTAATTTAAAAAGAAGGCTTGTCTACAAATATTTCATTATCTATAATTAAAGATCTTACTAAATTTAGGTTAACCCTAAGTGTTGTATTTTCATCATTTATAAGTTATTTTCTAGGGGCATCTGAAGTAAATCTTATTCAGCTTTTTTACTTAATCGCTGGAGGTATTCTTATTGTAAGTTCATCAAATATTTTCAATCAAATAATTGAAAGAGATTTAGATAAGCTTATGAAAAGGACTCAAAATCGTCCGTTACCAAAAAAAGAAATTACCCCTAAATTAGCTTTATTTTTAGCAATCCTTTCAGCTTTAATCGGATTAATTTTTATGTACCTGATTAACCTTAAGGTTGCAATTCTTGCAGCTGTCTCAATATTTCTTTACACAGCTATCTATACACCAATGAAATTGATAAGCCCACTTTCGGTTTTTGTTGGAGCAATCCCTGGTGCTTTCCCTTTTATGATTGGTTGGGTGGCAGCAACAAATGATATAGGAATCGAAGCTTTAACCTTATTTCTGATGCAATTTTTTTGGCAGTTCCCACATTTTTGGTCAATTGGATGGTCTCAAAATAGTGATTATGAAAAAGCTGGTTTTAAAATGTTGCCAACTGGAAGAAAAGACAAGTCCACATCGGCACAAATTTTGTTTTATTCTATATGGGCTGTATTAGTTTCAATAGTTCCTTTTTTTGGAATTACAGGCGAACTAAAGCTTAGCATTGTTGGAGTTTTAGCTGTTTTTGCTTTAGGAGCTATTCTGATTTATAAATCTTATATTCTATTTTTAGACGGAAAAAACCAGAATGCAAAAAAATTAATGTTGACAAGTGTGATTTACCTTACATTTATTCAACTAACCTTTTTATTTGATAAAATATTCTAATTATGAGTTCACTAGTAAATAAAAGAAATAGAGCATTGAAAATGATGTTGTGGTTTGGAATTGGATCACTCTTCATGACTTTTGCCGGATTAACAAGTGCATTTATAGTAAGTAAAAATAGAGAGGATTGGGTTCAAAATTTTGATTTACCAGAAGCTTTTTATTATAGCTTAATCTTTATACTTTCAAGCAGTATAATATTGATTTTTGCAAGGAGATTACTTATAAAAAATCAACAAAAAAAAGTTTCAGTACTATTATTAATCACAATATTATTAGGAACCTTATTTATAGTATTCCAATTTTTAGGTTTTGGTCAAATAATGGCTGACGGATACCATTTTACAGGCCCAACTAGCACCATTAATAGTTCCTTTATTTTTTTAATTGCTTTTGTTCATTTAGTTCATGTACTGGTTGCATTAATCGCATTAATTGTAGTTTTTGTCAAAAATTTAAAGGGTGTGTATAAGTATGAAAATTACACTGGTTTCGATCTTGCTTCAATTTTTTGGCATTTTGTAGATATTTTATGGATTTACCTGTTTATATTTTTGGTTTTCTTCGGTTAAAATAATTATTTTTGTACCTCATTAAATTAAACTATGGGAACTACAGTTAGCAGAACTTCAAATGAAAAGATTTGGAAAGGAGGGAATAAACCCCTAAACGCATCTTACGGAAAAATGATGATGTGGTTTTTCATTGTTTCTGATGCATTAACTTTTTCTGGATTTATAGTCTCTTATGGATTTGCTAGATTTAAATATGCAAATTCATGGCCAATCGCCGATGAAGTTTTTACACACGTACCATTTATGCATGGTCAAGAGCTCCCAATGATATATGTTGCTTTTATGACATTTGTTTTGATTATGTCATCTGTAACAATGGTGCTTGCCGTTGATGCTGGGCATAAAATGAATAAAGCTAAGGTTACTTTTTACATGTTTTTAACGATTATTGGAGGAATAATATTTGTTGGTTCTCAAGCATGGGAATGGGCAACTTTTATCAAAGGTGATTATGGTGCAGTCAAGACAAAAGGAGGAAATATTCTTCAATTTTTAGACGCAGAAACTTCGAAGAGAGTCGCTGTTAGTGACTTTGCTTTTGTTTATTCCAGCTCAAGAGATCAGCATCAAAAATATAATGGAATATGGTACAGAGAAGAATCAAGTCTACCATCATTCTCTGTTGAAGAAGTAATTGCGGGAATGGAGGCATCACCAAATATTGTTATCAGAACTCAAAATCTAGACGATAACGGTCATAAAACTGTACTATCCCGTGAAGAGTCTTTAGATATTTTGAAATCAACCGGAGTTTCTGTTGTAAACGGAGCTAATCTTATTGAAAACGAATATGGAGTTCCTTTATTTGCTAATTTCTTTTTCTTTATTACTGGTTTTCATGGTTTTCACGTTTTTTCAGGAATTGTACTTAATGTTATTATATTCTTCAATGTTATTATTGGTACTTATGAAAAAAGAAAAAGTTATGAAATGGTAGAAAAGGTTGGTCTATATTGGCATTTTGTAGATTTAGTCTGGGTTTTTGTTTTCACATTTTTCTATTTAGTATAATCATATGGCAGGACACGCACACAAACTGGAAATTTTTAGAGGACTTATAAAATTTAAGTCTAACACTCAGAAGATAATTGGAGTATTAATTCTTCTTTCAATAGTTACCTTGGTTGAGGTAGTACTAGGTATATATAAACCAGCAGTTTTAAATGAATACTTTTTAAATCTCAAACTTCTGAATTGGATATTTATAATTCTTACAATTGTAAAGGCATATTATATCACTTGGGACTTTATGCATATGCGTGATGAAACTTCTATATTGAGGAGAGTTGTAGTATGGACAGCTGTTTTTTTAATTCTTTATCTTACATTTATTTTAATCCAAGAGGGAGGATACATTTTTGATGAGTTTAATGACCCGTCAAACTATATCAAAACAGATTTTTAATTTTAATTAAATCGTGATTAATACTTTTTACAGAAAATGGATTATTCTGGGAATACTTTTTTTATTGCCAGTAATATTTTTACTATTCCTCTATCCGTCTACACATAATTATAATACTCTTGACATTGTCAATGAGGATATTAAAGAACTAGAAATTTTAAATTTTATCAACCAAAATGAAACAACTCTTGATGAAAATATAACAATTCTTAATTTTTTGGGGAACAAACCTCTTGAAAATATTACAGGGGCCATGAATCTCAAAGAGTTGGTTTATGATAAGTTTAAAGGGTTCAAAAAATTTCAGATCGTCACTATTGGTTCAGCAGACTCTGAAAATTCATTAAAAAATGTAAAAAAGGAGTTAATAAAATCTGATGAATTAAAATATTGGTTTTTTGCAACGGGTAGTGATGAAAAAATAAAAGAAATTTATAATTCACTAAGATCTATTAACAAATTAGACTCTTCAAGCTACACCAGTCAAGTGTTTATAGTCGATAAACAAAGGAATCAAAGAGGAAGAATTGATGATCGTAATGATAAAGAGATTGAAAAAAACACCGATTTAGTTGGTTTATATTCTTACAACTCTGTTATAGTTTCTGAAATAAAGAAAAAAATGAACGATGATATTCGAATTTTATTTACAGAATATAGGCAAAAAAGAAAAGGAAATTTCAATTCTAATATTAGACGAATAAGTAATTTGGATGGAAATGATGAATAAAAGAAATATTTTAATAGGTATAGTAATTATCGTTTTTGGTTTGGTTTTTGTTCCAAGAGTTATTGATCGAGTAAAAAATAACGATATTTCTCGAAGTGAAAGTAGGAGCTTGAAGCTTGATAATTTTGAAAAAAATATCGAGTCCCTTCCTTATTTATTAATAAATAACGAAAGAAAAATGGTTCCTGATTTTAAATTTATAAATCAAAATGGAGAACTTATTTCTAATAGTGATTATCTTGGCAAAGTTTATATTGTCGAATTCTTTTTTACAACATGTACCACAATTTGCCCTATAATGAATACAAATTTAGTTCATATTCAAAATAGTTTTACAGCTTTTACTGAATTTGGTATAGCATCTTTTTCTATTAACCCTGAATATGATACAGTTGAAGTTTTGAATCAGTATGCAAACGATAACGGGATTGTAAATTCTAATTGGAATCTAATGACTGGGAACAGAGATGATATTTATAAGCTTGCAAATGATGGATTCAATCTTTACACTGCTGCAAGCACAGAATTTGTCGATGGTTTTGAACATTCTGGATACTTTGCATTGGTAGATAAAAACGGCTACATAAGATGTAGAAATGATCAATTTGGAAACCCTAAAATCTATTATAAAGGATCTGTAAATTTTCAAGAAAAATTAGATTCTAATGGTGAGTCTGAGGAAATTACGGTTTTGAAAGAAGATCTCTTAAAATTATTAAGCGAATAAAATGAGTTCAGATAAAGTAAAATTATATAACAGACTTACATTAATAGTATCATTTATTGTGCCTATACTGGTAGCATTACTGCTCTTTTTAAAGTGGAATGCAGACAAGTTAATATTTGATTTAAGATCCCCTAATTTTGAACCAATCATCTTGTTGGAAAATTTACCATTTGCTGAACCATTAAAATTTTTGCCTCCTATTTATGCAACAACTAATGGGATTACTGCTGTTCTTTTAATTTTTGCAGTAATTGCAATAAAGAATGGAAACAGAAAATTACATGAAAGATTGATTAAAATATGTATTGCTCTGTCATTGTTATTTCTGGTTTTGTACATTGCATATCACATTACAACAGATCCCACATCATTTGGAGGGAAGGGATTGATTAAATATTTGTACTATTTCATTTTAATTACGCATATTATACTTTCGATCACTGTAATTCCTTTTGTACTCTTTTCGTATATAAGAGCAATAACCAGTGATTTTGTAAGACATAAAAAAATTGCAAAAATTACATTCCCTATATGGCTGTATGTAGCTGTTACAGGTGTTATAGTTTATCTTATGATAGCTCCATACTATATTTTATGAGAAATAAATTATTAATATTACTATTTCTTCTATTCTATGATTTCATTTATGCTCAATGTGCGATGTGCAGAGCTGTACTTGAAAGTAGCGAAAATGAAGGTATGGCAGAAGGTATTAATAATGGTATAGTGTATTTAGCTTTTCTGCCTTATCTATTGGTTTTTTTTATGATTTTTTTCGTCTATAGAAAATTTAAAAAATAGACCTAAAATTTTTATAATTTTCCCTAACAATTCTCTTGTTTCTTTTAACAACTAATTAACAAGAATTCGTTTTCTTTTATTAACCTTTACAATTACAAATTAGAGATTAAAATGTTAAAAATAGACAAACTTCATAAGTCATATAAAATGGGAGACTCAAGTCTTCACGTTCTTAAAGGAATTAATCTTAATGTAAATAAAGCGGAAATGGTTGCTATTATGGGTTCTTCTGGATCTGGAAAATCTACTCTGCTAAACATTATTGGAATACTTGATGAACTTGACTCTGGGGAATACACATTAGATGGTATTGAAATTAAAGATTTAACAGAAAAGAAAGCTGCGCAATACAGAAATAAGTTTTTAGGGTTTGTCTTTCAATCTTTTAACCTAATAAATTTTAAAAATGCTTTAGAAAATGTTGCTTTGCCTTTATACTATCAGGGACTAAAAAGAAAGGAGAGACAAGAAAAAGCCATGTTTCATCTTGAAAAAGTTGGACTTGCTGATTGGGCTAAACATTTACCAAATGAACTTTCTGGTGGACAAAAGCAAAGAGTTGCAATAGCTAGAGCATTAGCTGCGGAACCTAAATTACTACTTGCTGATGAACCAACTGGAGCACTAGATTCAGCTACTTCTCGTGAAATAATGCAATTTTTACAGCAATTAAATGATGAAGGAAAAACAATATTAATTGTAACACATGAGGAGGATATTTCGCTAATGTGTAAAAGAATTGTAAGATTGAAAGATGGAGTTATTTTAGAGGATAAAAAAATTAAACAAAACAGGTTAATATAATGCTAGATTTTGGTCTATTTAGTGAAATATTTCAAAGTTTAAATAAAAATAAACTAAGGACATTACTTTCAGGTTTCACTGTAGCTTTTGCCATTATGTTATTTACAATTTTATTTGGAATAGCTAACGGATTTCAAAATACATTCAACAATGAGTTTAATGGAGACGCAAACAACTCGATATTCATATATTCTGGGCGTACCTCTAAAGCAGTTGAGGGATATCAGACTGGTAGAAGAATTCAATTTGACAATCCATTATATAATATCTTAAAAAATGAGTTTAGTGATGACATTGAATTCATAACTGGTAGGGTATATAAAAATGTTATCGCAAGTTTTGGAACTGAAAAAAGTAGTTACTCTGTTAGAGCTGTAAACCCTGATCATCAGTTTATCGAGAAATCAGAAATGAAAAACGGCAGATTTATAAATACTCTAGATATCCAAAATAATACAAAGAATATTGTTATTGGAAACTTAGTTGTTGAGGATTTGTTTGGTGATATTAATCCCATTGGCAAATATCTTGATCTTAATAAGATCAAATTTAAAATTGTTGGAGTTTTTGTTGAAAGGACTGAAGGGTCCGACAGTAATGAAGCAAGAGTTATCTACATGCCAATATCAACTGCCCAAAAAATATATGGTAATAATGATTACATCGACCAGATAAATTTAACATATAATCCTAATTTAACAGAACAAGAAGCGATAGCTTTAGGTAATAACATTGTTGACAAAATAAAAGAAATTTTCTTTGTTGATGAAAATGATCAGTCAGCTGTTAGAGCCAGAAATAGAGCAAGAGAAAATCAAGAAATAACCCAGTTTAACGGTGTTTTAGCAATATTAGTTTTAATAATTGGAATGGGTACATTAGTGGCCGGTGTTGTAGGAATAAGTAATATTATGATATTCATTGTTAAGGAAAGAACTAAGGAGATTGGAATAAGAAAAGCTTTAGGAGCACCTCCCTCATCAATTAAATTAATTATTGTTTTAGAATCAGTTTTCGTAACTGCTATTTCTGGATATTTGGGTCTTCTTCTCGGAGGAGCAATTTTAAATAGTTTTGATTTAGAAGATTATTGGATTACTGATCCAGGGGTAAGTACATCGTTAGTGGTAGGAGCAACATTTACTTTAATATTAGCTGGATTGATCGCTGCTTACGTTCCAGCAAACAGAGCAGCAAGTATCAAGCCCATTGTAGCACTAAGAGACGAATAATATGTTTAGATTTTTATTTGATATAGATACTTGGCAGGAGTTAAAGGAGAGCCTAACAAAAAATAAGCTTAGAACTGTAATTACCATGATAGGTGTTTGGTGGGGTATTTTTTTGTTAATAGGTCTACTGGGCTCAGTAAAAGGAATTGAAAACAAGTTTAGCGTTCAGTTTGGTGATTATGCCACCAACAGTGTTTTTATTTGGGGACAGTCTACAAGTAAAGCTTTTAAAGGATATCAAGAAGGGAGAAGACCTAATTTAAAATTTTCTCATTTAGAAAAAATCAAAAATCAAGTTAAAGGAATTAAATTTTTATTACCAAGAAATGCTAGAGATACTCAAGTTGTTAGAGGTGTTCAATACGGTAGTTTTACAATGTCCGGAGACTTTCCTTTGCTCGATCAGATTCAAAAAAAGAATTTAATCGCAGGAAGGTTTATAAATCAATCTGATATAAATGAAAGCAAAAAAGTAGCTGTCATTTCAGATGATGTTTTCAAGCAATTATTTGATGCAAATGAAGAGGCCGTTGGAGATTTTATAAAAATTAATGAGATAAATTATAAAGTTGTTGGCGTTTTTGAACAAGGAGATTTTGATTTCGGAGGCCAGCTACATATTCCATTTACAACTTTTCAAAAGGTCTATAACCAAGGTGATAATATAGGCTGGATTACTGTAACTGGTGAAGATGGTTTTAATATTAGACAATTAGAAAAAGATGTAAAACTAGTATTGAAGAATTTAAACTATGTTCATCCAGATGATAACCGTGCTTTTGGAAGTTTTAATTTGGGTGAACTTTTTGACAGATTTGAAGGTTTTTTGATGGGTATGCAGTTTTTGACCTGGTTTGTAGGTATTGCTACTTTAATTGCTGGTGTATTTGCTATTGGAAATATTCTACTTATCACAGTTAAAGAAAGAACAAAAGAAATAGGCATAAGAAGGGCTATTGGTGCAACACCTTTTGAGATAAAAAGACAAATAGTTATTGAATCAATTTTCTTGACAATTATAGCAGGAATTTTTGGAATCATAACGGGTGGTTGGATTTTAATTGCTATGGATTCTGCTTTTGGTAGTGGACCAGACTCAATTTTAATCAATGCATCGGTATCTATAGTAGTTGTTTTTATTGCTGTGTTTATATTAGTAGTATTTGGAACATTGATCGGATTAATACCTGCTAACAGAGCTACGAGCATAAAACCAATTGATGCTTTAAGAGAAGAATAATAAATTAAATATTAAATAAATGAAAAAACAAGTAAAGTATATTGTGATATTCCTAATAATAGGTTCACTTTTATACGTATTAAATTATTTTAAGGAAGCAAATTCGGCTTCAATCATCGATTATGAAACAGAACAACCTTTTTACACTTCAATTGAAAAAGAAGTTGTAGCAACAGGTAAATTAAACCCAGAGGATGAAATTGAATTGAAACCACAGGTAAGCGGTATCATAGATAAAATTTTTGTAGAAGAGGGTGATATTGTAATGAGAGGAGATTTAATTGCAAGCATTAGGGTTGTACCTAATGAACAAGCATTATTAAGCGCAACTAGTAGAATAAACTCAGCAAAATTATCCTATGATAATGCAAAAAAACTTTTTGATAGAAGTGAAAAATTATACGAAAAAGGAGTTATTTCTAAACAGGATTTTGAAAATAGTCAACTGTCAATGGAACAAAATATGGAATCCTTAAGACAAGCCGAAAATGATTTTAAGATTATAAAAAGAGGAACCTTAACAGGCGGTAGTACAGCAAATACTAATGTTTTATCTCAAATTTCAGGAACTATTCTGGAAATTCCAATTAGAGAGGGTAGTCCGATTACTGAAACTAACACATTTAACCCAGGTACAACTATCGCGACCGTTGCAGATATGACCAAAATGATCTTTGAAGGTCAAGTTGATGAAACAGAGGTTTCTAAACTTGCTGAAGGATCTGAAATTAAGGTTATTCTAGGCGCACTCGAAAAAGATGAATTTGGAGCTAAGTTGACATTCGTTGCACCAAAAGGTGTAGAACAAGGAGGTGCTGTTCAATTTAAAATAAAAGCTGATGTTGAAATTCCTGAAAGTGTTAATGTAAGAGCTGGATATAGTGCAAATGCAATTATGACAATTGGTCAAAAAGAGAATATTTTATGTATCAATGAATCCTTATTACAGTTTAATAGAATCACAGATAAACCATTTGTTGAGATACTAAATGAAAATGGTTCATTCGTCACAAAAGAAGTCGAAGTAGGAATTTCTGACGGAATTAACGTTGAAATATTAAAAGGAATAAAAGAAGGAGATAAAATTAAAGTATGGAATTCTGTTGAGGATGAAGATGAAGATGAAGCCAGAAGAAGACAAGATGAAAATTCCAGAGAACTAGAAGACTAATATTATTTGATAAATATGAAAAAAATTAAAATTTTAAAGTTTTGTATGCTCATAACTAGTATTTCATTTGCACAGGACAAAATATGGACTCTAGAACAATGTGTTGATCATGCACTAGAGAATAATATAACAATCCTTCAGGCTGAAAATAGTCTACTTTCATCTGAACAAGATATCATAAGCGCCAAAGGAAATTTTTTACCAGCCGTAAGTTCCAATATTAGTGGTGGTGCAAGTCTAGGAAATATTGAAGTCTTTCCTGGAGAATTTAGAGACAGAGAATTTTATTCAACATCAGTTGGTATTGGTTTTTCTCAAAGTGTTTTTAATGGGTTCAGAAATATTAATTTATTAAATCAAAGTAAACTAAGCCTTGAAAGAAATCAATTTGAGTTAGAAAAGTTAAAGGACGACATATCACTTAATGTTGCAAACGCTTATTTAAACGTGTTATTTAACAAAGAAAATTTGGAATTAGCCAGGCTTCAGGTTGAATTTTCAGAATTTCAGGTTGATCAGGTAAAAACATTGGTTGAGGCTGGTTCAGAACCAAATTCTACGTTAATTGAAACACAGGCAACTTACAGTAGAGATATCCAAAATTTAACAATTGCTGAAAATAACCATGATCTTGCTTTGTTGACTTTAGCACAATTATTACAATTGCCTTATGAAAATTTTGATGTAGAAGTTATAGAGATTGACACCCCTTCTGCAAATCTGATGTATGATGATATCACACCTATATTAAATTATGCAATACAAAATCGTAATGAAATTAAAGTTGCTGAAAGAGACATCGAATTAGCAAAATTGGGAACTAAGATTTCTAAAAGTGCTTATCTGCCAAATGTATCTATGGGTTATGGATTTAATGCTTCAGCAAACTTTTCTAACTTAACAGAAGATGATCAATTTCTTGATCAGTTAAATGACAATAAAGGTCATTCAATTAATATGAATGTTTCAATTCCAATTTTTAACAGAAATCAAACAAAAGCTCAGGTAAAAAAATCAAAAATTCAAGAAGAAACAACCATTTTAGCATTAGGTCAGGTAAAAATTAATCTAGAATCTACAATTCAAAGAGCATTTACAGATGCAAAAGCTGCATTAAAGGCTTTTGAAGCTGCTCAATTATCTCTAAAATCTCAAGAGTTAGCTTTTAGTAATTCCCAAGAAAGATTCTCCTTGGGAGCTCTTAATTCTTTTGACTTGGAACAGTCAAGAATTAGGCTATTAAATGCTTTATCATCTTCAATTAATGCAAAATATGATTTTATATTTAAAACAAAAGTATTAGATTACTATCTAGGTAAAAGATAATTTTTGTGTCCATTATTTTAAATATAGAAACATCAAATAAAAACTGTTCGGTTTCCGTTTCTGAAAGCGGCAATATAATTGGATTAGAAGAGCAATGTTATGAGCAATATTCTCATTCAAAATATCTTCATGTTTTTATTGATAAATTGTTTAAAAAAACAAAATTATCGCCTAGTGATTTATCAGCTGTTGCAATTTCTGAAGGACCAGGATCATACACTGGTTTAAGAATTGGAGTTTCAGCTGCTAAAGGAATTTGTTTTCCTCTAAATATCCCGCTTATAGCTTTAGATACTATGCATATTTTGGCAAGAAAAATTGAATGTTCCGAAGGATATATAGTTCCTGCTATAGATGCAAGAAGAGATGAGATTTACTTTGCAATGTTTCAATCTACTAATTGTAAAATTCCTGAATTAAAAGTCAAAACCGATACAATGATTTTAAGCTCAGATTCATTTTCAAATTATTATGAGACATCAACTGTTAATTTTGTTGGTGATTGCAACAAAAAAATAATGCAATATTTAAATCATGAAAATATTTTTTTTTCTGACTACATTCTGCCCTCAGCAAATGAGATGGGAATACTGTCTCATTCAAAATATGTCAAAGAACAATTTGTGAATGTTGCAGAATTTCAACCTAAATATTTAAAAGACTTTGGAGCAAAGAAAATTAATAATTAATTAAAGAAACTGATTCTTCAACACTTTCAGTGGGCATTTAACAAGCCTTATTAAGACAAACATAAATAAGGGTTTTGTCTTTAATAAATCTGTTTTTTAATAATGGAAGATTATTTTTCATCAAATCAAATCTACAAAATGATTGGATTTTAACCATTTATAGCTTCAACTGAGTTTACCTTATCCGACAACATTTCTTTGAGCATATTCTCAATACCATTTTTTAGTGTTACAGTTGAAGAAGGACATCCACTACACGCACCTTGTAGTATAACTTTTACAAGTTTTTTATCCTTATCATAAGAATCAAAAAGAATGTTTCCACCATCCGATGATACAGCAGGCTTAATATATTCGTCAAGAATTGAAATAATTTTTTTTGAGGTTTCATCAAGATAAATTTCCTCTGTTTCAACTTCTTTACGTTTAAAATTTATCTCATTTCTTTCTAAATAATTTTTGATAAAATTTCTTAATTCCAGAGTTACTTCATCCCAATTTTTTAAATCATATTTTGTAATGGATACAAAGTTTTTAGAAATATAAATACTTTTTACATAGGAAAACTCAAATAATTTTTTGGCAAATTCCATTTCTTGAGCTTCATCAATATTATTAAATTCAAAACTACCATCTACAATTAGTTTATTTGAGACAAATTTCAAAACTGAGGGATTTGGGGTGCTTTCGGTGTAAATTGATATAGGATTATTTTTCTCTTTTTTGACTTCTGATATAACCTCTTTTTTAGAGTTTAAATATTTTTCGATTAAGTTTTTTACTTCCTCTTCAACATCTTCCCATTCAACTATGTTAAATCTTTCAATAGAAATAAAAGAAGGAGTTATATATACCTTTTTTACAAAAGGAAGATAGAATAACTCTTGGGCAAGCTGAGAGTTTTTTGCATCATCAATGTTGTTATATTCAAAGCTCAAGTGATTGGTAATAAACTTGTTGATTTCAAATTTATTAATGAATTTATTTTGTGTTCTCTCTACTTTAACAGTATAGCTCATCTTCTATGATTCTTTCTGCAAAAATAGTAAATAAGAACCTTTACCAAAACATTTGATTAGATATGTCTATTAAAATTTATATATTTGACCGATTTGCATTTTAACGGTATAGTTATTGATGCCTTAAATCTATTACATGAAGGCTAATCAACTTATTTTAACATTATTTGTATTGATAATTTTTAATACAAAGTCTTATGCTCAAGAGGGTTTACCAATATATTCTGATTATTTAACTGATAATTTTTATTTATTATACCCTTCTATGGCAGGCGCATCTAATTGTACTAAAGTTAGATTTACTGGAAGAAAACAGTGGATGGATCAAAATGAGGCTCCAAATCTCCAAACAGTCAGTATAAATGGTAGAATTGGTGATTCAAAATCTGCACTAGGTACAATTGCATTTAAAGATCAAAATGGGTATCACTCTCAATCTGGTGCATATGTAACTTATGCTCATCATATAATGTTTTCAAGAAGTGAATTAGACTTAGACATGTTATCATTTGGTTTAAGCGCTGGAATGATACAATATAAACTTGATGAATCAGCTTTTCTTGCTGGAGGTTTTGACCCCTTAATTTCAGGTTTCGAACAAAGCGCAACAGATTTTAATATTGATTTTGGATTCTCCTATCAATATTTAGATTTTTATGCACATGCCTCCATAAAAAATTTACTTAATAACGATGGTATAAATTTTAACGAACAAGGGTTGAGTTACAATAACTTAAGAACATACCTGTTTTCTGCCGGCTATTTATTTTCTGATGCCTCAAATAACTGGAATTTCGAGCCTTCATTAATGTTTGCTCACAAAGACGCGACAAAAGAAACATTTGCTGATATAAATTTTAAAGTTTATCGTGAAACTGATTTTGGTAGATTATGGGCAGGTCTTTCATATAGAAATAGTTTTGACGGTGCTGAATATTTAAATTCACAAGATCAAATTAAAACGCAAAAACTTCAATACATTACTCCACTAGTTGGATTAGAATTCAACGGATTTGTTTTTGCTTATACCTATTCGTATCAATCTAATTCTGTTGTTTTTGATAACGGAGGATATCATCAATTAACTCTTGGGTTTAATTTTGGATGTCGCAAACAGAGATATGACTGTAATTGTCCGTGGATCAAATAGTTTAGAATTCTAGATAATTCAACTTATATTCTTTCCTAATATATTTATCCGATAGTTTTTCACCGTTGTAAAATATCTTTACATAACCTTTATTCTTATGAAGATTTAAGCTTTCATTTAAAATCAGTACATTTTTGATATGTTTGTTTACCGGAGTTATTGTATCAATAATTGATATTCCTGAGGGAAGAATTTCTTTTATATTATCCTTTATATAATGATAATGGGTACACCCTAAAACTAAACAATCAATATTTTTTTCTATCATCGGATTTAAATACAATTTCAAAACTGTATCTAGTTCTTTTTTCGAAATAATACCATCTTCAATAATATTAACTAGTTTATAACCTATCTGTTCGTGAATTTTAATATCATGAATTTTATTATCATTCGTTGTCTTAAAAAATAATTTACTGTTCAGAGTTTTTTCTGTTGCAAGAATTCCAATATTTTTTGTTTTAGTATAACTAATTGCTGGTTTTATCCCAGGTTCAATTCCAATGATTGTTATACCAATGACCTCTCTAAGTTTTTCTATTGCATTAGTTGTTGCTGTATTACATGCAACAACTATTGCCTTACAATTTAATTCAATCAGTTTTTCACAATTCTTAGTACTTAAAGAAATTATCTCTTTTTTTGATCTATACCCATATGGACAATTTTTATTGTCTGCTAAAAATATAAAGTTTTCATTTGGTAATAATTCCTTCAATTTATCTAAAATTGATATACCGCCAATTCCTGAATCAAAGAGTCCTATAGGTCTATTATCCATAATTTTTGTAAAAAAAAAGCTGCCTATAAAGACAGCTTCTAAATTTATGAAGATTTAATTTTAAAAGCCAAGTTCTTTCTTAACTTCCTCCATTAAATCAGTACCATTAGCAACGATTACCCCTTGTCCTTGAGTTGAGTCAAGTACGTAATCAAATCCTAATGCACCAGCAACTTTATTTATTGCAGCTTGAGCTTTTTCAGTTATTGGTTTTAAAAGATCAAATTCTTTTTTTTGTAATTCTTGTTGAGCCTGTGCTTGATATTGTCTTATGCTTTGCTCCATTCCCTGAACTTCCTGAAGTCTTTTTGCATTTTCCTCATCAGTCTGAGCTGCAGCTTCAGTATCATACTGTTTTACCTTGCTTTGGAGTTCAGCAGCCATTGTTTGGATATCAGTTTCATATGTTTTTGCAAGTTTTTCTAATTCAGCCTTTGCGTCATTCATTTCAGGCATAGATGCTACTAATTCAGTAGTATTAATATGAGCAACTTTTGATTGTGCAAATGATGTAAAACTTATTGCAAAAAGGAAAATTACTAATGATATTTTTATCTTTTTCATAATCAATATTTTATGTTTTTAATTTTAATGTGAGTAAAGGTACTAATCTTTTACTTTTCTTTTGTTACTATTTTTTTGTTTTCTTTGTTCTAACAACTCCTTAACTGTTAACTTTTTGTTAGGGGCTGATACTTTTTCCTCTGATGGATCATCTTTTTCCTTATTTTCAATTTCTGCAGTAACCATTGTGTCGTCAATTAGACTTTCATTTTCAATTTCTTTCTTATCTTTTCTGGAATCAACTTTTTTTCTATTATTAGCTCTTGATATTGTTCTTAATATCTGATCACTTACGTCATATCTTTTATCAGAATATAGCATTACAATATCAGCGGATTTATCAAAGATAAAATCATAATTTCTTGATTTTGCTAATTCTCTAATAGCATTAAATATTTGATCCTGTATAGGTTGTATCAGTTGTTGTTTTTGTATGATAAGATCTCCTCTGGGTCCAAATCTTTTTTGTTGGTATTCACTCAACTCTTCTTCATCAATTAAAATTTCTTCTTCTATTTCTTCTATCATTTCACTAGTTAAAAGTATTCTTTCTGACTTTAGTGATTCTTTTTTTTGATCAATTTTTCTAGATCTTTCTTCTATCTCTTTTTTCCAATCACCAGCTTTTTCTTCTAGTCTTTTGTAAATCTGATTGTATTCAGGTAGATTTTCAAGTATATATTCGGTATCAATATATCCTATTTTTATACCTCTTTGAGCAAAAATAAAGGTGGAGGTTAGAAACAATAATATAAAAAAATAGCTTTTTATCATGATAAGTTAGAACGTAAAAATAGTTCAAATATTTTTATTAAAAGTTTTGTCCGAATATAAAATGTGTTTCCCAACCATGTTTTGATGATTGGCCTGGCACAGGATCAAATCCATGACCAAAGTCAATACCTAAAAGACCAAACTGTGGCATAAATAATCTAACTCCAATACCAGCAGATCTTTTAAGAAGAAAAGGATCAAAATCTCTAAAACTATTATATGAAGACCCTCCTTCAATGAATGTGAGAGCAAATATTTTTGCTTGTTCACCCAGACTTATTGGATACCTTAGCTCAAGTGAATATTTATTATATATAGAGCCACCATCCTGTGCGGATAGAGATTGATTAGGATAACCTCTCAAAGGTATATTTTCTCTACCATCAAGATTATACATTCCCATTCCATCTCCTCCTAGAAAAAATCTCTCAAACGGAATAACTCCTCTATCATTATTATATGCACCTAAAAATCCAAATTCAAAAGCAGGTCTTAAAACTAATTTTTTGGTTAAAGCTGTAAACCATTCACCTTTGAATTTGATTTTATAAAACTCAAGCCATTTGTATCTTTCTTGGTCAATTTCAGCTATTCTGTCACCAGCTGATGTGTTTGCTGGGTCAACTCCAAGTTGGTCAACTAAATCATCCCTTTCATCTTTTAAAGCTTTGTAATCTACATCATTAAATGCTGAGTAAGGGAAGGTAAGTTTTGCCGATAGTGTAAAATTTGAGCCACCAGTCGGATAAATTGGATCAGTATAAGTATTATTCCTACTTAAAGCTACTGTGTAGGACAAATTATTTGATGATCCATTTCCAAAAGTAAATAGTCCAGTATTGTATTCATTAAGATCATAGTACTGAAAACCAACAAATTGAGACAGTGTAAAGTAATCATCTGGAACGGTAAGCCTTTTAGCTAAACCTACTGAAACACCAGAAATATTAAAATACCTTGATTTATCTGCAGTGTAGTTATATGGATTAAACATAAACTGTTTTGTTTGTGAGAGCTGAACAGAGAATTGAACAGGTCTTTTACCACCTAACCAGGGTTCGGTAAAATTAAAACTATTAACTGTGTAAAATCTACTTGCCTGTAATCTTAAAGCCAGTCTTTGGCCATCACCCATTGGTATCGGTGTGTAAGCTTCTTTTTTGAAAATATCTTTGATAGAAAAATTATTAAAAGACAATCCAATCGTACCTATAAATCCACCACCACCATAACCACCTTGAAGTTCAATTTGACTAGATCCAGTTTCAACAAGAGTGTATTCCAAATCAACTGTTCCATCATTAGGGTTTATATTTTTAAAATCAGGTGAAATCAATTGTGGATCAAAAAACCCTAATTGACCTAACTCTCTTAAAGACCTAAAAACATTTGCCTTACTGTAAAGCTGACCGGGTCGTGTTCTGATCTCTCTGTAAATTACGTGATCATTTGTTTTGTTATTACCTACAACAGATATTTTATTGAAGTATGCAGGTTTTCCCTCGTTAATTCTTATTTCTAAATCTATAACATTACCATCAGCATTTACCTCAACTGGTGTTATAGATGAAAAAAGATAGCCGTTATTTTGATATAGATTACTTAAATCATCAGCATCTGGATCAGATCTATCAGCTATTCTTTTTTCTAATTCAACTCCATTATATGTGTCTCCTTCTTTAATTTTTAATATTTGATTTAGTTGCTGATCTGTATATACACTATTACCTAAATATTCTATTTTCCCAAATGTATATTTATAACCTTCGATTAGCGAGATTGAAACATCAATTTGCTGATTATCATTATTTAATATTGTATCAGAAACAACTCTTGCATCTCTAAAACCATTTTCTTTATACTTATCGACTAAACTGGCAAGGTCTTCTTTGAAATCATCAGGAACATATTTTGATCTCTTGAAAATTCTATAAAATTTTCTTTTTTTAGTGTTTTTCATCGCTTTTTCTAAAGTCTTAGATTTAAGCTCATTAATTCCCTCAAATTGGATTTTGTTAATCTTTATTTTATTTCCTCTTTTGATATCTAAGGACATTTTGATTTTTGATTTTTTTGAGGAATCAATTACTTCTTCTGTTTTAATGATTACTTTGGCATTTAGAAACCCTTTTTTTCTGTATTTATTTTCTAAATAATTTTTGGTGGTGGTAATTAGATTTTCCGTTACTTTTACACCTGTCTGAAGTTTATTTTCTTTTATTATTTCTTCAATTTTTCTCTTTTTAACTCCAGTAATTTGTAAATCGGTTAATTCAGGTAAGTCATATAATTCAATTTCAAGATCAATAACCCCATTTTCAATGTTAGTTTTATAAACATCAACAGAACTAAAGAGGTTTGAACCCCATAGTTTTTTTATTGCATTACTAAGTTTTTCTCCAGGGATACTGATTGCATCACCTTCTCTAAGCCCTGAAAAAGTTACAATTGTTATCGGACTAAAAGAAGTGTTACCAGACACCTCAATTTCTCCGATAATATATCTTTCTATATTATTTTGTGATATAGATAAGTTTGAAAATAAAAGTACTAAGGTCAGTAATATTAACTTGTTAGTCTGAAAGTGCTTTTTATTTACGCCTTTTATTTTATTTAATCTGTTCACTAGTTTTTCCAAATCTTCTTTCTCTGCTTTGATAACTAATTATAGCCTTATATAAATTCTTTTTTCTAAAGTCTGGCCATAATTTTTTTGTAAAGTATAGCTCAGAGTATGCAATTTGCCAAAGTAAAAAATTACTGATTCTTTTTTCACCACTAGTCCTAATGAGTAAGTCTACATCTGGTAAATTACGGGTGTAAAGATGGTCATTTATTACGGTTTCATCAATATTTTTGGAAGAAATTATATTATTTTTAACTTTATCTGATAGTTCTCTGACCACATTTACTATTTCATTGCGACTACCGTAGCTTAGTGCCAGAGTTAAAGTCAATTTTGAATTATCCTTAGTTTCTTCTTTAACTTTTTCTAAATAATTACAGATTTTTTTTGGCAGCCTACTTAAATTTCCAATTGTTTCAAATTTGATATTGTTTTTATTTAAAGTTTTTAATTCGTCTTTTAGCGATAAAAACAACAATTGCATCAGGAAGTCAACTTCTAGTTTTGGTCTATTCCAATTTTCTGTTGAAAAAGCATAAAGGGTCAAATTTTTTATGCCAAGTTCAACACAACATTCTACAATCTTTCTGACGGATTTTCTGCCTTCACGATGACCATTTTCCCGTCTAAGACCTCTTTTTTTTGCCCACCTGCCATTACCGTCCATGATTACCGCTACATGTCTAGGTATATTACTTTTATCAATATCTTTTAAGCTCATTTCCCAATATTACAATAACACGGATTTCTACCAAATGTGTATGTCACAGTAAATGTAGAAAACATATACCAATCATCATTGTTAATATTTCCAAAATTATAATTTAAATCATCGTTTGACATATTATTACCGTCAATTTTATCTGTGAAGGTATATCTGGCACCAAATTCAAATGAAAATATAAGCTTATCAAGAATTCTGTATTTCATTCCAACTACCATTGGAATTCCAAAAGTCGATTTATTTTGTTTTGAATTTATTAAAACATTATTTGCTAGAAGCTGCTCTTGAAATGTTGTATATATAATACCGGAGTAAATATATGGTGAAAACAACACATCATAATCATGTAGGTCGAAATCCAAAAAATTAAATTCCATACCCAATGATAATTCATTAATAGGAGTTTCAAAATTATATCCTCTTTCTATTCTTCTGGGATCACTTGAATCTAAATCATCAGCAGATAAAGTAGACTTATTATATGAGATTCTGTAAGAGTGTCTAGCGCTTCTATTCCATTTAAAAACAGCACCAAAAGTGTTTTCACTTGGGTTTATAAATGTTGTATTTCCAACATCTCCAATAAAATTTGATTTTCCATAGGTAAATCCTAATTCATATATCTGAGAAAAGGACACTTGAGTAAAAAGAATAAAAAATAGTATTTTTTGCCAGTTGAATTTCAAAATATTTTTATTTAAGACATAAACTATAATTAATTAAAATTATTGTTCAGTTCTCCTGTCTTTTCCCCACATCAATTTTTCTCTTAGTGTATTAATATAGCTATCCTCTTCAAATTCAACCATCTTTAAGAAATAGGGTGCTTTTGAAATATTTATTTTTGAATCGATATTCACTGAAAATATTTGGGAGTCAGCCGAAACAAAATACTCATTTTCTCTTCCGTTAATTGAAATTTCAATCTGTTTGTTGTCAGAAATTACAAGCGGTCTAGCATTCAAATTGTGCGGAGCTATAGGGGTTAAAACAAGGTTTTTACTATCAGGCATGATTATAGGTCCTCCACAGCTTAGTGAATACCCTGTAGAACCAGTAGGAGTTGAAATAATTAAACCATCAGCCCAATAAGTATTTAAATACTGATCATTTAATTTCGTGTCAATTGTTATCAAGGATGTAGTATTTTTCCTAGAAATTGAAATCTCATTCAGAGCATTTTTTGTTTTTCCCTCGAATTCAACCTGGATTATTGTTCTTTCGGAAATACGATAATTTGAATTTGTGATTTTCTCTATGATAGAATCAATTATTTCAATAGGCGAGTTTGCTAGAAATCCAAGCCTTCCCTTATTTAATCCAATTATAGGAATTGAAAGTTCACCAATTTCATTTGCAGATCTTAAAATAGTACCATCACCACCAATTGAGATTACGAAATCATATTCATTTGACAGTTTTTCAACTTTACTGAAATTAAAATCTCGGTTGTAATTGTCAAGTTTAGAAATTAAATCAAAAGATTGGCTATCAACATCATAATCTAGTTGATGTTTGTCAAGGCTTTTAAAAACAGAAAATATGTGGTCATTATTTTCGTTTGAATCTAGTCTGGTGAAAAGTGCAAATTTCAAAATTTTATCTAAAATTAATGTCCATTAAAGGATCAAAATTAAGTAAAAATAAATTAGTTTTACGTAAAATATTTTAGTTCTAATTTAAAGATGACTAAGCTTAGTGTAAACATAAATAAAATTGCAACTCTTAGAAATTCTAGAGGTGGAAATTATCCAAATGTTTGTGACTTTGCAATTGATATTCAAAATTTTGGTGCACAGGGAATAACAGTTCATCCTAGGCCTGATGAAAGACATATTAGATATCAAGATGTTTATGATTTAAAAAAAGTTGTAAATACTGAGTTTAATATTGAGGGTAATCCAATTGAAAAATTTATAAATATGGTTACGGAAGTCAAACCAACTCAGGTTACATTGGTACCAGATGCTATTGATGCTATCACTTCAAACTCCGGATGGGATACAGATAAAAATAAGACTTTTTTAAAGGAAGTAGTTAATGAATTTAAATCATACGGAATTCGAACTTCAATATTTTTGGACCCAAATACTAAGTTTATAGAATCTGTTTGCGAAATTAACCCCGATATAGTAGAATTATACACTGAAGAATATGCAAGAGAATTTCCTAATGATAATTTCAAAGCAATAAATAATTATTCGATCTGTGCAAAAGAGATTAATGACGTTGGAATAGGAGTAAATGCTGGTCACGATCTTTCACTGAAAAACATTAAGTTCTTCAAGCAAAATATTGACAATCTTCTTGAAGTTTCAATTGGGCATGCTTTAATAACCGAGAGCCTATATTTTGGTTTAGAAAGGACAATTAAAAGCTATTTAGATTATTTATCATAGGCGATGCTTTTACACTCAAAAATTTTAGGAGATTCCGAAAATCACATACTAATCTTACATGGTTTTTTGGGTTCTGGTGATAATTGGATTACTATTTCTAGGAAATTAAATTTTGAAGGTTTTACCGTTCATTTAATTGATCAAAGAAACCATGGAAGAAGTTATCACTCTGAAAACTTTGACTATCAATTAATGAGTAATGATTTACTAAAATATATTAAGCACCATAAAATTAAAGATCCTATATTAATTGGTCACTCTATGGGAGGGAAGACGGTGATGAAATTTTCTTTAGAATTTCCAAAATTAGCACGAAAACTTTTTGTTTTAGATATATCACCAAAGCAGTATCCTATCCATCATCAATCAATAATAGACTCATTAGAAAGTTTAGATTTTAATTCTTTAAATACAAGAAAAGAAATTGACAACAAACTTAAAAAATTAATTGAGCAACCAGCATTAAGAAATTTTTTGATGAAGAATATATTCAGAAAAGATAATACAAGATTTGATTTTAGATTCAATTTAAAATCACTATCAAAAAATATTGATAAAATAGGTGAAAAAGTTGACTCAGCTGAAAAATTTAACGGTGAAGTATATTTTTTTAAGGGTAGTAAATCTAAATATATTATGGATAGCGATAAAGATTTAATTCAAAAGCTTTTTCCAAAAGCAAAATTTATAAAAATACAAAATGCTGGGCACTGGCTTCATGCTGATAATCCAAATGATTTTTTGTCTGAATTATTAAGTTTAATCTGATTTGTAGCAATTTTTCACTTTGAGACCTGTAAAAAAAACAGTACTTTCGCAAACCAATTTATATTAAATGAAAATTTCTATTACAAAAAAAAATAAGCTATCCGGAATAATTACAATCGAGGTGGAGAAGAAAGATTATGAGCAAAAAGTCCAAGATGTATTGAAAAGATATTCAAAAACTGCAAATATACCTGGTTTTAGAAAAGGATTTGTGCCAATGGGATTGGTGAAGAAGCAATATGGAAATGCTGTAAAAGTCGATGAAATCAACAAGCTTCTTGACACTAATCTTAAAAAATATATACAAGAGGAAAAATTAGACATATTAGGTGGTCCTATCCCTGAAGTTGATAATAAAATTGATTGGAATTCTGATAAGATTAATTTTGATTTTGAAATTGGTTATACACCAGAATTCAAGGTTAATCTAAAACCAAAGAAACCCATTACTATGTTTGAGGTTAAAGCAGATAAAAAGATGGTTGATAACCAGATAAAAAATATCCAATCTCAATATGGTAAATTAATCTCAAAAACAACAATTGAAAAAAATTCTGAAATAACAGCAAATTTCTTTTCTGAAATTGATGAAGTTAATCATTCTAGTATGTTCAAAGCAGAAAGTCTAAAGCCTTCATTTTTAAAGAAGATTTTAGGCTTGAAGGTTGGAGATGAGTTAAATGAAATTGGCTCAAAGATTTTTAAAGAAAATTATGATCTTTCCAAAAATCTAAAAATAGAACTTGAAAAAGCAAAAACTTTTAAAAACAAAGTTTTTATAAAAATTGAAGAAATTAATGAAAGAGAATTAGCAGAATTAGATCAAGATTTATTTGATAAAGTATTTGGTAAAAACTCGGTTAAAACGGTAACTGAAATGAGAAATAAGCTTTCTGAGGATTTTGTTAAACAATTTCAAAACCAAGTTGATCAGAAACTAATGAATGATACAATTGAATATTTGATTGATTCTACAAAAATCAATCTTCCTGCTGAATTTCTGATCAAATGGATGAAATTAAGTTCTGAAAAGAAAATTACCATTGATGAAGCAAAAGCAGAGTACGAAAAGTCTGAAAATGGAATGAAGTATCAATTGATTGAAAGTAAATTAATTATTGATAATGATTTGCAGGTGAATTTTGAAGATTTAAAATCCTACACAACTGATTTGATTAAAAATCAAATGCAACAGTATGGCCAAGCTATTCCTGATGAAAAAGAACTTGAAGGTATAGTTGCAAGAGTTATGAGCAACAAAGATGAAATCAAGAGATTAACAGAGCAACTGACTAGTAATCGAATTCTAAACTTTTTTAAAGAAAATTTTAAATATAAATTGAAAAAGGTTAGCTATGATGAGTACATTAAAGAAGCATATCCAGCGTAATTCTTATATTTATAAATAATAAAATCTATAATCATGGACTTCGGAAAAGAGTTTAAGAAATTTGCAACAAAAGATCAGGGTATTAGTAGTACCTACTACAATGATATTGTAAGCAGTATGTTCCCTAAAGGATTAACTCCTAATATTATTGAAGAAAGACAAATGAATATTGCAATTTTTGATGTTTTTTCAAGACTTATGATGGATAGGATAATCTTTATGGGTACTGCTATAAACGATCAAGTAGCTAATATTATTCAGGCTCAATTATTGTTTTTGGAAAGCACCGATTCCACCAAGGATATTCAAATTTATATAAATTCCCCGGGTGGTAGTGTTTACGCTGGCTTAGGAATTTATGACACAATGCAATTAATAAAACCTGATGTGGCCACAATTTGTACTGGTATGGCTGCCTCAATGGGAGCTGTACTATTATGTGCTGGCGAAAAGGGTAAAAGAAGCGGATTAACACACTCTAGAGTTATGATTCACCAACCCTTAGGAGGTGCTCAAGGACAAGCAAGTGATATTGAGATAACAACAAGAGAAATCCTTTCACTCAAAGAGGAATTGTATAAAATAATCAGTAAACATACTGGGCAAGAATATGAAAAGGTTTATGCTGACAGTGACAGAGATTATTGGATGAAGGCAGACAAAGCTTTAGACTACGGAATGATTGACGAAATTCTAACCAAAAGCTAGATTACATGAGTAAGTCTGATTTACAATGTTCATTTTGTGGTAAGAAAAAAGATCAAACCAGCTTACTTATAGCTGGAATTGATGCTCATATTTGTGATTTGTGTATTGAACAGGCAAACGGTATTATTTTACAAGAAAATAGTTCAGTAGATAGTAAGGGTGAAAAATCTAAACTTGAACTTTTAAAACCACAACAAATTAAACTTTTTTTAGATGATTATGTTGTGGGACAAGATTACACAAAAAAAGTAATTTCTGTTTCTGTATACAATCATTACAAAAGAATTAATCAGGAAATTGAAAATGAAGTTGAAATTGAGAAGAGTAATATAATTATGGTCGGTCAGACTGGGACAGGAAAAACCTTAATAGCTAAGACTATAGCAAAAATGTTAGATGTACCTTTAGCAATTGTAGATGCTACGGTTTTGACTCAAGCTGGTTATGTTGGTGAAGATGTTGAAGGAATTTTGACTAAACTTTTACAGTCCGCTAATTATGATGTAGAAAAGGCTGAAAAAGGAATTGTATTTATAGATGAGATTGATAAAATTGCTAGAAAAAGTGACAATCCATCAATAACAAGAGATGTCTCTGGTGAAGGAGTTCAACAGGCCTTATTAAAATTATTAGAAGGAACTATTGTAAACGTTCCACCTAAAGGAGGAAGAAAACATCCTGATCAAAATTTTATTGAAATAAATACAGAGAAAATTTTATTCATCGCCGGAGGTGCATTTGACGGAATTGAAAGACATATATCCAGACGATTAAATTTAAATGTCATTGGCTATAAAAGTGTCGGTAAAGATTCAGTTTCTAAGACTAATATTTTAAAACATATTAACCCAAAAGATCTAAAAGAATTTGGTTTAATCCCAGAAATCATTGGTAGATTACCTGTTGTAACCTATATGAATCCACTAAATAAAGTGACACTACTTAGTATTCTAACGGAGCCCAAAAATGCATTGATTAAGCAATATGTAAAATTATTTGAAATGGATGATATTACTCTTGAATTTAAGAAGGATGCTTTAAATTATATTGTCGATAAAGCTATCGATTACAATTTAGGTGCAAGAGGTCTAAGATCACTTTGTGAAGAGATTTTAAACGATGCAATGTTTAATCTTCCGGGTAGTGAAGTAAAGAAATTAGTTGTAAATAAGAAATATGCTGAGGAGCAATTATCAAGGGTGAGTTTTGAAAAACTTAAGGAAGCTTCTTAACAATTCAATTCAATTAAACTGTCAATAAATTTTCTTTCGTTAGATAATCTAGGAATTTTATTTTGTCCGCCAATTTTATTATTCATTTTCAACCATTTCATGAATACTCCTTTTTTAGAAACAATAATTTCAGGTCTCTTGAGTGTAAAATTATTATATCTCTTGGCATCATAATCTGAATTTTCAGATTTAAGTTCTTTGTCTATAATTTCTGCTAAATTTATATTTTTAGGGGGATTATTTTTAAATTCTATAAACCACTGATGTGCACCTTTTTTATTTTTTTGCATGAAAACTGGGGCAACTGTGTAATCAACAATTTCAAGATTGTACTTAGATGATATTTTATTTATAACATTATCAGTATTCTCAATAATTACCTCTTCTCCAAAGACATTTATATAATGTTTTGTTCTTCCTGAAACAATTATTTTATACGGATTTAATGAAGTAAATTTTATGGTATCACCAATTTTATATCTCCATAAACCTGCATTTGTTGTTATTAATATTGCATAATTTATATCCTTTTTAACTTCACTTAGCGGAATTATTTTTTCATCTTTTGTTCCATAGTTTTTCATGGGGATAAACTCGTAGAAAATACCATAATCTAACATTAGTAAAAGTTCATTTGAATCATTTTCATATTGAATTGCAAAAAATCCCTCCGATGCGTTATATATCTCATAATATTTCATTGATTCACTATTGATTAACCTCTTATATTGATTTAGATAAGGTTTGAAACTAACTCCTCCGTGAAAATAAACTTCTAAATTTGGCCATTGATGAGAAATATAGTCTTTATTACTTTTTTCTAAAATTTTATTTAAAAGAACTAACATCCAAGAAGGTACGCCAGCTAAACTTGTTACATTTTCGTTCAATGTTTCATTAATTATAGCATCTATTTTGTAATTCCAATCATTCATAAGAGAAGTTTTGTTACTTGGAGTACTACTAAACTCAGCCCAAAAAGGCATATTGTCAATTAGAATAGCTGATAAATCACCGTAGAATGTACCGTTTTTTTCATAGGGACTTTTACTCCCACCCAACCTCAAACTCTTCCCCGTAAAAAGTTGAGAATTTGGATTATTATTTAGATACATACAAAGTAAATCCTTACCAGCAGCATAATGACAATCCTCAAGAGACTCATTACTTACTGGAATGAATTTGCTTTTAGCATTTGTCGTCCCACTTGATTTTGCAAACCACTTAATTTTCGAAGACCAAAAAATGTTATTATCTCCTTTTCTAGCCAGATCTATTTTATCAGCAAATTCCTCATAACTAAAAACAGGAACTCTTTCAGAAAAATCTTTATAATTTTTAATTGATTTAAAATCAAATTTTTGACCAATAAATGTTTCTTTTGCTGATTTGACCAAATTTAATAGAATATCGTTTTGAACTTCATTTGGATACTTTATAAATAATTCAATTTGATGCATTCTTTTTTTTAAAAACCAGGAAGCAATTGAATTAATTAATGGGATTGGCATCTTTTTTTTGTAATTTTCTTTTTTAAAATTATGAAATTTTATGCATTTTGAAGGAGTCGTAAAAAAAATGACAACTGAATATTCTTCAGTGGTGAACTACTTCATTGAATTTGAAAACAGCTTCATTCATTTAAATCAATTTTTAGAAAAATCATTTACTATAGAGTGTATTGGTTACAGTTGTCTTTCATGTGCTTCAAATCAAGAAATTTTTAGACAAGGATTCTGTAAAAGTTGTTTTTTTGAAAGTCCATTAGTAGGAGATTGGATAATAAAACCCGAATTGAGTAAAGCTCATTTAAATATAGCTGATCGTGATCTTGAGTATGAAAAGAAAATTCAGCTTCAACCACACATTGTTTACTTATCAAATACTGGATCTGTCAAGGTAGGAATTACTAGAAAATCTCAAATTCCGTATCGTTGGATTGATCAGGGTGCACATGAGGCAATTGAAATTATAGAAACACCAAATAGATTCTTAGCTGGTACTGCTGAAGTTGCTCTTAAAAAATATATGAGTGATAAAACTAACTGGAGAAAAATGTTGAAAAACGAAAGGGACAACATTAATTTGATAAGTTTTAAAGAACAAGCAAAAACATATGTTCCCAGTAATTTAACTCATTATATTAATGACAAAAGTAAAGTTCTAAATATAGAGTTTCCTGTAAAAAAGTTTCCACAAAAACCAAATTCGGTCAAACTGAAAAAATATTCAAAATTTTCAGGAAAATTAATGGGAGTAAAAGGACAGTATTTAATTTTTGAAGACGATAAAGTCATTAACTACCGTGCACATGAGGGTCATATTTTTAGTATAACTATAAATTCTTAATCTATATTTATCTCTTCGTTAACTTTTAAACTAAATTTTCTTCGAAAAAGGTAAACTCCCAAATATAAAAATGGTGTGTCAACTAATGCAACTAAAACTTTAAATAAAAATCCTGAAATCAATAGCCCTGCGAACTGATCCCAAGACAAGATATTAGTAATACATAACAAAAATAGAATAGTAAATGTGTCAACAAATTGAGAGAAGAAAGTTGAAAAGTTATTTCTTAACCATAGCATCCTTCCCATAGTCAAGTTTTTCCAAAAATGGTAAATGTGAATATCAATATATTGAGCAAATAGATAACTAAGCATACTGGAAAGTACAGCAATTATAGTACTACCAAATACTTTCCTAAAAAGTAAATCATCAACTGGTGAATTTTCCATTGCAGGAACAGAGTCGGCAACATAAATTATGAGCGTTGAAAAAATAGCAGCAAAAATACCAACAGTTACAACTTGGTTAGCTTTCTTTTTGCCATAAATTTCACTAATCAAATCTGTAATTAAAAATGTAATTGGGTATGGAAGAATTCCTACAGATAAATAAAAAAGTTTTTCCCCAAAAATTTCAATATCAAATGGGTGCCAGTAAAAAAACTTTTGAAAAATTAAATTTGATACTACCAGAGAGGTAATGAAAAGAGATGCTAGAATTAAATAAAGTTTTCTTGCTAATATTTTTTTTCCTGCATTCATTAATTTGTCTTTCATCAAATATAGTAAATCAATTTCTTTTGACTAATTTGTTAATCCTAATGGAAATTCAAAAAAAATATCACATATCAATAGGTTCTAATATTGGAAACAGGATAAAAAATATTCAAGAGACAATTGATTTAATACATTCAAGAATTGCCTCTTTACTTACTATTTCATCAATTTATGAAACTGAATCGATTGGTTTTGAAGGTGATGATTTTTTTAATATTTGTGCATCGTTTAACTCTTTTAAATCCCCTCATTTCATAATGAATGAATTTCTTGAAATAGAAAAACTTTTGGGACGAGTTAGAAGTAAGGAAAAAAAATATTCCTCTAGAATTATTGATATTGATATTTTATTAGTAGATGATATGATAATTAATTCCGAAGAATTAACTATCCCACATAAAGAAATGTGCAATAGGAGATTTGTACTAGACCCTTTAATTGAGATTGATCCAAATATAATTCATCCTGTAAATAAAATTTCGATTAAAGAAATTTTGAATTCCCTTGAATCTAAACAGAAAATTCAAAAAAGTGATATAATTCTTCAAAACCCTGCTCATTCAGTTTCAATAAACAACTACAGCTATATTGCAATTGAAGGGAATATTGGATCTGGAAAAACAAGTTTATCAAAATTGATTTCAAGTGACTTCAATACAAAATTAATGTTGGAAAGATTTATTGACAATCCGTTTTTAGCCAAATTTTATAAAAACCCCAAGGACTTTGCATTCAAACTAGAAATGTCTTTTTTGGCTGATAGATATCAGCAAACAAACGAGGATTTATCCCAATTAAATTTTTTTAGTCAAAATATTATTAGTGATTATGATATTCATAAATCACTAATTTTTTCAAAAATTAATTTAAATGAAGATGAATTTAATTTATACAGAAAACTATTTTATTCTCTATACAAAAGTATTGTAAAACCAGACTTAATTATTTTTTTAAACCAGACTATTGAAAATTTAAAAATAAATATAGAAAAAAGAGGCAGGGAATATGAGTCAAATATTTCAGAAGAGTATTTAAAAAAAATAAATCAAAGTTATTCTGATTTTTTTAAATCAACACCAGATTTAAATGTTAAATTTATAGATGTTTCAGAGATAGATTTTGTAAAAAATAGATTAGATTACTTATCTATAATTAACGGAATTAGTTAGCGTTAATTTTTAAAAAAAAATCCCAAACTACAATCCCTGCAGAAACAGAAACATTTAAAGAATGTTTAGTTCCGTATTGAGTTATTTCAACCACATCATCACTAAGATCAATCACGCTTTGACTTACTCCTTTTATTTCATTACCAAAAATTACAGCATATTTTTTACCTGAATCAAGGCTGAAATTTTCTAAAGTTGTTGATTTATCGGCTTGCTCAATAGAAACAATATGGTAATTTTCACTCTTTAGTTTTAAAATGGTATTTTCAATTTCTTCGACATATGTCCATTTTAAAGATTCTGTACTGCCAAGTGCAGTTTTTCGAATATCATTATTTGGTGGTACTGCGGTAATGCCACATAGGATTATTTCGTCGATTAGAAAAGCGTCACAGGTTCTAAAAATACTACCAACATTATGTGCACTTCTAATATTATCTAGTACAACTTTAATAGGTGTTTTAGATGAATTTTTAAACTCCTCTAAAGAAATTCTATTTAATTCACTATTTTTTAGTTTTTTCATTTGAGCTTACTTTAAACATTTGTTTTTTAAACAACTAAATAATAATTACATTAGTAAAGATGTAGTGGTAAAAATAGTATATAAGTTATCCAATTGAAAAAAGACGTAAAAAAAATTACACCTTTAATGCAGCAGTATAATGCTATTAAGACAAAGTATCCTGATGCTTTACTACTTTTTCGAGTAGGTGATTTTTATGAAACTTTCGGACAAGATGCAATTCAGGCTTCCAAAATCTTAGATATTATTTTGACCAAAAGAGGCGCTGGAAGTCAAAGTGAAACAGAGCTTGCTGGATTTCCTCACCATTCTTTAAATCTGTATTTACCCAAACTTGTGAAAGCTGGTCATCGTGTGGCAATTTGTGATCAATTAGAAGACCCAAAAAAAACAAAAAAAATTGTAAAGAGAGGAGTAACCGAGCTAGTAACTCCAGGGCTAGCTTCTTTAGATGGAGTACTGAATCCAAAGAAAAATAATTTTTTGGCTTCAATTTATTTTAGTAATAATATCGGAATCTCATTTTTAGATATTTCAACTGGAGAGTTTTTATTATCTCAAGGCGATTCTGAGTATATAGCTAAATTATTATCAAACTTTAACCCAAGTGAGATACTAATTAGTAAACAACAAAAGAAAATTTTCAAAGAGCAGTTTGGAGAATTATATAATCTCTTTTTTTTAGAAGAATGGGTTTATAATTCTGATTTTGCTAATGAGTTATTACAAAGACAATTTGAAACTAATTCACTTAAAGGTTTTGGTATTAGTGATTTATTCGAAGGTATAATTTCTAGTGCAGGCATATTACATTACTTAGGTGAAACTCAACATCATCAGCTGAATCATATAACAACAATTAAGAGGATTCCTTTTGAAGGTCACGTTTGGTTAGATAGATTTACAATTAAAAACCTAGAAATATTTTTTCCGAATACTGTTGAAGGAAAATGCTTAATCGATGTTATTGATCACACGATTTCTCCAATGGGAGGAAGATTATTGAAAAGATGGTTGGCATTACCATCAACTGATAGTGAACTTATTTTTAAAAGACACAATATTGTTGAATATTTTATTAATAAAGACAAGCACAGAGATTTTTTAATCGAAACCCTTTCCTCCCTTAGTGATTTGGAAAGGTTGGTATCTAAAGTTGCAACTAAAAAAATTAATCCAAGAGAACTTTTTACCCTAAACGAATCTCTAAAAAATATTAAACCATTAAAAAAAGAGTTTAAAAAAACTACATCTGATGATTTAAATTTATTGTTTAAATCACTAAGTAATTGTGAAGAAATAATAAACCTTATAGGCTCAACACTCTCTGAAACTCCGCCGGTGAATATTATTAAAGGAAATACAATTTCTTCAGATTTTTCAAATGAATTAAAGGAGCTCAGAAGTTTATCCAAGAATAATAAAGATTTTCTAGACGAGATGTTAAAAGAACAGTCAGAGATTACAAATATTCCGTCTTTGAAAATCTCATCTAATAATATTTTTGGATATTATATAGAAGTAAGAAATACGCATAAAGATAAAGTTCCAGAAAATTGGATTAGAAAACAAACCTTAGTAAATGCAGAAAGATATATTACTGAAGAACTCAAGGAATATGAGTCAAAAATATTAGGTGCTGAACAGAGAATAATGGAGCTAGAGATAAAAATTTTTGATGAATTATTAAATTCTTGCCAGTCTCATATTAAAGAAATCCAAAATAATTCTTCGATTATAGCGGAGTTGGATTGTCTTGTTTCTTTTTCCAGTCTATCAGTTCTGAAAAATTATGTAAGACCTGAAATCGATGATTCTTTTGATATTGAAATTATTAACGGAAAACACCCTGTAATTGAAAGCCAGTTACCAATTGATAAACCTTATATTCCTAACAGCATTTATCTTAACAAAAAAAACCAACAAATTATAATGATTACTGGACCAAATATGTCTGGTAAATCTGCAATTTTACGTCAAACAGCAATAATTTGTTTACTTGCTCAAATTGGATGTTTTATTCCTGCTGAAAAATTAAAAATGGGTATAATTGATAAAATTTTTACTCGAGTAGGTGCTTCTGATAATATTAGCATGGGTGAATCTACTTTTATGGTTGAAATGAATGAGACAGCGTTGATTCTCAATAATATTTCCGAGAGAAGCCTAATATTATTAGATGAAATTGGAAGAGGAACAAGTACTTATGATGGTATTTCAATTGCTTGGGCAATTTCAGAATATCTACATCAACACCATTCAAAACCAAAGACCTTATTTGCAACTCACTATCATGAATTAAATCAAATGAAAGATTCATTTGAAAGAATTAAAAATTTTAACGTGTCAATAAAAGAAGAAAATAATCAAATATTATTTTTAAGAAAATTAATTCCTGGAAGTAGTGAACATAGTTTTGGAATTCATGTTGCAAAAATGGCTGGAATGCCTAAAGATGTGTTAAATAAAGCAAATGATATGCTAAAGCAACTTGAACAGTCCCGCTCATCAAAAGAGTTAATTATTAATGAAATTTCTCCTCAGTTGGAGTTTTTTAATATAAGTGATCCAATTCTTGAGGAATTGAAAAATGATTTAGAAAATTTAAATTTGGATGAATTAACTCCAATTGAAGCACTTCTTAAACTAAATGAACTTAAAAGAAAGATAAATAATTAGTATTTTTTTTAATTTTAACACCCTAATAAAAACTAACTAAAACGATTAAGTAATGAAGAAATTGATTTTAGTTTTCTTGAAAAGAACAAAAAATATACTGCTACAATATATAGAGATTCAAAGGACGCAGACTATGCAAAAAATCCACAATCTTATAAAATAGAAACTAAGACTATTACCTCTGAAAGTAAAATTAAAATACCAACAGTTCCTGCTGGAGGATTTGCTATTTCAATTTTCCCTAATTAAGTTTCATATTTGAAAATTTATATTAAATTTGCATCCGCACTTAAGGTGCATGATCTTTTAAATATTGCGAAAGTAGCTCAGGGGTAGAGCATCACCTTGCCAAGGTGAGG
>CENP01036832.1_pt1 | contig 83215 bp, 95 predicted proteins | sample 361281 | NCBI WGS metagenome assembly CENP01 (sample SAMEA2591122, study PRJEB7988) | marine metagenome | biome: marine biome (ENVO:00000447); feature: deep chlorophyll maximum layer (ENVO:xxxxxxxx); material: saline water (ENVO:00002010), including plankton (ENVO:xxxxxxxx) | depth 70 m
ATTATGTGTGGTAGATACGTTATTAGAAAACCTGTTACTAGTACAAATAGAATAGTTCATAAAAATGAGGGTGTGGATGATAGTGAAAATTTTAATGCCTATCCAACCTCACTTCTTCCAATAATTAAAGCGGATGAAAATGAAATAATATTAACGAATTTTATTTGGGGTTTGGTCCCTAGCTGGTCTAAAAAAATGTCAGATTTTAAACCTTTGAATAATGCTCGATTAGAAACCGTCACAGAAAAAATAACTTTTAAAAATTTACTAAATAAAAATAGATGTGTAATACCTGCCAGCGGATATTACGAATGGAAAAAAGATAAAAATAACAAAAAGACGCCTCAATTCATTTACAAAAAAGATAATACAAATCTTTATTTTGCAGGTCTATATCAAAAAAACGAAAATCTCGAGTTCACAATAATTACTCGGGGAGCATCAAGTGATTTGAAAAATATTCATTCAAGAATGCCTGTTGTGCTTGAAGAAAAAGATATATTTAAATATTTAAATACTAAAACTGATTTTTTGACCATGATAAATAACATTGAGCCACCAAATCTTGGCTTTCATCCAGTATCAAAAGATGTAAATAACCCTGATAACAATAGAGAAAATTTAATAGATCAAATTTGATGCACAAAGTAGTCGGAATAGGAAATGCAATAATAGATTTAATTTGTAAAGTCTCAGACGATTTTCTATCCCAAAATAAATTAGAAAAAAGCACAATGAAACTCATTTCAGACATTGAGCTAGAAAATATTTTAAGAAACCTAAAAATTGAGCAATCTATAGCTGGTGGTTCAGTTGCAAATTCAATAGTTGGCCTTTCTCATCTTAAAAATGATGTTGCATTTATTGGCAAAATTAATGACGATACATTTGGTAAAATGTATGAAGAAAGTTTAATTTTAAAAGATGTTAATTATTATTATGAGAAAAAAAAAGAGGAATTTCCAACTGGGGTTTGTATTGTATTAATAACTCCTGATGCAGAACGTACAATGTGTACGCATCTTGGTGTAGCGGGCAAAATCAGTGAGAAAGATATAGATGAAAATGCAATTAAGAGTTCAGAGATTGCCTTTTTAGAAGGTTATCTTTGGGATAAAGGTGATCCAAAAAAAGCATTTGATAAAGCTATTTCACTTTCAAATAAATCTGCAATTTCATTATCAGATAAATTTTGTGTTGATAGACACAAAACTAATTTTTTGGAATTGGTTAAAAATAAACTAGATATAATATTTGCTAATGAACAAGAAATAATGTCATTAATCGATGCAAAGTCTTTTGAAGATGTCATAGAATTTGGTAAAAGTTTGAACAAAATCTTAGTAATAACCCGTGGTGAAAAGGGAAGTCTATCAATCAATAATGGAAATTTGTATGAGTGTAATAGTAAAAAAAATATCGAAGTAAAAGATCTTACGGGTGCAGGAGATTTATTTGCAGCTGGCTATCTTCATGGTTTTATAAACAAGAATGAGGAAAAAGCGTGTTTAGAAAAAGGTAATGAATTGGCATCAATAATTATACAAAAAATTGGAGCTAGATTAATTTAATATTTTGAATTAAAATCCAAGTGTGTCCAAAAAGAAAAATAAACTAATTTTTTTAGGCGTAGGAAGCTTATCTGTAGTTGCTCTATTAATAATTTTTTTAACTACAAATCAATCTCATTTCAAAGCAGGTGATAATGTTAATATTAATAAATTTCTTAAGATAGATAGCACAAAATATAAATTTAGTGATTACAGTAAAATTATTGGGCAAAATGTAGTGCCTTGGGATAATAGAAAAGCTAGTCTACCTAAAGATATGACGAATGTTAAATCAATTGATGTCTTTTATAAAAAAAAACCCGCTAAAATTTTAGTGTACAAAGTTAAAAATACAGATGATATTGTTATTCGTCTTACGGTCGGTGTTATTGGCAAAAAAAATCTAAATCTCAGATGTGATGAGTTTCTAGCAACTATGCCTTCAAATTTTTTTAAATCTGAACATATAAAAAGAGACTCTCCTGATTTTAGTGTAATGAAAATGATTTTCTATACCTTCTCAAAAGATTTTAAAAATAGAAGAGTTACTGGCAGGTGTATATCTAGTAAAGGAAGAATGGATATTTCTGAGCAGCCTGGCTATTCATTTATAAATATATCCAAAAAAGATGTTTCTTGGGCCAGGAGTGTTACTGCAAAAAAACTTATTACATGCAATTACACAAGGATGGAGGATAAGGGAAAATTTAAAAAAGAATATAGCTTTTTGAAAAAAAATAAAGGCGCTAAGTTTTTCGACGATGTTAAAGAGATTAAATTTTATATAGATGAAACATTAAAAAAACTTACATTTTATGAGAATGATCTTTACGCAGGTAAAACAATTAGATTTGATCAAAACTTTATAGAAGTTGAAAGAGTTAACAAAAAACAAAGATCAACAAGGCTCTATAAGATTGACAGGATTACGGGTAAAATAATTATGATTTACTCGGGTTCAAATAATGATGCTGGTAAATGGTATATAAATAACAATTTTAGATGGGTTTATAGTGGAAATTGCAATTCACTAAGCACAACTAAAAGAAAATTTTAATATTTTATATAATTTACACATATTTTGTTAAAACTAGGACAATCTATCTTTTGAAATAAGTTTAATTTCTTTATAGAAAGCCATCGTGTTTAAAATAGTTAATGAAATTAAGCAATTCGTAAAAGAATTTGACTATTCTTTATTGGACCCAAATCAAGAAGATAAGGGTCTTTACAAAGTAATTGAAAACTCCAATTTTTTAGATTTCCTCAAAACTATAACCGAGATTGATGTTTACTCACAAGATGTTGCAGAAGATTTTAAAAATGAAGACGCTGTCACTGGATTATCAAGTATTAAAATTTTAAAATCAGCTCTAAATCACAAATCGTATTTTTTTCTTCAAAATCTTTCAGATTTAATCTTTTCTTTTGATGAAGATAAAGGTGCTATTTGGAGTGATTTTGCCGAAAATGTTAAAGAGATTGATCTTGCTGATACAAAAGTTTTAGATTTAGGATTAAAATCAAAAGCTAAATCAGATTATGCTGACCTAAGAGATATTTATGAAAAGAAAAACCCACATGCTCTTTATCCAACATCAAGTTACCGTGAAAGCTACGGATACACTCTAAGCACAAAAAATTACCAACATATTGAAGCTGTGATGGGTCTTAAAACATTTACAACATTAAAAGTTCAGCATAATACTTTGGACCCCGATGTTCCTTTGCTAAGAGATATTTATAAGTCTTTAAAAAGATGTGTATGTTTAGTTGATCAAAATGTTGAAGATAATTTTGGTGACAAAATAACAGACTATTTTTCTCACCATGACATTAAATTAGAAAAACTTGTATATAGAGCTATGGAGATTGACAAATCTTATGAAAACGTTGGAAAAATTTTAGGAGATTTCAAACATCTGGGTGTTTCTAGAAATGAGCCAGTTTTGATTATGGGTGGAGGCGTGTTAGCAGATATTGGGGGCTTTGCATGTGCATTGTACCACAGAAATACTCCTTACGTTATGCTTGCAACATCAATTGTATCTGGAATTGATGCAGGTCCTTCTCCGAGAACATGTTGCGATGGACATGGATATAAAAATCTTTTTGGTGCTTATCATACTCCTATTCTTTGCATTACTGACAAATCTTTTTTCAAAACTTTAGAACCAGGTTGGCTAAGACACGGTGTTGCCGAGATTATTAAAATGGCTGTTGTAAAAGATATTGAATTATTTGAGGCGCTTGAAGAAATTGGAACAGATCTTTTAACATCAAAATTTGGTACCTCAAATTGTATTAAGGGAGATGAAATAGATAAAGGATCTGATAAAATTTTAGGCCTCGCATTGAAAAGCTACGTAGCATCAGAATATGATAATTTATATGAAACACATCAATGCAGACCACATGCTTATGGTCATACCTGGTCACCCGGATTTGAAATTAAAGCAGGACTATTACATGGTCATGCTGTATCTGTTGGAATGGGATTAGGAGCATATTTTAGTTACATAAATAAGTGGATATCGTCTGACCAAATGCATAGAATTTTTAAATTAATTAGTAAATTTGAACTTAGCTTATGGCACGATATATTACTTGATGATGAATGTGTATGGGGTTCTCAAGTTAAGATGGTTCAAAAAAGAGGTGGTAACTTGTCTGCTCCATTACCGAAAGGTGAAATTGGAAAATGCGGATATTTAAATGAAATGTCAAAACAAAATTTATACAAATATATAAGAGAATATCAAGCCATCGTTGCCAAATATCCCAGACAAGGAAAAGGGATTGAGCCTTTATGTTCCGATGTTGGATTAGAGGACCCAGGAACAGTTTATAGAAATAACGAAGAGAAAGTTATAGAAAAAACCAACCTTAATTAATGTTAGAAATTGTCATCCCGTTATTCAAAGTTAATTGGATAACCAAAGCAGTTTTAGAAAGTTTAAACCTTCATTATAACCCGAGAAAAATTCATATCATTTCTGTCAAAAAAGAGATTGAAACCATCGAAAAATTAGACTTGAATTTACCGATTAAATGTCACAATGAAGATAATTTTTTTTTAAAAAAATATAATGTTACCAAAGAAAATCTATTACAAAATCTAATTATAAAAAACGATTTATATACAAAGGGCTGGTTCTACCAGCAGTGCTTAAAGATAGGAGCCAACGATATTATTAAACTTCCGGATAACTTTATGATATGGGATGCAGATATGTTGCCAGTAAACCCTTGGCCAGTTTCTGATAATAAATTCGCATTATTGCAGGACCGTTCGGGAGGTAATCCAGAAATAGTTAAAAAATGGGAAATATGGATAAAAGAAGTTTTAAACGTAGATCCAGTAGTAAATTCCAAATCTACTTTTACTTGTCATCATATGATCTTAAATCAGATTCATTTAGAAAGTTTTAAAAAACAAATACAAAAGCACTATAAATCGAATGAAAGCTGGCTTAAATTATTAATTAGATCATTTAATGATTATGAAACTTTTAGTGAATATTGGGCTTATACATCATGGGTAAATGAGAAAGCCAAAGATGATTTAAAGTATTTTGAGTATAAAGATTATGGAGAGTCTCATGAAAGATTCTTTGATGATGGAACGGGATTATTTTCCTCTAAACTTAAAAAATATTTAAAAATTCAAAATAATGAGGCTTTTTATCCATCGTATCCACAAGTTAAAGATTTTATTAAAAAAATTTATAACGATAAATTACCTTCAACATTATCATTTGAGATGAGTAAAAGGCATTTAAACAAGAAAGTTGAAACTGTACATATAGAAGAAAAAAGATCTATGTGGAATCCAAGGTTTAATAAAATTTAATTTTTTCGAAGAAAAATTATAGGAATTAAAGACCCAATAACAAAAGACCAAAATAATAAATAATTTGAAATGAAAATGGGAAATATTTCTTTATTTAACAATCCTCCAACTAAAATACTTTTTGAAAAATCTAAACTTGGAAAAAATAATAAACCAGAGATGACCCCTAACAAGATTGAAAAATAAACTTTCTCTGACTTAATTTTATTATTATAAAATCCGTAAAATATAGGAATCGCAGCAGAGCAGCATAGGAGATCTGCCAATAAGAACAGATATAATATACTTAAACCTTTCGACGAAACGTAAAGTGCAGAGCCTGCTAAAATAACTCCAGATGTTATATAAAGATAATTAATATTTTTAATTTTTATAAAACTTTGTGTGTGAATAATAAATAAACTTGAAATACTTGCAATTAAAGTATCGAGACTACTCAACACCAAAGTTAGAGATAGTATAAGAATTAAAAGGTTTAAGAAAATATATTCTTTGTTTACTAAGATGGAAAATATAATCGTGCTTGGATCTTTAACAGCACCTGTTATTGAAGCATAAATACCAACTAGACCAAGAAGAAAGATTATACAGATAACAATGAAGAAACTACCAATGAAACCTTTTTTTAAGTTATCAATATTTTTTACGGCATACACTCTTTGCCAAATTCCTTGGTCAAATAAATTTGTTGCAAACACCGCTATAAAGAAAGTTAAACCGGCAGTAAAACCACTGTATTCAATATTTATCTTGGATGGAAATTTACTTAATAGTTCAAATGATAAAAAGTTAATTTCATTAATGAATATATAAAATATCATTATTAAAAATATAATAATTATCCAAAACTGAAATTTATCTGTAATAATTGATATTTTTAACCCGCCTTTTAGTGAGTAAATTAAAGTTGAGAAAATTATCAATCCAGCTGTAAGCCAAAGTGGTGTTCCTAATATTAGATTTGTTACCTTGGCTATGGCCGTAACCTCGGCACAAAAATATACATACAGGTAAAGTAACGTAAGTCCTAAAACCAGTTTACAGACTTTAACACTATAACGTTTTGATATAACTTCGGTTAGACTTCTTGCATTTGGAAATAGTCTTCGAATTTTAACACCAACCTTTGTAAAATATAAAAAAACAAAACTTTGACCACATGCATATCCGATTACTGCTCCTAGACCCCCCCAAGTTGAAGCTTCTGCGGGCCCAATCAATATCCAAATACCAAAGCACGAAGCAGTCAAACTAAAAGTTAGACTTAAGGAATTTACGTTCCTATCACTTAATAGAAATGAAGTTTGTGAGATACGTCCTCTCGATACATAGTATCCATAAGACATAAAACCTAAGCAGACTGTAAATAACGAAAATGTTAAAAATATTTTTTCTGTCATATGTTTTCTTCCTACGCCAGCATTATCTGGTTCAGGTTTAAAGGGTGCATCTCAGGCAAAACCGCCCCTGAAAACTTAATAATATAGATAATATTTTTTTACAAAAATGTCCATAAGTGTTAATTTTAGTTTGTGAAAAAAATTATTTACTTAAGTATTATCAACTTCTTTTTCTACCTCTCATCTCAGGCAATGGCTGGTTGCCAAAGTGATGTTGATAAAACTATACATTGGGTGAAATCTTCACAGCAGAAGTACGACCATTATACTAAAACTTATAAATGGCAATATAGTAAAAAAAAAGATGCCAGATATCTATTGTGGACATTTAAGAACAAAACGAAAAATCAAATTACATTTACTAGAGTCGGATTGTTAGCATCAGATAATACGACATCAATGAAAGAGAGGAAAGTTAATTTATATGTAAAACCATTTGGAGTAACTACCACAACTATGTATGTTGGTGATCTAAATCTAGATGTAAGCGGTAATACTGTTACATACTGTATTTATGGTCAACCAAAAAAATCTTCTCAACCTCTGTATAAAAAACCATCTACTCAGAAAAAATACACATACAAGAAACCGAAAAAATACGATGATAATTTCACTTTATTCAATTTATTTTTATTATTAATTTCTGGCCTTCTCATTGCAGTTTTTGTCGCTGCAACAAAAAAAAATGAATATAAAAGATACGTAAAAAATTTTCCTGTCATTTTCGATTTTGCAGATAATACAATCGCTTGTTTTAAAAAATACAGTACCTTCCAAGGTAAAGCCTCTAGAAAAGAATATTGGTATTTTTATTTATTTACCATCATTGTTTCAGTTTTAACTTATTTAATCGATGTCAGTATTTTTAGAAAAAATCCAGATGGAATACTTTTTATAAACACTTTTTTTGCAATGATAACGTTTCTACCTACTCTGGCAGCTGGTTGTAGGCGATTACATGATGTTAATAAGTCAGGATGGTGGCAATTAATTTCAATTACAGTGATTGGTATAATACCTTTAATTATATGGCTGGCATCGAAGCCCGTAAAAGAAAAAAATAAGTATTAATTATTTTTTTTGTCTTTTAAAACTACCTTTGCCCTTTTTTGGCTTAATAATTCTTTTTTTATATTTTGATGTCATTAAATCAACAGCTATTGGATTCTTTTTTTTTGGTTTTTTTTTCATAAGTTATTTGATTTATATTCTTTAATCCATTTGTTAAAAACTTTTATCGCTTCATTCATATTTTTAGTTTTATTAGGATGATTTTTAGCCCTTCCTAACATAGTAGAAATAACATTAATTTGATACTTAATCGGACGATTTTTAATGGCTTTAATTGTACAAATTGCTTTCTCCTTATCCTTAAAACCTAGCCCTGGCGTAGTAGTTGAAGGCCTGTAGTCTGAAAATAAAGACAAATTTAGAGGTTTGAGCTTTTTGTTATTTACTTCTCCTCCCATCGGCATTTTGTCAACTAGATTAAAGATTGTTTTATGGTTAATATTTAAAAACTTTTTTTTTAATTTACCGTCAAAACCAATCAAGCTTAAAAACGGGCCGTTCCTATCAACTTTAGTGATTAACTTGATAGATCTTTTGTGAAAATCTTTAATTTCCTTTTGATAAACTTCTTTAGTCTTCAGGTAGATTTTATTTTTATAATTAGGAGTATAAATAACTAGTAAACGACACTTCCATTTATACTTATCTAACCTCATTAAAATTTATTTTATTTGTTTTTTGTTTTTTAAATATAGAAAGAATGCAATTATTTCATACAAATAATGGAACATTACATATAAAGGTTTAAATTTAAATATTTTTGAAAGAAAATTATATTTAGGAATTTTTGACCAGACAATAATAAATGCTTTAGCGCCACCTATTACCTCTCCCTCATGAATTACATGCAGCCTTCTCAATAGTTCATTTTTTGATTTTGACGTTATAACCTCTGCATCTTGATTATTTGATATATCGACCCAGTCAATTGTTTCATCAGCATGTTTTTTATAATGATTAATCTCAGCCCTACAAATATTGCATGAATTATTAAAAAAAACTTTAGTTTGCATCTGTATTCTCTGTAATAAATTTATTTGCGGCCGCAAATATCAATTTTTTTCTTTCCGGTTTCATCTTTTCCAAAATTCTAGCCATCATCGATAATCTTGGATTTTTTAAGAAAAATTTTTTATTTTTTTCAATAAATCTCCAGTATAAACCGTCCATTATGTTGCACCAGTCGCCTTTTTTAAAATGCATCATTTTTAAAAAATATGCAGATCCACATATATATGGTTTAGTAGCAAAAGTGCCTCCATCACTAAAGAGCCCCATACCATAAACGTTTGGAGACATGACCCAATCTGATGAGTCCATAAACATTTCCATGAACCAGTTAAAAACTTTTTTTGGGTGTATTTCGCATAAGTTCATAATATTTGATAAAATCATCAAACGTTCAATATGGTGCGACCATGCATATTTATTTGCATTATTAATTGAATAGTCAAGAGGCGGCAGACCTGTTTCTCCAGTATACCAACTTTTTTTCATTTTTCTTTTATGATTAAAAAAATTGGTTTTCTGAAAATAATCATCATAATTCTGATATATCCCTCTCATAAATTCTCTCCAACCGATTAATTGACGGATATAACCTTCTAAAGAATTTAGCCTTTTAGTTTTCCCAGATTTTGAAACTTCATCTAAAATTTCTTGAGGCGTCAAAAGACCGATGTTTATAAAAGGACTTAATGCACTGTGAAAAAGGATATTATCTCTCTCATCAACTGAGTCCTCGTAATCACCAAATAAATTAAGTTTAAAGTTTATGAAATTTCTTAATGTAGATCTAGCATCTTTTCTTTCTGTTCCTATCCAGAAATCTTTAACATCTCCAGGATGTGATTTAAATTCTTTATCTATAATTTTTTTAATTTTTTCTGTGTGAGGTGATTGTGAGTATTTAATCTGCTTAGGTAACTTAATATTTTTTGGTAATTTTTTTCTATTGTCTTCATCAAAACTCCATTTTCCTCCTTTTGGATTTCCATTTTTATCAACTAATATTCCATATTTTACTCTTTGCTCCTTGTAAAAGGTGGCCATAAATGGTTTTTTTACTTTTTTTAGATGTTTTGAAAAGTCTTCTCTTGAAGTTAAAAACATTGGTGTTTTTAAAATATTTACTGTTACATTCGCTTTTTTTAAGGTAGATAAAATTTTTTTTTCAAAGTCTTTATCCTCAATTTCAAATATAGAAACCTGGTCAATTTTTTTTTTACTAATTTCTTTTAACAATTTTTTTTCATATGGAATTTTAAAATTTTTATCTTCAATTTTTTCATAAATCACTTTGAGTTTATTTTTTTTTAATTCATCTAAATAGGACCTCATAGCAGACAGGAAAAAAACTATCTTCTGCTTATGATGTTTTTGAAATGTACATAATCCATAATCCTCTGCGATAAAGAAAGTATGATCTTGATATTTTTTTAAAAATTTTGGGTCAAATAATTGATTACCAAGAATTACAAAAAGTTTATTCATTCTTTAGGTAATATTTACTATTTTCCAAATAAATTAAATGCTTATCGTTGAATTTTTTATGGATTTTTTGTCTCAATCTATACAAATGTGTCTCGTACGTGTGCGCGTCAATATTTACACCTTGAGATACTTCTTTTTTAGATGAGCCATCTTCTCTACTAGATAAGTAAAGTAAAATTTCAATTTCTTTTTCTGTCAATTTGATATTTTTATTGCTTTTGATTAGCAATTTTGCGTTCTTATCAATAACGTAACTTCCAATTTTAATCTGCGACTGAAAAAGAAATTTATATTTCATAATGGACAACTTTATTATTTTTTCCATATCAGGATAATTGATCGGCAGCTGAAAAAAATTACTCATTACATTGTTTTTTTTTAATAGCTTTAATTGATCATTACTTTTTGAAAAAAAGATTTTTGGATACCTAATTTTTTTTAATTCTTTAACGTTTAATCTCTCAATATTATCAACAAAAAATAAAAAAATATAAATATCAATTAAAGGTGATTTGAGTATTTCCTTTACTTGTTTAAAAGAACTTAAATTTTGTAAATTATACTCGATTTTTTGCTCTTTTAAGCATTGAAAAAAAACTGGAGATCCAACAGTAACTATTGAGTAATTCTGCATATCATGAAAATATTAATTAAATGATTTTAGTAAATAGTAAAGGTTGGCTTATTCACAATAAAAAACACTACAAATGTGCTTTAGGCAAAAAAGGCATTACTAAAAATAAACGTGAGGGTGATATGTGTACTCCTTATGGTACTTATGGCCTTGGTCCAGTATTTTACAGAAGCGATAGAGTTCAGATAAAAACAAAATTAAAAAAAATAGAAATCAAAAGAGGTATGGCTTGGTGTGATAATCCGAAAAGTAAATATTATAATAAGCTTATTTATACTAAAAGGTCTAAAGAAACGTTAATGAGAAAAGATCATCTTTACGACATTGTCGTGTTTGTAAAATACAATTCTACTCGAGTAAAAAAGAACAAGGGCAGTGCAATATTTATTCACATCGCAAGAAAAAACTATAGCCCTACAAAAGGTTGTGTAGCTCTTAATGTTAAAAATTTGAAAAATTTATTGAACAAAATTAATTTAAAAACAAAGATAAAGATTACTTTCTAGCTCCAAATATCTTACTACCAACTCTTATATAATTTGCATTATATTTGCATGCTTTTACATAATCAGCTGTCATACCCATGCTTAGCATTGATAAGTTATTTTCATCAGCCAAAGATTTTAAGTTTTTAAAATGATTTTCTGGATCCTGATCGAAAGGAGGGATACACATTAAACCAACTACATCTAATTGACCGTCAATAAATTTTAAAAGATCTAATAAATTATTACTATCAATCCCAGACTTTTGAATTTCGCCTCCTATATTGATTTGAATAAAGTATTTTCTTTTAAGATTTAATTTTTTTTCAGATTTAATGAGCGCTGTAACAAGTTTTTCAGAATCTAAAGAATGAATATAGTCAAATAATTTAACCGCATCATCAGCTTTGTTCCTTTGAAGAGAACCAATTAGATGTAACTCAATATCCGAGATATCTTGTTTTATTTTTGTCCATTTTTTTTGTGCTTCCTGAACTTTATTTTCACCAAATATTCTATGTCCAAATTCTATTAAAGGTCTAATATGATCTATTGAAAAAGTCTTAGATACAGCTACAATTTTAGGATTATAACCTAACGATGATAATTCGTCTTTTATATTTTTAAAATTTTGTATTATGTTCATACTATGATTAATATATTTTTTTATATTAGGGATTTAAATGAAATTCAAAAATTAAATCTCCATAAGCTCAAAAATATTTCAATAATATATAGAAATTACGAAAGAAAATCTTACGAAAAGAATGCTTTTGAAATACAGAAAATCTGTAAAATGAAAGGTTTTAAATTCTTTATTGCAAATAATTACAAGTTTGCCATTAAAATAGGAGCAAATGGAATTTATATTCCAAGTTTTAATAAAAAAATGTACACAATCTCAAATCCAAAAATTGATATCATTGGCTCAGCTCATAGTTCCATTGAGATAAACCAAAAGATTGAGCAAGGATGTAAAAAAATATTTTTATCACCTATATTCCTAACAAAAGAATATAAAAAATCTAAAATATTGGATGTTCATAAATTCAATAATTTAAGAAGACTTTATGAAAATAAAGCTGAAATTTTCGCTTTAGGTGGGATAAATGAAAAAAAATTTAAATATATAATATCTCATAACATTAAGGGTATAGGATCTATCGGTATACTTGAAAAAAAAATAAATAGTCGCTTCTTAAATGTACTAAATTTAATTGCGCGTAAACCTTAAAGTAAGTAAATTAAATTCTTATGAATATTGAAAAATTTAACCATTTAGTAATAGATAAAAAATGGCATAAAATTTGGGATCAAAAAAAAACATTCAAAGCCACTAAAAATAAAAACAAAAAGAAATATTATTGTCTTGAAATGTTCCCATATCCGTCTGGCAAAATACATATGGGCCACGTTAGAAACTATACTCTTGGAGATGTTATCGCTAATTACAAGAGGCTTAAAGGTTTCAATGTATTACACCCTATGGGCTGGGATTCTTTCGGAATGCCTGCTGAGAATGCAGCTATTCAAAATAATTTGCATCCAAGTGATTGGACAAGCCAAAATATTAAAACTATGAAAAATCAACTTAAATCACTAGGTTTTTCTATAGACTGGGAAAGAGAAATATCAACTTGCGATGAAAGATACTACAAACACCAGCAAAGATATTTTATCGATTTATTTAATAAAGGCTTAGTTTATAAAAAAGAAAGTTTAGTAAATTGGGATCCAATTGATAATACTGTTTTAGCTAATGAGCAGGTAATAGATGGTAAAGGTTGGAGGTCTGGGGCAGATGTTGTCCAGAAAGAGCTTTCTCAATGGTTTTTCAAAATTACCAATTTTTCTGATGATCTTGATACTTCATTAAGTGAATTAAAAAGCTGGCCTGAAAAAGTCAAATTAATGCAAAAAAATTGGATTGGTAAATCAACAGGTTGTGAAATTATATTTAAAATAAAAGATAGTAAATCAAAAAATCAATTAAAAGTTTTTACAACTAGGCCAGATACAATATTTGGCGCATCGTTTATAGCCATTGCTGTCGATCATCCTTTATGTAAAGAAATTTCTAAAGATGAAGCGTTTCAAAAATTTAAAGACGATTGCTATAAAACTGGGAATACCGAAGAGAGTTTAGCTAAGACAGAAAAAATTGGTTATAAAACAAGTTTTGAAGCAAAGCATCCATTTATTAAAGATAAAAAAATTCCTGTTTATGTAGCTAATTTTGTACTTATGGAATATGGAACTGGAGCAATTTTTGGCTGTCCTGGACATGACCAAAGAGACTTGGACTTTGCTAATAAGTATAATTTGGCAGTAATTCCTGTAATTTTACCTAAAGATAAGACCGAGAAAGAATTTAAAGTAAGTGACGAGGCATATGTCGGTGATGGTCAAATTATTAATTCAGATTTCTTAAATGGTTTAAAAATTGAAGAGGGGAAAATTGAAGTGATTAGAAGACTTGAGAAAATGGAACAAGGACGTGGTCAGACAATATTTAGGCTTAGAGATTGGGGAATATCAAGGCAAAGATATTGGGGCTGCCCTATTCCAATTTTATATAGAGAAGACGGTAAAATTTTAACGGTTCCTGATAGCGAGCTACCAATTAAGCTTCCAAAAGATATAGATTTAACTAAACCGGGAAATCCTCTTGAAAATCATCCTACTTGGAAGTTTACAAAATGTCCTGAGACAGGAATGAAAGCAATCAGAGAAACTGACACTTTGGATACTTTTGTAGACTCATCTTGGTATTTTCTGAGATTTTGTTCACATGATAACAAAAATACTGGTTATGATTTAGACGATGTAAAATACTGGATGCCAGTCGATCAATACATTGGTGGTGTAGAGCATGCAATACTTCATTTGTTGTATTCCCGTTTTTTTTCAAGAGCTATTAGTCATGGATCAGATTATGAAATTAAGGAACCATTCCAAGGTTTATTTACTCAAGGTATGGTTTGCCACAAAACTTATAAAAATAAAAAAGGTGATTGGATTTTTCCGGAAGATGTCATGTTAGAAAAAGGCAGGACTTTAAATAAGAATAGTGGTGAGGAGGTATTTGAAGGGCCATCAGAGTCAATGTCAAAATCTAAGAAGAATGTTATTGATCCGGAGACTGTAATAAAACTTTATGGAGCAGACTCGGTAAGATGGTTTATGCTATCAGATAGTCCTCCTGAAAGAGACATTCAATGGAGTGATGAAGGTATCAGTGGATCATATAAATTTATGCAAAAAATATGGAATATTTCTGAAACAATAAATAATTTAGATCCTAAAACAAAAATGGATAATGAAACAAAAAATATTTTGGACAAATCTAAAAATAAGCTAATTAAAGATGTTACATTAGCAATTGAGAGTTTTCACTTCAATGTAGCGGTTGCTAAATTTTACGAATTTATAAATATTTTAAGCAAAGTACTTCATGACAAAAACGAAGATAAAATTTACTTGCAAAAATTATTTGCAGAATTTTTAACCTTAATATCCCCTTTTATTCCTCATATTGCTTCTGAATGTCTTGAAAAAATTAATACTGGTTCAATAGCACATGATCAAAAATGGCCTGAACATGATGAGAAACTAATTAAAGAAGATAAAATTAATATAGTTATACAAATAAATGGTAAAAAAAGAGCCATAATAGAAGTTAATACTAATGAAAAAGAGGAAAAAATAATTAAAGAATGTCTACAAATAACTAATGTTAAAAAAATTATAGATGATAAAGTAGTATTAAAAAAAATTTATATCAAAAACAAATTAGTAAATTTAGTTGTAAAATGATAAAAAAAACTGCTCTTTTTTTCTTATTCTTAGTTCTTAGTTCTTGTGGTTACCAGTCACTTGTAAAAGAAAGCGGGAATGAGATATTTTTTAAGGAAATATCATATTCAGGAGATAATAATTTAAACTTTATTATAAAATCAAAAATTAATCTCAAAGAAAGGTTATCTTCTGATTATAAAATTTCTATAAGAACATCTAGCAACATTTCAGCCTTAAACAAGAAATCATCTGGAGAAATAGAGTCAAAAGATATTTATCTTAGTTCTGATATTGAAATATTTAAAGCAAAAAAGTCAATTTATACAAAGGATTTTAAGGCAAAAAAGGTTGTAAAAATTGGTGATAGCTTATCAGATAACTTAGATACTATAGAAAGTGCAAAGAATAATCTAGTGAGCGAGATTGCAAATAAAATAAAATTAGACATTCAATTTTTTAGTATAAGAAATAAGTGATTATTAAAAGTTCAGAAATTAAGAAAAATATCTTCAAATATAAATGTATTATTCTACACGGTGAAAATTTATCACTCAAAAAAGAGATAGAAGATGAATTGCTAATTGACTATAAAAAAAATGGTTATTCAACAAAAATATACCGCGAAGAAGAATTAAAAAAAAATCCAGATATTATAAATTTTATTTTTAGTGAAAATCTGTTTAATGAAAAAGAAGTTTTTGTAATTAAAGATATAAGCGATAAAATCACTAATTTTATAAACGAAGATAACCTAGAAAATTTTAGTAAGAATTTAATTTTAACATCAAAATATCTTAAAAAAGGATCTAAAATTAGGAGTTTTTTTGAAAACTCAAAACTTTGTGCAGCTGCAGCTTGCTATGAAGATGACGATACTCAAATACAAAGTTTACTAAAAACAAAACTGTACGAAAATGGGATAAAGATTAATTACGATACGATACAAAAACTTGTGATGAACAAAAATCTAAATAGGAACGATATAAATGAAGCAATTAAAAAGTTGTGCATAATAAAAACCGAAACAAATTTAATTGGAAATGATGTTTTGTTTGATATATTTAATGCAACAAATACATATGATAATTTTGAAATTGCAAATATCGTAATCTCTGGAAATTCTAAAAAACTTAATAAAGCATTGAACGATATATATGATGCATCTGGTTACTATAATGAGCTTATTCCAGCAATTAGATTTAAAGTTAAAAAGCTTATCGAAATACTTGAATATAACGAAGATGAGACAGATATTAGTAAAAAAATAAACAATTTTAAACCACCATTATTTTGGAAAGAAAAGGATGAAATAACAATGCAGTTAAAAAAGTGGAAAAAAAAAGAATTGATGTATCTATTAAAGGAAATCTACAACGTTGAACTTAAATGCAAAGAACACTACAACATATCAAATATAATTTTAAACAAATTTCTTTTAGATACTTGTTCCAAGAATGTATAATTAAAAATTTGATTTTATGATTTTTACCAATCTCTCCAGCTGATCTAAACTTTTATATTTAAATGATATTACGCCTCTATTACTTTTAGAGTTATTAATGTTTACTGACATACCTGTCTTTAATGAAATTTTATCTTGAAGGTCTAAAATATTTGTATCTTTAGATTTGTTGCTTGAAATTTTTTTTCTTTTAGTAGATTTAACTAAATTCTCGGTCTGACGAACAGTAAGATTTTTTTTAATAATCGTAGTAGCTAGTTTAACATTATTGTTGGCATCTATTAAGGTTCTTGCGTGTCCTGCGGTTAATGAACCTGATATAACTAAATCTTTAATCTTTTGAGGCAGCTTTTTAAGTCGAAGTGTATTAGTAATATAAACTCTACTTTTTCCTATCATCTCTGATAGCTTTTCTTGAGTATATCCAAATTTTTCAATTAATAAATCAAAACCATTAGCTTCCTCGATGGCGTTTAAATCTTCACGCTGTACGTTTTCTAAAAGAGCAAATTCAGCTGTCAAGCCATCATCTGCTTGCAAAATAACGGTGGGTACCTCGTGGACACGAGCTAATTGCGCTGCACGCCAACGTCTTTCACCAGCGATAATTTCAAACTTACCATCTTTATCCTTTCTCACGGCAATAGGCTGAATTATACCTCTTGCTCTTATGGATGATGCAAGATCATTGAGTTTTTCCTGATCAAATTTTTTTCTAGGTTGGAACTGATTTGGTTTTAACAAATGAATGGGTGTTAAATTTGTATTAAACTTATCATTTTTTTTGATGTCTACGACATCATTGCTATCTCCTAATAATGCGGACAAACCTTTTCCTAATCCTTTATTTTTCATATTAAGCTGCAAATGTATTATTCTGTTTTTCTTGTTCTAAAATTTCGTGAGCAAGTTTCTCATAAGCTTTTGTTCCACTACAATTCTTATCATAAGTAATAACTGGTAATCCATGTGATGGTGCCTCTGATATTCTAATATTTCTAGGTATAACAGTTTTGTAAACCTCGTTTGGAAAATACTTTCTAGCCTCTTTTTCGACCTCGTAACAAAGTTTATTACGTTTATCAAACATGGTTAAAACTATTCCTTGTATAGATAATGAAGTATTTAAGTTTTGTTTTACTCGATTTATAGTTTTAACTAATTGAGACAAACCTTCTAATGCAAAGAATTCAGATTGCAGAGGTACTAGTACTGTATCAGACCCTACCAAGGCCATTATTGTTAAAAGGCTTAATGATGGTGGGCAATCTACCAATATATAATCATACTGATTTGACTGAGCTAAAGGTCTAAGTACATCATTAAGAAAAAAAGCTCGCTTTCCATCCTCAGCTACCTCCGTTTCAAAACCGGATAAATCAACGTTAGAAGGTATTACATCTAAGTTTTTAATTGAAGATCTGTAGATATAAGGACTCAAAATTGTATCTTTAGAAATCATCAATTCATAAATAGTTTTATTTCTTTGCTTAACTTCTATTCCTAAGCCTGTTGATGCGTTTCCTTGAGGATCTAAATCGACCACTAGTATTTTCAGTTCAGTGTTTGCTAATGCACATCCTAAATTAATTGCGGTGGTAGTTTTTCCGACGCCACCTTTTTGATTAATAACAGAAATAATTTTTGTCATGCACTAATCCTTTTCACACTATTTATTACGAAAACTTTCGAAGCTTTATTTGTAATACTATCATGTAACTCACACTTTATTTCCCAATATTTCTCTGCATTCAAAATTTCATTTTCATATTTTTCACCCTTCAACAAAATCAGTTTTTCAAATTTGATATTGCATTTATCTAAAATATCCAAAAATGTTCCTAATGGCTTAAAAGCTCTTGCTGTAACCACGCTGTAATTTTTATTGCGAAGCATATTAACATCAGCATTATGTATTTTGATATCAAGATCAAGCAATCTTATTGCTTGTTTTAGAAATTTGCACTTTTTAGGGCTCTTTTCCAATAAATTCACATGGAAATCGAGTTTTTTATCCACTTTTATTATATCTAAAATAATACCTGGCAAACCAGCGCCAGTTCCAATATCTAATATATCTTTATCTTGCCTGTTTATATGCTCGATAATTTGAGCTGAATCCTCATAATGTCTGATATATGCCTCTTGTTCGGTACTCTTGGATATTAGTGACATTTTCTTATTATTATTCATCAGGCATTGATGGTATTGATCCAATTTTCTTGATGTTTCACGTGAAACAAAGCTGTCTAGGTATTTTGATCGAATCATTCAAGCAGTATGCTTAAATTTATATCTTTTTATATAAGTCAACAACAGGGTTATAGCTGCTGGGGTAATTCCTTCTATCCTAATAGCCTGACCTAATGTTGTAGGTTTGATTGATTTAAGCTTAGATTTGATTTCATTCGAAAGCCCACTAATATCGTCGTAGACAAAATTTACTGGTATTTTAATATTTTCGTCACTTCTGAAAGACTTGATGTCTGCTTCCTGCTTCTTAAAATATCCAGAATAATGATATTCAGTCTCTATCGCCTCACCAGCTTCTTTTGAGTAATTTTCTAAATCATAAATAGATCTTAAGGATTGTAAATTTATGTTTTTATATTTTAAAATATCTAAACCATTGCGTCTAACACCATCTTTAGAAATTTTAATATTATGCTTAGCAAATTCGTTAGGAGTAAGAGCTTTAGATGACAATTTTTTCTTTAAAGAATCTATTTCACATAATTTTTGTTTGAACTTGTTACTTCTAGACTCACTTAATATTTCAATTTGTTTCGCTAGCGGCGATAACCTTAAATCAGCATTGTCAGATCTTAACGTCAATCTGTACTCAGCTCTTGAGGTAAACATACGATAGGGTTCACAAACACCTTTCGTGATAAGATCGTCAATTAGTACACCTATGTAAGCTTGAGAACGATCTAATGTAAAAGAATTTTTTCCCTTAGAAGTTAGTCCCGCATTAATACCAGCTATAAGACCTTGTGCAGCTGCTTCCTCATAACCTGTGGTACCGTTTATTTGTCCGGCAAGATATAGTGAGTTAATTTTTTTTAACTCTAGGGTATTTTTTAATTCACGTGGATCTACGTAGTCATATTCAATAGCGTAACCAGGACGAAGCATTTTTACATCCGATAAACCATTGATTTTATTGAGAATTTCAGCTTGTACATCCTCTGGCAAAGATGTGGATATTCCATTAGGGTATATCGTGTTATCATCCAATCCTTCAGGTTCTAAAAAAATTTGATGTCTTGATTTATCTTTGAACTTAACAATTTTATCTTCTATTGACGGACAATATCGCGGTCCTACACTTTTAATGTTACCGGAGTACATCGCTGACTTTTTTAAATTCTTTGTGATGACATTGTGCACGTCATCATTTGTATAGGTAATGAAACATGAAACTTGCTTGGCATTTGCATAAACTGTATCCGTACTGAAAAAATATGGATCAGTATCAGCTTTCTGTTCCTCTAAATTTGAAAAATCAATTGTCCTTGCATCAAGCCTAGGTGGAGTACCAGTTTTAAGTCTTGAAATTTTTAAGTCATAATTTTTCAGTTGTTCACTCAAACCTTTGGTTGGCTCTTCCCCGTGCCTTCCGCCTGGTCTCATTTCTTTACCGATATGCATAACTCCATTTAAAAATGTGCCTGTAGTTAAGACAATCTTTTTAGCTCTTAACTCTTTACCTGATTTTAAAATGACTCCCTCAATACAGTTTTTGCTAAAAATAAATCTTTCAACCGGGTCGTAAATTATGCTTAAATTAGCCTGATTTTTCAAAGCTTTTAGCATGTATTGCTTATAAAGCTTTCTGTCAGATTGCGTTCTTGGACCTCTTACTGCTGGTCCTCTGCTGCGATTTAGAAGTTTAAATTGAATACCAGAAGCATCAGCAACCTTAGACATAACGCCATCAAACGCATCTATTTCTCTAACTAGATGCCCTTTACCTAATCCCCCGATTGCAGGATTGCAGGACATTTCGCCGATAGAATTTTCATTTGTAGTAACTAAAGCTGTTTGAGCTTGCAAACGCGCAGAAGCAGCAGAAGCTTCACAACCTGCATGACCTCCACCAATAACTATGACATCAAAATTTAGCATTGATGGAATGTAATACTCTTTTTTAATAAATCAATAAAGTTTAAAGAACAGATAGCGCTATTAAAGCGATTAATATAACCAGAACTGCACAGGGTAAAACTTTCTTAATATATATCTTTTTAATTTTATCTAAATTTGATCCCATTTTTAATAATAGTTAGCTATTTTCCTATACAAAAATCCTGAAAAATCTTACCCAAGATCTCTTCAACTCCTATAAATCCTACAATGTGACCTAGATTGTTTGAAGCTAATCGTAAATCTTCAGCCGACTTTTCTGGATCCTTTATTGTATCAACTTTTAGAAAACCATGAAGGCTTTGTGAACAGTTTTTTAATAAATCACGATGTCTTGCTCTTGATATTAAAGTTGTTGACTGAACTGTATTTAACCCAGCTACTACTTTTTTTAACACTTTATTAAGCTTATCAGTCCCGTCATTATTTTTTATAGAAATTTCAATACAATCTTTTACTTTAAATGATTTTAAGGCTTTCATAATTGGTTTAGCATTGTAGTTCTTCTTATCTTTTTTATTTATTACAACAAGCGTTTTTGATCTTATAAGTGATTTAATATTTTCCGGTATTTTATTTTGAGAGCCATCTAACATTACAACATCCAAATTAGACTCTTTACTTGCAGACAATGCTAACTCGACGCCTGTTTTTTCCACCTTATTTTTCGCTTTTCGAATTCCAGCAGTGTCAGTTAATATAACTGGATAATTGTTTATTTGATATTTGATTTCTATAATGTCTCTGGTAGTTCCCTTCATGCTGGAAACGATTGCAGCTTGACGTTTGATTAACATATTTAAGAAACTAGATTTTCCTACGTTTGGTGGACCGATAATTGCAATTTTATAACCATCCCTTATTACTTCTCCCATACTATCATCCAGCATCTCATCTATCTCTTTTAATATATTTTTAATTTTTGAATTATTATTTTTCAGTATATCAATTGGCAAATCCTCATCGGTAAAATCTATAGTAGCTTCGACCTTGCTTAAAACATCTAAAATTGTCTCTCTCCATTCCACAAATTTTGGTGAACTATTTTTTAATCTTAAAGCTTGAACTCTTTGCGCTTCAGTTTCTGCATGCAATAAATCAGCTATACACTCAGCTTCATATAAATTAATTTTATTATTTTCTAATGCGGTTTTAGTGAACTCTCCTGGCTCCGCTAATCTACAATCGCTTTTTAGATTTAATTCGTTCATAAGTTTTTTAATAACTGCTTTACTTCCGTGTGTATGCATTTCAACAACATGGTCTCCCGTATAACTTTGCCCTTCTGGATACCAAATCATTATACCTTGATCTATTAAATCTCCATTTTGATCATAAAATTTTTTTAAGAGAGCTGTTCTGGGTTCGTCTATTACATCTCTTGAAATTTGATTAGCAATTTGCAAAGCATTTTTACCTGATAGCCGTACTACTGCTATACCAGAAATTCCAGGTGGTGTTGATAATGCATAAAAATTCATGATAGGGTTATAACAAAAATGAAATTAAAAGGAACAACTCTACAAATAAAAGTTTGGAAATATTTAAAAACCATACCTAAAGGTAAAACAAGAACCTATAAACAAGTTGCAATTTCTATAAAAAAGCCAAAAGCAATTAGAGCTGTGGCAAATGCAGTTGGTAAAAATCCATATCCTATTGTAATACCCTGTCATAGAGTAGTACGATCAGATGGAAAATTAGGTGGCTACTCTGGGCCAGGAGGATTAAAACTAAAAAAGAAATTACTTAATAAAGAATTAAAAGTTTAGTCCCTTATCTGCTACTTTGATTAATTCTCTTTTTAATTCAGGCAAAGTATCCAGTCCATTAAAAAAATTTTTTCTTCCTTTTGAAAGATTTTTGTTTTTAAATTTAAAAGACCGTCTTATTAAGTCTATTGATGATGCAAAAACAAAATTATTAAGTTTGCTCTTTTTATCAAATTCTTTTAATATTGAATAATCATTCAATTTATAACCATATTTAATTTTACTTTTATAAATTTTTGTTAAATTATTTATATCTCTAACGGTCATATTCCAGCCTTGTCCAGCGATTGGATGTATTCGGTGCGCAATATCTCCAACATAAATTTCATTATTTTTAAATGTAGAGTTTAAAAATTGGAATTTTAAATCATAACTTTCAACGCCTGAAAATACTTTTATATTTTTAATAAATTCGAAATTTTTACTTAAATACTTTTCTAAAACTTTTTTATCACTTAACGTTTTGATTAATTCTGATTTTTCATTAATTGAAAAGACGACAGATGTTGTATTTGAATTTAATGGAAGAAATGCTATTGGGCCTTCCTCCAAAAATATTTGTCTTGCACAAAAATTTAAAATTTTAGAATGACTGATTAAAAAAGTGAAAGCTTTTTCACGATAATTCCATTTTAATTTTTTATTGGGGGATGAAATGGTATTAAGTGTTAGTGAACTGTCATGTGGTTTTGTTTTTAAAATTTTTATTTCTTTATTAAGTGATAAATCTAAAATTTTATCCAAATCACTCTTCAGAATTATATAGGATAAAGGTTGCTTTTCTGTCTTATTATAAAAAATAACATCTTCTCTACCACTATACTTATATTCGTATAACTTAATCGCATGAACAGGATTAGCCTTTTTTATTACCTGGATACCATTTTGCTCCAAGATATTTGCCGTATTGTTGCTTATAGATATAGTTGCATGGCTCACTGATTTATTTTTTCTTTCGTTTGCAATTAAAACTGGCTCTATTTTTAGATTTTTAAACATAATAGCAGCCAATTTTGCAGTAATTCCGTCTCCTATAATCGCAATCTTACCAAAAAAGTTGTTTTTCATTTTTTATCAATTGTACAAAAAATGTTAAAAAGTAATAGATAATGATTCGTTAAAATTTAAATGTGATGAACAAATTGCTTAGTTTTTTGAAACTGCGACTGATTGAAACCATAGGAATAATAACAATTCTATGTTCATTTATATATATTTTTACCTTGGCAAATTATTCTGCCGACAATTCGCTGTTAATATTTACAAACCAGAACATAAATATACTGTTCTCAAACTACCTGTATTCAATATCGGATTTCTTACTTCAAGCATTTGGAATAACTTCATTTTTAATATTTGGAAACTTATTTTTTTGGGGATTATTATTGATTTTTAAAAAAAGGATTACAAATTTTAGTTTTAAAATTTTCTTTGTTACATCGTATCTAATATTTGGATCATTATTTTTTAAATTATTTGGTGACAGTAGTTTTTGGTTGCCAGACAATGGATATGGTGGCTTTTTAGGAAAATATTTAATGAGTCTAATACCAATAGAACTTTATCAATTCAAAACCGAAATTTCGTATACCTGTTTAGCGATAGGAATTTCATTTTTCTTTCTCAGCCTTGGGTTAACGTTTATGAACTGGATGAACTTAATTAAAACTTTTTCTAGTATAATTATTAGTTTTGTTTCTAGAATTTTTAAGAAAAGGAAAAATGAAGCTCCTGATATTGTTGAAGACCTTGGTCTTTCCGAGGAGGTTCCTTCTATAAACAAAAGTTTTAAACCAAACTCATCAGAGACTCAGGCTAGCTTGAATCTTAATGATAATTTTGATGAACAAACAGACTTTACAAAATTTGAGTACAAACTACCTTTAAAATCTTTCTTAAATGACCCAGAAGAAAATAAAATTCAAAAAGAACTTACAGAAACATATGAGAAGCAATCAAAATTTTTAGAAGAAACATTACTAGATTTCGGTATTATGGGGAAAATAAAAAGAGTAAGCCCTGGACCCGTGGTAACACTTTATGAACTTGAACCTGCTGCGGGTATAAAAACTTCAAAAATTATTAATTTATCAGATGACATTGCAAGAAGTACAAGTTCTATATCTACTAGAATAGCGACTGTTCCGGGAAAAAATACAATTGGTATTGAAATACCCAATAAATTTATTGAGCCAGTTAATTATAAAGAAATAATCAATAGCAAAGAGTTTAATAATAAAGAAATCAGACTTCCAATAACCTTGGGCAAAAGTATATCTGGTTACCCAATTATTGGGGACTTAGCTTCGATGCCACATTTATTAATCGCGGGTACGACTGGATCGGGAAAATCAGTTTGTATTAACACTTTAATATTATCAATTTTATATAAGCATAAACCAGAAGATTGTAAGTTAATTTTAATAGATCCAAAAATGCTTGAGCTATCAGTTTACCAGGGGATACCTCACTTGTTGTCACCAGTAATTACGGAGCCAAAAAAAGCTAAGTCAGCTTTAAAATGGACGGTAAATGAGATGGAAAATAGATATCGACAAATGACAGAAGAAGGTGTGAGAAATATATCTAGTTATAATGATAAAGCCAGAAAAGAAGGAAAGAAAGTAATGCCTTATATTGTTGTAGTCGTTGATGAAATGGCAGACTTAATGCTTTCATCTGGTAAAGAAATCGAGAGTTATATTCAAAGATTAGCTCAAATGGCAAGAGCAGCAGGTGTTCATATAATCATGGCAACGCAAAGACCAAGTGTAGATGTCATTACTGGAACAATAAAAGCAAATTTCCCCACAAGAATTTCTTTTCAAGTTACTTCAAAAATAGATAGTAGAACTATTTTAGGCGAACAAGGAGCTGAGCTTTTACTCGGGAAAGGAGACATGCTATTTATGTCCTCAGCAAGTAGAACTATAAGAATTCACGGTCCTTTCGTTTCAGATAGAGAGATTGAGAAAATTTCGACATTTTTGAGATCTCAAGGGTCACCAGAATACATTGATGATATTACTAAAATGCAAACTGATGAAAATGAAGATAACAATGCAGGTTCAGAAGAAAAAGATGAGTTATTCAACCAAGCAGTTAGTTTGATTAAATCAGAAGGTAAAGCTTCAACAAGTTTTTTACAAAGAAAATTGCAAATAGGTTATAATAGAGCTGCTAGAATTATAGATCAGATGGAAGAAGCAAAGATAATAAGCCCAGCTAACCATACAGGCAAACGTGAAATATATACCTAATGAAAAAATATTTAAGTATTTTTTTTTTCATTTTATTTTTTGCAACAACATCACACAGTAAAATTATAGATATCATCGCAAAAAATCTAATGGAGACTGAAAATATTAGTTTTATATTTTCTCAAAAAATTGGTGAAATAGTTGAGGAGGGTACTTGTATTATTGTTTTTCCAAAAAAAATGAAATGCACCTATATTAGTGATGATGGAAAAGTGTTTTACATAAAAAATAATGATGCCGCAATCATCAAGCATAAATACAAAATTAAATACAATTACCGAATAACTAATACACCGTTCAACGTAATTTTGGATAAAAATCTTTTGCTTGATAAGATTTACCAAGTAAATAATGTAACAGTTGTTGGTGATGATATTATTGCGCAAATTTTACTGTCTAATGGAAATGACTTAAAAATTATATTTGATCAAAACTCTAAAAACTTAAAAGGTTGGGAAACAACTAGTATGGATCAAAAGAAAGTTGTTTTCAGAATTAATGAGGTAAAAAGAAATTTAATAATTAACGAGTCTTTTAATATTCCAGATTATAATTAAACTACTTTTATATTTTCTTTTTTAAAAATATTCATGCCTCTAGCAATATAATTTCTAAGCGCATTAGGATGATCTAGCGTACAAGTATGAACCCAAACTCTTTTAGGATTGTGGCTCCAAGCATTTTTAAGAGCATGAGATAACAAATATCCTCCGAGCTTTTTCCCAAAAAATTTTTTAAAAATACCAAAATATGTCAACTCAACTTCACCTTTGTCAGAATGATTTAAATACTCATAATAACCTGCAGGTTCGTCACCAACATAGGCGGTATAAAATTTTAATTTTTCACTACTTAAATAATTTTTCCACTGTTCAACAGACCAAAATAAGCGGTCTTTCCAATGAAAATCTTCGCCGATCTTTTGATATAGAAATTTACAAAATGCAGGATCTTCTTTACCAATTTCTTCTACATTTAAATTAAAAATTCCACACTCTACGGGCATGAGATCATTTTTAGATTGCATTTCTAGAAAATATCTTTGAACATTCTCTGGCATTAATTTTTTCTCAAACCTCGCAGTCCCAAAGTTTCTCCTCCCATAACATGCAGATGAAAATGAGGAACCTCTTGAGAACCATCTGTCCCTGTATTGGCTAAAGCCCTAAATCCTTTTCCACCTTTGCTTTCAGAAACGCCAGTTATTTTAAAAACTTCGCTTACTGCTTTTGTAAAACTCACTATTTCCTTCTCTGATGCGTTAGAATAAAAATCGTCAATGTCTTTGTAAGCTCCTTTCGGGATTACTAAAACATGCACTTTAGCTTGAGGACTAATATCTTTAAACGCCAAACTGTGTTCATTCTCAAATACTTTATCACAAGGTATTTCACCTCTGAGTATTTTTGCAAAAATATTTTCTTTGTTGTAACTCATTTTTGTCTCTTTTTTAATTCCTCCATCACATCTTCAATTTTAATACCATTTGACTCCAATAAAACCATTAAGTGATAAATAACATCTGCAGCTTCGTGTATTTTATTACTATCCTCCTCAACAGCTTCTATTAGCTCTCCAATTTCCTCTTTTACTTTGCTAATACAAAGTTTTTTATCGTCAAAGAGTTTTTTTGTATATGACGCTAGTTCAGGTTTTTCACCTCTTTCGCGTATTGTTTTAATTAATTCTTCTAAAGTTTTGAGCATTCTATACTCTTACAGAAACATTTTTAGACTTCAAATATTCTTTTGCCTCTTTAATTGAGAATGTTCCAAAATGAAAAATAGAGGCCGCTAAAACTGCGCTTGCTCCACCTTTAACAATACCATCTTTAAGATGGTCTAAGGTTCCAACACCACCTGATGCAATAACAGGAATATTTATAGTTTTTGTAATTTTACTTGTGAGTTCAATATCATACCCTGACTGAGTACCGTCTTTATCCATAGACGTTAGAAGAATTTCTCCAGCTCCGTTGCTTTCTGAAATTTTGGCGTATTCAATTGCATCAATATTAGCTCGTTCTCTTCCGCCGTGGGTAAACACGCTCCACTTATTCTCGTCAGTTTTTTTTGCGTCAATTGCTACAACAATACATTGTGATCCAAATCTCTTTGCAGCCTCTTTTATTAAATTGTGGTTTTTAACAGCTGCAGTATTGATTGATACTTTATCTGCTCCACAATTTAGAAGTTTATTTATATCTTCAATGCTTCTAACACCGCCTCCCACGGTTAAAGGTACGAAGCAATTCTTAGATGTTTTTTTTACAACTTCGTAAATCGTTTCCCTGTTTTCATTTGAAGCAGTAATATCTAAAAAACAAATTTCATCAGCTCCACTATCACTGTAAACTTTAGCCTGCTCAACTGGATCTCCAGCATCTTTAAGCTCAACGAAATTTATACCTTTAACGACTCTACCATTTTTTACATCCAGACAAGGTATGATTCTATTTTTAAGCATTTAGCTCCTTTGCTAATTCATCAAGTTTAATATCACCATCGTAAATAGCCTTTCCGACAATTATTCCTTCAATTTTCTTGTTTTTAAATGCTTTTGTTTTTTTAATATCATCAATTGAGGAAACGCCTCCTGAGATTACAATAGGAGAATTGGAAACTTCTGTAATCTTTAAAATTTCATCAAAATTAGGGCTAGTTTTCATTCCATCTTTATTTATGTCTGTGCAAATTATACGACTAATACCAAAATCATTTACTTCTTTAAGATAATCTAAAGTTTTAATATTTAAATTTTCAGTCCATCCAGAAACTGATAATTTTCCATTTTTTGCATCTAATCCAAGAGCAATTTGGTTTTTAAATTGACCACAAGCCTCTTTTAAGAACTTTTTATTTATAATTGCAGCACTACCTAATATTACTTTTTCGATTCCTACATCTATATATTTTTTAATACTATCAATTGTTCTAATTCCGCCGCCTACTTCTATATTAAAATCAAACTTATTCGCTATATCCTTAATAAGATCCATATTAACTGTTTTGCCAGTAAGTGCGCCGTCCAGATCAACAATATGTAAATTTTTAAAACCATAATCATAATATTTTTTGGCCTGTTCAATTGGTGATGAATTGTATACAATTTTATCATCGAACCTACCCTTTATAAGCCTCACACATCTTTTATCTTTTATGTCTATCGCAGGAAAAATTTTCATTTATAAATTTATAAAATTTTTAATTACTTTTAAACCAACTTTGTCACTTTTTTCTGGATGAAACTGGGTCCCAAATAGATTTTCTTTCTCTATTGAACAAACAATTTTGGTTGAATACTCTACCGTTGCGGATATTACAGATTTGTCTTCAGGTATAAATTCATAACTATGTACAAAATACATATGAGATTTATTTTCTATACCATTAAAAATTTTGCTATTTTTTAAAAACTCAATTTCATTCCATCCGATATGTGGAAGTTTGAAGTTCCCGTTCTTATTATCAATTTTAGAAACTTTGCCTGGTATCCAGCCAAGACCTTTTGTTTCAGCTTCCTCATAACCAACGTCTGCAAACATTTGTAGTCCTACACAAATACCTAGTAGAGGTTTTTTATTAACTAGCGCAAAATCTTTTAAAGTATCGACAAGACCACTAATATTATTTAAAGCATCAACACAACTTTTAAATGACCCTTGCCCTGGCAAAACTATTTTATCGCTAGATTTGATTTGATTTAGATCTTCTGTGACATTAATATTAATATTGTCTTGTGCCACAGCTTGAAATGAATTTATAACAGAACTGATATTGCCAGACTTATAATCGACAATAGTTACATTCATTTAAATTTACAAAGCACCTTTTGTTGATGGTATTTTATCTTTCATTCTACTATCTATTTCAACAGCCGACTTTAAAGATTTTGCTAATCCTTTAAAGCAAGACTCAATAATGTGGTGACTATTTTCACCATAAAGATTTTCGACGTGTAGTGTTGTGCCAGAGCTTTGGGCAAAAGCATGAAACCACTCTTTAAATAATTCCGTATCCATCTCACCAAGTTTTTCAACTTTTAATTTTACATTCCAAACCAAATAAGGTCTGTTTGAAATATCTAATGATACCCTGCTTAAAGTTTCATCCATTGGGACTGTTTCACTTGCGTATCTTTTAATGCCTTTTTTTTCTCCAAGTGCTTTTTTAATTGCTTCACCAATCGCAATGCCGGTATCCTCGGTCGTGTGATGCAAATCAATATGAAGGTCGCCAGTTGCTTTAATTTTAAGGTCTATAAGAGAGTGCTTTGACACTTGCTCAAGCATGTGGTCTAAAAAACCAACGCCAGTTTTAATATCATACTCTCCAGTACCGTCCAAATTAACGTCTACAGTTATGGAGGTTTCTTTTGTTTTTCTGACGATTTTCGCAGTCCTCATAAATAACGTTGTTTTTACAATAATCCGTTTAAAATTAATACCTTGAAGATTTGTAATTAATAACCACATACCATCTATAAATAAAATGAAGCAAAATATGGACAACAATAACTGGCATGGAACAACAATCGTTCTCATAAGAAAAGGTAAGGATGTAGTTGTAGCTGGGGATGGACAAGTAAGTATTGGTAATACAGTCATTAAGAAAACCGCTAAAAAAGTCAGAAGAATTGAGAAGAGGGGAGTCATCGCTGGTTTTGCAGGATCAACGGCTGACGCCTTTACGTTATTTGAGAGATTAGAGGCAAAATTAGAAAAGCACGGGGGTCAACTAACTCGAGCTGCTGTTGAGTTAGCTAAAGACTGGAGATCGGATAAATATCTTCGAAGGTTAGAGGCATTAATGGCAGTTGCTGATAAAGAAAAAAGTTTCATCATTAGTGGTAATGGAGATGTGTTGGAACCTGAACATGGAATTATAGCAATTGGAAGCGGTGGAAATTATGCGCTGGCAGCAGCTAGAGCAATGATAGATGACAAAAGTAAAAATGCTGAAGAAGTAGCAAAAAAATCTGTAGAAATTGCTGCTGATATATGCGTATTCACAAATAATAATATAACAGTAGAAAAATTATAATGGAAGCAGAGCAAAAAATAGTTTCATTCTCTCCAAGAGAAATTGTTTCAGAACTCGATAGGTTTGTAATTGGTCAAGCTGAGGCTAAAAGAGCTGTGGCTATAGCTTTGAGGAATAGATGGAGGAGACAAGAACTACCTGATGATATGAGAGAAGAAGTACTTCCAAAAAATATATTAATGGTTGGTCCAACCGGTGTTGGTAAAACTGAAATATCAAGAAGACTTTCAAAACTAGCACAGGCACCATTTATGAAAGTAGAAGCTACAAAATTTACAGAAGTTGGCTATGTTGGAAAAGATGTAGAGCAAATAATTAGAGATCTTATTGAGATCGCCATATCACTTGTTAAAGAGAAAAAAAGAAAAGAAGTAAAAGCAAAGGCACAAGTTTCTGCAGAAGAAAGAGTTTTGGATGCTCTTGTTGGTAAAAATGCGAGTGTAGCAACTAGAGAAAGTTTTAGAAAAAGATTAAGAGCTGGAGATTTAGATAAAAATACTATTGAACTTTCAGTTCAAGATAATCCTCAAATGCCTTCATTTGAAATCCCAGGCATGCAAGGAGGTGTAGGCATGGTCAGTATTGGGGATATATTTGGTAAGGGTTTGGGTGGTAAGAAAAAAAAGAAAAAAATGACTGTCAACGAGTCTTTTGAATATTTAATACAAGAGGAATCTGACAAACTTATTGATCAAGATCAGATATTAAAAGAAGCAAAATTTGCTGCAGAAAATAATGGAATAGTTTTTTTAGATGAGATTGATAAAGTTTCTGCGCGAAGTGATAGGACTGGAGCTGATGTTTCTAGAGAGGGTGTACAAAGAGACCTATTACCTTTAATTGAAGGAACAACAGTCAATACAAAACATGGTCCGATTAAAACTGATCATATTCTTTTTATCGCTTCAGGTGCTTTTCAATTGGCTAAGCCGTCTGATCTTTTACCTGAATTACAGGGTAGATTGCCAATAAGAGTAGAATTAAAAGCGCTAAACAAAGAAGATTTTGTTAAAATTTTAAAAGAGCCCGATAACAGTTTAATAAAACAATATAAAGCATTAATGAAAACTGAGAAAGTGAATCTTAAATTTACTGAAGATGGTATTGAAGCTTTAGCAGATATTTCAACACACATTAACTCGACAATAGAAAATATTGGCGCAAGAAGATTACATACAATTCTTGAAAAAGTTTTAGATGAGATAAGTTTCACTGCTCCAGATAAAGCTGGCGAAGAAATAGTGGTGGACAAAAAATACATCGAGAAACATTTAGGAGATATTACAAAAGACAAAGACTTGTCTAAATTCATTCTCTAATAGTTTGAAATCCATAGAGTTTCAAAAGGCTTTAATTTAATACTGTTTTTACCATTAATTTTTGTTTTAGGGTTGATCAAATCTCTCCAAGTTTCATTTTTAATTAAATTTAATCTATTGAGATTAAATTCAACACTCTCTGAAGTTATATTTGTAACTGAGAATATACTTTGTCTTTTATCCTTGCTTTGTCTCCATAAACCATAGATTTTTTTTCCGAGATCTAAAGTATATTGCGTAGCATTTGGATGGAAGGCTTCTTGACTTTTTCTTATTTTAAGTAATCTCATTATCTCACTAAATACAATGCTTTCTTTTGAGTTTTTTTTCCCAAGTTTTTTTTGTAAATTGAAAAGGTCCCACTTATGTCTATTTAAATCACGATTTTTTTTAGAAATCTTAAACTTAGATATGTCATTTGAGGTTCCAAATAATGAATTAAAATAAATACCAGGTATTCCATCTAGAGAGAACATAATGGCATGTGCCGCTAAAAATCTTTTTATTTTATAATTTCCTTTTTTATCATAATCAGTCCTGCTCAAAAGGTCAAATAACGTAATGTTAGCTTCATAAATTTTTTTTCCTTTACCATGAATTTTCCTGTATGAAAATTTTCCATTGTTCTTCTTAATTCTTAAAAACATTTTATTCGATTGAAGTTCATTAAGAATCCCTTCGATTGGTCTCATACCAATACCGTCATGCGATGCTAAAAAATTTAAATAAGTGTTTCCATTTCTTGCCGGTGGCATCGATTTACTCCAATTCGATATTTGAGTACTGTCTTCAAACAATAATGTGTAAGCAACTAGAGGAGGCAAAGAGAAGTTGTAAATCCAGTGAGCTTCATCATTGTTTCCAAAGTAACTCAAATTTTGTTTTCCTGGAAGGTTAGTCTCTGTAACAATCCAAGATCTAGTATTTAATCTCTCTAAGATTAATCTAAAAAGTTTTATAATTTGATGCGTTTGAGGTAGGTTTACGCACTCTGTGTTAGTTTCTTTCCAAAGGTATCCAACTGCATCCAATCTGAAGATTGAAATTCCTTTACTTATGAAAGTCATCATAATTTTTACAAAGTCTATTAAGACATCTGGATTTTTAAAGTTAAGGTCGACTTGATCTGGACTAAATGTACACCAAAGTTTTTTTTGATTGTCATACATTTTAAATTTTTGCAGTAAAGGATGTTCTCTTGGTCTTATAACTTTCTTAGTATTAAATTTTCTATCAACAGAAAAGAAATAGTCTTTTCCTGGATCTTTATTCTTGAGAAAATTCTTAAACCATACACCTTTTGAGGAGGCATGATTTATAACTATATCGGCCATTATATTTGCATATTTTGACAATCTTTTAATGTGATCCCAGTTACCGAACCTTTTATCGATCACGTTATGATCTTTAACTGCGAAACCACTATCGCTGCTCGATGGGAAAAAGGGGAGGAAATGAATACAGTTAAAATTTTGTTTAAGCCTTTTTTTAAAAAATGTATTAAATATATTTAATGTATTTTTTTCTCCTTTTATCTTAAGATTGTCAGCATAAGATATTAATAAAATAGTCTTTTCTGAACAAATATCTTCTTTCTTACCTAACCTTGCATTTTGATTAAAGTTTTTAATAAGTTCGTTAATTTTTCTTGTATAATAAAAAGTATTAATTTCTGAATCTACTGATTTATATATTTGAATTATTTTCGATTGAATATCATCCTTAATCAACTGAGATACTTTACTTGAATTTTTCATCATCTGCTCTCACGGCCTCTTTAAGATTTGATAAAGTTGAAGGTAATGCACTACTTACACGACTCCATGTTGGTATGAAGGGTGTTTCCATTGGATTTTCAAAAAAACTTTCGCCGGCTTTCATGATATTATAGGCAAAAAGTTCAACGGCTTTTTCTTCTGAATGTCTATCGAAAGACAAGCCATTCATAGCTGCATCACTTTTGTAAATATTGATCATGTCTAAAGCAGATCTGTAATAAGTTGCTTTAATTGATCTGAATGTTTCAAAACTGAATGAGTTTCCCTGAGTTGCTAATTTTCTTATTAATGTTTTAATAATATCAATAGACATCCTTGACAATCCCTTGCTATCGTCCTCTGTTGATAAATCTTGGTGTTTGTGGTCATAAGCATCCGCTAAATCAATTTGACATATTAAATTAGATGAAAAATTTCTTTGCATTTCTGATAAGATTCCTATTTCCATTCCCCAATCAGAAGGGATTCTTAATTCCCTTAGTAAATCTTTTTTAAAAGAAAACTCTCCAGCAAGTGGATATTTAAAAGATTTCATAAATTCCAAATACTCATTTTTTCCGATTGTTTTTTCCATTGCTACTAATAGAGGGTAAACCAATAATCTTGATGCCCTACCATTTAATTTGCCTTTAGCATAACGTGGATAATATCCTTTGCAGAATTCGTAATTAAAATTTGGATTGGCAACTGGATAAAATAACTTTGCCAATAACCTTCTTTCATAAGTAATGATATCACAATCGTGGAGCGCTATTGCATCTGCTTCACCTCTAGCGAGAGCCATGCCTACACAATACCAAACATTTCTCCCTTTTCCCATTTCTTTAGGAGCCAATCCTTTGACTTTAAGTTCATCGTCAACTTTTTTTAAATTTGGCCCGTCGTTCCACAATATTGAAAAAGGCAATTTTAATTTTTTGAAAAAACTCCAAGCTTTTTTAGCTTGGCTTTCGGTTGCTTTATCCAAACCAATTATAATATGATTAATATAATCAGTTTTATTAATTTCATCTAATATTTTTGGTAATGCTTTTCCTTCTAGCTCTGAGAATAAACACGGCATAATTAATTCCATGTTAGTTTTTTTTGATATTGTAGACAGTTCTTTTTCTAATTCTTCTGTTTCTCTGATTTTGAAATCATGTAAATTTGCAACTATTCCATCTTGTGAAAAATCTGTCATATTTTAATTTTAAAGAATTAATGTATTTTTTCCAGAACCATTTTGACTACTTCCATCCATCCAAGAGGAGCTTCTTTAGTTGATATTGTGTATTTATCTCTATTTAATAGATTTTGATTATTTTTATTTTTTATAACACAAGGAAAATCAACATAATCTAACATTTCCAAGTCATTTGGACTATCTCCAATTCCAATTGTAATGACATCTTTAAATTCTTGATAATTACTAAGTGCATTTAAAGTTTTTTTTACAGCAATTGATTTATTAACATTATCTCCAATTGAAAAAACTCTTCCGCCTTGATTAATTGCGAGTCCTAACTTTTTACAAGCAATATTTAATTGTTCAATTGCCTCTTTACCTCCATTAAAACTAATTAAGAAAGTATAATTTCTATTCATAGAAGCTTCGAGTTTTTTTTTGCTTAAACCTAAAATTTTAGTTTGTTTTTCAATATCCATTTCAGATAACAAACTGCAATATGATAATAATTTAGTATTAATATTTTCTACGAAAATTTTTTGAATTTCAGGTAAAGGTCTTGCAAGAATAATTTCTTTTGAAATATCCGGTTTTAGAATATCTAGATTGTGTATAGAAGATCCATTTTCTGAAATATATGGTATTTTATAATTTAACTCATTAATAAATTGTTCTATCTCCAGGTCTGTTTTGCTTGAGGTTGGGATCAGTTTTATTCCGTTATTCAAACACTTTAAAAGAAAATTTTTAATTTCATCAAATTTGAAAGTTTCATTATTTAATAAAGATCCATCTAAATCTGTAAATATCAAAACTTCTTTTTTTTGTTTCATTTTTTTAAAAAAACAATTATGGCTCCATCACCTCCATATTTTTGAGGTGCTTCTTTTATACTTGCGATTTTATTCCTATATTCATTTTTAATAAACTCTGGGATAGCATATTTAAGAAGTCTTAAATCTTTTGATGCGTAAGGATCTGCTTCGTAATTAGAATGTAAACCTTTCCCGGTGATAAATAAAATTTTTCGCTTTTTTGTATTAATCGCTAAATCAATGGACTCTGATACTTTTTCAAATGCATCCTTAACTTTAAAACCGTGTAAATCAATTTTTATGTCAAAAAAAAAATTATTATTAATGACCAACTTTTCATCTTTTAAATCTTTATCTTCTACAGATTTAATGTTTTTGATAAAATCTTGCCAATCTTTTTGATCTTGTTTAGTGATTTTAGTGCTTGGTTTCTTTTTCGTCGCCATCACTTGAAAGTTCTGTTAAATACCAAGTTGGATTTTTATTTTTTAAGTCTTTTTCGAATATCCAAACGTCTGTAACAGTCTTAATCTTTTCAGGATCGCCTTCTATTACCATGCCAGAATTGTTTTTTAGACAGTTGACAATTTCACTAGTAAACTTTGTTTTTATTTTATAATGCGTATCTTCTTTGTCTATCTTAGCAATTTTTGTTTCTTTGATACCAATAAAAGTTAATTCAGAGGTAATTTTTTTTGTCTTTCTTTCATCTATAATTTTAGAAAATTCTCTATAAAGATTTTCTGTAAGGAGAGGTTTTAAAGAATTTTTATCACCTTTTGCAAAAGCTCCAATGATCATTTCATATGCAGCTTCAGCACCTTTTATAAAATCTTTTTTATCAAAATTCTCTTTGTCTTTTTTTAAATTTGTTGGGTTAATTGAAAAACTATCTTTATTTTCATTAAATCTGGGCTTTATTGGAATATCGTCTGCACCTTTACCAAGAACATTTCTTAAACGTAAAAAAATGAAGCCAGCTAGCATTGCTAGAAGAATAATGTCGATATACCCAAAATTTTCAGTCATAACTTGTAATTATAAAAAAAATAATTATCTCTTGATAATAGATTAAACAGAATGCAATTTACACTACTATTTTTAATATTTGTCCCATTAATAGAGATTTATTTTATGATTAAAATAGGCGCTTTTATTGGTGCTTTCAATACTATAATGGCGACGCTTTTAACCGCAGGTATAGGATTATATTTTGTTAGACAACAAGGTTTGGCAACTGTTTACTCCGCTCTAAATTCAATTGAGCGAAACAATTCACCTATATTTGAAATTTTAGGTGCATTTTGCCTAGTAATTGCAGCCATATGCTTGATCATTCCTGGGTTTATAACGGACATACTCGGCGCTTTGCTATTAATACCGATAACTAGAAAAATTTTTTTAAGATTTTTTGTTAAAAAGAATTCCAACAATCAAAACGATAATAGTAAAATTATAGATATTAATCCTGAGGACATTGATGAACGAAAATAACAATAACAAATACGAAGTAATTGCAAGATATATAAAAGATGTTTCTTTTGAAATTCCAACGCCGGAAGCTTTCGTAGATGCAGCTAAAAATCTTGGAACTTACATTACAAAAATAGATTTCAAGAGCAATCCTTATAAAGGTAATTTAGTCGAGTTAAATTGCAAACTTATAATAGAAGCACCGGAGAACATAAAAAATAAAATAAGATCAGAAATTATTATGTCAATCGTTTTTAAAATAATAGATACTAAACTGACACCAGATGAAATAAAAAAAATCGTTTTGGTAACAATACCTTCTGAAAACTTCGAATTTATTAAGAAAGTAGTGACTGATTTGTTTCAAAAATCAGGATTTAAGAACTTTAATTTTAACAAAGAAATTGACTTCGAGGCTTTGTATAAACAACAAAAAACTAATTAAAAATAAAAGACTTTGGGATATTCTTTTTCAAAAAGTTTTTGTGTTCTTTTTCTTCTTCTTCAGAAATTTCTACAATAATTCTTTTTCTATTTTTTAGTTCTACGATATCTTTGTTTGACGTGTTTGTATCTTTAACCGATAAATCAAAAGTTGGTTCTTTTTTATCAAGTAAATCAATGTAGACTTTTGTTAATAAATCACAATCGAGCAGTGCAGAGTGTTTTTCTCTTCTGGAATTGTCAATTTTAAATCTTTTGCATAAAGCATCTAGGCTATTTTGTTGACCTGGAAATTTATCTCTTGCTATAAATAAAGTATCAACCACTCTTTCCTTGCTTAACACTTTTAAATCTACATCTTTTAATTCTTTATTTAAAAATGCTAAATCAAAATCAGCATTATGTATTACCAATGTTGAGTCTTTGATAAAATCTAAAAATTCTTTAGCAACCTCTTTAAACTTAGGCTTGTCGTTTAGAAAATCCCTTGTGATACCGTGAGTTTGATAAGCACCATCCGTGATGTTCATTTCTGGGTTTATAAATGTATGAAATTTTTTACCTGTCGGAGTGTGGTTATCTAGTTCAATACATGCAATTTCAATAATCTTATCTGTGGAAGAAGAAAGACCGGTGGTTTCTGTATCAAGTATAATTTCAGTCATATTATAATTTCTTTAATGATCTCTTTAACTTTTTTTTTAACATTTTTTTTATTAAAATCATTTTTTATTATTAAATCTGAACGCATTTTTTTTATGTCTGTGGATAGCTGAATACTTTGTAATATAGAAATTAATCTAGAATCGTAATTTTTTCTTCTTTTTAAGTACGTTTTAATTTTACTCTTTTTAGCATCCACGAAAATAAGAACATCATTTGGTAAATTTATTTTATTTTCTAAATATAGAGGAATATCCAAAACTACGGCTTTTTGCTTATTATTTTTTTTTAAAAACAATTTCATCTTAGATCTTACAACCGGATGTATAATTTTAATTATCTTTACTAAGTTTTTTTTGTCCGATTTTATCGCTTTTGAGAGTTGTACTTTGTCTATTGGAAATTGCTTAATATGTCTTGGCAAAGACTTATTTAATTTTCTAAAAATTGATTTATCATTTTTATATAAAAACGATACTTGTTCATCTGCATTAAAAATTGGAAAACCAAATAATCTTGCCACGTAAGATTTGCCACTACCAATTTCGCCAAGCATAGCTAGCCTAATCATTAATCAATCCTATTACCTTTTGGTCTATTTTTGGTAATACCCCGTGCCAGATTTCAAAGGATTTTTGTGCTTGATAAATAAACATCATTTTACCATCGATAATTTTATTGTCTTTTTCTGCGTTTATTAAAAATTTTGTTTTTGGTTTATATATTATATCGTAAAAAACTTTCCCGTTAGCATCATTAAAATTTATTCCTATTTCCTCGTTATTTAATCCAAGGCTTGTGCAGTTTACTACAAGATCAAAATTAATTTTTTCTCCCCATTCTCTCACTTCAATACCTCCAAACATTTGCTTAATGCTCAAAGCTTTATCTTTGGTTCTGTTCATTAAGGTAATTTTAGGTATACCTAAGTTTTTGAGTGCAAGGATTACAGAAGTTGATACACCTCCTGCGCCTAAAACCAAGGCTTGTTTATTTTTTGCATTGAATCCTTCGTCAGTCAAAGACGTCTTAAAACCAAAAATATCAGTATTGTCCCCGTAAATTTTTTTTTGGCTCATGTAAATAGTATTAACAGACTGAGTTATCCTCGCATTTTCCGTTAGTTCGTCCAGATAAGGAATAACCAATCTCTTAAATGGTATCGTAACATTCATTCCAAAAATATTACCTTTTTTGATATCTAGAATATTTTCTTCTAGCTCCTCTTTTTCCAAAAGCTTTTTATCATAAATAGCTTCAATTTTTTCCTGTTGTAGCCAATAATTATGTAGCTTTGGTGACAAAGAGTGACTAATAGGATTGCCAATAACGATTAGTTTTTTCATTTTAGTTGCTCTAAATATTTATTAATTTGCTTAATAGGTAAACCCATTATCGAATTCATATCTCCATTAATTTCAGCAAACAATTCGAGCCCACCAGCTTCTATCTGGTAAACTCCGTATTTTTTCATTATCTCTAAGTCTAATCTATTTAAATAATCATTAAGTTCTTTGTCAGACAAATTTTTCATTACCAACTTGCAAGATTCATGAAAATGAGAAATCATGCTTCCACCCTTGCAAATACAAGCCGCAGTATGAAGATAATGTGTATTATTATTTAATTTTGATAATATAATTTTAGCTTCCTCTTTGGATTTTGGTTTGCTTATGTTTTTTCCCTCTAGATCTAACAGTGAGTCTGCCCCTATAATAATATCTTGAGGGTATTTATTGCTAATTTTTGACGCTTTGAGTTCTGCTAAACTTTTAGCAATTTGGAGGCAAGTTGCATTTTTAGCCTCCATCGAAATCTTAATTTCCTCTTCATCTATTCTCGAAGGTTTTTGCTTGACCTGATATCCATTCTCTTCTAAAATTTTTTTTCTTATTCCGCTTTGAGAGGCCAAGATCACGTTTTTAATCATTATTTTTTTGTAATCTCATAAATTTTAATTATTGATGCAGCTGTTTCTTCAACAGATTTACGCGTAACATCTATTATTGGAATTTGTCGTGATTGAAACATTTTTTTTGACTCTTTGATTTCATTATCTATCGTAGACTGGTCAGTATAAGTAGAAGATTTTTTGTCATTTAAAATATTAATTCTTGTTTTTCTTATATCTGTTAAACGACCTGTCTCTATTGTAAGACCTATTTTAACAGCTTTACTATTAAAAACTGTTTCTGGAAGTTCTTGATGTATAACTAGCGGGATATTTGAAACCTTATAACCCCTTTCTCCTAAATAAATAGAAGTTGGAGTTTTGCTAGTTCTACTTACTCCAAGAATGATAATATCTGCATCAATAGCGGTATCGAGTTTTTGCCCGTCATCGTGTGCCAGTGTAAATTGCATTGCTTCTATTTTTTTGTAATATTCTTTATTAAGAGCATGTTGACCACTTGGAACATGAGATGCCTTGGTTTTGAAAATTTTTTCGAAATCAGGAATAATATGATCAAGAATACCGAAACATGGTATCGATTTTGACTTGCACTCACTAATTATATGATTTGTAGTCTGCTTTTCAACTAGAGTATAAAGAATTATTGGATTTTCCACTTCCTTGCATTTTTCCATTAACTGAGCTGTCTGTGCGCTAGTTCTCATAAATGCAAAGTGGTGAATTTTGTAATTAAATTTTGGGAACTGAGCTTTTATAGCCAGGAAAATTCTATCTAACGTTTCTCCTGTTGAGTCAGATACTAAGAAAAAATTATATAACTTGTTCATAAAGCTGTTAATTACTTTATATAACTCAAATTTATCCCTAGGCTATCAAAATTAATATGGTTTTATAAATATTTCTCAAATTTTATCCATTAATTTATTAAAAGTATAAAAGTTATTAATAGTTACTGAATATGGTTATTATTTGTTTAAAATAGTTATAAATTCACCATTTTGGATGTTAATAATTTTGTATATAGTGTTTATTTAAAGTTAGTCACACTATTAACCATGCCTAATAATACTAATACATTAATACATATATATTTAATATGAGTAATTTAATCTTAGATAAATTCGATAAAAGCAAAGACCACAAAAATACAGTACCTATTTGGTTGATGAGACAAGCAGGAAGGTATTTACCAGAATATAAAAAGATTAGATCAAAGAATAAAGATTTTATAAATTTTTGTTTAAATATAAGAGATTCTACCGAAGTAACACTACAACCAATAGAAAGATTCAATCTTGATGCTGCTATAATATTTTCGGATATCCTTTTGGTTAATTATGCCGCTGGCCAAGATGTAAAGTTTGAAGAAAACTTTGGTCCAGTATTACAAAAACTAGACAACGAGGTTTTTCTCACAATAGAAAAAGGTGTTTTTATTAATAAACTTTCTAATTGTTATAAATCAATTAGAAACGTACGCAATTTATTACATAAAGACAAAACACTTATTGGATTTGCAGGATCGCCGTGGACACTGTTGGTATACGCTCTAAATTTAAAATCTCCAAAAGGTGAATTTAATCTAAATTATAAAGAAGATGTAATATTAGAGTTACTAAACAAATTTATAAACCTCATAAGTTGGCATTGTATTGAACAAATAAAAAACGGAGCGGATGTGATACAGTTATTTGATAGTTGGGCAGGTATTATTGAAAAAGAGAAGCTTAATCTTTTTTGTGAAAATCCAAACAAGAAAATAATTCAAAATATAAAAAAAATATATCCTTACGTACCTGTGATATGCTTTCCACGAAACATCAAAGGAAATATAAATTCATTTGTAGCCAACGTTAAACCAGATGGAATGAGTTTAGATTTTAATACAGATATTCAAAAAATAGATATAGACTCCAATGTAGTTTACCAGGGAGGTATGAGACCAGACCTTTTAACTATAGATGATGAGAGCGAAATAACTAAAGAGGCAAAAAAATATTTAGATTTCTTTAAAAATAAAAGATATATTTTTAATCTAGGGCATGGAGTGCTGCCAGACACTAAAATTAAAAATGTGGAAAAATTAGTTAATTTTGTTAAAAATTATTAATCAATGGAAAATAATAATCATCCTAAGATAAATTATGGAAAAAACGGTGTTCTGCTAGTTAATCTAGGAACTCCAGACTCTACGTCATGGTGGGATATTAGAAAATATTTAAAAGAATTTCTTTCAGATAAAAGGGTTATAGAAGTCAATCCGATACTCTGGCAAATAATTCTAAATCTCATTATTCTAAACTTGAGACCTTCTAAAACTGCAAAAGCTTACAAAGAGATATGGATGACTGATATAAATGAATCGCCATTGAGATATTACACAAAGCAACAAACTCAAAAATTAAGAAAGAAGTTTAACGGCCAAAATATAATAATTGATTATGCGATGAGATATGGAAACCCGAGTATAAAATCTAGACTTCAAAAGCTTCAATCTGAAGGCTGTGAAAATATTATACTTTTTCCACTTTATCCTCAGTATGCAGCAGCTACGACAGCCACAGTGTGTGATGAGGTTTACAGATGCTTGATAAAAATGAGGTGGCAACCGAGTCTTCAAGTTATTCCACACTATGAGTCTAATGAAGATTATATTAATGGGCTTGTTAATAGTATAAAAAAAAAATTATCTAAAATTTCTTGGAAGCCAGATTTAATAGTGGCCTCATATCACGGTATTCCACAAAAATATTTTGATAAAGGCGATCCTTATCATTGCTATTGCCAAAAAACATCTAGATTAATTAAAGAAAAATTTAATGAAATACCAATTGAAACAACGTTCCAATCAAGATTTGGTCCTGAGAAATGGTTACAACCATATACTGATAAAACTCTGGAAAAACTTCCAACAGAGGGAAAAAAAAATATTTTAATGATTTGTCCCGGCTTCTCATCAGATTGTGTTGAAACCTTAGAAGAAATTGCTATTCAAGGAAAGGAGACTTTTATTGAAAGCGGAGGTAAGAATTTTGATTTAATAAGTTGTTTAAATGACAATGCGGATCATATTAAAATGATGGAAAATATAGTTAAAACCTATATTCATTAGTTATGTACTTAACATTAAAAGCTTTACATTTAATAGCGGTGATATCTTGGATGGTTGGACTTCTTTATCTGCCGAGAATATTCGTTTACCATGCTGATGTAAAACCCGAAAGTGATACTTATGAAATTTTTTCATTAATGGAATTTAGATTAATGAAATATATTATGAATCCTGCAATGATAGCCACCTGGATTTTTGGTGTTTGGTTAGTATATTTAGCAGGCCATGAAATTGCTATGCAATTATGGATGCAAATAAAATTAATTCTTGTTGTTTTATTATCGGGCTTTCATGGTTTTTTATCCAAATGCAGAAAAAATTTTCAAAATAAGCTTAACCTCAGAACTGCAAAATTCTATAGAATAATAAATGAAATTCCAACCGTAATGCTAATCATCATTGTTTTTCTTGTTATTTTCATGCCTAATTAATATTGATAAATTTTATAAAAAATACTATAATTTGGCCTTCTAACAAATTTCCCTACATATGAATCTTCAAGAACTAAAAGACAAAACACCGGCAGATCTAATTTCTGAAGCTGAGAAGCTTGGCGTTGAAAATCCAAGTACAATGCGCAAACAAGAAATACTATTTGCAATTCTTAAAAAATTTGCAGAAAAAAATGAACAAATCACTGCGTCAGGAGTATTAGAAACATTGCAAGATGGTTTCGGATTCCTTAGAGCCATGGAGTCAAACTATTTACCAGGTGCCGATGATATTTATGTAAGCCCAAGCCAGATTAGAAGGTTTGGATTAAGAAAAGGGGATACAGTAGAAGGAGAGATAAGGGCCCCAAAAGATCAAGAAAGATATTTTGCTCTGTTAAAAGTAAACAAAATTAATTTTGAGGATCCTGAAAAGACAAGAAACAAAATTAACTTTGATAACTTAACACCTCTATATCCTGAAGATAAAATTAAATTAGAAGTAGAAAAAAACAAAGCTGAAAAAAAACCTGATGTTACTGCAAGACTAATAGACTTGGTTTCACCAATTGGAAAAGGACAAAGATCCTTAATTGTATCACCACCTAGATCTGGTAAAACAGTTATACTACAAAATATTGCTCACTCTATAACTGCAAATCATCCAGAGGTATATTTGATAGTTCTTCTGATTGATGAGAGGCCAGAGGAAGTAACCGATATGCAAAGGTCCGTTAAAGGAGAGGTAGTTAGCTCTACTTTTGATGAGCCAGCAATGCGTCACGTTCAAGTTGCCGAAATGGTGATTGAAAAGGCTAAAAGGCTAGCAGAGCATAAAAAGGATGTTGTAATACTGTTGGACTCTATAACTCGTTTGGGCAGGGCTTATAATGCAGTTGTACCTAGTTCAGGAAAAGTTTTAACCGGAGGTGTGGATGCTAACGCGTTGCAAAGACCTAAAAGATTTTTTGGAGCTGCAAGAAATATTGAAGAAGGTGGTTCTTTAACAATTGTTTCAACGGCCTTAATAGAAACTGGATCAAGAATGGATGAGGTAATTTTTGAGGAATTTAAGGGTACTGGTAACTCAGAAGTAATCTTAGACAGAAAAGTTGCAGACAAAAGAACCTTCCCTGCAATTGATATTACTAAATCTGGTACTAGAAAAGAGGAGTTATTATTTAAAAAAGAAGAACTTCAAAAAATGAATGTTTTAAGGAGAATTATAAATCCAATGGGCACGATGGACGCTATAGAGTTTTTGATATCTAAATTAAGGGAAACAAAGAATAATAACGAATTTTTTGACTCAATGAATAAAGGCTCTTAATTAATGGATAATTCTCTCATCACTCGTTGCTTGACCTAGTAAATAAAAGTTAATTATTTGATTTAAAACCTTGTTTCTATCATCAAGCGTGTCTGTTTCTAAAAGTCTTTGTTTTTCACTCACAGTAAATGGGCATATCATTGACAATGAGTTTACAAGCTGGTCAGGCGATACTTTTTCAACGACTTTCCAGTCCGTAGAAAGTTGATTAAGTTTAAAAAATTTTTTAGTTTTATCTATTAATTCATTTACGTTTACTTTATTTAAGTCCTCGTTTGTTATTTCTTTCTTGAGGTCCAAGTAATTAACTTTAAATTCTCGATATAAACAATCATTATTAACCTCATCTATTATTTTAAATCTAGATACTCCTTTTAAATTTATAAGATATCTTCCATCAGGGGTTTGATAATGGCTTTCTATGTATCCGACACACCCTATGTTAAATAGTGATATTTTATTTTCTTCTTCTTCTATTTGTTTCGCTTGTATCATTCCTATAAGCCCTTGTTTTTTTATAGTATGCTCAACCATTTGTTTATATCTTGGTTCAAAAATATTTAAGGGCAGCACTGTTTTAGGAAAAAAAATTGTACTGGAGAGCGGGAATACAGGTATTTCTTCTGGCATTTCGTTAATATTCAACTTCTTCATAAATTTACATATTATACTAATTTGTTTTGTTTCACAACGTACTGCCTAAATTTTATCTTCGAGTCATAAGCCACAAAGCACCAGGGCCATTACTTAATAAATAAATTTTACCACTACTATCAATTTTTAAGTCACGGATTCTGCCAATATCACCTTTAAAAATTATTTTTTCTTTGCCTATAACGCTATTTTTAAAATTAATTTTTCTTAGTGATTGATCTTTAAGTGACCCTATTAAAATATGATTGTTTAGACTTGTAAATTCATTGCCCTTGTATATTTGTGTCCCACTGACAGCAATTGAAGGGACCCAAGTTTTAAGAGGTTTAGTAAAACCAGGCTTCCATGCACTGCCATCTCCAATTTTTGTAAAATCATAATTTGTTCCACCCCATGCAATAATTTTCCAACCATAATTTTCTCCAATTTTTATCTCGCCAAAAAAATCACCACCTCTTGGACCGTGATTAGAAATATATATTTTGTTATCATAAGGGGACAAAGTCATACCCTGAGGATTTCGTATCCCAATTTGGTATATTTCAGGTAACCATCTCTTTTCTTTATTAAATTTAGGGTTTGATTTAGGAGGTGATCCATCGAGATTTATTCTTATGATGCTTCCTGGGTGTTTTGATGCATCTTGAGCTATCATTCCTTTGCCTCTCTCTCCTATAGAAGCAAATAGCATGCTATTTCTTATAACCATTCTGCAGCCAAAATGATACCCACTATCTATTGGCGGCTCTGCTCTAAATATATTTTTAAACTCTATTTTATTAGACACTAAATAACCTGTTGCAATAGAAGTGCTTGTTCCTCCAATTCTTTTTTCTGTATAACAAACATATAATTTTTTATTATGATTAATTATATCTAGTAACCCTCCTTGCCCAATTTCTAAAAAATTTAAGTTATGACTAATTTCTTTTTTTGATTTTTCGGATAACCCTAAGTAAAAAATTTTCCCACCTTGTTCTGTTACAATCAAATCGGAATTATAAAATGTAAGCCCCCAAGGCTTCGATAAATCATAAAGCTTTCTCAGCTTAAATTCTTCTGCATTGCAGTTAAGAGCTAGAAAAAAGCAAATTATTGTTAATATTTTATACATTTTAATGTTATAAAATATTTGAATTTAAAAAACTATACATCTATAATTAGAATTAAGCGGGTGTAGCTCAGTGGTAGAGCGAAACGTTGCCAACGTTTAGGTCGTGGGTTCAATTCCCTTCACCCGCTCCAAAATGCGACAATCTAAGGGTATTTTAATATTAAAAATTGTGTATTTTCTAGAAATTATGAAACTAAAGATTTTGTTAATTCTATCTTGTCTATTTTTAATAAGTTGCGAAAGCGCAAGGTACGAATATATTGATAAGAAAACCAGAATTAAAATAGTAGAAGATAAAGGCGTAGTAGTGAAAAAAAGTTTTCAAGTTTATGTATCTGATATGTCAAAGAACATAGACGACTGGTATGATGCAAAAAAACAAGACGGTAAATATGTCGTTTCTAAAAAGGGATTACAGCAAATTGAGATGGATGCACAAACAGATAGTGGTGGATCTGACGGAGGATATTAAATGAGCGATTTAGCAAAAAAAAAATGCATTCCATGTAGCGGAGATGTTCCTGCTTTAAAAGACGATGAAATAACTAAATTAAAAAAAGAACTTAAGAACTGGGAAGTAAAACAAACAGTAGATGGCTATAACTGTTTAAACAAAAATATTAAGTTTGACAATTTTCTAGAAAGTTTAAACTTTATAAATAAAGTTTCTGAAGTTGCCGAGGAAGAAAATCATCACCCAGACCTTAAATTTGGTTGGGGATATGCTGATATCACAATCTTTACACATGCTATAAAAGGCTTGTCTGAAGGTGACTTTGTTTTAGCTGCTAAGATCGATGTTATAAATTAGTGTTTAAAATTTCTACGGTTGGTAAACACCATTGAGACATTTCTTTTATTTGCTTCTTCGATAACTTCTTTATCTTTGATCGATCCACCAGGCTGGATTATTGAAGTAACGCCTAAATCAATCAATTTCATTATACCGTCAGCAAAGGGAAAAAAAGCGTCGGAGGCTGCAACACTGCCAGCTATATCTTTTGTTGATGTAAATTCTAAAGAGTTATCTACTGCAATTTTACAAGATGCTACTCTACTAGTTTGTCCAGCTCCAATGCCTATTGTCTTATTATTTTTAGCTATAACTATTGCATTTGACTTTACATGTTTACAAACTCTCTCAGCAAATAATAAATCCTCAAATTCTTTATCACTTGGCTTTTTATTTGTAACAATTTTTAAATCATCTTTATTAAGGGAAAATTCATTATTATCTTGTGATAAAAGAACACCACCTAAAATTTTATAATCTAAATTGCCTTTAATTTTAGTACTTGAAGTTTTAATAACTCTTAAATTTTTCTTATTAGATAATGTAGAAATTGCACCTTTAGAAATATCTGGAGCTAATATTACTTCATAAAATGTTTTAACTAACTCAGATGCAAGATTTTCTTCAATTTTAAAGTTAAACGCTACAACACCCCCGAAAGCACTTTTTGGATCAGCGTTAAAGGCGTTCAAATAACTCTTAAGTCCGTCATTTTCGTAGGAACAACCGCATGGGTTATTATGTTTTATTATTGCCGTTGCAAAACCATTTTTAAATTCAGAAATTAGTTCAAAAGCATTAAATGCATCGAGGTAATTATTATAGCTCATTTCTTTTCCCATTAGTTGATCAAAATTCGAGAAATTATTATTATTTATAACTGAGTATAGAGCACCAGTTTGATGAGGATTTTCACCATATCTTAACTTACCAACTAATTTTCCAGATATGGTTTGTTTGTTTGGAAATTTAATTTTATTTTCTTTTGAAAACCAATTGGAAATCAACGAGTCGTAATATGCAGTTTCATTAAATGTTTCATTAGCCATTTTTTTTCTAAATTCAATACTAGTTGCTCCACCATGCATATTTAATTCTTTAATTAGATCATCATAATAATTGATCGACGATATAACAGTTACGTCAGAAAAGTTTTTAGCGGCAGATCTTAGCATCGATGGGCCACCAATATCTATATTTTCAATCATCTCCTCAAAACTTTTGTTTTCAGATAATTTTTTTTCAAATGGATATAAATTTACTATAACGAGTTCAATATTTTTAATATTATGTTTTTTTATTTGGCCTTGATGGTTTTTGTTATCTCTAATATTTAAAATGCCACCATGTATATTAGGATGTAAGGTTTTTACTCTTCCATCCAAAATTTCAGGAAAATTTGTAAATTCAGAAATTTCTATGCAATCATATTTTTTACTTTTTATAAATTCGTAAGTGCCTCCGGTACTAATAATTTCAATGTCATATTTTTTAATTTCTTTTAATAATTTATCTAAACCTGTTTTGTCAGATACAGATATTAAACATCTTGATATTTTTTTTGTCATTTATTCGTTTTTTCTAGTGACCACTTAATTTTATTTAAGCTCTCATTTAATTTACCTTCAATAACTATACATTGCGACTCAATAATTTTATCGTAATTTGCGAAATAAAGGTTCTTTTCAATTTTCAAATTACTCTTATTAGTTTGAAATTTCCAACCTTGATTGTGCAAACTTAATAAAATATCACCACCTTGAGTTTGCAAAAGCTTTGTTTCTGGAACAACATGAAATCTCAGTGCATAATTTATATTCTTATTACTTTTTTTTGTAATAATTATTAGTTCTTCTCCTAATAATTTATGTTCAAGATCATTAATAGTTATCTTTCTTTCGTAAAGACAATTATAATTTGAGTTATATCCATTATGTCCAGCTGATACCGTAGCAAAATGCTTTGATTTCATAATATCTTTTTTATAAACTTTTAATTTTCTCTTAAGTGAATTTCCAAAATATTTTTTAATAAGTTTATTTTGTTGTGACAAACAAGAGGAGGTATCATTAATTGTAATTGTTGAGTGTGCTGCAGTAGATTGGCTTATAATAGACAAGTTATCAGAAAAATTTTTAGCTGAACCACAATTAGTAATAATTTTTTCGCCATTATATAAAAACTCGAAAGATAGACAGCCAGATTGATAATTTTGAGATTTAAAATCCGGTGGAGGGTTATTTGCATCCATCATTAATTCAAATTTTTTAATTTTTGTATATAAATAAGAATGTGCGATGTTCTTCTTCTCAAAGTTATAATTTTTTAGTTTCAATAGTTTATTAAAGTTTTCAATATTTAATTTTTTTGATCCATTAAAAAGCGGTATCTCATTATTACTGTAGTAAAGTCCTAATAAATTATTCCCAACGGACACGATGAGATTGTCAATAAATTCTGGAGATGTATTTTGTGAAAATATTAGAAATTCTTTCACAATAAATAGATGATGTAATAACCAAAATTGCTCCTCAGGATCTTTGCTTAAAACAAATCCATTTTTGTCTATCATAGATTTAGCTTCAGTATTAAGATTTTTTAAAGAGACCTGAAATAATTTTTGGTAGCCCTCGAATGTAATGCTTGTAAGAACCAAAGATATCAAGGCAAAAACTCGATCTATAGGTTTGCTTAAAAGATTGATGTTTTTATTAAGATGAAAAGATTGTTTAATAATGCTGTTGATTATTCTATTCCTAAAAACGAGATCTTCATTTCTAACAGTAAAATGCGAACAGCATATCCAAAAAATAATTCTTTTAGATATTAAGTTTAATGCCCATGCATTCGAATTATAATTTTCGTATTTTATAAGCCATTCAAGCATTATATTTTTTATTAGCGCTTTATCTTTCTTAACATCAAATAGTGGTAACCATGAGAATGCGTTAAGTTTATCTATATTATTGTTTCCGATATTATCTAGCTTCCAAATATTTTTTGAAAATTCTTTTATTAAATTCATTACTTTTTCATCTTGATCAATAATTTCCTGCAGTAACGGCATGTTATTCATGTCATAACTTCTAGTTGGAGGAACTACTGAAAGAGATTTATTGTAGAGGCTAGTTGAAAAGTATATTTGTTTAATTTTTTCTTTTAGGTATTTATAAATCGAAGCAATGAAAAGATTTATAAATCTATAATTCACGTATCAACAGTTTTTTAATAATTTTATATTCTCTAAAACTTTATTTTCTGAATACACCGCTGTACCCGCAACTAATACATTCGCACCAGCTTTTTTTGCTAATTTCGCAGTATCAATATTTATGCCACCATCAATTTCTACTTCTACCTCTAAATTTTCTTTATTTACTTTCTCTCTTAATATTTTTACTTTTTCTAAAACGTCAGGGATAAATTTTTGACCGGCGAATCCAGGATAAACACTCATGATCAACACAAGATCAATTTTTTTTATAATAGGTAAAACTTTATCAAGAGATACATCTGGGTTTAATGATACTCCAGCTTTTTTACCAAGTGATTTAATTTTGGATATTGCATTATCCAAATTCTTTGTTGTTTCAGGATGTATTGTAATAATGTCAGCACCAGCCTTGGAATAGGACTCTAAATATTGATCAACAGACTCAATCATTAAATGAACGTCAAAAGGTTTTGTTGAAAATTTTCTTATTTTCTCAATCACTGGAGGTCCAAAAGTAAGATTCTTAACAAAATGACCATCCATGACATCAACGTGAATGTAATCAGCTTCAGAATTATTAAGAATTGAAATTTCTTTCTCTAGGTTAGCAAAATCTGCCGATAGAATAGACGGAGCAATCTTTATATTTTTTTTCATTGAAAGTTACTCTTCTTTATAATCTTTCGTAAGGAAAAAACAAAAAAAAAGGGCGAGATAAACTCGCCCTTTTTCAAATAAAATTTAGGAAATTACGCTCTTTGCGTGTCTCCAATGTCGTCTGTTAATGCAACGATTTCCTTATCTGGAATTGTAGACATTTCCATTTTGTACGCTAGGAACCACATCATACCGACTCCTAAAGCCCAGAATAGAATTTGCCATGCCCAGATAGATGGAATTCCAAATGTCCATGTTGAATAGTCATTTGGTGAACCAAAGATATCATTACCAATAACTGCTCCAGGTCCAATTCCGAAGAATAACCAAGCTAGAGTAATTGCCCAAGCTACTGGTTTTAGACCTTGCTTAGATGCTGGTAGTCCAGCATGTTGAGCTAAGAAGTCATGGTATTTTTGTCTATGCGCTCTATCACTTGCATTTTGTGTCATTGCAGAAACGATTAAAGCTGTACCTAGGTTAAAGAACATACCCCAGAATGCAGAGTGCATTGTCCAAGGCCATCTTCCCCAAGGAAGAGCGTCACCGAATAATTTGACACCAATACTTTCAGTTAACATAACAGCCACAATACCTGCTGCCATACCTAAAGTTACACCCTGTCTTGTAAAGAATGGGAAGTAGCAAACTGACATTAACGGTACCCACATTTGGAAACCGAATGCAACTGCTAGTCCACCTAAAAGGACAAGTGCATCTCTTGAGTAAGTAGCAACTAATAGTGCTGAGAAGACTATGAAAGCAACACCCAATCTTCCAAATAACTTCTGCGTTGCGTGAGAAGCTTTTGGATTTAGATATTTCTTATATAAGTCTCTAGTTAACATTCCGCCTGCTGTTGACATATAAGCTGCACCTGTAGACTGCATAGCTGCTAAGGCACAAACTGCTAATAGACCAACAAACCACGGAGCTGCATCACCAATTGTGTTGATGTAAAAAGGAACTAAGTTCCCTTGTCCACCTTTTCCAATTGATTCAGGTAAAACATTTGCAATGTTTACTCCTGCTGCATTAACTGCTGGGTTCGCACCTAATAAATGCGCTCCCATACCTTGAGCTGCTGTAAAGAAGAATAAGATTGCACCTATTCCAAATGAAGAAGCCCAAACTTGTTGTGGTGCAAACGGTCTTGGATCTGCGTTTCCAAATGCCCACATAGTGAATGCTGGTGCAGAATGTATACCCATAAGAGCAAACATATATGTTAACACCATCACTCCAGTCCACAATCCACCAACAGGTGTTTCTTTACCAAGACCCGCTGTAAATTGTATTACTCCTGGAATTGCTAAATATGATGAGTATCCATCTTGTGTGAATCCCCACTTCGCACCTTTTACTTTTGCGACATTAGCTAATCCTTTGTTAAGTTCAGTCCATCCGCCAACTAGATCGTAAGCGATAAAACCAACTGCTACGATTCCGAATGCAAGCAGTACACATTGTAGTGTGTCCACGTACGCCACAGCTCTTAATCCACCAGATGCCACATAAACTAGCACCACGGCAGCTAAGACCCATGTACCTGCAGTTACAGTAAACAGTCCATCAGATAAAACGTTAAACAGTTTTCCTGAAGCTGCTAATTGTAATCCAAGGTAAGGAATCGAGAAACATAACGCTATCACCACGGTTAAAATTCTAACACCATCACCTTTAAAGTAATCTGCTAGCATTTCACCTGGAGTAACGTAACCAAAACGTTTTCCTAATATCCATTGTCTTTTTAAGAACATAACACCCGTAAATGGAATAGTTATGGCGTAGAAAGATGCGTATGCATATTGGAACCCGTCTCTATAAATTAATCCTGGGTGACCCATAAAGGTCCATCCAGAAAACGATGTGGCTGTTGCAGCTAAAACGAATACCCATAGTCCAAGTCTACGACCGGCTACGAAATAATCCGTTGCTGTCTTTGCCATTTGTGCACATCTTAATCCCCAGTATACACAGTATATCCAGTATAAGATCACAAATGCAATCAGCCATGTTACTTTTGCTGACAAGGTTTCCCCCTTTGTTGTTTGTTTGTTACATGTAACGTTTAAAAACTGATATAATCAGCCTTTAACATTTCAAGGGAATCTCCATTAATTCAACAGTTTTATCAACCCTTTTTTTTATAGCTATTGTGGGTTGCTTTTGCATCGCAACAGCATTTAGGTACTATTTTAAGGCTTTTTATTTATTTCAATTTTTTTTAACTTAAATATAACCTGAAGTTGTATGCTAAAAGATATTTATATCACTTTTCACGATCCTATTTGGACAGTCGCCCTATTTGTAGCCTTGTATTTTCCATTAAAAAAAATCTTATTAAATCTTTATTTAAGAAAACACTTTAAAGAAAAAGGTGAGCCGGACGAAGTAGTAAAAAAAAAATTAAATAATAGAGCAAGGTTGACTTCCGTATTACTATCTTTTGTGTTTAGTTATTTATACGTACAAAATGTTTTTTAAATTATGAATATAAATATACTTAGAAGATTTATTATAATTTGTGCTGTTTCAACGTTTGTGATGTTTACTTTTTGGGCAGTTTATAAATCTTTTGTTAACAGACCACTTGGAGATTACGAGACAGAAGTATGCGATAATAGATTAAAAGATAAAATGTGGGACAAAGCAATAAAAGCTGCAAACGAAGCATTAATTAAAAACCCTGAACATCGTGGAGCTATGATGTGCAAGGCAATAGCAAATATTAATAAAAAAGAATATGATTTAGCTTTAAAACAGTTATCTAATTTAATTATTTTTTTAAATAAAAATTTAGTCGATGATGATTTAACTGGAAGAGGAACGTTAGCAGCTGCCTATGCAAACAGAGGTATAATAAAAGATAGAAAAGGAGATTATGAAGGAGCTCTTAAAGATTACATTAAATCTTTAGAAACAGATTCAGAAGCCGTGGAAGGTCCTGGATTAGGGGAGAAAATTTTATATATGATTAATAAACCTTCTTCTATTAGAAAAAGAGCTCAATACATTCATGAACAATTAAAGTTACCTGAGGAAGAGAGAGTATTAAGCGTTCCGGATCGCGATAAGGAGCAGATAATGCATAAGCCCGGTAAACTCTAAAAAGAAATAACTTTCAAAATATCTTTAAATAATACTAAAAAAAAATAAACTCCAGCTATACAACCAAATAATAATCTAACCCAATCAGACTCGCCGTCCGGTCTTCTAAATGTTAGTCCATGATATGCAATTGCTGCAGTAACAATTAAAAAAACTATATTTACAAGATTTTCGTACTCTTTTGGTATGTCAAACATTTTTATTTCTTGTTATTATTCTCTTTTTTGTAAAGCTCAGGGTAAATATTTTTCTTTTCAAAATATGGAGGTAATAGTGTTGCTGGTTCATCCACTGTAATTATAGCCAAATAAAATGATATTAAAAAGAAAACAGTTATACCTAAAACTGAAAAAATAAATTTAGATAAACCTTTTGATCCTATTGGCTTACCAAATTCGACATCGTAAACATGATACTTAGGGTCTTGAGGGTTCAATTTGTTTACGTTATCTAAATGCACTATTTTTCTTGCGTAATGTCTTGCCCAATTGGGTATATTATTACGAATTGTGTATCCTCTGAATATATTATCAACCAATGTTTTTGGTAATTCATGACCATGCCACTCTTTATAGGCTAACTGTAAAAATTGAAATTCACCCACTTCTAATTTATTAGCAGCTAATAATATTTCAGATTTTTTTGGATTATCATCCCAGTCTGGCTTTAGTAATGTTTGAAAAAAATCTTTCACTAGAATATTATATGTTGAAATCAATATTTAAAAAATGAAAAAAAAATTACAAATAATCGCAGATAGAGCTTTGAAAGAGGCGCAAGATCGAAAAAAAAAGAGGCAAAAACATAAAAAGAAGACAGAATTAAATGGCCCCTCTGGTCCAGAACCTACAAGATATGGCGACTGGGAAAAAAAAGGTATAACTTACGATTTTTAGTTTACTTATTTAATCTATTATCAATTAAACTTTGAACAACCGTAGGGTCTGCTAATGTTGATGTATCCCCCAAGTTTCCATAATCATTTTCTGCTACTTTTCTCAAAATTCTTCTCATTATTTTTCCTGATCTGGTTTTTGGTAGACCAGGAGTGAAATGGATCAAATCTGGTTTTGCGACTGGCCCAATCATTTTTCTTACTAATTGGATAAGCTCTGATTTTAATTCTTCTGTGCCTTCCTCGCCTGCTTTAAGCGTCACATAGCAATACAATCCATTTCCTTTAATTTCATGGGGATATCCGACAACAGCAGCTTCAGCTACTTTTTTGTGTGCAACGAATGCACTTTCAATTTCTGCAGTACCAAGATTATGACCTGATACTATTATCACATCGTCCACTCTTCCGGTTATCCAATAGTATCCATCTTTGTCTCTTCTACATCCATCACCTGTAAAGTATTTCCCGTCGACAGTTGAAAAATACGTATCAATAAATCTTTGATGATCACCGTATACTGTTCTCATTTGACCAGGCCATGAGTCAGACATACATAATCTACCTTTGCATGCTCCTTTAAGTTCTTTACCTGACTCATCCACTATTGCGGGTTTAATTCCATAAAATGGTTTTGTTGCTGAACCTGGTTTTAAATCTATTGCTCCTGGTTGTGGCGATATTAAAATACCGCCAGTTTCTGTTTGCCACCAAGTATCCACGATTGGGCACTTTGAATCCCCAACAATTTTATAATACCATAACCATGCTTCTGGGTTTATAGGTTCACCAACAGTACCTAAAAGTCTTAAAGATTTTCTACTAGACCTTTTTACTAGTTCATCTCCCTCTCTCATCAATGCTCTTAAAGCAGTAGGCGCAGTATAAAATATATTTATATTATGTTTATCACAGACTTGCCAAAATCTTCCTGCATCGGGATAAGTTGGCAATCCTTCAAAAACAACTGTTGTAGCACCGTTTGCTAATGGTCCGTAAACAATATAACTATGACCTGTAACCCAACCTACGTCTGCTGTGCACCAGTAAATGTCGCCCTCTTTATAATTAAAAATATATTCATGGGTCATCGAAGCATAGACTATGTAACCACCACTAGTATGAAGCACACCTTTAGGTTTTCCTGTTGATCCTGAGGTATAAAGAATAAATAACGGGTCTTCCGCGCCCATTTCTTCTGGTTCGCATTCAGTAGAGGCGTTTTCAGTAATATCATGATACCAAACGTCAACATTCTCATTCCATTCAACGTCTGCTCCGGTATGTTTCAACACTACGCATTTTTTAACATCAGGACATTTTGTTAAAGCTTCATTTGTTGTTTGCTTCAATGGTATAGGTTTTGCTCCACGAATTGCTTGATCTGCGGTAATTACATATTCAGATTTACAATCTAGTATTCTTCCAGCTAAGGACTCAGCTGAAAAACCACCAAATACTACTGAGTGTATTGCGCCAATTCTTGCGCAAGCTAGCATCGAGTAAACTGCTTGTGGCACCATTGGCATATAAATTGTTACTCTGTCTCCTTTTTTAATACCGATTTCTTTTAAACCGTTTGCGAGTTTACATACTTCATCTTTTAATTCTTGATATGTAATATTTTTTGAGACATTTGGATCGTCTCCCTCAAAAATTATAGCGGTATCGTTAGCTTTTTTAGGTAAATGTCTATCAATACAATTGTATGCTACGTTTAAGGTTCCATCGTAAAACCATTTTATGTCAACTTTTTCTTTACTATACGTAACATCCTTGATTTGAGAGTAAGGTTTTATCCAATCAATTCTTTTTCCGTGTTTTTCCCAAAATTTTTCGTTATCTGAAACTGACTCCTCATACATTTCTTTGTAAGAACTTTGGTTTACCAACCCCTTCTTCTTCCATTCGGGAAAAACTTTAAATACTGGATCTTTGGCGGTTTTAGGTGTGCTTTTTTTTAAAACTGTCTTCTTTTTCTTTTTTTTCTTTTTGATTTTAACTTTTTTTTTCTTAGTTCTTTTAAGATTCTTTTTTGTCTTTTTCTTTTTCTTTTTTATTCTTTTCTTTTTAATCTTTTTTAACTTTTTTTTCTTTTTCTTATCTTTTTTCTTTTTTTTCTTTGCCATTTGTCACCCCTTTATTTAATTCAATATTTTACCCATCTTACAAATTATTTTCCAGCTTTTTGAATCTATTGGCATCACGGATAATCTTGATTGTTTTACTAATGAAATGTGAGAAATGGCCTTATTTGATTTAATATTACGTAATGTTACCGGGTTCTTAAATCTTTTATAAAAACTTAACTGCACTGCAACAAATTTCTTTTTTTTATCAGTTGGATCTATAAATGACTCTTTAATTACTTTAACAATTCCTACAATTTCTTTGCCAATGTTTGAGTGATAAAAGAAACAAAGGTCCCCTTTTTTCATTTTTTTTAAATTATTTGATGCTTGATAATTTCTTACACCGTCCCAAGTAGCTCCAGCAAATCCGCAGTTAATTTGTTGGTCAATAGACCATACATCTGGTTCAGATTTTAATAACCAATATTTCATAATTTTAATCCTGGACCTTTCATGAATGGCGCTTCTGGATCGAGCGGCCATCTTGCTGATGACTCAACATTAAAATTACCTTTACTTTTTTTTTGATAATGTTTGATACCAGCCCATGCAATCATTGCCGCATTATCGGTACATAATTTTGAAGGTGGAAAAATTATAGTAAAACTTTTTGACCTTGATAATTTAATTAAATTATTTCTTATTGATTTATTAGATGCAACACCACCTGCAACAACAAAATTTTTATTTTTCAATTTAGGTTGCAAATCCAAAAACATATCCATTGCCTTTGAACATTTAATTCTTAATATTTCATTGATAGTTTCCTGAAAAGATGCTGCCATATCGTATTTAGATTTATTATTTTTTACTTTTTTTATTTGCAACATGACTGCCGTCTTTAATCCTGCAAAAGATAAATTACACCCAGATTTATGTAAAATTGGTTTTGGTAATAAATATTTTTTTGGATTTCCCTTTAAGGACATTTTTTCTATTATTTTACCATTAGGAATATTTGCACCAAGCATTTTTGCAACTTTATCAAATGCTTCACCTAAGGCATCATCAATTGTGGTTCCTATTCTCTCGTAATCTCCAAATTTATTTACAGATAAAAATTGAGTATGTCCTCCAGAAATAAGAAGTAATAAATAAGGGTAAGAAATATCATTTGTGATACTAGCGCTCAACGCATGCCCCTCTAGATGATTAATACCAAAAAAAGGCTTATTTAAAAATCTTGCTATTGTTTTACCAGCCGTCATTCCAACCATCAGACAAACTAAAAGCCCTGGACCTGCAGTTGCAGCAACTCCGTCAATGTCCTTAAATGATTTTTTACTTTTATAAATTGCTTGTTTTATAATTATATCTATTTTATCAGCATGAGCTTTTGATGCTAAGTCCGGAACTATACCGCCAAATTTTTTATGAATTTTAATTTGGCTAGATATTACGTTAGAAAGAATTTTTGCCTTCCCTTTACTATCTTGCATAACTACTGATGCTGCAGTTTCATCACAACTTGTTTCAATACCCAAAAATATTAAATTCTTCTTCATAAAATGCGACCTCGCGTCGCTGAAATTTAAATATTATTACTACATAAAATAAGATTTAAGTAGCGAAATGTCATTAGTTAATAAAATTATTGTAGGTACTAGAGGCAGTAGATTATCTTTAGCACAAGCTGAACATTTTAAAGATGAGCTTTTGTTAGCAAACAAAAATTTAAAGCCTACTGACGTAGAAATAAAAGTAATTAAAACATCTGGAGATAAATTTAAAACAGAGAACCTGTCTTTAATGGGTGGCAAAGGCCTATTTGTAAAAGAAATTGAAAAAGAATTATTAATCGGTAATATTGATTGCGCAGTTCATTCTCTTAAAGACATACCTACATTTGGATCGGAAAAATTAGTTTTAGGTGCATATTTAAAAAGAAAAGATGCAAGAGACGCTTTCATTTCCCCAATAACAAACTCTTATAAAAACTTAAAGCCTGGTTCAACGGTTGCTACTTGCTCAGTTAGAAGAATTTCTCAGCTTCAAAGAATAAGAGATGACATTAAAATTGTAAATATTAGAGGAAATATTGATACAAGGATCGAAAAATTAAAAGAAGGATTGGTAGACGGACTTGTTCTAGCTTACGCTGGGATTAAAAGACTTGGTTTTCATAAGGTAGTTACTGAAATTCTTGATAAAGACGTAATCTTACCTGCTGCTGGGCAAGGAACAATTGTAGTTCAAACTAGATCAGACAATAAAACCGTTATTAATCTTTTAAAATTAGTGAACGATAAAGAAACAGAATTTATATCTATAGCAGAGCGATCATGTTTAGATAAAATAAACGGTGCATGCGATACTCCAATTGGTGTTAATGCAGTAATTAACGACGATGGAGAAATTTTCTTACGAGCAGAGCTATTGTCGATAGACGGCAAAAAGAGATACTCCTCACATAAAACAGGTATTGTAGAAAAATCAAAATTAATCGGATATGATGTTGCTGAAGAAATTTTAGATCAAGCCGGTACTGATTTTATAATCAAGGAGTCTAAACTTGCACATACTATTTACAAAAGAGGAAATTGATAAGAGTACAATAAACAATCTTTCAAAAAAATATAAGATTACTCATTGCCCAATTCTAATTTCTAAAAAAAAAAACTATTCTAATATTGAATTTGATAAATTTGAGTATTTAATTTTAACAAGCTCAAATTCATTAAAATTTATAAATTTTTCTAAATCACTAAAGAAATTGCAATGTTATTGCGTAGGTGATCAAACCGCAAAAATCGCACAAAATATTGGTTTTACAAAAGTAATTTCTGGGGGTGGAAATTATAATTCACTTAAAAATATTTTTTTTAATTCAGTAGAAAATAAAAAAAAAAGAATTTTATATTTGAGGGGCGAATTTATTTCTCATAATTTAGAGAAAGAATTCCAAAATGAAGGATACAATGTTACATCAGTTGTTAATTATACTTCTCTGATAAACACAGATTTTTCAAATCAAATAGTTCCAATAATAAATAACAATGAGGTTAAAACTATTTTTTTATACTCTAGAAGATCATCCGATGCATTTGCAAAGCTTATATTAACAAATAGCTTATCTAATAAATGTAAATTAATTTGTCTTAGAGTTATCAGTGAAAATGTCCTTAATCCTTTAAAAAAAATCAAGTGGCAAAATATTAGAATATTTAATATAGGTGATGAAGAATTTTGTCTTGATTAGGCCTTTGTAGCAGTATAATTCGTATAATGATGGAATTATTTGAAAATTTTTTTAATTTATTTAGTGATGTTTGGCAACAAGGAGTTGCCGGGAGCAATATTACAGAGATTATAATCGCATTATTAATTTTCTTTATTTTTTTGATTTTGAGAGGATTGCTTTCAAAATTTGTTGTAAAACGACTAGAAAAATATGTTTCATTAACAACTAATAACTTTGATAATTCTCTTGTCAAATCTCTTGAAAGTCCAGTAAAGTTTTTTCCTATTGTTTTAGGTTTTTTTATAGCTAGTAATTATATAATCCTTGATGGCAAATCTGCTTTTTTTGTAGCAAGTTTAAACAGAACTCTTGTAACTATTTTAATATTTTGGACTTTACATCAAATTATTGAACCAGTTTCTTTTTTAGTAAAAAAAATTGAAGACATACTCTCAAAAGATCTTTTAAATTGGATTATAAAAGCATTTAAAATATTAATCTTAATATTAGGCGTAGCATCTGTATTAGAAATTTGGGGCATAAAAATTGGTCCAATTATAGCTGGCCTAGGGCTATTCGGTGTTGCTGTCGCTCTTGGAGCTCAAGATCTTTTTAAGAATTTAATTTCTGGAATATTGGTATTAGTAGAAAAAAGATTTAAAGTGGGTGATTGGATCTTTGTAGACGAAATAATTGAGGGCATAGTTGAAAAAATAGGTTTTAGATCCACTGTAGTTAGAAAATTTGATAAATCATTAGCGACAATACCAAATTTTCAATTTGCAGAAAAAGCAGTCATCAATTACTCAGAAACAACTCATAGACGTTTGGAAATGACTATTGGCTTGGAGTATGGAAGCACCTCTGAACAATTGATAAAAATCAAAAAAGATATTCAGCATTACATAGAAACAAATCAAGATTTTAATATTTCAGATAAAACTCCTGTGTCAGTGAAATTAAGTGACTTTGCCGGAAGTTCAATAGATATAAATATAATTTGTTATACAAAGACTAAAAATTTTTATGAATGGAAGGCTACGAAAGATAGATTTATGCTAGTTATTAAGAAAATTGTTGAAGATGCCAATGCTTCATTTGCCTTTCCTTCACAGTCGATTTATGTTGAGAAAATGAATAAATGAAATCAATATTTATTCTTTTAGATACAGTCATTAATTTATATTTATGGGTAGTAATAATTAATGCTGTTTTAAGCTGGCTGGTCGCTTTTAATATTTTAAATACTTCAAATAGAGTTGTGTATGCATTTTTAGAGCTTTCATATCGACTTACAAATCCAGCACTTCAATATATTAGAAGATTTATCCCTGTTTTTTCAGGCATAGATATATCACCTGTAATATTGATATTACTTCTAATGTTTTTAAGAAATATAATATTTGAACTTTTTGCTCCGGGACTTTTTTTGAAATGATTATCGATGGTAAAAAAATTGCAGAAGATTTAAGGCAGAATTTGAAAAAGGAAATTAGTAATTTAAAAGCAAATATAAAACCATGTTTGGTGGTAATATTAATTGGCGACAATCCAGCCAGTAAAATTTATGTTAAAAATAAAGAAAAATCTGCAGGTGATGTAGGAATTAAGTCTGAGGTAATCAAATTTGAAACTAATATAAGCGAGAAAGATTTACTTAAAAAAATCGAGGATCTAAATTCAGATAATAATGTACACGGAATTCTTGTTCAATTACCTTTGCCAAAACATATAGATGAAGGAAAAGTTATAAATTTAATTAACCCAATAAAAGATGTAGACGGTTTTCATCCTGTTAATGTAGGTAATTTATCTTCAGGTAATGATGCAATGATCCCTTGCACGCCGCTTGGCTGTTACTTATTACTCAAGGAAGTGATAAAAGATTTAACAGGTAAAAATGTTGTAATTATCGGAAGATCCAAGATCAATGGTAAGCCAATGGCTCAGCTTCTTTTAAGAGAAAATTGCACTGTGACTGTGACACATTCTAAAACCAAAAATATAGAAAAAATTTGTCAAGAAGCAGATATTATAGTAGTGGCAGCAGGCAAAGCAAAATTAATTAATAAAAATTGGGTAAACAAAAATTCAGTCATAATTGATGTTGGTATTAACAGAATTGTAGAAAAAGGATCAAAAAAAATAGTTGGTGATGCTGATTTTGAGAATATAAAAAACGAAGTTTATGCAATCACACCCGTTCCCGGTGGCGTAGGTCCTATGACCATAGCTTGTCTGCTTAAAAATACATTAAAAGCTTATAAGAATCAGATAAAATAAAATTATATATCATCTTTTGAAGCGTCTATTTTTAAAATTTTACTTCTTCTTAATCTTAAAAATAAAATAGCGATGGCAATTAATAAAATCGCGCCACCTTCATAGAGTAAAGAGGCGCTCGAAACATCTTTTTTTTGTAAAATTATTAATCTAGCTAAAGCTGTCAAAGCTATAAACAAAGGGTAAGTTAGTTGAACTTTTAAACTTCCCCAAAAACTTGTGACCATTCCTAATACCTCAAGATAAATGAATAATAAAAGCAAGTCTGGTAATGTAATCATTCGATTATTGAACATTTCATATATTTCAAGTCCAAATCCAATGACAGTGCAAATTAAAACTATCAAGGCACCTGACAATTGTACTTTTTTCAAAATATCTTGCATGAATCATCTATATCTGAAATCATAATTTTAACAACTCACTTATTTGTATAAGTTATAATAGTTTCTTATGATAATTGATAAATTTTTCTACTTTAGACTTTGAAAACATTTTGTTTTCATCAAAAGAAACTTTTTTTATCGAATATGCTTTATTTTTTGTTTCCCTACTTAGAATAATGATATTACCTTTATACAATTTTAATTTAATTTTACCGTTAATTTTTGATTTCTTTTTATCTATTATTTTTTGAATTTTTATTCTTTCTTTTGAAAACCAAAATCCATTATATATTAGCTCGGCAAACCTTGGCATAATTTCATCATTCTCGTGCATTGTTTTCTTATCAAGGGTTATTGATTGTATAGCTCTATTTGCAAATAAGAGCACTGTTCCTCCTGGTGTTTCATAAACGCCTCTTGATTTTATACCTATAAACCTATTTTCAACTAAATCGACTCTTCCAATACCATTTTTCCCAGAGATTAAATTTAATTTTGAAAGTAGCTTTGCAGGTGATAACTTTTTATTGTTTAAAGCAACAGGATTTCCATTTTTATATTCTATATTTATAACGGTAGACTTATTGGGAGCTTTTTCCGGCGAAGTTGTTCTTTGAAAAATAAATTCTGGTGCGCATTTTCTTGGATCCTCAAGAATTTTTCCTTCTGTCGAAGTATGCAATAGGTTATCATCTACTGAAAAGGGTGGCTCTCCTTTTTTATCCTTAGGCACTAAAATACCGTTTCTTTTTGCATATTTTATTAAGTCATTTCTCGATTGCATCTCCCACTCTCGCCAAGGAGCAATAATTTTTATTTTTGGACCAAAGTAATGATAACCAAGTTCAAATCTTACTTGGTCATTTCCTTTTCCCGTAGCACCGTGAGAAACAGCTTGTGCTTTAAATTTTTTTGCTATTTCAATCTGCCTCTTAGCAATTAAAGGTCTAGCTATAGATGTTCCGAGGAGGTAAGTTCCTTCATAAAGAGCATTTCCCCTTAGTATCGGAAACACATAGTCTTTAACGAATATTTCTTTTAGATCCTCGATGATAATTTTTTTTACTCCTAGTTTTTTAGCATTTTTATAAATAGTTTTCCTATCAATGTTTTGACCCAAATCTGCTGTATAGCAAATTATTTCTGCTTTATACTTTTCCTGAAGCCACTTTAATATGACTGAAGTATCCAAACCACCTGAGTAGGCTAATACAATTTTTTTGATTTTTTTCATTCTAATGTTGTTTATCTTCTACAATTTTTTCTAGCAGCATTATATGCATTAGTGAAACCCATTAAAGAATAAGTATCGATTGTTTTATTGCCTCTTGAGGAGATACCGATAACTTTAGCTTTGTTTGTTTTTTTCATTGCTCTAATCATTCTAATTTCATCATCATAGCTGACTAACCATGCAAAATTATCTTTAATTTCTAGTTTAAAATTTGAATTACCAACATTTACTCTAACTTGTGATTTTTTCTTATATTTATAGCCACCTGTTATACTTATTTCATTATTTATGTTTTCGCTTGGCCTGAAAGATACAAAAATTCTAGACTCAGCTCTGCTTAAATTTTTTGGACTCATATTTGTTGGCATTGAGACTGCAAAACAAACTTTTTTGCCATCTTTATTCATATATTGACTTTCCCACATTTTAAATTTTTTTTCAGTTTTTATTTCCGCAAAAGATTGAAAATTAAAAAAACACAAAAGCAAAGTTAAAATTGAAATTTTTCTTATGGACATGGGTTTGAATATACTAATTGAACTTTATTAATATCTTCTAATATTTTATTATTAAGCTCGATGTTTACGCTGTCAATATTAAGTTTAAGTTGATCCATTTTAGTTGCACCAATCAAAACTGATGTAACAAAAGGTTTTATTTCGCAAAATTTAATTGCCATTTGACAGGGGTCTAAGTTATAGGTATTTGCAATTTTTATATACTCTTTTATCGCGTTTTCAGAATTTGGAGTTCTGTATCTTGGGTATCTATTACCAAATAGCTTTAATCTACTACCTTCGGGGAGTTTACCATTTAGATATTTTCCACTCAACGTACCGCTTGCTAGAGGTGAATAAGCCAATAAACCAACATTTTCTCGGATAGAAATTTCAGATAATCCAACTTCAAAACTTCTATTCAAAAGATTATATGGATTTTGTATACTAACTACCCTAGAGAGCTTTTTTATTTCTGAGAATTTTAAATATTCAGAAGTTCCCCAGGGTGTTTCATTTGAAATTCCAAAGCTTCTTATCTTTCCTTTTTTTATACTCTCTTCAAGTGTTTCAATAACTTCTAAAATTGTATTATTTTCATCCGTTTCTTTGTGAATATATTCCAAACCTGAGAAAACATTTATTGGTCTATCAGGCCAGTGAAGTTGATAAAGATCTATGTAATCAGTATCTAAATCTTTTAAGGATCTATCTAAAGCAAAAGAAATTTGAGATTTGTTAAGTCTAGTTTGTTCTGAATCTTCTCTGAACCAATCCATGCCAGACCTTCCTACAATTTTATCAGCAATTATAATTTTATTTCTATTTCTTTTATTTTTTATCCATCTACCAATAATTCTACTTGTTTCACCTCTGGTTTTACTAGAAGGTGGTACTGGATAAAGTTCTGCAGTATCAAAAAAATTTACTCCAGCATCTTGCGCATAATCCATTTGTTCAAATGCTTCCTTTTCAGAATTTTGTTCACCCCATGTCATTGTACCAAGTCCAATGGTGCTTACTTTGATGTCTGATTTGCCTAGACTTTTATAATTCATATTATTTTTATAAATTTCATGATAGTTAATATCAGATAGTTATAAAAAATAAATAATGAGTGAACAAATATTAATTTTATTTCAAATTATCCTAATTGACCTAGTTCTAGCTGCAGATAATGCAATCATAATAGGTATGCTTGCTTCAAATTTTAAAAAATCACTCAGAAATAGAATAATGTTTTGGGGAATTAGCTTGGCAGTAATTTTTAGAATTATTTTTGCTCTCCTAACAGTTTTTTTACTACAAATCACTGGGCTAAAATTAGTCGGTGGATTAATTTTATTATGGGTTGTTTATAAACTTTATAAAGATGTAGTTAAAAGGATCGAACCAAAAACAAAAAAAGTAGTATCAGGCCAAAGTTCTTTATTGGGTGCAGTTATAACAATTGCGATTGCAGATATTAGTTTAAGTTTAGATAACGTGCTTGGTGTTGCAGGCGCTGCAAAAGACCATTATTATATATTGGCATTTGGTTTAGTATTATCTATCATCTTAATGGCAACGATGGCTAGGTTGATTTCAAATTTAATAATCAAATACCGGTGGATTGCTTGGTTAGGTTTATTTGCAATATTATATGTCGCATTAGATTTAATTTACGCTGATTTAAAAAACCTAATGGTTTTTTGATATTTTTAAGGGTTGAATTTTATTTATTTTTGATCATATATATTACTATGAATTTAAAAGACAGAATTAGTAAAATACAATCAACTGCAACAGTTGAGACTTCTAAAGTAGATCAAGGTTTAAGATCATACATGCTGAAGGTATATAATTATATGTCTTCGGGGGTTTTGCTGACAGGCATAGTTGCATTGATAATTTTTAAGTTTGCTGCAATTACTGATGGATCAGGTAATATTGTTGGTCTGACACCATTAGGAAATGCAATGTATCAATCTGCTTTAATGTGGGTTGTGGCTTTAGCGCCATTAGGGATTGTGTTTTATATGAGTTTTGGAATTAATAAAATGAGTGCATCCAAAGCTCAAACTGTATTTTGGATATTTGCAGCATTAATGGGAGCTTCTTTATCATCTATTTTTATAGTTTATACAATGCCAAGTATTGCGAGAGTATTTTTTATTACATCTGCAACATTTGGTGCCATGAGTTTGTACGGTTATACGACTAAAAAAGATTTAACTGGCTGGGGATCATTTTTAATGATGGGACTAATTGGAATAATTATTGCTTCTATAGTTAATATATTTTTAAAATCTTCGGCAATGCATTTTATTATATCAATAATTGGAGTGCTAGTGTTCGTAGGTTTGACAGCTTATGATACACAAAAAATCAAACACATGTATTACGCTTCTGACAGTGGTGAGGTTATGGGTAAAAAAGCTGTGATGGGAGCTTTAACGTTATACCTAGACTTTATAAATTTATTCATAATGTTGTTAAGACTATTTGGACAAAGAAGATAACATTTTAATTTCTTGAACATCTTTTAGAACAGTATTTAACATTTTCCCAATTATTTCTCCATTTTTTTCTCCACGTAAATTCTAGTCCACAAGTTAGGCAGTTTTTTTTTGGTAATCTTCCTTTCTTTCTTTTCATTTAATAACTTTTAAGTTTCTTTTTTGTAAAAAACTAACAGCACTTTTTAATTCGTTAGTATTCTTAATAATTTTACCGTGTTGGTCTTTAACTTGGTATTTAAAATCTTTTTTACCATTAAGTATCTTGATAATTTGCAACAAAGGTTTTTCAGATGATCTTCTATAAATATCAAAGCTAATTAAATTTTTATTTATATAAAAAGCATAATCTTTCCATTCACCTTTGGAGACCATCTTTCCATATAGATTAAGAATTTCACCAAGTTCATTTTTATTAAAAAAGTTTTCCTTATCAATTTCTTTATTTTTTATTAACTTATATCTAAACATTTGTAATTCTAAATTTTTCTATTATTCTAATTTGAAATATCATAAATACAAAAGTAATTGGAAGAATTCCAAAAACCTTAAATTGTACCCATATTTCCTCTGACTGTGTTCTCCATACCATCTCATTTAAAAATGCTAAAAATATAAAAAAATAGATCCACCTATCAGTTAATATTTTCCATCCTTCATCTTTTAATTTAATAGAATTCTCTAAAAGCAATTGAAGTAAAGATTTTTTGAGAAAAAACTTTCCGTACATTAATATTAATGCAAAAAGAATATTTATAATGGTGGGTTTCATATAGAAAAAAACTTTGTTATCAAAATAAATTGCAAGTCCACCAAATACTGACACTAGAACAGCCCCAATTATTGGCATAGGGCTAATTTTTTTTTCAAAACAATACATTATTATTATTGAAATGACCGTTGCAATAATCAGAGGTAATATTGCCTGGATCATCCCGTATTTTTTATAAAAAATAAAAAATATTAGTAATGGCCCAAAGTCTGATATAATCTTTAAAAATTTATTCATGAGAGTAATAACTATAATAATTTTTTTCACGCTAATTTGCAAAAACTTAATTGCAGAAGAATATAATTACAAGATTTCTACGCTAAACGTTACTTTTGCTACTATTTCGTTAAATTTAAACAAATCCTACGCCGCTGCAAATATAAAAAGCAAAGGGTTAATTGGTTTTTTTTATAAATTTCAATCAACAGCTTATACATCTTATGACGATAATATATCGGAGTACAAGTATTCTAGAAGTAAAAAAAACTTTAACAAAAAACTTAACGCTAAGTTTATGGGTAAGGATGCAAGAATCAACTTTGAGAATATCAAAACAAAAAGGGGTTACAAAAAAATTAATATTTCAGATTTAACTAATGTGAGAGATCCCTTATCAGCTCTGACTAAAATTTTAAAAAAAGGAATAATTAATTGTAATTTCAGTGAAAAGGTTTTTGATGGTGAAGATGTGTATATCTTGAAATTGGTTGATGCTAATTTAACCAGAAATGAGCACAAACTATGTACGCTGTATTATCAAACAGTTTCTGGCCATAAGATTAAAAGAGAAAAAAAATTAAATAATATTAAAATTAACATTTTTTATCCCATACATAATAGAGATATTTCAAATATTTATTTTGAAACCAAGGTAAACAACATACCAATGAAAATGATATCCACGACAAAATAATATCTTGATTTTTATTTTAAGATAATTATTTATAATTAATAGAATGCTAAAAAATCCTAAGAAAGCAAAATTCTCAATAGGTGAAGTGGTTAAACACAGGCTATTTGATTTTAGAGGAGTTATTTACGATGTTGATTTTGAGTTTAATAATTCTGAGGAATGGTATCAATCAATACCAAAAGATGTAAGGCCGAGAAAAGATCAGCCCTTTTACCATCTTTTGGCAGAAAATGAGGAAATAACTTATGAGGCTTATGTTTCAGAACAAAATTTATTATTAGATGATAGAAAAGAGCCAATTAGCCATCCTTTAATAAAGGAGATATTTAATGGCCAAAACCAAGATGGACTATATTTAAAATCTTCCAATTAACTTGCCACAAATTAAACAATATTCACACAATGATCTGACAAAATAAAGGTTTATGTAATTATTAATTGTCCAGTTCGGAGTTTTCTGTCCCAATCTCCCTTCTTCGAGCTGGACAAACTTTGTCACATTAAAATTTCCAATTATAAAGTACATAATTTAATATGCGTAGAATTTTGGAAAACAAAAAAATTGTAGGTATTTACAACGATTACTTTGACTATCTTAAAATTACTTTTTTAGTTTTATTAATAATAGGTTTAGTATTATCATTTTTTTTCTCACCATCTGATTATCTGCAGGGCGAAGTTGTTAGAATAATGTATGTTCATGTACCTTCTTCGTGGTTAGCATTAATGATTTTTTCAGCGATGAGTATTTCCTCCCTAATAAGTTTAATTTTTAGGTTTAGAATATTCACAATCTTTACTAAAAGTTTAGCTCCAATTGGATTTACTTTTTCATTGATATCTATTTTTACCGGATCTTTATGGGGACAACCAACCTGGGGTACTTTTTGGACGTGGGACGCAAGACTGACTTCAATGATGTTATTAGTTTTGTTATACATTTTTTATATTTTAAGCTGGGTCGTGATTAAAAATATTTTTACTGCTGAAAAAATATCGTCATTGATCGCGGTTTTTGGTCTTGCAAATATTCCATTAATAAAATTTTCAGTTATTTGGTGGAACACTTTGCATCAACCTGCAAGCATAAAATTTTTAGAGGAAAGCACAATACATGAAAGTATGCTTGCTCCGTTAATATTTATGTTTATCGCTTTTGCATGTTTTTCATTGATGGTTTTTTTGATAAGGTTTAAAGTTGAAAGTTTTAAGCTGAAAATTCTTAGAGAAAAAAGTTAATCAAAGGTTTGAATAATGAGCATAAATACAAATAAAAGAATAGTAATATTTTTAATATCCATAATAACTTTTTTAACAATATCGAAGTTTTTGTTTAGTGCTTTGAGGGAAAATACTATATATTTTTTCTCACCAACAGAGGTATCTGACCTTATCAAACTGCCAAATAAAAAAATAAGAATTGGTGGAATGGTTAAAAAAGACTCAATCAATGAAGAAAACAAAAAGTATAATTTTATAATTACAGATTTTAATAAAGAAATATCCGTAACATATTCTGGCATCCTACCAAATTTGTTTGTTGAAGGCCAGGGAGCGGTTGTAGAAGGAAATTTAATTTCAAGAAAAACTTTTGTAGGTACAAAAATTTTAGCTAAACATGACGAAAATTATATGCCTAAGGAGGTAGCAGACAGTCTTAAGAAAATTGATAATTTTAAAAAAAATGATTGACCATGAATAATATTATTGGAAATAGTCTTGTCTTATTATCATTAATGACATCACTTGCTACTTCTTTTCTATTTTTTAAAAAAAATTATTCTCATTATCTAAAAACCTATATTGCGAGCTGTATTTTTTGTTTTTTTAGTTTTATCTTTTTAATTTATTGTTTTGTAATCTCAGATTTTTATGTAAGCGCTGTTTACCAAAACTCACATACTACAAAACCATTAATATATAAGATCGCCGGTTCTTGGGGAAATCATGAAGGTAGTATGCTATTATTTATTTGTATTATTGCTTTGTACGGATTTACTTTTTGTTATTTTTCAAAAAACTTTGATAATAAATTTAAATATCTAACGGTTTTTTTTCAAAATAATTTAATGATGATATTTTTAATCTACTTATTTTTCCTATCAAATCCTTTTGATTACGTTTCGTCTGACCCTACCCAAGGGTTAGGTCTAAACCCGATTTTGCAAGATCCTCTACTTTTAATACACCCTCCATTTTTGTATTTTGGTTATATAGGTTTCTCATTAATATTAAGTTTGGTTCTATCTGGCTTAATAAATAATTCTTTTGACAGTGTATGGGCTAAGTTGTCAAAAAAATGGGTAATTATTTCTTGGATTTTTTTAACAATTGGAATTCTTTTAGGTTCAATTTGGGCTTATTACGAATTAGGTTGGGGCGGCTATTGGTTTTGGGATCCGGTTGAGAATGCATCCTTAATGCCATGGATACTTTCTGTTGCTCTTATTCATTCATTGTTAATTATGGAAAAGAGTAACACATTTAAATCTTGGACTGCATTGCTTGCAATTTCTACCTTTGCCTTAAGTTTATTCGGGACTTTTCTGGTTCGTTCCGGAATATTAAATTCAGTTCATACTTTCGCAAATGACCCAGAAAGGGGTTTATTTATATTAGGAATTATAATTTTAATAATATTCTTTTCTCTAGCTATCTATATTTTTAAAAGTGATTTTGTTGAAAAAAAAAATAATATTATGTTTTTAAGTAAAGAAAATTTCCTAGTATTTAATAATCTTTTCTTAATTTTATTTCTGATAATAGTCATAATCGGCACAGTATACCCAATAGTGTTATCAGCAGTTGCAAACCAAAATATCTCAGTAGGACCGTTTTATTACAATACTATTTTAGCGCCGTTTGTTTTCATTTTTTTATTTTTAATGGGAACAGGACCATTAATGAAATGGTATAGAAACGATTTTAATGCAAAGAAGAACTTAATTATTTCAATAGGTCTAATATCATGTATCTTAGCATTGATAATCTCGTACTTTTCTAGCGAAACTAACATTATTTATATATTGGGATTAATTTTCTCTTTTTATTTAATTATTGCTACGTTTTTTGAATTATTTTCGAGCAAAAATCAATTAAATTTCAAGCAATATTTAAGTAAAAATCTATCTCATCTAGGATTTGGACTTTTAATTTTATCAATAACATTAAATAGTTTTTTCTCCAAAGAATATAATTTTATGATTAATGTGAATGACAAATATGTATCAGATGATTTAGAAATTACTTTTGAAGAATTTAATATATCTAAGGAAATTAATTTTGATCAATTTTCTACAATTTTTGAAATAAAAACAAATGATAAATCATTCACATTAAGTCCATCAATTCGTAAATATAATCAGCCTGAACAACTCACGTCTGAAATATCAATTAAAAATACGTTACTAAAAGATTTTTATTTAGCGATAAACTACTCTTCCATTGGAAATAAAAGATTAATAGGAGCTAGATATTATGAAAATTTTTTTATACTAGGTATATGGATATCAAGTTTAATCATAGTTTTAGGTGGTCTTTCAAGATTATTTACTAGGAAATAATGTTAAAAAAAAAAATTGTAATTTTAGGAATTTCTACACTATTAATTTCAATAGTATTTGTTTTTGTCATATTAAATGACAATAAACATTTACCATCAGCAACGGTTGGATCAACGCTAGATCCTATAAAAGGATACTTAGTTGATGATATAAAAAAAGGTAAAATATTATTAAATTCAGAACTAAATAACGAAAAATTCTTAATTAACATTTTCTCCTCTTGGTGCGCTCCGTGTAGAGATGAACACAAGTATCTTTTAAAGTTTAAAAATAGTAACATTAAAATAATTGGTGTAAATTACAAAGATAGTAAAAAAAATATGTCATCATTCTTAAATGAACTCGGCAATCCTTATTATGCAATAGTTTATGATAAAGATGGATATCAAAGTATTAAATTAGGAGCATTTGGGGTTCCGGAGACATTCTTAATTGATAAAAAAAAGAATATAGTTTTGAAGCAAATCGGTCCTATAGATGATAATATTTATTTTAAATTTTTAGAGATTTTAAAAAAATGAAATACCTATTTTTCATATTAGCTTGTATTATATCCTCAGATTTGTATGCAGATCAAAAAATTGATACTAAAGTAATAGAAATATCTAAAAATTTACGTTGTCTTGTCTGTCAAGGTCAATCTATTAATGACTCAGACTCTGATTTTGCTTTAGATGTTAAAGAATTAATAAAAAAGAACTTAAAAGAAGGTAAGAAGGACGAGGAAATTTACAATTATCTTAAATTGAAATATGGAGATTGGATATTATATAAGACACCAATTAATGTAAGCACAATATTTATTTGGATGTTGCCAATAATTTTTATTTTAATTGGATTAAGACTCATAGTTAAAAGAATTAGATTTGAATAAAAAAAATTGTCATAAGTTTAAAAAAAAGAAACTAGCTGGTGACGAGCATTATAGGAATGTTTGCCAGCTTTGTGGATATATAGATTATGGCAGCCCCCAAGTCGTTGCTGGATCTATTGTAACTTACAAAAATAAATTTTTATTGTGCAAAAGAGGCATTCATCCAGGTTACGGTTTGTGGACTTTGCCTTCAGGTTTTGTTGAAAAAAATGAGAGTGTCGAAATGGGAGCGATGAGAGAGGCCAAAGAAGAAGCATGTATAAAAATTAAAATAAAAAATATATTTGGTGTTTATTCAATAAAAAAAAGAAATATTATTCAAATTATATTCCTTTCAAGAATCTTATCTAGCTTCTGTAAACCAGGTATTGAAAGTTTGGACGTAAAATTATTTAAGTATTCAGAAATTCCTTGGAAAAAATTAGCTTTTCCAAGTGTAAAATGGGCTCTTAAAAGATTTAAGGATTATAAAAATGGTAAAAAACTGCCTTTTCTGGGCAATGATTAAGCCTTTTTTTTTAAATCAAATGCTGTAAACCTTACATAAATGAAAAAATTAATTACAATATTTTTATTTGCTTTTCTTTCAAATGCAAATGCCCAAGGCTTAAAAATAGCGGTAGGGAACTTTGATTTTAGTGACGATGGTATGAGATCGTCTATGCTTGAAATGAATTATGATTTTGGTCAAAAAGAAAAGTATGGTATTTTAAAACCTACTACTGGCGCATTCATCACACAGGACTCAGCATCATATGCTTTTATTGGTGGAAAGGTTGATTTTAAACTAGGACCATTTATTTTGTCTCCTAGTTTTGGTCCTGGATATTACGATCAAGGAAATGGCAAAGATCTGGGTCATGCGCTAGAATTTAAATCTCAAATTGATCTAGGATTTAATTTTGGAAGAAGTTCAAATTTATCTTTTGGCTATAGTCATTTATCAAACGCTAGTTTAGGAGATAAAAATCCTGGCGCCAATAGCTATTCATTTAGTCTATCACACATTTTTTAAAAGATGAGGCTATCTGATTGTCATAATGTTGATGATTTTAGATTATTAGCAAAAAAAAAATTACCAAGTCCAATATTTCATTACATTGATGGTGGTGCTGACGATGAGATCACATTAAAAAGAAATACAGAAGCATTTAATAAATGCGATTTAGTTCCAAATGTCTTAACAGATGTGAGTGATGTAGATCTTTCAACAACAGTGCTAGGACAAAAAATAGATTTTCCTTTATTTTTATCTCCAACAGCAATGCATAGGATGTATCACCATGAAGGAGAGAGAGCGACTGCACAAGCTGCTGAAAAATTTGGAACTTTTTTTAGTTTATCTACTATGGGCACAACAAGCATTGAAGAAGTTTCAAATGCCTCTGGTGGCCCCAAAATGTTTCAATTATATATTCATAAAGACCAAGGTTTAACAGACAATTTAATTGATAGATGTAAAAGATCTGGATTTAAGGCAATTTGTTTAACTGTAGATACGATAGTTGCTGGGAATAGAGAAAGAGATCATAGAACTGGTTTTGCTACGCCTCCTAAATTAACCATGTCGAGTTTAATGAGTTTTGCAACTCACCCATATTGGAGTTTAAATTACCTAATGCGAGAAAAGTTTGAATTAAAAAATGTTTCACACATGACAAAAAAAGGAAGTAGTATTGAAATGTCGGTTATGGACTATATTAATCAACAGTTTGATCGAACAATGAATTGGAAACATGCCGAGTACGCAATTAAAAGATGGAATGGTCCATTTGCATTGAAAGGAATAATGTCAGTCGAAGATGCAAAAAGAGCGGTAGACATTGGCGCAACCGCAATTATGATTTCAAATCACGGAGGAAGACAACTGGATGGCTCAAGAGCACCTTTTGATCAATTACAAGAAATAGTTAATGCAGTCGGAGATAAAATTGAGGTTATTTTAGATGGGGGTATTAAAAGAGGAACTCATGTTCTAAAAGCATTATCACTTGGTGCAAAAGCATGTTCAATGGGTAAAGCATATTTATACGCGCTAAGCGCTGGTGGACAAATAGGAGTTGAGATGCTTTTAACAAAAATGAAAAGTGAAATTGAAAGAGATATGACTTTAATGGGTTGCAGATCTGTAAAAGAATTGAATAAAAACAAAATAGCTTTTAGGTAAATTAATGAAAATATCAAAACGTTATTCCCGACTTGGAACAGAGTCGGCTTTCGAAATTTTGTCTAAAGCCCAAAAGCTTGCAAGTGAGGGAAGAGAAATTATAAATTTAGGCATTGGTCAACCAGATTTCTCTACACCAAAGCATGTTGTTGACTCTTGTAAAAAAGCTCTTGATGATGGCTATCATGGCTATACCGAACCTAATGGAACGTTAGAATTGAGGGAAGGCGTATCAAATTATATCCAAAGAATTTATAAAATCAAAATTGACTCATCCAGAATATTTATTTCACCTGGTGGTAAACCTACGATTTTTTTTACAATGATGTTATTGGGAGAAGAAGGTTCCGAGATCATTTATCCTGAACCTGGTTTTCCAATTTACAAATCGATGATTAATTATTCTGGATCAAAGGCCATTCCGATGTATTTGAAGGAAGAAAACAATTTTTCATTTGATGCTGGTGAAGTTTTAAATTTAATAAACGACAAGACACGATTGATAATAATAAATAATCCCCAAAATCCAACAGGAGCACTCATTGATGAAAACGAAATAAAAAAGCTTGTTGAAGGTTTGAGAAATTTTCCAAACGTATGTATTTTGAGTGATGAAATATACTCAAGGCAAATTTATGACGGAAAAAAAATGCCAACACTTCTTAATTATCCAGAAATTTACGAAAGATTGATTGTATTAGATGGTTGGAGCAAGTCATACGCTATGACAGGCTGGCGTCTTGGATGGAGTGTTTGGCCAGAAAGATTAATTAAGAAAGTTACAAAATTGGCAATTAATAGTTATTCGTGTGTAGCAGCTGCAAACCAAGTTGCTGCTTTGGCAGCGCTTGAGGGATCTGATGAGTTTATAGATAATATGATGACTGAATTTGCAAGAAGAAGAGAACTTATAGTAAATGGATTAAATAGCATAAAAGGTATAAAATGCATTAAACCTGGAGGCGCTTTTTATGCCTTCCCTAATGTTGCCCAAACAGGTATGAATGGAGAGATTTTTGCAGAAAAATGCTTAAACACCGCGGGTGTGGCAATTGTGCCTGGAACTAGTTTTGGCAAATCTTGCACTGATTTTGTGCGATTTAGCTATGCAAATAGTTATGAGAATATAGAAAAATCATTGGAGAAAATTAAAAAAATTATTTAATATATACTTATTATGGTTTTACATTTACCCGAAGCTGATCAAAAAATATTAGATAACAAATCATTAATTGTTAAAGAACTGAATAGATTTACAAATAATGTTTTATCTGACAACGATGAACTGAGACCCTATGAGACTGATGGACTAAATGTATATAAGCAAAAACCTCTTGCTGTAGTTTTACCAGAAAATACTAGAGAAGTATCTGAAATCTTAAAATATTGTTATCAGCACAATATTAAAGTTGTTCCTAGAGGTGCGGGGACTGGACTTTCAGGAGGATCATTACCCTTAAAAGATTGCGTTCTCATGAGTATGGGAAAATTCAATAAGATACTAGAAAAGGATTTTAAAAATAGATGTGTAGTTACTCAACCTGGTGTTACGAATTTAGCCATAACTCAAGCAGTTCAAGATCAAGGATATTATTATGCACCTGATCCTTCGAGTCAGTTGGCCTGTTCGATCGGTGGAAATATTGCAGAGAACTCTGGTGGTGTACACTCGTTAAAGTATGGAACAACTACCAATAACGTTCTTGGAGTTGAGATTGTACTAATAGATGGAACAATATTAAGAATTGGTGGAAAACATTTAGATTCTGAAGGATATGATTTACTTGGCGTTTTTATGGGATCAGAAGGTTTACTTGGTGTCGTCACTGAGGCAACAGTTAAAATTTTAAAAAAACCAGAAGCAGTAAGAGCCGTTTTGATTGGATTTAACTCAATAGAGGATGCAGGAAGTTGTGTATCTGATGTTATATCAAAGGGGATAGTTCCTGCTGGCATGGAAATTATGGATAAACCTCTTATTATAGCTACTGAGAATTATGCAAAAGCTGGTTACCCTAGAGACGTAGAAGCGCTCTTGATAGTGGAGATTGACGGAACAGCAAGCGAGGTAGAGGCTATGATACAAAAGGTTCTCGATATAGCTAAAATGAATAAGGCGAGTTACAACAAAGCAAGTAATAGCGATGAAGAAAGAATGAAATTCTGGAAAGGGAGAAAAGCTGCCTTTTCGGCTTGTGGAGTTATTTCTCCAGACTATATTTGTATGGACGGGTCTATCCCAAGAAATAAACTAGCAGATGTTTTGGGCTATATAAACCAACTTTCCAAAAAATATAATTTAAGAGTTGCAAATTGTTTTCATGCAGGTGATGGTAACCTACATCCACTTATAATGTTTGACTCTAATGATCCCAAAGAATTAAAAAAAGCAGAGGATTTTGGTGCTGATATATTAAAGTATTGTGTCAAAGTTGGCGGAGTCTTGTCTGGTGAACACGGTATCGGAGTAGAGAAAAGAGAACTCATGTGTGAAATGTTTAATAACAATGACATTCAACAACAGCTAAGTTTAAAAAAAGCTTTTGATAAAAAAAATTTATTAAATCCTGGAAAAGTTTATCCTATTCTTCATAGATGCGCTGAAGAAGGAAGAATACACATCCACAAAGGTAAAACTAAATTTCCTGATTTGCCACGATTTTGATGAATGATATTTACTCCCCGGTAAATGAAAAAGAAGTTAGTGACTTTATTTACGAATGTCACAAAGATTCCTCTCCAATTGAAATAATCGGAAATAATTCTAAAAAAATTGGTAGAGCAATTCAATGTTCTAAAACCTTATGTTTAGAAAAGATTAATGGAATTATAGAATATTTTCCTGAAGAACTTTATATAAAGGTTAAAGTAGGAACTTCTCTAGAGGAAATTGAAAATACTCTGGACGGCAAAAATCAAACATTTGGTTTTGAACCAATGGATTTAGGATTTTTATATGAGGGAAAGTCACGAGGCGGAACAATAGGAGGAGTAGTTGCATGTAATCTATCTGGTCCTAGAAGATTTAAAATTGGCGCACTTAGAGATCACTTGTTAGGCTTTAAAGCAATAAATGGATCTGGAGAACAAATAAAATCTGGAGGCACCGTGGTCAAGAATGTAACAGGTTATGACTTAAGTAAATTAGTCAGTGGTTCGTACGGTACTTTATGCGCACTGACAGAGGTTACATTAAAAGTTTTACCTAAATATGAGTATCAAGAAACTTTTTGTATATATGGGCTTACTCATAATGAGGCGATAAATTTTTTTTCAACAGCTATGGACACATCGCTTGAAATATCAGGAGCGTGTTTTTATCCAGCTGATAACACGGGCTTTTTTAGATTGAACGATATTAAACAAAATAATTCAATTTTGTCATTAAGAGTAGAAGGGCCAAAAACTTCAGTTCAAGAGAGGATTCAACAATTAAGAAAAATATTTGGAGCATCAGATTACTCTGTGCTTGATATATTCCAATCAAAAGCGTTTTGGAACTTGAGTAAAAATCTCGAGCTGTTTAAAAATACGAATGAAATTGCGTGTAAATTATCGCTACCAATAACTAATGCATCGGAATTTTTGAGTAAATTTTCAAATGATATTAAATATTTTATAGATTGGGCTGGTGGATTAATTTGGTTCTCCACTAAAGATATAGAGACTATTTCAAAAATGAGGATATTTTCTGTTAAAAACAATGGTCATCTAACGATTTATAAATCAGATGATAATTATAGAAGAACCGAAGAATTCTTGACATGTGGTGATACTAATTTTAAGGTTTTGTCTTCGAAAATAAAAAAAAGCTTTGACCCAAACTTAATTTTAAATCCAGGTAAAATGTACGCAGGTATTTAATGCAAACAAATTTTAAAAAAAACCAGCTTGAAAATCCAGAAATTAATACTTCAGAAAAAATTTTAAGAAAATGTGTGCATTGTGGTATGTGCAATGCTACTTGCCCAACATTCCAAATATTAGGCGACGAGTTAAGCGGACCTAGGGGTAGAATATACTTGATAAAAGATATGTTAGAAAATAATAAACCTGCAAATGCTAAAATTACAAAACATATTGACCAATGTCTGTCGTGTTATGCTTGCTTAACAACATGTCCTGCCGGTGTTGATTATCTTCATTTGATAGATCATGGCAGAAATCATGTTGAAAGAACTTATAAGAGACCAATTTTCCAAAGATTACTTAGAAATATTTTAGCCATCGTTTTACCAAATCCAGTTTTGTTTAAGTTAATTGCTGTTGCGACTAACATTTTTCGACCTCTGATGTTTTTAGCTCCAAGTAATATTAAAAATATGGTTAAATTTATGCCTAAAGAATTTCCAAAATCAAAATTACCTAACAACCCTGTATTTAAACCAAAATTAAAAGTTGTGTCAAAAGTTGCTTTGTTAACAGGCTGTGTTCAGAAAGTCATTTCTCCAGAAATAAATGACTCTTCAATCAATATTCTTACAAGGCATGGTATAGAGGTTCACATATTAAAAGACATAAAGTGTTGCGGTTCGTTAACACATCATATGGGCAAAGAGGCATCTGCTCATAAATTAATCGAATTTAATATCAAGAAGTGGCACGATCTTTATGAAAAAGAAAATCTAGATGCAATTTTAGTTAATACATCAGGATGTGGAACAACTTTAAAAGATTATGGATTTATTTTTAGAAATCACCCTGATCCAAAATTTAGAAAAAAGGCTAAAATGATAAGTAAATTAACTAAAGATATTACAGAGTATTTAGACGAGTCAATCAAACTAGACTTTATTGAAAGCTCAAAGAAAAAAAAATATAGAGTTGCTTATCACTCAGCTTGTTCAATGCAACACGGACAAAAAGTTCATGAACAACCTGTGAAATTATTAAATAAAACGGGTAATCATATTTACGAAATACCCGATGGGCATATCTGCTGTGGTTCTGCAGGTACCTATAATTTAATGCAGCCAGAAATAGCCGAAGAACTACTAAAGAGAAAAGTAAATAATATTCAAAAAATAAATCCAGATTTTGTTACGACTGGAAATGTTGGGTGCATTAAACAAATTTCAATGGGTACAAAAATACCCATTCTACACACGATAGAACTTTTAGATTGGTATACAGGTGGTAAAAAACCAGATTCAATTAAATCATGAAAAAAGTTTTAATTACCAGAAAATTGATCGAGGAAAATTTTATTAATATACAAAGTAAATTTCGTCTAATTCATAATCAATCAGATAAAAATCTATCAGATAACGATATCATTAAAATGAGTATAGACTGTGATGGTATTTTAACCTTTCCAAATAATAATTTTCATACCGATTTATTAAATAAATTATCAGATAGTATTAAAATAATTGCAAATTATGCGGTCGGTTTTGGTAATATAGATATTGATACTGCTAATAAAAAAAAAATATTAGTTACTAATACCCCGGAGGTTTTAACTGAAGCAACTGCGGAAGTATCAATTCTGTTACTATTAGGTGCTTCAAGAAGAGCTTATGAGGGCAGAATATTCGCTGAAAACAAAAATTGGGAATGGTCCTCGGATTTTTTGATAGGTAAACAAATGACAAATAAAAAGCTTGGTATTCTAGGTATGGGAAGAATTGGAAGAGCTGTAGCAGATATTGCTAGAGGATTTGGTATGGAAATTCATTATCATAATAGAAGTAGGCTTCCTGAAAATTTAGAAAAAGGAGCAATTTTTCATGAGCAATTAAAAGATTTGTTAAGCCAAAGCGAATTTTTGTCAATAAATTGCCCAGGTGGCAAAGATAATACTAATTTATTAAATAAAGAAACATTAAAATATCTTCCGGATGGCGCGGTAGTAGCTAATGCTGCTCGCGGTGAAATTATAAATGACAAAGATATGCTGGATGCAATTCGTGTTGGAAAAGTATTTGCATTAGGATTGGATGTTTATAATGGTGAGCCACAAATTAATGAGGAATATTTAAAATTAAAAAATCTATTTCTCTTGCCCCATCTTGGCAGTGCAACTAAAAAAACTAGAATTGCGATGGGAGAAAGAGCAATTAATAATTTAGATCAATTTTTAAATAAGTCGGTTAAACCTAACGATCAGGTAAATTAATCAACTTGAGGTTGTTATATACAACTTTTTTTTTTGGACTCATCATCAAAGATTTGGTTTAATAAAATTAGTTAAATTTAACTAACAGGGGAGAAAAAAACATGTCGAAAAAAAACATTGCGTCTAAATCAAGACGTAAATTTTTTAAAGCAGCAGCAGTTACAGGTGCAGCAGCAGCAGCTACAGTTGCTATGCCAAACGTTGCAGCTTGGTCAGCTGGACACGCTAAAAGTGTTAAGTTGAAAATGCAAGCAGCATGGCCATCAGGAGCAAATATCTTTTTTGAAATGGCCGGCGATTACTGCAAAATGGTTAAGGAGATGTCAGGTGGAAGTCTGTCAATTGACTTACAGCCAGTTGGAGCAGTGGTTAAGACTAAAGAAATAGGACAAGCCGTAAGTTCCGGAGTTGTTGATATGGGTCACTGGGTGACAGCATATTGGTATGGAAAAAATCCAGCGGCTTCTCTTTTTGGAACGGGTCCTTCATACGGAATGTCATCTCAAGAAGTTATGGCATGGATTGAGTATGGTGGAGGAAGAAAACTATATGACGAAACTCTTGCTAAAGTAGGATATAATTATATTGGTTTCTTTCATATGCCTATGCCAGCACAGCCTTTTGGATGGTTCAAAAAGAACGTAACAAAAGTCTCTGATGTTAAAGGTATGAAGTATAGAACAGTAGGTTTGGCTACTAACGTTTTAACTGCAATGGGAATGGTCGTAAGACAATTACCAGG